>Ga0247841_10000390_pt1 | contig 114526 bp, 93 predicted proteins | sample LaCruzMarch2015__2_FD_192410 | JGI IMG/M metagenome (GOLD analysis project Ga0247841, IMG submission 192410) | Freshwater microbial communities from meromictic Lake La Cruz, Castile-La Mancha, Spain - LaCruzMarch2015_18m | ecosystem: Environmental > Aquatic > Freshwater > Lake | place: Spain... | reverse complement strand
CGGATTGATAACACGTAAAATCAAATCGACTATAAAAGTTCAAATCGAAAAATCGCTCTATATACCACATATTGCTGATTATCAATTATATAACACCCTTTTCATTTTTCTTAACGGGACAGTAGTGGAATAAGATCGATTTTGAAAATTTTTCTCTGAAAAGTTATGATGCGTGGAAAAATGGATGGTTTGTTTTGACTGCCGGCGATTACACGACGGGAGATTTTAATTCAATGACTGTCGCTTGGGGGAGTTTTGGTTCGATGTGGAGTAAACCGTTAGCGATGATTGTTGTGCGTCCGACACGGTTTACATTCGGATTTTTAGAAAAATATGATTCGTTTACACTGTGTGCTTTTCCGGAAGAAATTCGGGAAAAGGTTCGGTTTCTAGGCTCAACTTCCGGAAGATCGCGACAGAAAACCGCCGAATCCGGACTTACGCCAATTCCTTCTGAAATTGTTAAGTCGCCCGGTTATGCCGAATCGAATCTGATCATCGAATGCCGAAAAATTTATTGGCAGGATATGAATCCGAATAATTTTCTCAGCAAGCAAATACATAGTAAATATCCTGAGAAAGATTATCATCGTATTTACTTCGGAGAGATCGTTCAAATCCGAGGCATCTCGTCGTTTGAAAAATAACCGGCCGATTTCCGAATAGGATTTCGGCAAGTACATACGTTTTATATCAGAGGAATTGGATGTCAACAATATTGAAAACAGCCGGCCTTTTAGTGCTGTCAAACTGCTTTATGACCTTTGCGTGGTATGGTCATTTAAAAAATATGAGCGATAAATCATGGTACATCGCCGCGATTGTGAGTTGGGGAGTCGCCTTTTTTGAATATATGATTCAGGTTCCGGCAAACCGGATCGGTTACATGAGTCTCAGTATTGCCCAATTGAAAGTGATGCAGGAAGTTATCACGTTAATGGTTTTCGTGCCGTTTGCCGTAATTTATATGAAACTGCCGATCAAACTCGATTATATATGGGCGGGATTTTGCCTGATGGGTGCTGTCTATTTTATTTTCCGTTCATAAATCCGTTGGAAAACTAAAGAACACGCGTAAAATTTGGCTATGCGAAGGAACTTAACCATCCTACAAATATTCAGACCGGAGAAAAGTTGAACGAGATCGATATTTCCCGTATTATTTCCGCCGTTAAAATGCTTTGTATGGAAGCGAATTATCTGATTGATCCGATCGTCCGGGAAAGGTTACAAATCGCATTGAAAAAGGAAGAATCGCCAATCGCGCGAGAAATCCTCGAAATGATCCTTGAAAATCACATACTTGCTCATGAAAAGCAGATGCCGATTTGTCAGGATTGCGGAATCGCAGTCGTTTTTATTGAACTTGGGCAGGACGTTCACATCGTCGGTGGCGATTTCTACGAAGCGATTCAGGAAGGTGTCCGTCGTGGTTACTCCGATGGTTATTTAAGAAAGTCAATTGTTTCGGATCCGATTTTCGGAAGAAAAAACACGCAGGATAATACGCCAGCGATAATCCATACTGAAATCGTTCCGGGAAATTCGATCCAAATCACGGTCGCTCCGAAAGGCGGCGGTGCTGAAAATATGAGCGAAATCAGAATGCTGAAACCGGCAGATGGCATCGAAGGAGTGAAAAAATTTATTATCGATTGTGTCAGACGTGCGGGCGGAAATCCTTGTCCGCCTGTCATTGTTGGCGTTGGTGTTGGCGGGGATTTTGAACAGTGCACCTTGATGGCGAAAAAAGCGTTGTTGCGACCACTGAATGAGCCGAATTCCGTTTCGGAATGGGCTGAAGTCGAACGCAATTTGTTGGCGCGCATCAATGAACTTGGCATAGGACCAATGGGAACCGGCGGAAAGATGACAGCGCTGGCTGTTCAGATAATCCAAAAACCGTGTCACATGGCGTCGCTGCCGATTGCCGTGAATATTCAATGTCACGCACATCGCCACCGGAGCGTTCGGATCAGATGAAAAAGATACGCGTACATGAATTGACGACACCGCTTACAGCGGAATCAATCGGTGCACTAAAAGCAGGTGATAAGGTTCTATTAAGCGGAACCATTTATTCTGCTCGCGACGCGGCGCATAAACGTCTGATTGAAATGATTCATTGCGGCGAATCATTGCCATTCGATCTTGCCGGACAAGTGATTTATTATCTGTCACCGTCTCCGGCAAAACCTGGGATGATCATGGGTTCAGCCGGTCCGACGTCGAGTTATCGTCTCGATTCTTACACGCCCGCTTTATTGGAATTGGGATTGAAAGGCATGATCGGAAAAGGAGCGAGAGGCCGGGAAGTGATCGACGCGATCGTGAAAAATCGGGCAGTTTATTTTATGGCTGTTGGTGGAGCGGCGGTAAAAATGGTGCAGTCGGTGGTTTTTGCGCGCTTAATTGCGTTTCCGGATTTGGAAATTGAAGCGATTCTCGAACTGAAAGTTGAAAAAATACCGCTGTTTGTTGCCGTCGATGCCAGCGGGAGTGATATTTTTAAAATATAGCAGAAAGAAGTCGGCAAGCGCGCCGATGGAGGGAAGACTTTTTTGGAAAAAATAAAATTAGACCTCAGCAATTTAGATGCCTCTTTTCCTGGGAAATTTACACAAGAACAGATCGCGCAGGCGAAGACGCTTTTTCTCAAACGATTAGCGGAATCAGCGCATAGGTTTTATGGTGGAAAAATTCAAACGGCTCCAAAAGCGGGCGTGTTCGGATTTAACTGGTTCAATGTTTGGTACACACCGGGTGTTTCAAAAATATCGACGACAATTCGGGAAAATTCCGATACCTCTTTCGATCTGACAAACCGTGGAAATCTCGTTGCAGTTGTCAGCGATTCGACGCGCGTTTTGGGTGATGGTAACTGTATGCCTTCGGGCGGAATGGGTGTCATGGAAGGCAAGGCGTTTCTCATGAAGTATCTCGGTGGTGTGGATGCGGTCGCACTTTGCATGGACAGCCGTGGAAAAAACGGTGAAAACGATCCGCAGAAAATCATCGATTTTGTTAAAATGGCTCAACCGAGTTTCGGCGCGGTAAATCTCGAAGATATTTCTCAACCGAATTGTTACCGCGTTCTGGACGAATTACGAGAAACATGTGATATTCCCGTCTGGCATGATGACGCGCAGGGTACGGCTTGTGTAACTCTCGCCGGATTGCTCAACGCACTAATACTCGCCAATAAAAAGATCGGTGAAATTCGGATTGTTATGCTGGGAGCCGGCTCCGCGAACACTTCAGTTGCCAGAATTCTCATTACAGCCGGAGCTGATCCGCAGAAAATTATTCTTTTTGATGTCAACGGAGCACTTTCCAAAAATCGACAGGATATCGAGTCCGATGCAAGATATTACCGTACGTGGGAACTTTGCCAATCTACAAATCCTAATTTTGTATTGGACATCGAGCAAGCCATGAAAAGCGCCGACGTGTTAATCGCTTTATCAAAACCCGGTCCAGACACAGTTAAACCATCATGGATTCGGTCAATGGCGCCAAGATCGATCGTTTTTACCTGTGCTAATCCGGTGCCGGAAATATATCCATATGCGGCAAAGGAGGCGGGCGCATTTATCACGGCGACAGGTCGCGGCGATTTTCCCAATCAGGTTAATAACTCGCTGGGTTTTCCGGGAATTTTAAAAGGTGCTTTGATGGTCCGAGCGAGAAAAATCACCGACGAAATGGCAATCGCTGCTGCGAATGCATTGGCGAACTATGCCGAAAAACGCGGCATCACGACCGAAAATATTATTCCAAAAATGGATGAACCGGACGTTTTTGCGTTCGTGGCCGCTGAAGTTGCGATGCAGGCAATTCGCGATGGCGTCGCCCGGAAAATGGTTGACTATAATTCCACGTTTCAAAAGGCTAAAATCGACATTGAATATTCTCGCAGAATGACGCATCAGTTGATGGAATCAGGCTTTATCGCCGAACCGCCGCAGGCGATGTTGAACGAAGCGCTGGATTGGGCAGTAGCAAAAGTCGAACATTCTAAATAGATCCGGCTGGATTTATCCCACTGACAAAATCGAGTCGGGAAATAATTCGATAGAATTATTTCTTCATCACCTTTCTTATAGCCATCCCAAGATCGGAAATTTTATATGGTTTGGCAACAACGCCGGAAAAACCGTATTCCGAATATCGCGACATAACCGGATCGTTGGAATAACCACTGGAAACGATCGCCTTGACTGTCGGATCGATCTTCCGAAGGATTTGGAGCGCTTCCTGACCGCCCATGCCGCCGGGAATAGTCAAATCCATGATTACTGCTGAAAACGGCGAACCGTTTTTCATTTCCTTTTGGTATAGAGTGATCGCTTCTGTACCGTCTTTGGCGATTTGAACCTCATAGCCGAGGTTTTTCAACATTTCAGCCGCCATTTTCCTGATTAACTCCTCATCATCCATGATAAGCACTTTTCCGAAGCCTGAAAGCAGATTTTTTTCTTCATCATCAATCTTTTCTAAAGTGCCTTCGCTGGCGGGAAGATAAATATAGAAAGTCGTACCAACACCGGGTTTCGAATCTATAGTCACAACGCCGTTGTGATTCTTGATGATTGAATAAACCATGGTCAGCCCGAGTCCACTTCCTTTGGATTTCGTCGAAAAGTACGGATCGAAAATCTTCTTCAAATGTTCTTTGGCGATTCCGATTCCGTTATCGCGGATAGTAATTTTTATAAATTTACCCTGTTTGAGTAACAAAGTATTATCAGGGCCGATCTGGATATTTTCGGCGGTGACGTGAATAAGACCACCTTCCGGCATTGCTTGCTCGGCATTTAGGACGATGTTGTGAATAACTTGATTGATCTGTCCTTCATCCATTTCGACATGCCAAAGGTTTTCTGCAATGAAAAAATCGCATTTGACCTTAGAACCTGTCAAAGGAAATTTAGCGGATTCGAGCAGTAATTCTTTGATGGAGGCCGTCTTAAGAATTGGTGCTCCGCCTCTGGAAAATGTCAATAATTGTTGTGTCAGGTCTTTTGCACGAAAAGCGCCCCGTTCGGCTTCCGTCAATCGTTCAAAGACTTTTGTTCCCGGTTCAGAGTACATTTTCGAAAGTGTAATGTTACCCATGATGACCGTCAGTATGTTGTTAAAATCATGCGCGATTCCACCGGCAAGAATGCCGATTGATTCTAGTTTTTCAGAGCGCTGGCGCTCAAATTCCATTTCCTTTCGTTCCGATATGTCTCTGGAAATGCTTAGGACAGATTTTTGGTTTTCGATCTCGATGAGTAGGTAACTAACTTCGACCGGAATACGTTTTCCGCTTTTAGTTGCATGAACCGTTTCCTGAACGGCTGGTTTATTGACCTTGAGAGATTTTAACAGTTCGAGAGTCTTGTCTTGATTTTCGGAAATTCCGAAATCCAATGGTGACATTTCCATCAATTCTTCACGGGTATAACCGAGTTTATGACAGGCAATTTCGTTGACCTCGATAAATTTACTCACTGAACCTTCATCGTTATATAATGAAACGAAAATTGCGTCGTTTCCACTATTAAATAGTGTGCGATATCGTTTCTCGCTTTCGGTCAATGCGGCTTCGGCCTTATTCTGTTCTGTAATGTCAAGCATCGTTGTTCGAACGCCGCATACTTTTCCGTCGACGTCGCGTTCGAATAAATCTTTTATCGAAACAAAAATCTGTGTGCCATTCTTTTTTATATACACACGTTCTTCTGATATTGGTACGTAATTACCGTGGATTTTTTTTTCAAATCTTTTCTGGGCGTCAGATTTTTGCTCCGATAAAATGAAATCAAAAATCGGTCGTCCGACCATTTCCGTCTTTAAATACCCTAACATATCACATTCCGTCTGATTGACGTCGAGAATAATTCCATCGGTATTTATGACGTGATAGGCGATGGGTGCATTATCCCAGAGTTCCTTGAACCGTTTTTCGCTGAGACTGAGTGCTTCAGTGACATGTTTGCGTTCAGTAATATCCTGTAGTATTCCAATTGAACCCGTGACTTTTCCGTTTTTAGGGTCACGAATCGGAACGGCGTAATCGCTGAGCCATTTAGTGTTTCCGTCCGGGGTTTCCACTCTTATATCCACCCAAAACCGGTTAGATTGTCCTTCCATAAATTGTGAAGCATACTCTTTGATATCCTGAGGCGCTTCCGGATCGGTGATAGTTTTTTCTTTTACGATTTCGGAAAATTTCTCAACCGTCATGTCCTGCGGACTGATTCCGAAAATATCCCTGGAGTTTGCGCCGAAAAATTCATACTTATTTGTATTGAAGTTTCGTCGGTAGGGAACGCTATGTGAGTTTTCGATAGCGTTTTGATAAATCGCATGAACTTTTTGTAATTCATCGGTCGCGCGTTTGTATTCGATGGAGAAACAAATCTGATCGGCAACGAACTTCATGATCTCAAAATCGTTCTGGGTCAATGCGTTTTCGTCTTCGTAATTTTGAATGACAATCGCCCCAATGACGATTTCATCCAGTTTTAAAGGAACGCCCAACCAGATTTTTGAAGGCGTGCCGATGATCTCGATAACGCCTTGGCTGACAAGTTCCATAACCTGTGAAGTTTTAAGCAGAACCGGTCGATTATTCCGAATAACGTATGCTGTCAGTGTCTTTCCAGCAGGGAAACTATCGACTACATCCATTTCATCGCTGAAATATGGAAGCGTAATTCGATCTGTTTCCTGATCATATAAGACGATAAAGAAATTTTTTGTATCGAGTATTTCTCCCAGAACGATTTGAATGGTTTTCGAAAGATCACGCATATTTTCCGACTTATGAGCCGCGACTGCAATATCATACATGGCCTTCTGAACTTTTTTTGCATTCTGTCGTTCGGTTATATCGCGGATAATTGTCTGGAGGTAAGATTTTCCATTGACGATAACACGGTTTATACTGACTTCTGAAGGAAAAATGCTACCGTCATGTCTTTTCATCGTGAATTCAGAGAACTGGGGGAATCCTTCAAGCGCTTCCATGCATTTTTGCAATGCTATAGTTTTAGAATCTCTGCCATCCGGTTGAGAGAGAGGGAACAGTTCAACGATCGAGTGTCCGACGATTTCTTCTTCACAGCACCTAAACATTTGGGAGGTTTTGGGGTTACACGAAATAAAAATATCCTGATCGCAGAGTGAAATGGAATCGTTATAATTCTCAAATAGCATCCGATATTTACTTTCGGTTTCTTCCAATGCATCGCTGGTTTTTTTGAAATTGGTCATGTCAAAAATTGAGATGAACGATACCGTCGTTCCCTGAATGATCGAACCAGAGACAATGCAATAATGTATTTTTCCCGACTTGTCTAAACACCGAACATCATAACGCCGCGGTACCTTTTTATTATCGATCCTACGAAGTGAGTGATATATTTGAATTCTATCCAGGTCATCCGGATAAATAAATTCCGTCCACTTTTTATTTCCCTCGATCTCTTTCTTCGAAAAGCCGGAAATTTCTTCAAAAACCGAATTGACAAGTATCATGGTTTTATCTTCGTTGATAACTCCCATTGCCATATCAGTATTTTCAAAAATTGTACGGTAAATTAAATCCGGATTTATTGCTGAATCAATAATGTTTACTGGTTGAGTTTCAACCTGTTTTGACTCAGATGATTTGTTTTCAGATAAAATTGTGAGTTGATCGACCACTTGATTTTTATTACTTAAATCGGAAAACGAAACCAAAGATGTATTAATTTCCCTACTTCGGAATATATCTATCACTGAATTCATGTCGTTAACAGATAAATTTCGATCGATGACGATATAATCCGGGTGATCTTTATCTAAATCATTTTGAAGGTTATTTATGTTTTGCGTCCATTGAACAGTAAGTGATAGTCTCTGTAGATCTATTTTAAATTCATCCGTTTCGAGGTCATTTAGCCGATTCCCGACAAAAAGCACGCCTTTTTTCTCTATCATATTTTTCTATTCCCCAGTCGTATTGTAATTCGGAATTGCGTCGCTCTCAAAAACCCACCAGAAGTTACATTGTGAAAAATTGAATGTCACGTATTATGTTGTGGCGTTATAATTTATCAGGATGAAGACTAAGATTTTATAATGAATAAATTATCCTTATGGAATTGTAGGTTTTATTTAAAGAATATAGGCTGGTATTATCATTTACAATTAAGAATACGATGTTTTATTTTCAATAACTAATTCTTAAAACTAACGTTTTTAAATTTAAATGAATGTCATTGAGTATAAAAATTCAAATTGAAGCTTGGAATTCTCGGCATATTTTCGTTAAATTTCACATGCTTTTTAAAAATTGATCGCGGGGTGGAGCAGCTGGTAGCTCGTTGGGCTCATAACCCAAAGGTCAGGGGTTCGAATCCTCTCCCCGCTACAAAAAATCCCGCCCGTGTGCGGGATTTTTAATTTATAATCGTGGTCTTCGGTATTGGAATTTCCCACTGAATCGTCCAAATTATTCACGCTTGTTGGCTTAGTCAGTATTAGAAAGGTGCGGAATGAAAAAACGTCGGAATGTGATTTGTTTATTTTTTCTGGCAGTTTTGGTATTGGAGGCGTTTTCTGCTGAACCCTTGTTTCGGTTTGCATGGCTTTCGGACACGCATGTCGGTTCGGAATCGGCGTCAGTTGATTTACAGGAATCGGTAGCGGATATTAATTCTCTCGATGGAATCGATTTTACGATCATCTCCGGCGATGTTACTGAAATGGACGTCAACGGAAATCTGGACACGGCTAAGGCGATTTTAGACAAACTGGTTAAACCGTACTATGTCATTCCGGGTAACCATGAACTCAAATGGTCGTCGTCAGGTGGGACAAAATTCCGGAAACTTTGGGGCGACGATAAATTCTTCTTTGAGTATAAAGGTTTTCAATTCCTCGGTTTCCATCAAGGACCGTTGATGCGAATGGGCGATGGTTATATCTCTCCTGAGGATGTTCGCTGGATTGAAACGACGCTTAAGAATGTGTCTAAATCTTCTGAGAAAGCAATTTTTATCATGCACTATCCGCTGGATAATTCTGTCAGTAATTGGTTCGAAGTTGCTGATCTGGCAAAAATCAATGATGTTCAGGCGATTTTGCATGGTCACGGACATTCGAATCTAATCACAGAATACGAAGGAATTCCCGGTGTAATGAGCCGTTCAAACCTCCGTGGAGATCAGAAGGTCGGCGGTTTTACGATAGCGAATGTTTATCCGGATTCTATGACTTTCTGTGAACGAACGCCCGGAATCCAGACATCGAAAGTGTGGGGGAGTATTCTGCTGGATAATTTAAAATCCGAAACCAACCATATGCAGTCTTGTAAACCTTCTTCAAAGGATGATGGCGATCAGAATGTCCGGAAGGAATGGGAATTCGATACAAAATACACAATGGCTTCCTCTCCTGTTATCGCGGATGGAAGAGTGATTATCGGTTCTGGCGATGGGATTATTCGGGCAATTTCAATGAAAACCGGTAAGGAAATCTGGCAATTTAAGACTGATTCGCCTGTTTTATCTTCTGCCGCCGTTTCTGGGAAAATGGCAATTGTCGGCTCTACAGACTCATCGATTTATTGTCTGAATATATTATCCGGTAAATTGAATTGGAAAGTTTATACAAATGCGCCGGTCGTAGCGGTGCCAGCTATTTTTCAGGATGTTGTTTATATCGGGTCAAGCGACGGCATTTTTCGTGCAATCGATCTGAAAACCGGAACAACCAAGTGGGAATTTTCAAATATTGTCGGTTTTGTCGAGACACAGCCACTTGTTTTTGAAGGACATGTAATTTTTGGAGCATGGGATGGTTGTCTCTACGCTCTGAACGCGCAAACCGGCGAGATTGATTGGAAATGGCAAGACGGTCGTCCGGGAGTTTTATATTCGCCTGCGGCATGTATTCCGGTCGCATCCGGCGATAAAGTTTACATTGCGGCACCGGATCGTTTTTTATCGTGCATCGATATAAAATCCGGCAAGACACTTTGGCGCTCGAAACGATTTCAGGTTCGTGAAAATGTGGGGATTTCCGAAGATGGTGCAACGATTTTTGCACGAACGATTCAGGACTCTGTCCTTGCTATCGACGGAAATTCTCCAACAATGAAAATTAGATGGGCAACCTCAGCCGACTATGGTTACGATATCGATCCATCTCGGCCGGTCGAGAAAGATGGAAATATTTTTTTTGGAACAAAGGACGGATTTGTCTGTGCGATGGATGCTGAAACGGGTATAGTTCTTTGGAATTGCCGGATCGGTTTCGGTTTAGTCAACAATGTCGTTCCGCTGAGCCGAACCGAAGTGGTCGCTTCCATTATGGACGGAAAAGTCGTTTATCTTAAATATTCTCCCAAATAAATAATTGATATTTAATCGCCAAATAGAAAGGATATTATAAAGGGCGTTGCAATTATTCGACTTCGCAATTAAATTCCCAATCAGGTCTAAGCAGTGTTAAGTTAACTATGCTATGACGGTAATATTTAGTATATTAGTACCAAAAAGAGATATCATGGTACAGTACACAATCAAACTAAGAAAACCAGAAGTGGAAGAACTTTGCCGAATTATCAACAAAGGGAAGCATTCGACACAGGCCTATCGTTCGGCATACATTTTACTCAACTGCGATAAAGGAGACTATTCAAAAGACAAAATGATTACAAATGCTGATATTTGTAGAATTCTTAAAATCGGAGATCGGACGATAGATCGTGTTAAGAAGAAGTTCATTGAAGAAGGATTTGAAGGGGTATTGGAAAGGCATCCATCAAGTCAAAATTATGTAAAAAAAATGGATGGAGACTTGGAGGCAAAATTAGTCACGCTGTGTTGTAGCGAACCTCCTGAAGGCTATGCAAAATGGTCTTTACGGCTCCTCGCTGATAAAATAGTTGAGTTGAAATATGTTGATTATATTTCTCATGTTACCGTTAGAAATGCATTAAAAAAAACGAACTTAAGCCTTGGAAAGTAAAAGGATGGGTTATTCCGCCGTCTCAAAGCGGTGAGTTTGTAGCCAATACGGAACAGGTATTAGACTTGTACAAACAGCCCTATGATAAAGATTACCCGGTCGTTTGTATGGATGAATCTCCCAAACAACTGATCGAAGGACTGGCTTCAACAGCCATGAAACCCGGCCAGGATGCAAGAAGGGATTACGAATATATCAGACATGGAATGGTAAATATTTTTATGGCCAATGAGCCGCTTAAAGGAAAAAGATTTATCGAGGTAACGGAATATAAAACCAAAAAGGATTGGGCAAAATTTGCTAGGCGAATTGCTGATGAAATGTATCCTGATGCAAAAAAGATCAGGTTAGTCATGGATAATTTTAAAACACATTCAACATCTGCCTTCTATGAGATATTCATTCCCGAAGAAGCTCGCCAATTACGAGATAGGTTTGAATTTATCTACACTCCCAGGCATGGTAGTTGGCTGAATATGGCAGAAATAGAATTACATGTGCTAAATAGTCAATGCTTAAACCGGCATATTCCTACCATGAATAAGATAATTAGCGAAGTGAATACATGGCAAAATCAGAGAAATAATAAAAATGCAAAGATTAATTGGCAGTTTACAACAGAAGATGCACGTATTAATCTCAAACGGTTATATCCGTCATTATCAAGTTAACATAACACTAGCGTATCTGACGCATATCATTCGCGGGCGCGATTATGAAGAGATGAAAAAATTCCTTGACGGTCTGCGTGAAAATATCCGATAAATATCGCGATATAAATTGTGACAGGTTTTTCCGTCGTATTTTCCATTGCCTATAAAAATTGAACTGTTTAAATTACAACTCGTTTTTTGATGAAGTCACTGACTGAAATTATTTACAAAGAATTCGGATTGTTTTTTTACAACAGATTTTAAACGGGCGATTAGCTCAGTTGGTTAGAGCGCTACGTTGACATCGTAGAGGTCACTGGTTCGAGTCCAGTACCGCCCACGTTTTTCAAGAGATCATTAATAACGAGGATCAATTGACGAATAAGAGAGAAAAGGAACCCAATTTTGGAACCGAAAGAGAAGATCACACTTACGTTACCAGACGGATCAAGTCTGGAAGCCGAATCCGGCATTACCGCCGGTGATGTTGCCCGTTCGATCAGCGAAGGTCTTTTTCAAAACTCTCTTATCGTAAAAGTCAATGGAAAGCTCGTCGATCTTTCCTATCCGATCCGCGAAAATTCCTCAATCGAAATTCTGACCTACCAGTCACCGGAAGTGCATGAAACACTGCTTCACAGCACGTCTCATATCATGGCACAGGCGGTTAAACAACTTTATCCGCAGGCAAAAGTCACCATCGGGCCGGCAATCGAGAATCGATTTTACTACGATTTCGACATCGAACCACCGTTGACTGACGACGATTTGGTAAAGATCGAAGAGCGAATGAATAAAATCATCGCCGCCGATATTCCGGTCGTTCGGAAAGAACTCGGTCGCGATGAAGTCATCGATCTGTTTTACAAAATGGGCGAAACATATAAGGTCGAGATTTGTGAATCGATCGACCCTTCGGAGACGTTATCGATCTATACTCAAGGTGATTTTACCGACCTTTGTCGCGGACCACATATTTCATCAACCGGAAAAATCAAGGCATTCAAGTTATTGAATGTCGCTGGCGCTTACTGGCGCGGCGATTCGAGAAACAAGATGCTGACCCGCGTTTACGGAACCGCGTTCGCCAATCAGAAAGAATTAAAGAAATATCTGAATTTTCTGGAAGAGGCCAAACGCCGCGACCACCGCAAACTTGGCAAGAGCCTCGAACTTTTCGAAATTAACGATCAGATCGGACCTGGATTGGTGCTTTGGTATCCGAAAGGCGCGACTTTGCTCCAATCGATCAAAGAATACTGGATTCAGGAACATCTGAAACGCGGATATCAGCTCGTTCAGACGCCGCACATCGGGAAAGCGCAACTCTGGCAAACCAGCGGACATCTTGGATTTTACCGCGAATCGATGTTCGACTCGATGAAAGTGGAAGGCGACGAATACTATATCAAGCCGATGAACTGTCCGTTTCATATCATGATCTACAAGTCGAAAACGAGAAGTTATCGCGACCTGCCAATCCGATATGCTGAACTTGGAACAGTTTACCGGTATGAATTATCCGGAGTTTTACACGGCCTGATGCGTGTCAGGGGATTTACCCAGGACGACGCTCATATCTTTTGTACGCCTGAGCAATTGAACACCGAGATCAAAAAACTGATTCAATTTTCATTCGATTATATCAACTCGTTCGGATTTACTGATTTCGACGTTTATGTTTCAACCCGCCCGAAGGAAAAATCCGTCGGCGATCCTGAAAAATGGATTGAAGCGACGGAGTCTTTGAAATCATCACTCGCTGAAATGAATGTTCAGTATCATATCGACGAAGGCGGCGGCGCTTTCTATGGTCCGAAGATCGATATTAAAATTCGTGATGCGCTGGGTCGCTTTTGGCAATGCACGACGATTCAATTCGATTTCAATTTATCCCAGCGGTTCGAGATGGAATATATCGCCAGCGACGGTTCCAAACATCAACCTTATATGATCCATCGTGCGATCATGGGTTCGCTTGAACGGTTCGTCGGCATTTTAATCGAAAATACGATGGGCGATTTCCCGGTTTGGATTTCGCCTGTACAGGCAACGGTCATTCCGATAACCAATTTTCAGAATGGAAAAGCGGAAGAATTCTACCAATTTTTACATTCAAAAGGAATTCGCGTTGAACTGAATGATAAGAACGACACGATGGGTGCGAAAATTCGGCAGGCTGAGCTCGAAAAAATCCCCTACATGTTTATCATCGGAGAGCGGGAAGCGGAAAAGGGAACCGTTTCGGTTCGCCGAAGAAAATCTGGGGATAAGGGCATAATGTCCTGGGACGAGGCTTACCGTTTCATAGAAGCAGAAATACAAACAAAATAGGAGGAAATATCCCATAGAAAAAGAGCTAAAAATCAACAATCAAATCAGAAGCCTGTCTGTCCGGCTCATCGACTCAGATGGCAAACAGATTGGTATTGTATCTTCGCGGGAAGCCCTGCGAATAGCCGAGGAGAAAAATCTGGACCTCGTAGAAATTTCACCCAGTGCTGATCCTCCCGTCTGTAAAATCATCGATTATGGGAAATACAGATACCAGTTACAGATGAAAGAACGGGAAAGTAAAAAGAAACAACATGTCATTAAAATCAAAGAGGTGAGATTTCGACCGCATATCGGAGAGCATGATCTGAATATGAAGGTCAACGCAGTCAAGAAATTCCTTGGTGAAGGTTGTAAGGTGAAGATTACGCTCATGTTTCGCGGCCGTGAAATGGCGCGAAAGGAAGTCGGAGCCGAACTGGTCAACAAAATCGTCGAACAGTTATCCGACATAGCCGTAGTCGAGAAAGCGCCTGCCAGTGAAGGGCGCACCATCATAACGTATTTGACTTCAAAATAGGAGAACTCAATCATGCCGAAAATGAAAACAAGAAGATCAGCAGCAAAACGGTTTAGTCTCACCGGAACAGGTAAGGTTAAAAGGAACAAGGCGTATCATTCTCATATCCTGACATCGAAATCATCGAAGAGAAAAAGAATCTTAGGCCAAGCCACGATTGCTGCACCAAGTGATGTTCAACGCATTAAAAAAATGATTATTTCATAAGGAGAATCGATAATGCCACGTGCCAATAGTTCCGTACCACATCATCGGAAACATAGAAAAATCGTCAAGATGGCGAAAGGCTACCGCGCCTCGCGGAGCACATTATATGTCAACTCAAAGGATGCCGTTGAAAAAGGTTTACAATACGCTTACCGTGACCGGCGTACCAAAAAGAGAAATTTTCGCGCGCTCTGGATCGCCCGAATCAATGCCGGCGCCCATCTTTACGGAGTATCTTACAATAAATTCATCCATGGTTTAAAAGTGAACGGTATCAATCTCGACCGTAAAGTCCTTGCCGATATGGCGGTGAACGACCCGTCGGGGTTTGCCAAACTTGTCGAATTAGTAAAGGTATAGACAGATGAACCTCTTGGAACGCGCCGAAGAGGTTCGCTTACAACTGAAAAACGATCTCGCACAAGTCGGAAGCGACCTTCCATCGGTTGAAAACTTCAGAATTAAGTTTCTGGGTAAAAAAGGAATCATTCCAGCACTTTTCGGAGAGTTTGCCGTGTTGAGCAACGATGCCAAACGCCAATTCGGAAAAACACTGAACGAACTGAAAAGCGAAGCAGAACAAGTGGTCAATTCGCTTCAGGAACGTCTCAAAAAGCAGGACACAGGTTCCGAGTTTTTCGATTTTACTTTACCGGGAAAACCTCCGTCACTGGGTCATCTACATCCAGTGACTCAGACGCTTAATAGCATTACAGAAATTTTCCGGGAAATCGGATTCCAAATCGAGAATGGCCCTGAAGTCGAAACGGATTACTACAATTTTCAGGCATTGAATATTCCGGAAAATCATCCGGCGAGAGATATGCAGGACACGTTTTATATCGACGATGCCGTTGTTTTGCGTACGCATACTTCACCGGTACAGGTTCGGACGATGCTGAAATCGAAACCCCCCATCCGCATTCTTGCACCGGGACGCGTATATCGGAATGAAGCGATCAACGCCCGTAGTTATTGCCTATTTCACCAGATCGAAGGTCTGTACGTTGACGAAAACGTTACGTTCGCAGAATTGAAAGGAACAATTGAATATTTTGCGAAACGGTTTTTCGGAAAAGACGTGATCATCAGATTCCGCCCAAGTTTTTTCCCGTTTACAGAACCCAGCGCCGAAGTCGATGTTTCATGCTTTCTGTGTGGAGCCAAAGGTTGCCGCGTTTGTAAACATACTGGTTGGTTAGAGATCATGGGTTGTGGAATGATCGATCCGGCGGTTTTTACCGCAGTCGGTATCGATCCGGAAAAATACACTGGTTATGCTTTCGGAATGGGCGTTGACCGGATCGCCCTTCAAAAATTCGGAATCGACGACATCCGACTTTTCTTCGATGGTGATGTTCGGTTCTTAAAACAATTTTAGTGTTGTATGATTATCAATACCAAATGGCTGGAAAAATATACTGAAGTTCCGTTCATGCCGACCGAACTTGAAGATCGGTTGACTTCGTTAGGTCTGGAATCTGCGGTTCGCAAATCGCCGGTAGATGGACTAAAGGGAGTTATCGTTGCGGAAGTTATTGATGTTCAGCGTCATCCAAACGCCGATAGACTGAGTGTATGTCGTGTAAATACAGGCGCCAAAGAACTCAGCATTGTTTGTGGCGCGCCAAATGTTGCCAAAGGACAGAAAGTGCCGTTGGCGATTCTTGGAACAACGTTGCCAAACGGCATAACGTTGAAACCGACCAAAATCCGCGGTATCAGTTCTGATGGAATGATCTGTGCCGAGAATGAACTCGGAATTTCAGATAATCATACCGGCATCATGGTTTTGGATTCGGATGCGCCGGTCGGAATGGAATTATCTGAATATTTGGAGCAAAATGGGAAAACTATGGACGTCGATCTGACGCCTAATCGTCCCGATTGCGCCTCTCATATTGGTATTGCCCGCGAAGTGACTCTGTTGACTGGAAAAGAATTACACATTCCCGCCACACCGATCGAGGAATCCGACGAACCGGTCGGAAAGTATATCGATGTTGAAATCGAAAATACGGTCGGTTGCCCGCGATATGCCGCTCGTGTCATCCGCGGCGTCAGGATCGCCCCGTCGCCGATCTGGTTAGCAAAAGCGTTGGAAGGCATCGGACTCCGCTCAATCAACAACGTTGTGGATGCCGCTAACTTTGTATTGATGGAAACAGGGCATCCGCTTCACACGTTCGATTACCGAAACATACACGGGGAAAAGATTGTTGTCCGAAGCGCCGCTGAAAGCGAAATCGTAACTACGCTTGATGGTTCCGAAAGAAAACTCAGCCGGAACGTGTTGCTGATTTGTGACGCAGAACGTCCGGTTGCCATTGCAGGAATCATGGGACTCGCAAATTCCGAAATTACACCGGAAACGACAGATGTGTTGATCGAAAGCGCCTATTTCGATCCATGGACGATCCGGAAAGGATCGAAATATCTCGGACTTCAAACCGATGCTTCGTATCGTTTTGAACGTGGCGCCGATCCGGAAGGCGTTATTTATGCGCTCAACCGGCTGACGAGCCTGATTGTGGAAATCGCTGGTGGAAAAATATGCCGTGGCATCGTTGATCGATATCCTGCTCCGGTTAGCAGAAATGAAATAGTTGTGCGGTTTAAACGCATTTATTCCTTGCTCGATATTCATATCGATCCGGCGTGGATTCACCAACTTTTTGAAAAACTTGGTGCCCGGATCATCAGCACCGATCCTGAAAAAATTGTGTTGATTTCACCGTCGTTCAGACCAGACTTAACTCGCGAGGTCGATTATATCGAAGAGGTCGTTCGGGTTTATGGAATGTCAAAAATTCCATCCGCACGCCGTCTGCAGATTCAACCGATCATCGATGTTCAGGCGTGGTATGACATCGTCGAGAAACTTCGATCGACAATCTGTTCATACGGTTATGATGAAGTTTTCAACAATTCGCTTGTATGCGAAAAGTGGACGACATTCGGTATGCATCCGGCTCAACCAATCAAGTTGAAAAATCCGCTCAGTCAGGAAATGGCGTATATGCGGAATTCTCTTGTTCCCGGAATGATTGGCGCAGCGAAACGCAACATCAACCGGAAGAATGGAAATTTAAAGTTGTTTGAGATCGGCTACATTCAGGAATTCGATCCGAAATCGGAAACTTCCGCAAAAGAAACTCAGAAACTATCAGTGCTAATTTCCGGTGAAGTCGAGGATAAACACTGGGCACATTCATCAACGAAGAGTGATATTTTCATCCTGAAAGGTGTTGTTGAAGACATAGTCGCACGTTTTGGTTTTTCGACTGTGAGATTCATTCCTGAAAAGAACGAATATTTTTCTCATCTCATCTGTGTCATTGCCGATGAGAGAGATTTTGGATATATTGCAGAAATCGATCCCGGTTATTTGAAAAATGATTGGGATATCGAAGTTCCAGTTTTTATTATGGAACTGAACGTTTCCGTTCTGACAGAAATTGTGCGTCCTGCGGTGAAATACCATGAACTGCCGGTTTATCCTTCTATCGAACGGGATGTTTCGATCTGGGTGCCGGAAAAACTTTCCGTCGGAGAAACTACGGAAATAATCCGTAAAAACGGCGGAGAGCAACTGCGTGAGGTTCGTTTCTATGACCTCTATTCAGGAAAAAGTGTTGACAAATTGAAAAAAAGTTTTACATTTAATTTAGTTTTTCAGGCTAATGACCGAACATTGAAAGACGAGGAAGTTGATAAAGCAATGACGGCGATTCACAACGCGCTGACAAACGAACTGAACGCAAAACTTCGCTAAACAGGAACGATAATGGACTTGAGCTCTCTGGACACACTCGAAGAACGGATCAAAAGTCTGCTTTCCGTTATTACCGAACTTCGTTCCGAAAACCTTAAAATGAAAACCGATCTGAAAGAAGGATCGTCCATCGAAGTGATGCTCGACCAGAAAAAACGTCAGCAGTTACGAAGCAAAGTCGAGGGATTGTTGGAACTCCTGAAGGACTTTTAGCCGTTTTCAATCGTGAAAGGTATTTGACAACGAATAAATCATAAAAGATGGAAGAGATTACAGAAAATTTAGTTCGCGTAACAATTTATGGGCAAGAATATACGATCAAGGCGAAGGCCGATCCATCGTATATTACCAGCGTCGCAAATTACGTTAATGAAAAAATGGAAGACGTTGAAAAAGCCGTTCCAACCGTTCAATCGAGTATACGCGTGGCGATATTAGCCGCTATGAACATCACAGATGAACTGTTCAGCGCCAATAAAGATAAAGAAGAAATTCTTAAGACTGTCGATGACAAATCGATGTTTTTGATAGATATTATCGACGAGAATCTAAAGCAATAAATCGATCCATCTTTTAACTGATCAACATATTCGTTTCGCCGGAAGGGAAATCGCGAAGCGGATCGTTGATTTAATGTCGATTTAAATAGAGTGAGGAGATACATAATGTCCTGGTTTTATATAATAACGGCGGTTCTGGGAATGTGTGGCGGCGCGGTACTAGCGCTCTACCTGTACATTCAAAAATTGAAGAAAACCCAATCTACAATTACCGAACTTCTGACTACCGCCACGAAAACAACAGAGGATCTAAAACGAGAGGCGCGCCTCGAAGCAAAAGATGAAGCGATTCGGATCAAACAACGCGCCGAAGATGAATCGCGCAACAAGTTCCGGGAAATTCGTGAAACAGAAAAGAAACTCGTTAAGCGTGAATTCTATTTTGAAAAGAAGATGGAACTCGCAGATCGGAAGATTGAAGAATTGGAGAAAAAGGACGAGGAAGTTCGGAAAATTAAAGAGAACGTTTCGCGGATAGAATCTGATGCTCAGGCAATCGTCGTTCAGGAAACAGAGCGTTTGGAAAAAATCGCCTGCATGACACAAAAGGAAGCCGAAGACGTTCTAATGAACAACCTTTTGGAAAAAGCCAAAGCGGGAATTTCCCGAAAAGCAAAGGAAATTCGCGATACGGCCATTGCGGAAGCAAATCGCGAAGCCAGTAAAATTATCGTTTCTGCCATTCAGCGTTCTGCCGCGGATCATACTGCCGAATCGACAGTTTCGGTGGTCAATCTTCCGAATGAAAACATGAAAGGTCGAATCATCGGGCGCGAAGGCCGGAATATCCGGCATTTCGAATCTCTGACCGGCGTCGAGATCATCGTGGACGATACGCCGGAAGCCGTCGTGCTTTCCGGATTCGATCCGATTCGACGTGAAATTGCCCGGGTCGCTCTTGAAAAACTCATTGTTGATGGAAGAATTCATCCGACCCGGATCGAAGAAATGATCGAGAAGTCGACGAAAGAAGTGGAAGAAACCATTATCAAAGCCGCTGAAGAGGCGATTGATGAAGTCAATCTCTCACAATTTCAGCCGGAATTATTAAAAATGCTCGGCAAACTTAAGTACAGAACTTCCTACGGTCAAAATGTGCTCAAACATTCGATTGAAGTCGCCTGGCTTTCCGGTTTGATGGCGGCTGAACTTGGACTGAATGGAGAACTTGCCAAGCGAGCCGGTCTCCTGCACGATATTGGAAAGGCGATGGACCGGAATGTGACCGGTACGCATGCGCTAATCGGAATGGAATTTGCCAAAAAACATCGCGAACATCCGATCATCGTTAACGCCATCGGATCACATCACGAAGAAATTGAAGCAACACATCCAATCTCGGCGATCGTCCAGGCTGCAGACCAGATCAGTGGTTCCAGACGCGGAGCGCGCGGCGACACACTGGAAAGTTACATTCAACGTCTCGCCAAGTTGGAAGAGATCGCAAACTCTTTCGCTGGTGTGTCGAAAACTTACGCTATCCAGGCCGGTCGTGAAGTCCGCGTGATCGTCGAAAATGATATCGTGAGCGACACGGAATCCGATAGTCTTTCGGAAGATATCGCCGCGAAGATTCAATCTGAATTGAATTATCCCGGACAGGTAAAAGTAGTTGTCGTTCGGGAACATCGAAGTGTGAGTTACGCAAAATGAACCTGGCAAGAATCATCGATGGAAAAATTATATCGGCCAGCGTCAGGGAATCGCTTAGACCGCGAATTTCTGTGTTGAAAGAACATGGAATCGTTCCCGGTTTGGCCGTTATTCTCGTCGGTGATGACCCGGCTTCGCAGGTTTATGTCGGGATGAAAGAAAAAGCATTCCTTGAGATGGGGATGTTTTCACAAACATATCGTCTGCCCATGGCCACAAGCCAGCAATCATTAAAAGAATTGATCGAACAATTAAATCACGACGACCGATTTCACGGAATTCTTGTTCAGATTCCATTACCGGCGCCGCTTGATGCAAACGAGGCGATTCTACAAATTTCTCCCGATAAAGACGCCGACGGCTTGCATCCGACGAATATTGGGAAAATGGTCTTAGGAATGACGGCGCCGCTTCCCTGCACACCCCACGGAATTCTGATGATGTTGAAATATTCGGGAATCGATCCATCCGGCAAACATGTCGTCGTGATCGGCCGTAGCAACATCGTTGGAAAACCTATCGCTAATTTGTTGCTACAGAAACGCGAATTGGGGAACGCAACGGTCACTTTATGTCATACACAAACACGCGACATTCAGGCAATTTGCCATCAGGCGGATATTTTAATTGCCGCGATCGGAAAGGCTGAATTTGTTGATAAATCCTTCGTCAAACCGGGCTGTGTCGTCATCGACGTTGGTATGAACCGCGTTGAAGATCCGACGACAACAAAAGGTTATCGTCTGGTTGGAGATGTAAAATATTCGGAAGTCAGCGAAATCGCCGAAGCCATCACGCCGGTTCCCGGCGGAGTAGGCGTTATGACAATATCCATGTTGCTTTCAAATACCGTTTATCTGGCCGAACAAAAAACATGAATCAAAAATCGAAAGCCGCTAGTCAGATGATCGAGTTGATTCGAACAAGACGCACGATCAGACAATTCGATCAAACGGAAATTCCATTTAGCGATCTGATGAAATGTTCGGAATGCGCCGGATTGGCTCCATCGGGAAAAAATCTCCAACCGTTGAAATTTCTACTTGTTCGCGATCGAAAATTGGTTAATGCAATTTTTCCACTACTTAAATGGGCTGGATATATCCAACCGGCGGGAAATCCAAAACCCGGAAAGACGCCGACGGCTTATTTCGTGATGATGGTCGATCGGGAAATAAGTGAACTGCTTTCGGAATACAATGCCGGAGCGGCAATTGAAAATTTCATTCTCGCCGCATTGAGTCTTGGCATTGGAACTTGCTGGATTGCTTCCGTCAATCGTGAAAAGTTACGGCAGTTGCTTCAGATTCCGGAACGATTGCATATCGATTCCATTATCGCCTGCGGTTATCCGGACGAAACGCCGGTCGTCGAAGAAATAACCGACGATATTCGTTACTGGAAAGATGACTCGGGCATTCTTCACGTGCCGAAACGTACATTAAACGAGATCCTCCGTGTAGATCGCTGGATCGATTAACTTAAGGAGACTATGCATCCGATATTATTAAAACTGGGTCCGGTGACACTCTATTCATATGGATTCATGATGGCGATGGGTTTTTTAACCTGCTATTATTTGTTGCAACGTGAATATCGGAAACTTGGCGAAAGTCCGGATTTTGCCAGTAACATTGTCTTTTGGGCGGCAATAGGCGGGATCGTTGGCGCGAAAATATTTTATCTCATCGAAAATCTATCGGAATTTATCATCGATCCATTGGGAATGATTATCAGTGGTTCCGGACTTGTATTTCACGGCGGATTGATCGGCGGTGCGGTTGCCGTCATTATTTACTTAACCCGATTGAAAAAATCGATTATCCAACATGGTGATATTATCATTCCAATGATGTTTGTCGGACAGGCATTCGGTCGGATCGGATGCTTTTTAGCCGGTTGCTGTCATGGAAAAGCGTGCAGTTTGCCGTGGGCGATGACTTTTCCGTATGCTTCGCCGCCTGCAAACTATCCGGTTCATCCGACGCAATTGTACGAAGCCGCGCTAAACCTGATCCTTTTTTTCGTTTTGGTAAAATTGATACGTCCCCGCACAAAAAAAGACGGAACGACATTCGGACTCTATTTAATTTTTGCCGGCACCGAACGGTTCCTAATTGAGTTCCTACGTGTCAATCCCAGATATGCGTTCGGATTAAGTTCCGCGCAATATACTTCGGCCGCTATCGTACTGATAGGTGTTCTTCTGTTGGCATTTTTTACTAAAGAAAAGACGAAACAGAAACCCAAAACGGCTAAACCGTGAGATTGGCATTTCTCATGCCTGTACGGATATCTTCTAAAGGTTCTTTTCCTTGCGGAATTAATGAATCTTTAATATTTTCCTTTCGGATTTTTAGACGAGAACTTTGAGGAAAAATGAAAATACCAACGGTCTCGGTAATATCTGTCATCTACAGTCAATTTCTAAAACCGGCTAATTCATTAAAAACGATGTGACGACATGCATAATCTGATTCTGTTTATATTTTATGTCATAGCGGCGATCACGATCTGGCTGAATTACCGAAATGGCGGATTCAGATGGAACAGTGACAATATTCGCATTGATAAATTTCAGTTTCCACGCGGATTTCTCTGGGGAGCCTCAACCTCCGCTTATCAGGTTGAAGGTGGAGCCACTCAAACGGATTGGAATCTCTGGGAGAATTCATTTGATAAAGATAGTAATTCCCGAATCAAGAATGAACAAACCGTTGGAATAGCCGTTGATCACTGGAATCGTTTTCGGGATGACATCCGGTTGTTGAAAAGTCAGGGAGGTAACGCTTATCATTTTTCTGTCGAATGGAGTCGCGTGGAACCGACCGCTGGTCGATGGAATCCACAGGCGCTCAATCATTATCAGGAAATGTGTGAATTCTTGAGGCAAGAATCCATCGCGCCGATCGTCTCGCTACATCATTTTTCATCGCCGATCTGGTTTACCGAGCGCGGAGGTTTCGAGAATCCGGATTCCATCAGACGATTTGCCGATTATGCTAATCATATGGGAGAATCACTAGGAAAATCGGTTGATTTTTGGGCGACTATCGACGAACCGGCCACCTATGCGATACGCGGCTGGCTGGAAGGAATTTACCCGCCCGGACAAACCGAACCGTCGCTCTGCGCACGTGTGTTATCGAACATCTTGAAAGCGCATGCCGAAGCCTATTACGCGATTCACGACATCGACCGGTTTGATGCGGACGGAGACAGAATTCCGTGTCAGGTCGGACTCGTTCAGCAGGTTCCGATTTTCGATCCGGCGCGTAAATGGCTGATCACTGATTGGCTTGCCTCTTGGAATAAAGATCAGCAGGCGAATCAGTCTGTCATTCACGCATTATTGACGGGAAAATTTAACTTCAGAACTGAGAAAGGTTTTACATTTAGGGAAAATTATCATCGTCTTGAAAACTCTATTGATTGGATTGGCGTGAATTATACTTCTGAGGAAGATTGTAAACTTCGATGGAACCATGGATTTGAGGCAAAATCAAGCGCGAGTTTGATGTTGCCGATCGCCGATAACGGTTGGACGATTTATCCGGCGGGATTATATCGTGCGGTCCGAACCGTCAGTCGCCTTGGCGTTCCGATCTATATTACCGGAAACATCATCGACTCGAACGATCCCGTGATGCGACGACGATTCATTTTGGAACACATCGATGCGATCAATGAGGCAATTGCCGATAAATACGACGTTCGTGGCTACCTTTACGGAGAACTTTTGGACTGTTTCGAATGGACGGAAGGCTACGAAAGGAAATTCGGATTGTTCAATGTAAATCGAGAAACACAGGACAGAACCTTGAAAGAAGGCAACGAAATTTTTCAAGAGATCATTGCTGCCTGTGAAAAATAATCCTCGATGACTTGTTTGATTTTAATAAGGAGTGATCATGCGCCTGAAAATATTTCTGGTAGTGCTCATTATGATTAGTGCTACCATTTCCGCGCCAGCGACAAAAAGAGCCCTGACGATCGATGATATGCTGGCTTGCCAACGAGTCGTGACGCCGCAATATTCTCCCGACGGGAAATGGATCGCGTTTGCGTTGACTACGATGAATATGACCGAAAATAAAAGTCGCACCGAATTATGGCGTGTCGGTGTCGATGGGACCAGTCTGGAACAACTCACGTCTCATTCGACATCCAGTTCGTCGCCTGTATGGTCGCCTGACGGAAAGAAATTAGCCTTTTTATCCGCGCGTTCCGGAAAGATGCAAATCTGGATTCTGCCGATGGATGGAGGCGAACCGAAGCAGTTGACGACACATTTTACAGGCGTGAATGATTTTATCTGGTCAAGAGATGGAAAATATATCGCCTTTTCTTCAAGGGTTTACCCGGATAATCCGGATCAGAAAACAGCCGAAGAACGCGATAAAAGCGCAGAACAAAGCCTTGTTAAAGCTCGTATTTACGATGACCTGATGTTCCGGCACTGGGACGAATGGTGGGATCATAAACGATCTCATCTGTTCGTTCTGAATATTCAGACGCACGAATTTTTCGACGTGACACCCGGCAATTTCGATGCACCGTCTATTGCGTTGGGAGAAGGCTACACATTTTCACCGGACTCAAAAGAATTGGTTTTTACAAGTAATCACGAACCGGTCATTGCGGTCAGTACGAACAATGACATCTGGTCAACGCCCGTTTCCGGTGGAGAGACAACACTGATAACTGCGCCGATCAAAGATCGCGATTTCAAGGGAAACGACCAGCAACCGAAGTTTTCTCCGGATGGCAAGTTACTATCGTTTTTATCTATGAAACGCGCCGGATTCGAAGCCGATAAAAAGGATATCTTCCTGAAAAATCTGAAGACCGGTGAACTTGTCAACCTGACTGAAAAATACGACATCTGGATTACAACTTATCAATGGTTGCCCGGTTCCGGGAGTTTGGTCATCGAGGCTGAAGAAGAAGGACGAGATAGGATATTTTTACTGGATATTCGCTCTCTGACACTCAAGCCGATTGTGTCAGATGGATCGAATTCAGTCGTTACGGTCAGCCCTGATGGAAAATCGATTGCTTATTTACATCAGACGACTATGATGCCTAACGAGATTTTCCTTACATCGATTTTCGATGGAAAAAACAGGCAATTGACGAATTTCAATTCTGAATTGCTGGCAGACGTCGATATGAATCCGATAGAAGATTTCCGGTTTGTCAGCAAAGACAATACGCAGATCCATGGATTCCTGATCAAACCGCCGCACTTCGATAAAACGAAAAAATATCCGATGGTACTGATGGTTCATGGCGGTCCGCAAGGTCAGTGGAACGACAGCTGGCATTATCGCTGGAACCTTCAATTGTGGGCGGCACAGGGAATGGTAATCGTTGCTATCAATCCACGCGGAAGCACCGGATACGGCCAGAAGTTTACGGACGCAATTTCACTGGATTGGGGCGGTAAACCGTTTGAGGATTTGATCGCCGGTGAAAAGTACGTGATCGAAAAATTCGATTTTATCGACAAAGACAAGTTGGCGGCGGCCGGCGCGTCGTACGGCGGATACATGATGAACTGGATGGAAGGGCACATGGATGATTTCAAATATCCATTCAAAACTCTTGTCAATCACGACGGTTCGTTCAATTTGTATGCGATGTATTTGACGACGGAAGAGTTATGGTTTCCCGATTGGGAATACGGCGGTGTTTTCTGGGAATCGCCGGAACAATATAAAAAGTATTCGTGCGACAATTATATCCAAAATTTTAAAACGCCGATGCTTGTTGTTCATGGTGAAAAAGATTATCGACTTGATTTTAGTCAAGGATTGATGGTCTTTACGGCTTTACGAAAAATGGGCGTGCCCGCAAAATTAGTAATATTCCCGGACGAAGGTCACTGGGTTCTTAAACCACATAACAGCCGATTTTGGCATCAGACAGTTTTCGAATGGCTGAAAACCTATCTTCAATGATGAAATCGAATCGATTAGTAATCGAAAGTGATTGAAGTACTTTTATTCCCAATCTGTTTTATCTATTTTATGCAAATCTTATAGTTTTGTTTTTTTTACTTGAATGGAGTTTAAATCATGCAGAAAATTCTCAATCGAAGCGGAATTCTGACCGAGAAAGTCAACCCGAAAAGCGAAATGATCGATACCTTTAGTACCGACCGGATTCTCAGGTTGATCAATGAAGAAGATGGGATGATCCATTTGGCGATTCAGAAAGCGATTCCGCAGATTGTTCAGGCAACAGAAATCGTGATCAGAGCATTCAAAACCGGCGGAAGACTTCGGTATATTGGTGCCGGTACAAGCGGACGATTAGGAGTTCTGGATGCGAGTGAGTGCCCGCCAACATTTTCGGTTCCGAAAGATTTAGTTCAGGGAATGATCGCAGGAGGTTGGATTGCACTCCGTCAATCGGTCGAAGGAGCGGAAGATTATCCTGAAAAAGGCACCGAAGATTGTCAGGCAAACGGACTTCAACCGACGGATGTTCTCATGGGAATCGCCACTGGAGGAACGACGCCATACGTTCACGGCGCAATCCAGTATGCGCGATCGATCGGATGCAAAACGATCTTTTTAACGTGCACACCCAAAGAAGGACTTGGCGTCGTTGCGGATGTCATCATCGAAGTGCTGGTCGGACCGGAATTGGTCACTGGCTCAACGCGCATGAAAGCCGGCACAGCCACTAAAATGGTGCTTAACATGATTACGACGACGGCTATGATCAAGAACGGTAAAGTCTATGGCAATTATATGATCGACCATCAGGCGATCAACACAAAATTGGTCGATCGCGGTACGCGGATCATTTCCGAGTTGACCGGACTTGGCTATCAGGATGCATATGATGCGCTGATCAAAGCTGATAAACATGTCAAGGAAGCGGTTGTAATGGTCAAAAAAGGCGTTTCACTCGAAGAAGCGCGACGACTTATCACAGAACATGACGGCTTTGTCCGATTTGCTTTTGAACGATAAAACCTGATATGGAAGATGAAATCGATCATTTCACTTGCCAAAAAAGATAAACTGAACGTGTTAGGCCTCATGTCCGGTTCGTCGATGGATGGACTGGATTTGTGCCTCACGGAAATATATCGCGTTTCGGATGGAATCGACGCGAAAATCAACAAATTCACAACGATTCCTTATTCACCGGAATTCCATGCCGCACTTGCTTCTCTTTTATCTGGAAATACCGAAACGATTTGCCACATGAACTTTGAGATCGGAAGAATCTGGACGGAGATGATTCGCCAATTTTTTAAACAGATCGGTATATCTGAAAAAGAGATCGATCTGATCGGTTCGCATGGGCAGACAGTTTGGCACATTCATGGCGACTCTACGTTACAGATCGGCGAGGCGTCACTTATCGTAGAAGAATTCAGAATTCCTGTTATCGCGGATTTTCGGGTTCGGGATATCGCTGCAGGTGGTTCCGGAGCTCCACTGGTTCCAATCGTCGATTATTTTATGTTTCGTAAATATCGGAAGACTTACCTGATACTGAACCTCGGCGGGATTGCTAATTTTACAATTATTCCTTCCAATGCAAGATCTGTCGATGATATTTATGCACTCGACACCGGTCCGGGAAACTCGTTGATCGATCTGGCAATCGGTATTTACACCGACGGGAAAAAGAATTACGATCAGGACGGAAAGATTGCCGCATCGGGCCAGGTAAATCCTGAGATTCTCGCGGAATTAATGCATCATCCATATTTGCAGTCGCCTTTGCCGAAATCCACCGGTCGCGAGGTTTTTGGGATCAATTATCTTCAACAGATACTCAATCGTTTTACCATCAAACCAGAAAGTATCCCCGATCTGATCGCGACTTTGACCAAATTTTCGGCAAAGGCGGTTCATTGGAATTATATGCAGTTTTTTTCCGATCAGCCGCTCGATGAAATCGTAATCAGCGGCGGCGGCGCCAATAATCCGGTTTTGGTGAATCATTTGCGAACGATGTTCGCCGGTACTCCCGTTAGAAATACGATAGAATACGGAATCGACGGCGATGCAAAAGAAGCATTTGCGTTTGCAATTTTAGCCGCTTTAAGAGTTTGGGGAATTCCTGGAAATGTTCCAAATACAACTGGCGCCCGTCGTAAAGTTGTCCTGGGAAAAATTATAAATTGAAAAAGGAGAAATAGAAGTGAATCCATATGTTTTTCGTGAATATGACATCCGGGGAATCGTCGAACAGGATTTTCCTGACGCAGATGTTGAGTTACTGGGAAAAGGGATCGGCACTTACATTAAAGAAAAAGGCGGGGATATATTAACGATCAGCGGTGACGTGCGCCTATCGACGCCAAACCTGAAAAAGATGCTGGCGAAAGGATTACTTTCTACGGGTGTAAACCTGATCGACATCGGGATCATTCCGACGCCTGTCAACTATTTCAGCATGTATTTTCTACCTATTGACGGCGCCATTCAAATCACCGGAAGTCATAATCCCGCCGATATGAATGGATTCAAGGTTACCTATCGGAAGCAGGCGGTTTACGGCGCGCAGATCCAGAAAATTCGTCAGATCATCGAAAGCGGTAACTTCACGACCGGTGAAGGCGTAATGAATAAAAAATCAATTCTGGAAGACTATAAAAAAATGCTGTTATCCAAGATCAAACTCGACCGCCCGGTGAAAATTGCGATGGACTGCGGTAACGCGACGGCTTGCATGGTCGCACCGGAAGTATTCAAGAAGTTCGGATGCGAAGTCACCGAACTTTTCTGTACGATTGACGGTTCATTTCCGAATCATCATCCCGATCCGACGGTTCCAAAAAACCTGACGCAGTTGATCGCCGAAGTGCAAAAAGGTGGTTACGATTTTGGCGTGGCTTTTGACGGTGATGCCGACCGGATCGGCGTCGTAGATGACCGCGGTGGAATCATCTGGGCGGATTACATCATGATCCTGTTTTTAGACGAGATCATTAAAAACGGCGAAACGGTCATTTTCGATGTGAAATGTTCGCAGGCTTTGGAAGAGGTGATTCTCCAGAAAGGTGGAAAACCGATGATGTGGAAAACGGGCCACTCGCTGATCAAACAGAAAATGCGCGAGGTTGGCGTTCCGTTTGCCGGTGAAATGAGCGGGCATATTTTCTTCGGAGACGACTATTACGGTTACGACGACGCGATGTATGTGGCGGCGCGATTTGCTCAGATGATCTCGCGATATACCGAACCGCTCTCGGCGAAAATGGAAAGACTACCACACTATTTTTCGACTCCCGAAATGCGTCTAAATTGTGCCGACGATCCAACCAAATTTGCTATGGCCGAGAAAGCCGCTGAATACTTCAAGGCGCATTACGACTGTATCGACGTAGATGGTGTGCGGATAAAATTCGGCGACGGCTGGGGACTTGTCCGCTCGTCTAACACACAACCGGTAATCGTCACGCGCTTCGAGGCGAAAACAGAAAAACGGTTACAAGAAATTAAAAATCTGGTATTGAACAAGTTGAAAGAATTTGGAGACTTTAGTTATTGAATCCTTTCCATGCTAACATAGGAAAAAATCAAAACGTTCGGTTGAATGAACGTTACGCTGGATTGGCAAATGAAATCAACCGGAGACTGGCGACTTTTCCGCTTCCACAAATTCCAAACGACCTTTATGAACCGATACGATACAGTCTCAGCGCTAAAGGAAAACGTGTGCGTCCGATTCTGCTGATTCTCGTCGGCGAGTCGCTTGGAGCGTCACGTGAAAATCTTTTCCCGGCAGCACTGGCGATAGAATTACTTCACACATTTACGCTGGTTCACGACGATATAATGGATAAGGATACGCAGCGGCGAGGCCGGCCGACATTGCACATCAAATGGGATGATAATACCGCTATCCTTGCCGGGGATGCGCTGATGACGCTCGCCTTCCGGACACTGATGCAAACCGAATCGCAGACTATCAATCGAATCGGTGGGGAATTCAGTCAGGCAATGCTCGAAATCTGCGAAGGGCAGGCCATGGATATGGAATATGAAAAACGTTTGTTTGTCGATGCCGAAGAATATCTTCGAATGGTCGGAAAGAAAACCGGAAAACTCCTCGGTTTGTCGTGTGTTCTGGGTGCGCTCATCGCAGATCCGGCAACGAAATATATTGATGATCTGGGAAATTTTGGTCTAAAACTTGGCCAGGCGTTTCAAATTCAGGACGATTGCCTTGAAATCACTTCCGACGAGCAGAAGATGGGCAAAAGCCTGTTCAGCGACATCGCAGAAGGGAAAAAAACCTTTCCGGTGATCCAAGTTCTTGCTGACTTATCGGTTGAAAAGCGCGACAAATTTTTATCCTTTTTAAAACAAAATTCAGACGATCGGGCGATCATCCGATCTGAATTTGAAAAACGCGGCGCTCTGGAAAAATCGTTATTAAAAGTTCGGCAACTGCTTAACGAGGCTTATGATCTTCTATCGAAAATGCCTATAAATATTCAGACAGAACTGAGTGATTTTATATACACTATCTATCTTCGACAGTCATAGTATGAAAAAAGAAGACGTTACGATCATGAATCGGCATGGATTGCATACTCGTCCGGCAACTACATTGGTCAAAAACGCCGCCGGCTTCAAATCCGAAATCAATCTCGTTTATAAAGGAATTCGTGTCAATGCAAAAAGTATTCTCGGTCTGCTGGTGCTCGCCATCGAGCCGGGTGCAAAAGTGACTATCGAAGCAAACGGTCCGGATGAACGGGAAGCGGTCGAACTACTGGTTGCGTTGGCGAAAAATAAATTTGACATGGAATAGACCATGAAAACCATCAAAGGCGTTAAAATCTCACCGGGAATTGTCATCGGTCCAACCTTTTTTTTCAAACGCGATCAGTTTCCGATTCCTGGGACTTGGATTCAGATGTCGGACGCCGACGCGGAGATCGCGCGGTTTCAACAAGCCATTTTGAAAGCGGCCGCCGAATTGACGCAAGTCCGAAAATTGGTTTTGGAACATCTCGACGAAGATCACGCGAAAATGATCGACGGTCAGCTGATGATTCTCAGCGATCCGGAACTCATCAGCCTGGTCAGTCAGTATGTGCGGAAGGATAACCGGAACGTTGTCTGGGCATTTTTTGAAGTAATGTCATCCTATGAGAAAATCCTGCAGGAGACAGACGGCTATCAAAAGGACCGCGCTGTAGATTTGCGGGACATCAAGCGGCGTGTCATTTATCACCTTTCCGTCGATGATGCATATTTGACGCCGAATCTGAAGGAACCGGCGATTTATGTCACCGACAGGATTTCGCCATCCGATCTGATTCATATTAAGGATCAGGGCGCTCTCGGAATTATTTCACAAATCGGCGGCGTTGATTCGCACGTTGGCATTTTAGCGCGCGCGTTTCGCCTGCCGTATATTTCTCACATTACGAATATCGAAGAGGTACTCGCCTGCCCGGAAATTGTTCTCGATGCCGATAACGAGGAAATCGTTCTGAATCTCTCGGATGAGAATCGGAAAATATATGACGAACGCGCCCGTCAGCATGAACTTCTAAACCAAAAATTATTATCTGCCAAACTAGTCAGTTCGTCGCGTGATGGTGTTCCGTTCCGTGTTTTATTGAATATTGGTTTTGTGCAGGAACTCAAGACCATACGGCCGCAATCCGTACAGGGAATCGGTCTGTTCAGGACGGAATTTCTGAGCATCGAACGGAACGCAATTCCGAATGAAGAGGAACAGTTTATCGCCTACCGTGACACGCTTCAGGCGATGAAAGGACGCCCGGTCACTTTTCGGACATTCGACTTCGGGCGCGATAAACTCATGGCCATGCTGGATCTTGAAGTCATGCACCGAGACATCGCTTTTGAAGAGTGGGGCGGAATCCGATTTTGTCTGGATAATCCGGAAATCCTTCAAACACAGTTGCGGGCTTTTCTTCGCGCGAGCATTTACGGGCCGGCGCGTTTGATGTTGCCGATGGTGACGCGTATCGAAGACGTCCTTGAAGTCAAAAAAATGATAGAAATCATCAAACGAAATCTGAAAAAAGAAGGGATCAAGTTTCGGGATCGGTTTCCTCTTGGAGTGATGATCGAGACGAAATTGGCGCTCGATATTCTCGAACCATTGGCGGGAATGGTTGATTTTTTCAGTGTCGGGACAAACGATCTGGCTTTATATTTGATCGGAGTTAAACGTGATGAAGATCTTGCCAAGAATTACTATCACCCGATCATTTTTCAGTCAATTCACAAGATAGTTCAGGCCGCCGATAGGTTTTCATTACCAGTGACTATATGTGGCGAAATGGCGTCCGATCCCTTCGCGTTGATCGGATTGGTTGCTCTCGGTATCCGAAGCGTCAGTGTCAATTACAGCGCATTTCATGCCGTTTCCGACGAAATCCGAAATATCCGAATTCTGGAGACACTAACACTGAAAAAGCAACTTCTTCAGGAAGAAAATGCAGTAATGCTCTATCAACTTCTGCGTGAATTTTATAAAAATCAGATGTGCGCAATTCCACGGAAATAGCGCTTGTAATTCCGTTTGCGGGATGATATATTCATTCCGTGATGATCAAGGTTGAGATACAAAAAATCGTTCAATATCCACCGAACAAAGGTTATGTGGTTCTCCTGAGAGAAGTCGGCGGAAACAAACAACTTCCCATCATTGTCGGCACGTTTGAAGCACAGGCGATTGCGCTTGCGCTGGAAAATGTCGATATGCCCAGACCGCTGACGCACGATCTGATCGTTAACATTCTTAAAACACTCAGCATGAAAATTACCAAAGTGATCGTCAACGATCTTCGGGAGAACACTTTTTTCGCGCGTGTTTTTCTTGAAAATGAAACCGATCACTCAAGTTTACAGATCGATGCGCGCCCCAGTGACGCGATCGCCGTTGGATTAAGAATGCGAGCGCCACTCTTTGTTTCGGATTTGGTGATGGATGCAGCCGGGCAGATTGCCGCCGTTCAAAAGAACACAACACCGCCTGCAAACGATGTAACCCCTGAAATGGAAAATCTGGATAAACTTTTCGATTTACAAACGAAATTACAAAACGCCATTAACGAAGAGAATTACGAGTTAGCCGCTAAGCTGCGTGATCAAATCTCTGCCTTCGAACGAGGCGAAAACTAACTTTTCCAATCATCAACTGACTGATTACCGTGTGGAAATTAAACCGTCTGCTTTTTCCGATATGCAGTAAGTTTAAAATAGGCTTCTTTCGCGGCTTTTTGCTCGGCGGCGCGTTTGGTGTGCCCGACGCCGTAACCGAGTTTTTTTCCATCGACGATGACGGCGATTTTATAAATGCGGGCGTGATCGGGACCGGTCATTTCTTCCAGTGTAAAGCGTGGAAGTTCTTTACCTTGTTTCTGACAAATTTCAAAAACCTGTCCTTTATAATTATAGCGCGCCGTTGCGATCTCGCGCTTTCCATCGAGTAAAATCCATTTGTTGACAAACGGACGAACCGCTTTCAGGCCGCCGTCGATATAGATAGCGCCGAGAAGCGATTCTACAACGCTGGAATAGATTTTCTTCATCGTCGGTACATTTTGAATATTGAGGCTTTTATCCAGAAGAAAATTCTCCTGAAGTTTTAATTTCTTTCCAACCTCAAAGAGCGAGTCACCATTGACGATAATGGAGCGGGAGAGCGTCAGTTCGCCTTCTAATTTCTCCGGATATTTTTTGTAAAGATATTCGGATACGATCATTTCCAGAATTGCATCGCCGAGGAATTCCAGCCGTTCATAGGAAAGATGACTTTTTACCGCCTTCGAGCGGTGTGTTACCGCCGTGCGGAGCAATTCGGGATTTTTAAAGGAATACCCCAGTTTTTTCTCGAGGGGCGACCGAGTTTTATGAAAAAGATTCAGTAATGAAAATGCCAATGTTACATCTCATATTTTTTAATTGCGAGAACCGAATTGTGTCCTCCGAATCCGAAATTATTACTTAGCCCGGCGAAAAATTCGCGTTTTTGCGCTATGTTGGGTGTATAATTCAGATCACATTCCGGGTCTGGCGTCTCATAGTTAATTGTTGGAGGAATGAGTTGATGATCTAGGGCGAGAACGAGCGTGATGAACTCGATCGCGCCGGCTGCTCCCAGTAAATGCCCTGTCATCGATTTCGTGGAACTGATAGCAATTTTATTTGCGTCGTCTCCGAAGACGGATTTGATCGCCATCGTCTCGTACTTATCATTTAAGATCGTCGAAGTTCCATGAGCGTTGATATAGCCGAACGCGTCTTTGGGAAGGCCGGACATACGGATGGCGCTTTTGATTGCCATTGCCGAACCTTTTCCTTCCGGATGCGGTTGCGTGATATGATAGGCGTCGGCTGAAAAACCGTATCCGGCGAGTTCGGCGTAAATGTGCGCATCACGTTTTATAGCATGTCCGAGTTCTTCGAGAACGACTATTCCGGCGCCTTCGCCGATCACAAAACCGTCGCGATTCAGATCGAACGGACGACTGGCGCGAGATGGTTGGTCATTTTGCCGGGAGAGTGCTTTCATATTCGTAAAACCGGCGATTGCCAGCGGTGTTACGCTCGCTTCAGCACCGCCGGTGATCATCACGTCCGCATCGTCGCTGAGAATATGCATCATCGCGACGCCAAGCGCATGCGACGAGGTCGCGCATGCTGAGACAACCGAGTAATTCGGACCGTAAAATCCAAAATCGATGGCGACTTGTCCTGGAAAAATATCCGGAATCATCATCGGGATGAACAATGGACTGACGAAATGCGCACCCTTCGTCAATAGTTGGGAATGCTGAGTTTCGAGCGTACCGATTCCACCGATCCCTGAACCGGTAATGACGCCGACCCGCTCCGGATGGTAGGTGGATGTAAGAAATCGGGAATCGTCGATGGCCTGTTTTGCTGCGGAGACGCCCAATTGTGTCATGCGATCCATTCGTTTGACTTCTTTGACAGGTAAATAGGCAAGCGGATCGAAGTCTCGCGCTTCGGCAGCAATACGAACCGGTAACTCGCGGGCGTCAAACGATTCGATTAGTCTGACGCCGCTGGTTCCGTTTTTGAGAGATTTCCAGTAATCGGATAAATTGCAGCCGATTGGAGAAATGATTCCCAATCCGGTGACGACGACTCGTCTTTTCATCGGGAACGAACGAAATTATTTAATAACGGTGTCAAGGTACCGAACGACATCGCCGACAGTTTTTAATTTTTCGGCTTCCTCATCCGGGATTTCAATGCCGAACTCTTCTTCCATTTTCATGATAAGTTCGACGGTATCGAGAGAATCTGCACCCAAATCGTCGATGAAAGATGCTTCCATTTTGATTTTTGTTTTTTCGACTCCGAGCTTGTCGGCAACGATTTCCTGGACTTTTTGAAAATTATCCATTTTATCCTCCTTTTGTGTTGTTACATAACCATGCCGCCATCGACTTGAATAACCTGACCCGTCAGGTAATCAGCCAACGGCGATGCTAAGAAAAGCGCAACCTGCGCGACATCTTTTGGCGTCCCTGCCCGATGCAGAGGTATTTTTTTATAAAATTCTTCTTTGACCGCGTCGGGCAGAACGGAAGTCATCGGCGTGTCGATAAATCCCGGCGCGATAATATTGACGGTGATATTTCTTGATGCGAGTTCCTGCGCAATCGATTTGGAAAAACCGATAACGCCCGCCTTACTAGCGGAGTAATTTGATTGACCAATGTTTCCCGTCAATCCAACGACCGAACTGATGTTGATAATTTTTCCGAATCGTTGCCGGATTAAATGTTTGGAGATAGCGCGTGTCATTAGAAAAACACCTTTCAGGTTCGTCTCGATAACCGCGTTCCACTGGTCGTCCTTCATCCTTAACAGAATGTTATCGCGAGTGACACCCGCATTGTTGATCAGTACGTCGATTTTCCCGAATTTTCCGATCACGGTCTCGACGAACTTTTCAACGTTTTCCGGATCGGTAACATTACAGGGAATCGCATCGAAAGTGTAACCTTTTTGTGTGAAATCCGCAATAGCGGGATCGAGCGCTGTCTGTAAATAATCGGAAAGAATGACGGTAGCCTGTTTTTGCGCGAAAGTCTCTGCGATCGCGAATCCAATTCCTCTTCCGGAACCCGTGACAACTACGACTTTATCTTTAAAATTCAGTTCCATTGAAACCTCGTCAATTCCGGCCATGTCGAGATGCCGGAAATTTTTACATCGCCGGAAATGCGTTTGATGAGTCCTTGCAGAACTTTTCCCGGCCCGACTTCAACAAATGTGTCGGCACCGTCAGTGATCATCGATTGAATGCTGTCGTTCCAGAGAACAGGCGACGTCAATTGTTCGATCAATCGTTGCCGGATCTCAGCCGGATCAATCGACGCCTTTCCGGTGACATTTAAATAAATGGGGCAGAATGGTTGTTGGAAAGTGGCGGCGTTCAGCGCTTTTTTCAATTCGATGCGCGCATCGGCCATCAATTCGGAATGAAAAGCGCCGCCAACTGTCAACTCGACGACCATTTTTGCGCCGGCATTTTTCATTTCGTTCATCATCATTTGAACGGAATGTGTTTCGCCGCTGATGACGATCTGGCTTGGTGAGTTATAGTTGGCGACATTGCAAATGCCGATTACCGAAGAGGCTGCAATGACCTCACGAACTTTGTCAATGGATAATCCAACGATTGCTGCCATCGTGCCGGTAGTTTTTTCGGTTGCAATCTGCATTTGTTTGGAACGGATTTTGACGAGATTCAGCCCTTCTGCAAAAGAAAGCGATCCGGCGGCGACGAGTGCAGAGTATTCACCAAGGCTGTGGCCTGCGACCATTTCCGGTAGAAAACCTCGTTGTTTCAATTCTTCATAAACGATTAGCGATAATGTGAAAATAGCCGGTTGCGTTACGGCGGTTTGGGTCAGTTTATTCAACGGTCCGTTGAAGGAATATTCTTTCAACGGGAAACCGAGCCGTGACTCGGCGGCATCGAAATGTGAACGCGCTATTTCGCTTTTTTCATAGAAGTCGGCGCCCATGCCAACATATTGCGATGCCTGTCCCGGAAAAACAAATGCTTTCTTAGGCATGACGTAAATGCCCCCAACGAATGAGAATACTTCCCCATGTAAAACCGGCGCCAAACGCCGAGAGCAAAACGATATCGCCGTCCTTGATTCTTCCGTCATCGTAAGATTCGACCAGTCCGATCGGAATGGTCGCGCTTGTCGTATTGCCGTATCGGTCAATATTAAGAAGTACCTGTTCGGATTTAAGGTTCATTCGTTCGACGCAAGCATCGATGATCCGTTTATTTGCCTGATGCGGAATGAAAATGGCAATGTCTTTTCCGGTCAGGGAATTCCGGTTTAAAAGTTCCTCTGAAACGGCTGCCATCCGGCTGACGGCGAATTTAAATACCGTTTTACCTTCCTGATAGACATAGTGCATTTTCTGATTGACTGTTTCATGGGTCGCCGGATGAAGGCTTCCGCCTCCCAACATATAGAGAAAATCTTTTCCAGCGCCGTCCATTTTAAGAATGTGGTCGAATATGCCAGATGTGCCGTTATCTTCCGCAGCTTCGAGTAAAACGACGCCTGCACCATCTCCGAAGAGGACGCAGGTATCACGATTCGTATAATCGGCGATGGAACTCATTGTGTCCGCTCCGAAGACCAGTATCTTTTTATATTGACCGTTCTCGATAAACTGAGTTGCAATAACAAGTGCATACAGGAAGCCGGAACATGCGGCGGATACGTCGAATCCAAAAGCGTTTTTTGCGCCAATGCTGTTTTGTATCAGAGCTGCAGTGGAGGGAAAAAACATATCGGGCGTGACGGTAGCGACAACGATAAGATCGATCTCTTCCGGATCGATGGGAAACCGTTTTTGCATGTCCGCGAACGCCTGAATGCTCATTTGAGATGTGGCTTCACCTTCTGCGACGATATGTCGTTCGACGATACCGGTGCGTGTCCGAATCCACGCGTCGGTGGTATCGACCATTTTTTCCAAATCCGAATTGGTCAGCACACGTTTTGGTGCATATTTTCCAAAGGCTGAAATGACGGCTCGTTTTTTACTCATAACTACCCATAGACGAAATTAATTATTTCGATGATAAAGTGGTTAGAAAATTCCGTTTCAAAAGACAATACTTTGCCGTTCTTCCTGTCCCAAACAATCACTCCGAAAATCCATTTCCGGAGAAATGACGTTACTTTTCTTTTGCAGAAATAACCGGGCGCCCTTTATAATATCCGCAACTCGGACAGGCGCGATGAGGTAATTTCGGTTCTCCGCACTGGGCGCATTTCGATATCGTCTGTTCATCAAGTTTCTTATGCGTTCTGCGTTTGTCCCGGCGCGATTTAGATGTTTTGCGTTTTGGTTGTGCCAACTCTTTATTCCTCCAAACTAACTAAGTGTTAACATTTTTTTCAACGGTTCCCAGCGATCGTCACTTTCATTTTGTCCGCATTTGCATCTCTCAAGGTTCAGATTGACTCCGCATCGAGAACAAAGCCCTCGGCAGTTCTCATCGCAGAGTTTTTTCATTGGTACACTGAGTAATAAAGCATCGCGAACGTAATTGGAGATGTCAACTTCCATCGTCGTTTGAGTGATGGAAATGATGTTCTCGTCGATCTGTTCGGGACCGATATTTCCAGTCGTTAGAATGACCTGAAAATTGGACTGAAGATTTTGCCTGAATGGAACAAGGCAACGGTCACATTCGAATTCGGCTTCAGCCCGGACGATTCCGTCGATACTGATTTCACTTGAACCTTTGTTAATTGATAGGTCGACATCCACGAGCGGCTGTTTGAACCACTCATCGGAAATATCGAGTAATTCCCGCGGGAGGAAACCCTCTATTTTTTGAAAACCTTCTCTTAATGCGTTCAGTCTAATCTGCATATCGACCAGCAAATTTATTTCAAAGCACCTTTATATTCAAGTTTTTTACTCCACAAAAGAAAAGACGTCCGCTGAACGGACGCCCTTTCAGTAAACGTTTCAGAACCGGATTACTTTGTCTCTTCCGGTTTGACCTCGGAATTCTCTTCGGTTCCGGAAGGAGATTCGGGAGTTATTCCTTCCTCTTCTTTCTTGTTTTTCTCTTCCTCGGCGAGTTCATCCTCGTCTTTCCGTTCGATCAGATTTTCATCGTCTTTTTTCTTACGAAGAATGATGTAGATGATCGATTGTCCGGCGGTGATGTTAGAGAAAAAGAAGGCGATCACGGAGGCAGCAATGGCAAACAAGGCAATTGTGATGAGAATGATTGTGATAACGTCGGTCGTGGTTAAAAATAACGGTTTGGTTATGCCTTTAGAAACATTGTTTGCGTAGTAAAAGAATTTACTGATGTAAGGAGTTAATGGCGAATTTGCGCCATACAGATAAGAGGATGCCTGCTCGATGATTCGTGCCATCTTTCCATCCATCAACCACGGGGCTCCGAAGACATAATTGAAAAACTTATAACCAAGGATTATCACCCAGCCGTAAATGAATGTCGCAATTCCGCTTAATCCGACTACAATTGCTTCATAAGATATGAGTCTCCACGGCTGAGACCACAGCGTTGAATAACTCTGGAAAACCGTCTCCATTGTATCTTCTTCGGCGGTACCGACAATTGACGGTGCGAGCACAAATGAAACGACGAAAACAGCCGCTGAATAAACGACAAAAGTCGAAACGATAAAGTACAATAAATAGGGTAACCCAAGAATGCATATATCGAGTACCGGCCATTTGGATATCCAGGCCGCAACAATGGCGCAAATGACGAAAAATGCAATAATGAGTAGAATGGAAATTGGTCCCATGATGACCGCGAGGCCGTGTTTCTTGATATAATTAACACTGTCACCGGATGAAAAGAATTCATCTCCTTTTAATTGCTTATACGTTATCCTCGATACAGCCAGCGATGCCTCGAGAAACATGACTACCCAGAGTACAATTCCGATCCCGCTGATCAAGTATGCATACCATGCGACCGGCAGAGTCGTCGAGAAGAGACAGGGAAAGAAATGGAATGTATTCCAGATTTCAGTGACAGCTTGGCCGTTTAAGATGAGTGCTAGATATGTCAGGATGGTGTAAATGCCCCAGCCGATTGCTAATCCAAGCGAATGAACCCAGATTTTTTTACCGCTGAGCGCCAAACGCGGTGTGCGGAAAATATCACGAATGTCAAAATAAGTCAATTTCATCATTTCCTCCTAAATTCACATTTAATCTTGCCGAACGTTATCTATCCAGAATTTTTCGTTCGGAAATCTATTTCTAAAATCGTTCAATGCGGATGTTGCTTCGCTGTGCGAATCGAACATACCGACGCGAATCCGATACCATGTCTCTTTGGTTTCTTTGAAAATGGCTTTCTGGATGTAGGCGTCGAGTCCTAAATTGGAAAGTCGCGCAAGTTCTTTTTCAGCGGCGTTATAATTCTGCCATGAAGATATCTGGATCGTATATTTTCCATTGACCTTTGGAATCGTTTTTCCTTTGACGCGTCCTGTTTGGACGGTTTTCGAAACTGACTCCTTTTTTGGAGCGATGTTTGTTGATGGCGACTTTTGTTTCGTACCAGATTCGTAAACCGGTGCCGGAGCGCTTTCACTTACACCTGTCGTATCAGTGGCACCATCACCTGTTGAATCAATACTGATTTCGCAGATGAAGTCGTTCTTGCTTTTGTCTTTTCCCTCCGCATCGACAATAGCGTTTTGAACTGTGTATTGACCGGCAACATCCGGAACGAAATAAATGGAAAAACTTCGGCTGTCGGGTTGGAAGGAAAGAATATCCAGATTGCTTTCCGGTGGTTTCTGAGTGAAAACCCACCTGTAAGTGCATCCGAGAGTATCCTCGGGTGCTTCAACCACAGCGGATAAATGAAGCGGATTGCCGACGAAGCCTCGAATAGGCTCTTTCTTTCCGCATGAAGCTACCATAAGGGAAAAGGCAAGGACTACCAAGATCGACTTTTTCATATTTTCTCTCCTTCGAGGGTAAATCACTCGATAATTTCAACCGTTGGAAAGAAAAATGCAATTTCTTTTTTGGCATTCTCTTCCGAATCACTTCCATGGATGATATTTTCCTGAACACTGCTCGCGTATATGTGCCGTAGTGTCCCTTCAGCCGCTTTGGATGGATCGGTGCTTCCGATACAGTTTCGAAATGCCTGAACAGCATTTTCCTTTTCCAGTACCATTGGGACGCAAGGACCGGAAGTCATGAATTGGATTAATCCATCGAAAAATGGTTTGCTCAGATGCACTGCATAGAAACCTTCCGCTTCTTTCCGATCCATCTGGACGATTTTCATCGAACGAATGGTGAAGCCGTTTTCTTCGATAAAATTAATCGAACTACCGACCAATTTCCGCCTGACACAATCTGGCTTAAGAATTGCTAACGTTCTTTCCATCTTTTCGTTGCCTTTCTATGGGATGATCGTCGTCCCGGATTCTCCATGTAAACTGATTACCGCGCTTTCGACCGATGTGATCACGACGATTTGACCGCCCGATTCGATGAAATTGATCGCCGCGCGGATTTTCGGTCCCATACTTCCTGCCGGGAACTGTCCCTCTTCGTAGAGTTTTTTTAGATCGCAGACACGGATTTTGTCGATCTTTTCCTCGTTTGGTTTTCCGTAATTTATCGAAACGACATCCACATCGGTCAGTATGTATAATTCCGACGCTTCGATATCCCGTGCCAGAACAGCGGACGCAAGGTCTTTATCGATCACCGCATCAAAACCTTCGTAAAAACCATTTTTCATGATATAAACCGGAATTCCTCCACCGCCTGCAGCGATGACAATGGTTCCGAAATCAACCAGTGATTTGATAGCTTTTCGGTTGATGATTCGGATCGGTTCGGGAGACGGAACCACACGGCGCCAGCCTTTACTCGGTACTTCCTTGACCTGCCAGTTGTGTAGGCGGGCGATTTCCCGAATTTCCAGTTCACCATACCAACTGCCGATGTATTTCGTCGGATTATTAATGGATGGATCGTGCTCGTCAACGATGACTTGCGTAACGATCGAAACGACTTCCCTCGGGATTTCCTTAGCGATCAGTGCATTCTGAAGTGATTGCTCGATCATATAACCCATTCCGCCTTCGGTATCAGCGACGCAAATTCCGAGAGGAAGTGTTGGTGTTTTTTCTGTCGCCAGTTCGACTCTCAGAAGAGCATTGCCGACTTGCGGGCCGTTTCCATGTGTAATCGCCAGATGATAATCCTGCTGAAGAAGATTCATTACGGATTTTAAACTCGCCCGCGTGTTTTTGAATTGGTTGGCAATTGTATCAATTTGCCCTTTCGGGGAGATGGCATTTCCCCCGAGTGCGACGACCGCGGTTTTATTCTTCGGCATAGACAGAAATCCTATTTTTGAAACCTCTGTTTGCGCAGGAAATCATCAAGCACTTCCGATAAATCAGGTTTGCCGATTTCCTGCAGGTCGTAAAAAACGCGAGTATTCGGTTTATTAATTTTAATGATTCGGTTGAGATCGATCGGTGTTCCGATGATGACCGCATCGCAGTCTGTGCGTTCAATCGTCGCTTCGAGATCGCGCACTTGCTGATCGCCGTATCCCATTGCCGGTAAAAGATTTCCGATGTTTGGATAGATGCGGAATGTCTCTGCCAATTTTCCGACGACAAACGGCCTTGGATCGATAAGTTCGGCAGCGCCAAATTTTCTTGCGGCTACCGTTCCGGCTCCGATTTTCATTTCTCCGTGAGTTAGAGTCGGACCATCTTCGACGACCAGAACACGCTTATTGCGGATGATTTCCGGTTTCTCGACGCGAATAGGTGAAGCGGCATCGATAACAATCGCATGTGGATTGACGGCGGCAATGCTTTCACGAACTGTCTGAACGCCTTCGGGCGAAGCCGTATCGATTTTGTTGATAACGATGACGTCTGCCATTCGAAGATTGACTTCACCCGGATAATATCTCAATTCATTTCCGGGACGGTGCGGATCGGCGACTGTGATGGATAGATCGGGACGATAAAACGAGAAATCATTATTACCGCCATCCCAAAGAATAACATCACAACCGGATGGATCGTTTTCCGCCGCGCGTAAAATCGCCTCGTAATCGACGCCGGCGTAGATGACGTTACCGCGGATGACATGCGGTTCATATTCTTCCATTTCTTCAATCGTACAACGATGGTCGGCAAGGTCTTTCACCGTCGCGAAACGTTGGACTTTTTGTTCCGCCAGATTTCCGTACGGCATCGGATGACGTACGGCGACAACACGAAGACCTTTGGACATGAGGATTTCGATGACTTTTCGGGAAGTCTGGCTCTTGCCGCATCCGGTTCGGGTCGCGCAGACGGAAATGACCGGTTTAACGCTTTTCAGCATTGTCGCATCCGGTCCCAAAAGAATGAAATTGGCTCCGGCGGCGTTGACGATCGAACTGATATTCATCACCCGAATGTAAGGGACATCGCTGTAGGAAAATACACAATCCTGAACATGATATTTTTGGATGAGTTTAGGCAGTTCTTCTTCGGACAAGATCGGAATGCCGTTTGGGTATAATTTTCCGGCAAGGACAGACGGGTATTTTCTGCCATAAATGTCCGGAATCTGCGCCGCTGTAAATGCGACAATGTTCGCCGATTCGTTATCGCGATAATAAGTGTTGAAATTGTGGAAATCTCTTCCTGCGGCGCCAATGATCAAAACGTTCTTTTTATTCATGATTAGTTCCTTATTGTTTATTGGTTAAATCGTTTGAAAAATGACAAATAACAAATAAGGAGACTTATTTATAGCCAAAATGATATGTCCACATGATTAGCGAGTAAGTGTAATCCGTCATTACAAGTAAAAACCTTCTCAATTAAAAAAAATCAAGGATTCATTCAATAAACACGTTCTAAATTATCGAGATTCACGTCGAATTTCAAGGAAAAGAAATTAATAAAATGAAGTTTAGTGTATTTTTTAAGAATAATTTGTTAACCCCGATAGGTTCGTTGCCTCGGAAAATGGATCAGATTGTAAATTCGATTCCTTCAACAGCGAGCGATATTTTCAGGTTTCCGTTATATCCGTTTTTCTTAATATATTCTCGGCCTTCTTTGATCATTTCGAACAATTTTTCATCGGAATAAGAAGGATCATGATGAAAAAGAATTAGATGGCGGACATTGGCTTTATGTGCAAAATCGATTCCCTGAATCAACGTGCTATGGCCCCAGTTTTCCTTCTCGACCAACTCATCTACCGTAAATTGTCCGTCGAAAATCACGACATCGGCGTTTTTGAAGAATTGAAGATATGACTCGATTTTGGCTTTTGTCAAATTGGTATATTCGGAATCGGTGGCATAGACAAGCGATTTTCCGTTATAATCGATGCGATACCCAAACGAGCCGCCCGGATGATTCAACATCTTATTCGCGATCTTAATTCCGTCCAAATCGATCGTTTCCTCTTTACGCAGTTGGATGAACTCGATATTGGCGCCCATTGCCGAAAGAGAAACCGGGTAATATTCATCTTCCTGTTGACTGTTGAACCGTTGTTCTAAACCGTTATGAACGCCGTATAAAAGGACGCGATTGCCCGAAATGTATGAGGGCGAGAAGAAGGGGAAACCGCTGATATGGTCCCAGTGTGTGTGAGAAATGAAAATATGGACAGTTCCATTACCTTCGCCGAACTCGGAACGCATCAATGATTCACCCAGTTTCCGAATTCCGGATCCTGCATCGAAAATAAGGTGTTTGCCGGCGACCTGTACATCGACACAGGCAGTATTACCACCGACGAAATACCGCAATTCTTTTGGTAGATCGTCGATGAAATGATTGATCGATTTTTCGTCGATAAACTGTTTATTATGGGCTATCTTTAGAATGGATCGAAGACGTCTTTCAAGTTCGATAGAATCCGGAGGCGATGGTACCGATCCGCGCACACCCCAAAACTGAACCTTCAACTTGACATCACTGATTTTTGCCATAAAAACTTTCTCATTATCTAATCAAGGACAAATTCACGTTATCAAACAATTAACCGTGAATATGGAGTATAATTCTAAAAAAATCAACTGAATTTTCATTATCGATATCTCTCAGGCAGAAAAAAGCCTTATCATTTTCCATATTGTTTCTAAATTAACGTCCGATGTCTTGAGATCAAGAATAAATAGGAGTTTTTATGCAGGGAATTCATGTACTTGACATAGCGATTATCGGAATTTACTTCACGCTGGTTGTTGCTATCGCGGCTTACTTTACAAAGAAAGCCGGCACGAGTACCGATAATTTTTTCCTATCGGGGAGAAACCTCCCATGGTGGCTCGCTGGTACGGCCATGGTTGCCACAACCTTCGCCGCCGACACACCGTTAGCCGTAACGGAACTCGTTGCCAGAAACGGAATCGCCGGGAACTGGCTTTGGTGGAATCTCGCTATTGGCGGTATGTTGACAGTCTTTTTCTTTGCCAAACTCTGGCGCCGTGCTGAGATCGTTACGGATGTTGAGTTTACCGAGATGCGTTATTCCGGAAAACCTGCCGCGGCACTTCGCGGATTCCGTGCGCTTTATCTTGGAATATTTATGAATGGAATCGTTCTCGCCTGGGTGCATAAAGCGATGGAAAAGATATTTCATGTGACCGTTCCCGGGATCGATCCATTCCTATTGACGGCTATCGTCGCTGTGATCATTGGAATCTACGCGGCGGCTTCAGGACTTCTTGGCACGGCGAGAACCGACGCTTTTCAATTTGTCTTTGCAATGACTGGTTGTATCATTTTTGCCATTATCGTTTTGCAAGTACCGGAAATCGGCGGTGCGGCTCATTTGAAAGAACAACTTGCCCCGCAGGTGATGAGTTTCTTCCCTAAGATCAGTAATGTTTCGGTTACCGGAGTTACCGGTGGCGTGCTCGCGCTTTCGGTCGGCGCATTCTTTGCGCATATCGGTTTACAATGGTGGTCAACTTGGTATCCGGGAGCCGATCCGGGCGGCGGCGGTTATATTGCCCAGCGGATGATGTCAACCAAGAATGAAAAACACAGCGTCCTCGCGACTCTCTGGTTCACGATCGCTCATTATGCTTTACGCCCATGGCCGTGGATCATCATTGCGCTTGCCGCTCTTGTGGTGCTTCCAAGAGCCGATAGTCCATCGACTTTGCAGACGGAGAATCCCGCGATGTATGAACAGGTTGTGACCGCATACAACAACCAGCCGTTACTCAAGTCCGGAAATCCCGTTTATAAAACAACCGAATTCAAGGATTTTTATGAAAAATATGAAAATACAGTCGATCCGGGCGTCATGTATCCGAAATTGATGATGAAATATCTGCCGACCGGTTTGCTCGGTCTTCTGATCGCCGTATTCCTTGCCGCTTATATGTCAACGATCGCCTCTCAGTTAAACTGGGGAACGTCGTACATTATCAACGATTTTTACCGGCGATTCATTAAACGTAACGCCAGTGAAAAACATTACATATTAGTATCCAGAATTGCCATGTTGCTCATGGTTGTTTTTTCGCTTTGGGTGACTCGCTTATTGACAACAATCTCCGGAGCGTGGGAATTCATCATCAATGCCAGCGCCGGAATGGGCGCCGTGCTGATCCTTCGTTGGTTCTGGTGGCGCATCAACGCTTGGTCGGAAATTTCGGCGATGATTGCCCCACTAATTATTTATCCGATCGCAAAATATGGCTACGGAATGCAGTCGCCAATGACACTCTATCCGATTGTCGCCGGAACGACGGTTGTTTGGCTTATCGTGACATATCTGACCAAGCCGGTCGATACGGAAGTTTTATTGAAATTCTATCGGAAGGCGCATCCGGGCGGAATCGGTTGGAAACCGATATCCAAACAATTGCCGGGTGTGAAAAGCGATACCGGTTTCGGCAAAGCGTTTATCGCGTGGATGTGCGGCATTGTCCTGATTTATTCGGCGCTGTTCGGATTTGGGAAATTGATTTTTGCCGAATATCTTATGGCAGCCGTTTACCTGGGACTTGCAGCCATTTCTGGAGTTGCCATTTACCTGTATCTTTCTAAAGTCGGCTGGAAAACTGTCAGCGAATAGAATTGCCGGCGTTGTGAGAAATTACAATATGAATTTCCGATAGGAAAAACTGTCCAATGAACGAACTGAAACGAGAATTGAACCTGACTCACATCATGGCGTTGATTCTCGGATCGGTCATCGGATCCGGTGTTTTCATCAATCTTCCTATCGTCGCGCGGGAAGCGGGAAGTCCTTGGATAGCGGTATTGGCATGGCTTGTTGGCGGTCTAATCTGGTTGCCGCAACTGCTGATTCTCTCGGAAATTTCAACCGCGTACCCAGAAGAGGGTTTTGGCTATCTTTATATGAAAAAAGCAGGCAGTCCAGCGCTGGGTTTTCTCTATGTCTGGACGGTTTTTTGGACAAGCGATACACCGTCGATCACAATCGTCGCGTTTAGTGCTATTTCGGCGCTTTCGGTTTTTTGGCCACCGTTACAGGGGACCATTTATACCAAACTTTTCGCATCGCTTTTAATTCTGGTGCTGACGTACGTTCACTACCGAAGCGTGAAAAAAGGTGGTGGATTACAGGTTTTTCTGACAATTGTCAAAATCTCGCCGTTGATTCTGCTTTGTATCCTTGGATTCATGTATTTTAACTCTGACAATTTATTTTTCAAGCCGATCCTTCCCGATAAAGCGAATGTCGGTTTTATGACATTGTTGGTTGCGGGAGTTGCCGCGACAATCTGGTCTTACGCAGGATTCACGAATGTTCTTTATATGACGGGTGAAATGAAGAATCCGCAGAAAGTCGTGCCGTTCAGCATGATCCTGTCGGTTGGAATCGTAACCGTCATCTATGTACTGATCAGTATCGCAACCAGTGTCTTCGTACCGTATGAAACGCTCATTCAAAATGTCGGGCAATTTGCCAATCCGTTTCTCTACTTACCGGCATTTGCTAAAATCGCCGCCGCATTTCTGGCTATCGCTGCATTCGTCAGCATGGTGGGTTGTCTTAATGCCTTGATTATGATTCAACCGCGCATTGAATATGCCATCGCCCGCGATGGGCTATTTTTCAAACCGTTCGGGCATGTACATCCGAAATATTTGACTCCGGACTATTCGATCCTTTTTCAATCCAGTCTTGCAATCGTTCTTTTGTTTCTTGGAGGGTTGGAAGATTTGCTCGGCTATTTTACACTATCGTACTTGTTTCAGAATGCGATGGTTTACTGCGCGATCTTCGTATTAAGAAAAAAGCCTGATTATCATCCGACTTTCCGCTCGCCACTTTGGCTGGTGATGACGATTCTGGCAATTGGGACGCAAGTATATCTCATCTATGGAACGTTTGTTGCTTTTCCGGTTGGCGGCGTTCTGACTGCTGTGGCATTGATTGCCACTGGATTACCCGTTTACTGGTATTTTAAAAGACAGCAGAAATCGTGATTCGGCGAAATCTTTCGATTATGAGCGAGATCAAAACAATCATTTACCCGGAGATTGGACAAGTGGAATTCCGGAAAAGTCACCGTGCGAAACGGCTGAGTATTAACGTCAGGGTACCGAGAAATGTCCGCGTCGTTTTACCAATCGATGTCAGTTTTTCTATCGCTGAAAAATTTGTACAAACGAAACGTCAATGGATAATCGATCATCTGTGTCGGCTTGATAACAGAACTCCCGAAGTTCCGATTTTTGATGAAAATCAACCGATCAAAACCCGGTATCATACCTTGGAACTTTGCGCCGCTCAGCGAACGAACGAAAAAATCGACATCAACGTTCTTCCGGGAATTATCCAAATTCATTATCCGGAAAATCTTGCCATTCAGCATGAATCCGTTCAAAAGGCAATCCGACTTGGAATGCTCAAGGCGTACGGCAGAGAAGCGCGCGAAATATTACCGAAACGAACATTTGAACTGAGTCGACAATTTGGCTTTCAGTATGCCGGTTTTCGGATCAAGAATCAGAAAACACGCTGGGGCAGTTGCTCATCACGAAATCATATTAATCTGAACCTTCAACTGATGCGTTTGCCGGACCATTTGATCGACTATGTGATCCTTCACGAATTAACTCATACGAAAATTAAAAACCATAATGAGATATTCTGGTCGGAACTGGCACGTGTGTTTCCGCAACCTCAAATAGCTCGGAAGGAAATGAAACGATACGCGATCGGTTTTTAAAAGATCGATGTATCATTTAAGATAACGCGAACGTTCTCTGGATTGCCCAAAGATTTGTTTGACAATTACACGTTGCATGAATAAGTTCACGCATGGCTTGGAAGAAGTTTAAGAGCGACGTTTTAAAGAGGACGGAAGCACAAATATTCGTAGTAAACATTTCTGCTCAAATGGTTAAGTAATACACAAAAGGAATCAAAGGAACATGAAATCGAACTCACCAATTATCAGCACATTATCAATGGAAAAATTATTGGCATTGAGCAATTCCCATGTCATTCAAATTGTTGAAGAATATATCGCCCTGTGCAAACCGTCGAAGGTGACGGTCATAACTGATTCACTGGAAGACATCGCTTACGTCCGCCAATTGGCACAAAATAACAAAGAAGAGATCAAAATCGCGATGGCCGGACATACGATCCATTATGACGGATACGACGATCAGGGAAGAGATAAAAAACATACACGAGTCCTGCTTCCGAAAGGTCAGACGCTTTCCAAGCGAATCAACACAATCGATCGCGATGAAGGATTGACGGAAATTCACCAACTAATGGACGGCATCATGAAGGGAAAAGAGATGCTTGTGCGATTCTTTTGTCTGGGACCGCTCGCCTCGCGCTTCTCGATTCCCGCTCTTCAGATCACCGATTCCGCCTATGTCGCTCATAGCGAAGATTTGCTGTATCGAACCGGTTATGAAGAATTCAAGAGGTTGAAAGGAAGCGACCGATTCTTCCACTTTATTCACTTGGCGGGCGAGTTGGACGAACGTGGTTGCACCAAGGACATCTCGAAACGGAGAATATATATTGATCTCCAAAAGAACCGGGTCTTTACGATCAATAACCAGTACGCCGGTAACAGTGTCGGATTGAAAAAACTGGCGTTGCGTTTGGCGATCAATCAGGCAAATCATGAGGATTGGCTTTCCGAACATATGTTTTTAATGGGCGTACATCCGAAAGACAAAATCCGGACGACATATTTTACCGGCGCTTTTCCGAGCGCGTGCGGCAAGACCAGCACGGCGATGATTCCCGGTCAAACGATCATCGGAGACGATATTGTTTATATGAAAATCAACGAGGATGGGATCTGCCACGCAGTCAATATCGAATCCGGTATTTTCGGTATCATTGCGGATGTGAATCCAGCTGATGATCCGCTGATCTATAAATGTCTGACAACGCCGCGTGAACTCATCTTCTCCAACATTTTAATCAATGACGGAAAACCGTACTGGCTGGGAATGGGATGCCAGACGCCGGAAACCGGATCGAATCACTCCGGTGAATGGTTCAAAGGTAAAATGGACGCAGGGGGCAAAGAAATTCCGCTGGCACACAAGAATGCCCGTTATACGATGCGTCTCAGCGAACTGGAAAACATCGACAAAAACGCTAACACGAAAGACGGCGTTGAAGTTTCTGCGATTATTTATGGCGGCAGAGATTCCGACACGAATGTTCCCGTTTATCAGTCGTTCGATTGGGTACACGGTGTTTTCGTCGGTGCGACATTGGAATCCGAAACGACAGCGGCAACGCTCGGCAAAGAAGGACAGCGCGCGCATTCGCCGATGGCCAATCTGGATTTTATCGTCGTTCCACTGGGAAAATACATCGAAAACCATCTGGCATTTGGGCATCGGATGAAAAAAACACCGCTGGTTTTCTCGACGAACTACTTTCTGAAAGGTCAGACCGGCGAATATCTGAACGATAAAGTCGATAAAAAAGTCTGGATTCTCTGGGCGGAAGGCCGCGTTCATGACGATTACGAAGCCATCGAAACACCGATCGGTTTCATCCCGAAATATGAAGATATCCGGAAACTCTTTCAGACGACTTTAAATAAAGATTATTCGCGGGAACAGTATGGAAATCAGTTTTCGATCCGCATCGACAAACTCGTTGCAAAATTGGATCGTTTGGAAAAGATCTTTACCGAAGAAGCCACACCTGCGGAGTTTTTTCACTGGTTTGGAGAACAACGTAAGCGGTTAAGTTTGGCAAAAGAGAAATTCGCTAAAGTCACTATCAGTCCGTTCGATTTTTGTAACGACTGACATAATTCCATTCCCGGAGGGAATATGGTATATTCCGAACAAATTCGGAACCCGAAAGTGCTCTATAAAGAAGCGTTGGAATATATCAAAATCCACCAAAATGATCTTCGGGATACCGGTAAATTTCAGTTTGACAATCTTTTTGAATTGTCCGAAGGAATCGTACGAAATATTGATGAATCGACCGATTTGAGTTCGCTTGCTGTCCATTATTTCGACATCAACGATCTAACGATTTCGCATGCGGTCAATGTCACGATCTTTTCAGCAGTCCTTGCCAAAGGATTGAAATATTCTACTGATGAGCAAATCAGATTATGTGCGGCCGCGCTAATCCACGATATCGGCAGCGCTAAAGTCCCGCTAGAGATTCTCGAAAAAGACGAGAGAAAACTGACTCAGCATGAAATCTGGAAATTCAGGAGTCATTCCGCTTTAGGTGCCGAGGCGATTCTGAATTCGGAACCATCGCAAAGTTATCTGGCTAAAGTCATTTACCAACATCATGAAAAAGACAACGGACACGGTTATCCGGATCGCTTGCTTGAAGATGATTTATTGCCGGATGCCCGAGTCATTTCGATGATCGACGCTTACGAAGCGCTTATCCATCCGCGTTCGCACCGCGATGCCCTTGTACCGCCGGTCGGTATCAAGCAGATTATTTCGCAAAAAGGGAGTTTCTACTCAACTCATTTGGTGAAGGCGCTAATCGAATATATTTCCATATATCCGGTCGGATTGTATGTTCAGTTGAACTCCGGTGAAATTGGCAAAGTCAATAAAACCCGCAAGGAAAATCCGCTGCGTCCCGAAGTTAAATTGATATTTGATGCTCAGAGAAATCCAATAAAAAATCAATACATCGATCTGAATGAGAATTATCTCGAGACGATCGAACGAAGTATTCCACTGACGAACGTTCAGGATTTGCTGGCTTAACTGGATTCAAACTACCGATCGAATTCTTCCCAACTAATTTTCTTGATATAATAGCTGATCGGTGTTTTTTCAGGAAAACTGACAATACATTCGAATGGAAATGTCTGGCCGGGTTCTATGGTTGCGTCCGTTTGAACACCGCTGAGAAACATATGATAAGTTCCGGGAACGATCGTAGAATCTCTGGCAACTAAAGTTGTTTTTTCATCGTAAAGATAGAAAATGATTTTCGGGAAGTCAGCCCGGCGAACGCCTTCGTTTTTCAACTGTCCGCGATAAACACGCGTATTGTCGTGAACCTCTTCAGTGATGGGTCCGACGACGACGCATTTTGCCTTTTCCCGTTCGGCTTCACGCGTGATCTTAATTTCTTTTTTTGAAAGTGTCAACTCACCGATCTGGGTTTGAACGATGATCTTGTCGAAATCCTCGTAAATGATCTTTCCTTTGACAACTGTGCCGTTGTTGAGCAGAATTTCATGTGTCATTTCTGGCAGTTGTATCAACTTGTTGATTTCCTTGCGGATCGATGGAACTGAAGCCGTGATTTCCAACTCGTGAATCTGTTTCCGGATATCGGCCAATTCTTTCCGTAATTGGTCGATCGTCATATCGGTTTCAAAAAATTTCTTCTGAAGCGCGCTTTGTGTCATCGTCTTTGATTTCGCCTTTTCCTGTGCGAAAAGATTATTGGATGCAACCGAAAGAAGCAGGATTAAAGCGACGGTAAGGATGCGTTGTGTTCTCATTGCGTCACCATAGAGTTTTGTTGGGCTTTCAAAGCAGTTATCCGGAGTTTATTGAGAAGAGCGGTTCCGCCGATCTGCGTCGCCATCGTTGCCATTTGATCGAAAAGAACGAAATTGTTCGGATTCTCGAACATCGGTAAAAGTTTATCAAAAACCTCCGGATCTTTGAATTTGATCAGTGCGGTGAGTGCGTCTTTTCGGATTGTGAGAGGAAATTCGGTATCCTTGGCGATTTCGATCAGCGTAGGTACGACAGCAGGATCGTTGTAATCGCCCAGCGCTTTCATCAACGCTTCCAACAATGTCAAATATTCTTCGTGACTTTTGTTGAAAGTCTCCAGAAGCGCCAGCAGGACACGTGAGTCTTTGACGTCGGCGACGGCTTTGAATGCAAAGTCGCGAACCTGCAACTGTGTTTCCGGATCGCCCATCATTTCGACGAATGTCTGCGTGACTAACGGATGCGTCTTTTTCCCAAGTAATTCGAGAGCGAGGGAACGGGTCGAGATTTTGACGCTGTTGTCCTTGGCGATGGCGATGAGGATTGGAACGACTTTGTCGTCACCGAGAGATCCCATGACTTTCGTCAATGATTCCTGCATCAGCGTATAATTCTCTTTTTCCGCCGTATAAAGATTCAGAATTTGTGCGACCTGAATTTCGGCTTTTACCGTTTCGAGTTTGGAAAAGACGTTTGTTCGGAATTCACTGTAGCGCTTTTGCGCCTGAACGATGCCGTTGACCATTGCATTTACATTTTCCGGCGTTGGATTTTCCATAAGCGCGTTGGAAGTTGCTGTTAAAAGCGCGTAATTGAGACCGACACTCTGATCCATGAAGTCGTGCAGGATTTTCAGAGCATCCGGATGTTTGGTCTGCGCAAGTGCCTGCATGGCGGCGATGCGTGTCTCGATCGGTTGCGTCGGGTCTTTATAAATGGCGATCAGATCGTCCATCGTCTGAATCTTGCCTTTGTTATAATCGAGGCGCAACTGTTCGACATCTTTTGTGGTGATTGTAGCGACCTTTGAACTACATGCGGAAAAAACGAGAATGAAAGCGATAAGGCTGATTTCGATTAATTTTTTCATATTTGTTTCTTTTCCATTTGTCCGCTTGATATTAGAATTTTCGCTCCGATATGTCAAGCAAAAATTTTCATTTCATTATTTTATCGGCTGAAAATCTTCACATTTCCAGTAACAAAGACGGAAATCTTGGCCGTTAAAGTGCCCAAACGTAAAATATTTCATCCAGTCGCCGAGGTTGACGATTTTCTTTTCACCTTCCGAATGGACGGTTGGCAGATGAAAATGACCCGTGATCACATAGTCGTATGATTCTTTCAGGCGTGTCTGACCGTAGGCAATCAACTCGTTCCGTTCTTGCGTTTCGGTTTTGGCATCACGTTTTGACGAATGCCGGCTTTTTCCCGAAATTTTCGCCCCCAATGCAAATGCCAACCGCGGATGGATTGTCCGGAACAGGGCAATCGTCACCGGATTGCGGAAAATCCACCGCATGATCCGGTACCAGCGATCCTTTTTGAGAATTCCGTCGGCATGCGTGATGAAAAACGACTTACCGTCGATTGAATAACCGATCGGACTGGGATGTATTTTCAATCCGATCTCGTCTGAGATGAAACTGCCCAACCAGTAATCGTGGTTTCCGCCGAGGATATGTACTTCGCAACCCGATTCGGTTAACTCCTTCAGTTTTCGCAACACTGAAAAGTATCGGCGCGGAATGACGTATTTATATTCGAACCAAAAATCAAACAGGTCGCCGACGATCCATAGCGAAGCACCTTGACGTTTGATCTCATCAAATAAACCGAACAATCGATTCTCTTTGACCGCTTCGGAAGCAGACTCCATCAATCGGAGGTGAACATCAGAAATGAAATATACATTCTCATTCATTGGCGCAAGAATTTAGTCAACCGACGATGAAAAGCCAAAGGAGAATTCTGAAGTGGAATTAAAATTGAATGTTGGAGATTTAAAATTTAAAATTATGGGAAAGATGCAAACGAGAGGAAGGTCTGTAAAATGGATATTGGTGAGTCGGAATTTTCTGAACTTGTCTTTGGATTCACATTTTAAATTGAATTTCCTTTGCGAACTCCGCAGTTTCAATCTTCAACCTCCAACTTTCAACTTTTTAAGAAAAGAACTCTTCCATTTCTAAGAAACTAATGAAGGACAATCTTAGGCGTTCAAACGATCCCGACGGAAAAATTCAAACCTGTTCTCTGGCACTGAATTTGTTAGATACTCAACTTTGAAATTCTTCGATTCACAAATATCGTTTTTTATTAAAATTATTGTGAAAAGGAACCCGAAAATGAAAAAGGATGCCGTTTTAGTCATCAATCCCGGATCAACATCTACCAAGTTGGCGCTCTTTGACCGCGACGGCGCCGTTTTCGTCGAAAATATCGATCACGCCGGAACTGCTATCAGCAATATGCCGAATATTCAGGAGCAACTTCCGCTCCGAATCGAGATCGTCAATCAAACATTCAAGAAATGGCTGAATAATCACAACTTGGTCGCGGTTGTCGGCAGAGGTGGATTACTGCGTCCGCTGAAAGGTGGAATTTACCGGGTGAACGATGGGATGATGGATGATGCAATCAACTGCAAATACGCCATTCATGCGAGCAATCTCGGCGCTTCGATTGCCGATGACGTTGCCAAAGAGTACAACGTTCCGGTGTTTGTTATCGATCCGGTGACCGTCGATGAGTTTATCCCGGAGGCACGGATTTCCGGGACGCCGGAAGTTGTCCGACGTAGCCGACTTCACGCACTGAACATCAATGCCTGTGTCCGGAAAGAATCTGAAAAATTAGGCAAGCCGATCGGCGAATCTAACTTTGTCGTCGCGCATCTCGGTGGTGGGATTACAATTGCCGCAATCGATCATGGCAAAATTATTGACTGCAATGACGCTTTGATGGGAATGGGACCATTTTCACCGGAACGCGCCGGTTCAATGCCGTTAGAACAATTACTCCAACTGGCAGTTTCCGGAAAATATACGATGAAAGAATTGTACACGAAATTCACCAAAAAAGCCGGACTGAAAGCCTATCTTGGGACAAATGATGTGCAGGAAGTTCTGGCGCGTATCGAAAAAGGCGACGATTATGCCCGGCTGATTTTCTCTGCGATGATTTACCAGATTTCAAAAGAAATCGGTGCCTATGCGACAGTTCTGAAAGGAAAGGTTGATCGGATTATCATTACCGGCGGATTGGCAAAATCGGTTAAAATCATTGAGATGATACGGGATCGGGTTAACTATCTTGCGGAGATTTCCGTCTATCCCGGCGAAAATGAACTGGAAGCGATGGCGACTGGCGGATTTCGAGCTATCGATGGAACTCAGGAAATTCAAACCTATGAACAGGAAAAATAAATTTTGGAGATGTTATGATCAGAACATTTGACGAAATATTTAAAGCGGTCGAAAATCTTGGCCGGAAAAAGACAATTTCGGTGGCAATGGCAGATGATTTCAGCGTGCTAAGCGCGATCAAAGAAGTCGATGAACGCGGAATCGTGAACGCTTTATTGGTTGGCAACGCAGAAAAGATCAAAGCAATCGCTAATCAGATCGGTTATGCGGTTAAAGATGAAAATATCGTGAATGTGGAAAATGATAATGAGGTGGCTTCACATGCCGTCGCATTGGTTCGGGAAGGGAAGGCCGAAATCCTAATGAAAGGACACGTTTCGACGCCGATTCTCATGAAGGCCGTTTTGAATAAAGAAACCGGACTGCGGAAAGGCGATGTGCTAAGTCATGTGACTATTGCCGAGGTCTCGACATATCCGCGGCTAATTCTTTGGACGGATGGTGGATTGAACATTCAACCGGATTTGGAAACGAAGAAAGCGATTTTAAAAAATGCCATTGACGTTGCGGAACGATTAGGTAATCCACATCCGAACGCGTCGATCATTTGCCCGATAGAAGATGTCAATCCGAAGATTCCCGAAACTATCGACGCGGCTGAACTTCAAAAATTGGGCGAAGCAGGTGAATTCGGCGAAGCGATCGTCGAAGGTCCGATGGCGATGGATGTTGCGCTATCACGGAATGCCGCCGAGAAAAAAGGTCTGGTCAGTAAAATTGCGGGCGAGACGGACATTTTTCTGGTGCCGAATCTGACATGCGGCAACGTGATGATCAAAGCGCTGATGTTGCTTGTCGGTGCAAAAGTTGGTGGCGTTATTGTCGGTGCGAAAGTGCCGATAATTCTACTTTCGCGCTCGGACAAACCGGCCGAAAAATTGAACTCTATTTTGATCGCGGTATTACTGAGCGAATAATTCCTTCAGATCACTTCAGGTATGGAATAAAGACGGCAAGTTTGCCGACTTTTTCACCGATTTCCGGTACATCGACATGATAAACGTAAACTCCGCTCGCAACCGCCATTCCCCCGAAGTTCAATAAATCCCAATCGAGGAACGGCGTCGTCTGATCATCCTTTTCCAACTTGCGAACTAAAGTTCCAGCAACGGTGAAAATTTTTATCGTGCATTTTTCCGGTAAAAAAGTAAATCGAACTCGGTAGCCATCACTGTTAATATCCTCGGAACTAAAACCATAGTAAGGATTTGGCACGACATTGATCTTCTTCAGGTCTTTTTTTAGAAATTCAGTTGTAGGTATGGCCGCCGCTGGCGCTTTGAATGTAAAAAAGTCATACGGTGTGTTAGGATTGCTGGCATAGACTTGGAACTCGAAAGCATCCTGTAAAAAAGGACGAGCGACAGATCTCATGCCCCATCCGCCGGCATACATGACGCCATTATATGTGCCGTCTTTGGCTCCACTCAAGTAATCAGTATACAGTTCATCATAAGTTTCATTTATAATGAACAGATATTCACGACCACCATAGTCACCAAAAGCGTCGTCGTCACCCCAACCCATATCCCAGATAAGATTGGCGGCTCCGCCGGCTCCAGCGCGTGGTTCTTCTACAAAAGCAACCTTTAATTGGCGCGGAGGATTACTTTCTGTATCCCATACGGTAAATGGGACATCGCCTAATGTCGGTTGTACATCATAACCCGGTCTCCAATAGACTACGGCTTTCTGCCATCTTTCGGGATAGGCGGCTTTACTGACTGCCATTAAAGCGGCGGCAGTTGAATCCGGCTGTGGCCAACCTGAAGGTCCAATACCAGCAAACCGGATCTCAACATCGACATATCCTGAAGGGTCGACATCGCTACCAAAGAATGAGAAGCCTTTACCAAAGGAGCCACCCATAGTTTCAAGTCCCCAGTCCACCGGCCAACTCACCCACCTTTGGCCCCCGGATATTCCAAATCCGTTAAAACCAGCCATATCACCATACGGTCCGGGTATATTCAAATTAATACCCGGTTCACTGCCTTTTACTTTTACCATTAGACCGTCTGCAAGATTGTAGGCATCGTTACCGGTCTGGTTCGTCTGATTAGCAAGAACAGTGTCACCATTCGATGTACTTAAATTCCATGTCAAATCTGAGTTAAAAGAAACGGTATAATCCAATCCGGTCATCTTGGAAGGATCAGCCACCCAAACCGTCGTTGTACCATCACTGGGTGTTTTTTCAGTATCTGTTACCGTATGCTTTACCTTTAAAGTATCATTGAAGGATGCTTCATATCTGACACCGGCAGAATATCGCGGTGTTACGGAAACAATTGTCGGTGCGCTGGATAATACTTGCGGAGCGCCGAATTCCAGAAAACTTTCTGCAACTACACCAAAGTAGTATTCTTTTCCGTTAACCAGCGGATCGCCAACTGTACCAACTTTATTGTTGTAATTGGTCAGAATTCTGATGTAACGCTGTTTATCATAAGCAACAGCATTTTTGTTTTTCCCAATATCCCAGTAATCCACAATGACCGGATCGCTTCCGGCATTATCTGAATATTGGTAAACGATATAACGATAAAAATTATATGTTGAATCGTCGATAACTTGTGTGACGTATCCACTGGATATGAGCGTATCACCGAAAAACAACGCTACTCCCGGATCGGTGGAGGCATACAAACTGCCATCTGAGTTATATTCTGGACGTTCGTCCCATGTCAGAATGACTTCGTTTGGTAATTCGCTGAAGGTCACAGATGGTTCTTCTGGCGGCATGCAGAATTCGAAGTTCCTGTCATAAGCCGATTGAACTAATGAGGAAATTTGTTTCAATTTGGTAACACTGTTCAGATTACTCGTTCCGCGTGCAACCATGGTGGCTGCAACGATTTCCTGAACTCCGGGTTCGCCGAATTCGGGAATATTATCACCGTCGCTATCCACCCACGGTTCCAGTGTAAAAGGACCCGTGACTAAGAAGAAACGACGATCGCATTCGTTGATGTCTAACCAACCGCTTTTAGTTTCCGGATCACCGGAAAACATATATTTTGTTGGAGGATTATTTGGATCGGTTCCATTTCCACCTTCCGTCATTGGCGAACCATCCTGCCATTTCCCATGTAAGAAATAATAAATATCGCTGGCAGAACTCGGATTTCCCTGAGGTGAATCGTCGCCGTTGTAATAGATAAACGAAGTCATTGTTGTTATTTTTTTATCCGGTAAAACCGTTCCATCGGGAAGGAATGCGGTATCTCCATCCGAAGGCACGATCGGTCCTTGTAAAAAGTCAAAACCGACAGACGGCGGCGCTTCGCCATAATATAGGTCATTATTGGTCTTGTTATAGCAGAATCCAATATCCAGTGTCGTATCGCAGCCGACAAAATCATCAGCGGCATATCCGAGATCGGGATCTGCCCAGATAGCAAAACAGGCGTCTTCCCAGTTCTTGCCGCTCTTATTTACAATCGTCCATTTCAAAAAGATCATATCGCCCAAAGCATCCGAGCGGTCAAATGCCCATGCCATCTGACGAACTTCCGCATTGAGTGGTTGACTTCCATATTCTATGTGTTCCGTTAGATCGTTCCAAACATTGAAAATCGTTTGGTCACCGATCAAAAGTGGATTGCCGTTTTCGTCCAAAGGCGCGCCTTGTGCCGCCGACGGCCAGTTAGTCCAATCGCCGGTTCCATCGCTTCGTAATTCATACCATTTATATTTGGAATCGCTCGGATCATCGGGATGGTCAGGCGAGAGAATCAAACCGGGTTGATATTCGGTCATAGAATGTTGTGTTCCGGCAACCCGGACTTCGCCATCGATCTTGGCGCAGAGAAATTGACCAGCGGCGAAAATTGGACTGAGCCCGGAGCCTTTCGGCCATTCCAATCCCCAATCTCCCAATCTATTATCATAGAACCATGTACCGTTATTCCGGAAGACGCCATTCATCCGGTTGCAATCCATCCAGACATCGCTCGTGGCTGAGTTTTTTTCAAGTATTCTTCCGGTTGTGAACTGGTTTAACGGTTCGTTTGCCAATACGATAGTCAGAAGCATGGCATTGATGCAGAAGATTTTTCCAAGAAATTCTGTTGCGGTTTTCATATTTCTCGTCCTTAAAAGATGATGAAGAAATCGATTCATCGGTAAAAGGTCAATTGTTCTACGGCTTCACTGCGATCAATAACACTCACATTTGTATTAATCTTAGGATTAATTTTAAGAAAATACAAAAGGTTTTTTTATATCGGGGAGACTTTTGGATTGATAGTTTACTTTCAGATTAGTAATTTTGCGCGTCTGTAATTGAATTAAGGAGTAAGTGAAATGAGAATTGGAATTTTGACTGGTGGCGGAGATGTTCCCGGATTGAATCCGGCTATCCGCGCCGTTACATTAAGAGCTATTCATGAAGGTTTTGAAGTCGTTGGCATTCGTCGGGGTTGGGCCGGACTGATCGATATGATTCCCGACAAAGACGCTGACAACAGCGCCAATTATTTAAAATTGGACGAAAATATCGTCAATAAAACCGGTCGTACGGGCGGCACATTTTTACACTCGTCAAGAACTCGGCCAAGTCATGTGGCAAAAGAAGTCGTTCCCGAACACCTGAAAGATAAATATACCGATAAAATAAACGATTTGACTCCTGATGTCCTGAAAAACCTGGATTTTCTCGGGCTCGATTATCTAATTCCGATTGGCGGAGACGATACGCTCAGTTACGGTGTGACGCTCCATAAAACTGGTTTCAAGGTCGTCGGCATTCCGAAAACAATGGACAACGATGTACCCGGAACGGATTATTGCATCGGCTTTAGCACCTGTGTTACCCGGACGCTGGAAATGACACACGCTCTGAGAACTTCAGCCGGTTCGCACGAGCGCTTTTTGGTCATTGAAGTTTTTGGACGGTATGCCGGTTTTTCGGCGATCGTACCTGCGATGGCCGGCGCCGCCAATCGTTGCGTTATTCCGGAATACAAATTTTCGATGGAACGGTTGACCGAGCTCTTGGTCGCGGATCGTTATACAAATCCCAGTCATTATTCGGTTGTGTTGGTTTCTGAAGGCGCGATGTTTTCCGATCAAGATGAGATGTTTTTCCAGTCAGATGATAAAGATGCCTATGGGCACAAGAAACTCGGCGGGATTGGAGAAGTTGTCGCTCAAAGATTGAAAGAATTGTCACCCAAATATAACAAAGGCAGAAAAATCGAGTCCATCGGCCAGAAACTGGGGTATTTGGTAAGATGCGGCGACCCGGATTCGCTGGATTCTATCGTCCCGATGGTTTACGGAAATCTTGCCCTCGATCTGATCATCAAGAAAAAATCCGGTTTGCTTGTCAACATTAAAAACGGGATTTATGGTGACATTCCGCTGGATGTTGTTACCAGCTATAAGAAGACCGTTGATCTCGAACAATACTATAACACGGACCGACTGCGTCCGCAGTACAAGAGTTTCGATGGCAAATCGATCTTTATAATGACAAATGGTGAAAATCACTAAAATCATTCCATAATGGTTGTTAAAAAACGGGGCAAACGCCCCGTTTTTTATATTATGACAATCAACATGCTCAATCCGATCTACTTAATTAACTTAATTTACATTAACCTAATCTACCGGTCAGGGTTGCATTTATCGGCAAATTTGTCGTAACTTCCGACCGGAATTTCTCATAGAGAGATGAAAGGACGGACGATTCTGAAAAGTGGAAATCCACATTACATGAAGGCTTAGTTTTTATCAAAATTAATAATAAATGGAGATCAGATATGGGTAAGAAAATGAAGAGTATGGATGGAAATACCGCAGCGGCGCATGTTGCTTATGCGTTGAGCGAAGTCGCGGCAATCTATCCGATTACGCCTTCGTCCGTGATGGGCGAATTAGCGGATGAATGGTCTGCTCAGGGACGAAAAAATATTTTCGGTCAGACTTTAAAAGTTGTAGAAATGCAGAGTGAAGCCGGAGCGGCTGGTGCTGTTCACGGTTCGCTTTCTGCCGGAGCGTTAACGACGACTTTTACGGCATCTCAAGGACTTTTACTGATGATACCGAACATGTTCAAAATCGCCGGCGAATTAATGCCCGGCGTTTTTCATGTTACCGCGCGCGCCATTGCCGGACAGGCTTTGTCGATTTACGGCGATCAATCCGACGTAATGGCCACCCGCACAACCGGTTTCGGTTTGATGGCATCCTGCACGGTGCAAGAGTGCATGGATTTGGCATTGATAACACATCTCGCAGCACTCAAATCCAGCATTCCGTTCGTTCATTTTTTCGACGGGTTCCGAACAAGTCACGAGATTCAGAAGATCGAAGAGATCGACTATGAAACCATTAAATCATTGGTCGATTTAAAAGACATCGAAAAATTCCGTGCGCGGTGCATGAATCCTGAACATCCGCAACTTCGCGGAACGGCTCAGAATCCCGATGTAAATTTTCAGGAGCAAGAAGCGGCGAATTCATATTACAACGCCGTTCCGAAAATCGTCGATGATGTCATGAAAAAAGTCGCCAAGGTTATCGGGCGCGAGTATCAGTTATTCGATTATTACGGATATGCATCAGCCGACCGCGTGATCATTCTCATGGGCTCCGGCGCCGATGCCGCGGCAGAAACCGTCGATTATTTGATGGCGAAAGGCGAAAAGGTCGGCATTCTAAAAGTGCGTCTCTATCGTCCGTTCTCAGCGGAATATTTTCTGAAAGCCCTTCCGAAGAGTGCCAAGAAAATTACCGTTCTTGACAGAACCAAAGAAAGCGGCGCATTTGGCGAACCGCTGTATCTCGACGTCTGCTCGGTTTTTCAGAATAAAAAAGACGAACGTTTAGTCGTCGGCGGAAGATACGGAATGGGTCAAAAAGAGTTCGATCCGTCGATGGCAAAAGCCGTTTTCGACAACCTCAAACTCGATAATCCGAAGAATCATTTCACTGTTGGTATTGAAGACGATGTAACGTTTACTTCGCTTCCAATCGAAGAAAAGATCGACACGGTTCCCGAGGGTACGATCCAAACAATTTTCTGGGGATTTGGTTCGGACGGCACCGTCGGCGCCAACAAACAGGCAATTAAAATCATCGGTGATAATACCGAACAATACGCGCAGGGTTATTTTGCTTACGACTCGAAAAAGTCCGGCGGTCTGACGCTCTCGTATCTGCGGTTCGGTAAAAGCCCGATCCATTCGTCTTACCGGATTAATCACGCGGATTACATCGCCTGCCACAAATCGAGTTATGTGAACGACTATGATCTGTTGGAATCGATCAAAACCGGCGGCACATTTGTATTGACTGCGCCATGGACTGATACAGAACTCGATCAGTTCCTTCCGGCCTCTTTACGTCATACGATTGCGAAGAAGAAATTAAAATTTTACACGATCGATGCAGTGAAAATTGCCACGGAAATCGGACTCGGCGGCAGGATCAACATGATCATGCAAACGGTTTTCTTCGTCCTGTCGAAAGTATTGCCGGTCGATGAAGCGATCACTCATTTGAAGGAAGGTATCAAAAAGATATACGGTTCGAAGGGAGAAAAGATCGTTGCAATGAACTGGAAGTGTGTCGATGCTACTCGCGCCGCCATTCATGAAGTGAAAGTACCGGCCGCATGGGCAAGTCTTGCCGATGAAAAAATGGTCGCGAAAAACGAATCTGGATTTGTTGGAAATGTCATGCGTCCAATGATCGCTCAGCAGGGCGATAAACTACCGGTCAGCGCGATGCCAATCGCAGGAATATATCCGACCGCAACGTCTCAATATGAAAAGCGTGGAATCGCGATCGATGTCCCGCATTGGACCAAAGAGAAATGCATTCAGTGCAATCAGTGTTCGTTCGTTTGTCCGCACGCGGCGATTCGTCCCGTGTTGGTGACACCGGAAGAAAAGGCAACTGCGCCGAAGTCTTTTGAAACTGTCAAACCGATCGGTAAAGGACTTGAAGGTTACGAATACCGGATCCAGGTCTCCGTTCTCGATTGCACCGGTTGCGGCAACTGCGCTGACGTTTGTCCGGCGAAGGAAAAAGCGCTGGTCATGAAACCGCTGGAAGAAGAACTCGAACAAAAAACTAACTGGGAATTTTTCGAGACTATCCCGGTAAAATCGCAGGTGATGAAGAAAGAAACCGTCAAAGGAAGCCAGTTCCAGCGGCCGTTATTTGAATTCTCCGGTGCATGCGGCGGATGCGGCGAAACGCCTTATCTGAAAGTTGTCACGCAATTGTTCGGCGATCGTATGATCTGCTCCAACGCCACCGGCTGTTCATCCATTTATAGCGGTTCGGCACCGGTTTGTCCTTATGCGGTCAACGATAAAGGTCACGGACCCGCTTGGGCAAATTCGCTGTTTGAAGACAATGCCGAATACGGTTTCGGAATGGGGCTCGCTACACTTCAACGCCGCGACATGTTGGCTGATTTAGTGAAACAAGCCTTGAATGTAACTTCAGGCGAACTTGCGGATGCACTTAAAGCATGGCTCGACGGCATGTTCGACTCCGAACTTTCACGCGATGCCGGCGACAAAATTAAAAATTTGCTGAAAGGCAATACCGCGGGAAATCCGGTTCTCGAACAAATCTGGGCGATGCGTGATTTGTACACGAAGAAATCCATCTGGATCATCGGCGGCGATGGCTGGGCCTATGACATCGGTTACGGTGGCCTGGATCATGTTCTGGCAATGGGACACGACGTGAATGTTCTCGTGCTCGATACGGAAGTTTATTCCAATACCGGCGGACAATCGTCGAAATCGACGCCGACAGGCTCGGTTGCAAAATTTGCCTATTCCGGTAAAAAGACCGCGAAAAAAGACCTGGGCATGATGGCGATGGCTTACCGGAACGTTTATGTCGCTTCCGTCGCGATGGGCGCGAATCAAAGCCAGTTCCTGAAAGCCGCGCTTGAAGCGGAAAAATATCCGGGCGCATCGATCATTATCGCATACTCGCCATGTATCAATCATGGAATTTACAAGGGAATGTTATCCCAGCAGGAAGAGAAACTTGCTGTCGAATGCGGATACTGGCCGCTGTATCGGTACAATCCAATGCTCGAAGCGGAAGGTAAGAATCCGTTCATTCTGGAAAGCAAGGAACCGAACGGAAAGTTAATGGAATTCTTAGACGGCGAAGTTCGCTACGCCACTTTGAAGAAATCCTTCCCGGATGAATCAGTCAAACTCAGAGAAAGTTTGGCGAAAGAGGTTCAGTCTCGCTATCTGCGCTATAAAAAGATGGCGGAATCGCTGTAAATCTCGATATTGAAATGACTACAAAAGGGCGGTGATTCATCGCCCTTTTTTGTTGGAAATTTCTGAATCGGTCCATTTATCTTTCCAATTTTCAACTTTCAATTTCTCTTAGTTAATGGTTATATTTGTCCCGAGTTGTTGAAGAGATGACAAAAAAAGAAGTACATCACGACGGGCTAACGCCTGTCATGCGGCAATATGCGACGGTAAAAGCGACATATCCGGATGCGTTAGTGCTTTTCCGAATGGGCGATTTCTACGAAACCTTCAAGGAAGATGCTAAGACCGCGGCGAAAATCCTGAATATTACACTGACCAAACGAGCGAACGGTAAGGCGTCTTCGGTTCCGTTAGCGGGTTTTCCGCATCACGCACTTGAATCATACATGCACAAACTTCTGAAAGCAGGTCTGAAAGTCGCCATCTGCGAGCAGGTGGAAGATCCGAAATTCGCCAAAGGCGTCGTCAAGCGAGAAGTCATCGAAGTCGTCACCCCCGGAACCGCTCTGTCCGACCGGTTTTTGGAAAAAGGGAAAAATAATTATCTGCTTTCGATGATTTTCGATGAAAAGGATGCAGGCATTTCAGCAATAGACATTTCGACCGGCGAGTTTTTTCTGGCCGAAATCCCGACATCGCGGATGAAGGAATCGGTTTTATCTATCCAACCGTCGGAAATCATCTGCCCGGAATCGCTTGAGAAAGAAGTGAGAAATCTGTTTTCAGCCATCACACTGAGAATTACTCCCGTTGAAGATTGGATTTATGCATACGATACGGCATTTCAATCGCTTACCGGCCATTTTCAAACGCCGTCTCTCAAAGGATTCGGTTGCCAATCAGCGACTATCGGCGTCTCGGCTGCCGGTTCCATCATTCAATATCTGAAACAAAATTATCAAAACAATCTCAACCATGTGACCGGTATTCATTTACAAAATGACAACGACGTTCTGCTGGTCGATGATTTCACCCAGCGGAATCTTGAAATATTCCAGACGATGCAAAATTTCGGGAAGCGCGGTTCACTCATCGAGACGCTCGACCAGACGAAAACTTCGATGGGAAGCAGACTTTTTTATCATTGGTTGAGAAGACCGCTCAGGAACATTGACGAGATCAACCGGCGGCTGGACTGTATCCAGTTTTTCTCGGAAAATCCGGACAAACGCGAGCGGCTTAGGGATTTGCTTTCCAAAGCGGGCGACATCGAGCGTCTGATGTCCAAACTGAGTGCCAATCGCTCGTCGGCTCGGGAATTGAATGCGCTCAGATCGACACTGGAGTTGATACCGGAAATCCTTGAACTCGTTTCAGGACAAGCGTCGTTTGAATCGCTGACACATAATATGAATCCGCTATTGTCGGTCACTGAATTGATTGAACGCGCGATTTTAGATGAAAATATACCACTTTCGATCAAAGAAGGCGGTTTTATTAAAGATGGATTTTCGGCGGAACTTGATGAGTACCGGCATCTGGTACATCACGGAAAAGAATGGATCGCGCGACTTCAGGCAACCGAGCGTGAGCGGTTGGGCATTTCTTCACTTAAAGTCGCCTACAATAAGGTTTTTGGTTATTACATTGAGGTCACGAAGACGAATCTCGATAAAATTCCGGAAACTTATATCCGGAAACAAACGCTTGTCAACAACGAAAGATTTATCACTCCGGAACTTAAAGAATACGAAGAAAAACTGCTGAATGCTGAAGAGCGAATGTCGCAGATCGAATATGATTTATTTCAGGAAATCCGGCTCTCGATCTTGAAAGAAGTTTCCGCGATTCAAAAAGACGCCGAGGCGATTGCCACGCTCGACATCGTTTCCAATCTGGCTGAAATCGCCGTCAACCGGCATTACAACCGACCTGAAATAAATGAAAGTTCTTCGATTGAGATTAAAGACGGGCGTCACCCGGTCGTTGAATTTCTGCTTCCGCCTGGCGATAAATTCATCGCCAACGATCTGACGATCGACAATCAAAACGACCAGATTTTGATCATCACCGGGCCGAATATGGCAGGAAAATCGACGTATCTACGGCAAGTCGGTCTGATCGTTTTGATGGCACAAATCGGCAGTTTTGTCCCCGCTTCATCGGCGAAAATCGGCATCGTAGATAAAATTTTCACGCGGGTCGGCGCGAGCGACAATCTGGCCGCGGGCGAATCGACTTTTCTAATGGAAATGAACGAGACGGCGAACATCCTCAACAATGCCACGCCGCAGTCGCTGATCCTTTTGGATGAAATCGGGCGCGGTACTTCGACTTATGATGGAATGTCGATCGCGTGGGCGGTGACGGAATATTTACACGAGAATCCGAAAGTTGCCGCGAAAACGCTTTTTGCGACACATTACCACGAATTGACCGAACTGGAATCGCTTCATTCGCGCATTAAAAATTACAATGTCGCCGTCAAAGAATATGGCGATCGAGTCATCTTCCTGCGGAAAATCATTCCGGGCGGTTGCGACCGGAGTTACGGAATTCATGTCGCACAGATGGCCGGAATCCCCCGTGAAGTCATTTTCCGCGCGAAGGAAATATTATTGAATCTCAGCGACTCAGAGCGAATATTGCCGACAGAAAATGAGAAGTTCCGAAAATTAGCGTCGAAAAATGAAAATCAACTGGGACTTTTCGACGCGCAGGAAAGTGAATTGCGGAAAGCGCTGACCGAAGTGGATGTCGATAATCTGACGCCGCTGGAAGCATTGCGAAAGTTGGACGAACTCAAACGTCAGTTCGGCGTTTAAGACGAGAATGAATCATTCAAAATTTAAAATTCAAATTTTAAAACGGAGTGAATCTTCGCGTTGGTTGATTGGATTTTTTCTCTTCGGATTGATGGGAACGGTGCCGGTTTCCGCTCTTTTTGGAATGGACACAAAATATTCCGGTGAATTTCTGAAGATCGGGATGGGCGTTCGCGAATTGAGTCTTGGCGGTGCTGTAATTTCCTGCCCGCATGCGGTTTCGGCGGTTTACTGGAATCCGGCGGCGCTGATTGAAAATACAAAAACATCCGGACAGTTCATTCATTCTGAGGAATTTGCAGGCGTGCTGAATTTCGATCAGGTTTCACTGGCTACTTCTGCCCGAAAAGGTTTTGCTTACGGTTTTGGTTTTTTTCGTCTGAGCGTCGATGATATTCCCGACACACGACACGCATTGGTCGACGCTGGAACAGACGGACTTTCGCCCGGCGATCCCGATTATCAATCACCCGACACCGACGGAACGGAAGGAAACGGAAAACTCGATCCCGGCGAGAGATTGAACTTCGGGAAGATCGGTTCGTTCGGCGCCAATGAAAACGCTTTATGCGTTTCAATAGCCAAACGGAAAAACGAAAAACTCCAGATCGGCGCGACGCTAAAACAGATATACAAATCGTTGGGAACGGCTAACGCCTACGGAATCGGATTGGATGTCGCTGCTATTTATCATCCCAAAATTAATTGGACGATCGGCGCCTCACTTTCCGACGCCACAACGACGTTTTTATTCTGGAACGACGGCGTGAAAGAGACGACTTTACCTACGCTACGAATCGGAACGGCATACGATCTCCGGATGTTGAAAATTCCCGTGCGAATACAACCGGCTTTCGGCATCGACATCGGAATCGACGGCGAACAAAACCAGACCGATTTTCAGATCGGAAAATTTACCGGTCGATTCAGAGCCGGAATTGAGGCGGAAATAAAAGACAGAATTTGCCTGCGGTTTGGGCGCGACGATCTCGGAGCGACACACATCGGTTTGGGATTAAACACGTCTGTTGGTTCGATCGATTACGGATTGGCGATGGGACAGGCGTATCGCTCGCTGGGTATGTCGCATCGGATCGGAATCGTTATCCATTTTGCCGATATGAAAAAAGCATTCGATAAAATTTCGTAAATGTAAAGAGGGTTTTATGAAGATAATCTTATGTCTTCTTGTGATGGTTTCGCTGGCATTTACAAGTGAACCGAGTCAGGTCGATTCGCTTTCCCATTTTCTCGGTGTATCGATTTCCGGCTTTTCAGGATCAGGACTAACATATAAGTTGTACATGAACAAGAATTGGTCGGCTAAAGTCGCTGGATATTTTTATTATGATTCCGAAGAGACAGGAGATGTGACATCCAACGTTCCGGACAGAGTTCTGTACGATATTGGGTTGCAGATGGAGCGCAACATTTTACAGAACAAATCTATTCGGCTGTATGGGCTCATCGGTGGCAAGAAGTATTTTAGTCAATATCACGATGAGAGTTCCAATATCGATAAAAAAGTACGGATTAGATATGCTTTAGGTTTGGGATTCGGGACGGAACTTCATGCGTATGATTTTCCAAATTTATTCAACCTGATCCTGTTTGCAGATGTAGGTGAAAACTATTATCGACTGAATCGAAAGAACTATTATGGCGATGTAAAGAAATCACGGGATTCTTATGGTTTTTCTTTTACCGGTAGCATGGGAATCGGTATTCAGTTTTAAGTTTACGTTCGATTAATTTTCAAAAATCCCTTTAAAGTATTGTATTGAGGTTCTCGATTGAATTCTTCCGGACTTTTTGCGAGAATAGCGGTAAAGAAATCATTTCATAATCATAAACGGAAAGGCGTAAATTAACCGCGTTTGATTGTATAGTCAGATTGTTTTTTGAAAGTAGTTATATGACCCGATAAAAACTGGAGAGGTTTTCGGGCTTTTATTAAAGTGACAAATAGATTCGGTTTCGGTCGAAATTAAAGAACGGTTTATTAGAACCGAATTTTCGCAAATAGATGTTAAACGAATAGAAAAAGTAATATTTTCCTTTCGCACCGTAAAATGGCGAAAGGAGTGGTGTATTTTTTGACGAGGTAGAATGTGAAAGAGGTAGTTGAGGAAATTCTTGAAGAAGAGAAAAAAGCGCGTGAGATGGTCGTTTCTGCTCAGCAAAAAACGAACCTTGATCTGAAAAAATCGAAAGATGAAGCACGTCACCTAATCGAGTCAACCCGCCAAAGCGCTCTTTTAGAATCGGAAGAAATTATCAATCGCTTAGAGAAATCAGCGCAGGAAGAGAAAACGACAAGATTGGCGAAAATAAAAGAAGAATCCGAACAGACGCTTATCCGGATGAAACCTCAGGTCGCTAATGCTGCGGAAAGACTTTACAAAACAATCATCGGCGAGGTTACTTCAACGAAATGAACGCTGTCCGGTCATACGGTTTTATCAATGCAAAGGTCAGAGCGAAACGCGCCTTTCTGCTCTCTGACGTCGATTATTCGGATTTATGCGAAGCGAAGGACATTTACGAATCGCTATTGATTCTATCACGGACGCGTTACAAGGAAATGACCGGGCGGCTGGAAGGTCAAACCGTCGAATCCATCGAAAAAGAGATTCATTTCGAGGAGATCGGACAATTTTTAGAACTCATGAACATCAGCCGAAATTCCGCACAGAAATTATTCGCCACGCTCGTTCTTTTTTATGACGGTGAAAAGCTCAAAACACTTCTCCGTTCGTGGCAAAGCAAAGCACCGCTCCCGGACTCATTCTATCCCGAAAAGATAACCGTGGATTTTCCTGTGACAGATTTATTAGAGGCTCTCGATCTGGAACAGTTTATCGAGATCCTGAAGGAAACGATTTTTTACGAACCATTGAAAAACGCCTTAACGCCATTGACTACAAAAAGCAGGTTATTCGATTCGGAAATCGCGATCGATAAATTTATGTATTCACAATTATGGGATATAACCGCGAAAATGTCCAAAACGGATCGGGAAATCATTCGGCGAATCGTCGGGATCGAGATCGATCTTAAAAACCTGGAATGGATAGCGCGGGCAAAGAAATATTACCAACTTCAGCAGTCCGAACTTGAGTCGATGCTGATCCCTCACGGCTATCATTTGACGAAGAATCAAATGCATAAACTAACCTCCACCGGATCGATTGGCGACGGGTTGAGCCGGATTCTTCCGGGCGTGACTATACCGGTCACGACGGAATCTGAAGAAATCCAATCACTTTCCGCTCTGGAAATAATTCTCGATCAGGCGCTTTTTATAGAAGCCAACCGTGCATTTTTATCTTTTCCACTTTCCATCGGTTCCACCGTCGGATATTACTATCTCGTAAAATGCGAAATGCGAAATCTTAAATCCATATTCAACGCAAAATCTTATGGCATGACTTCCGAACAAACCGAAGCGCTTTTGGTGAGGTAAAATCAGAGATGTTTACTCCTGAAAAAATGGTACAAATCAGTGTTTTATTTTCCGGCAATGACGTCGAGAAAGTCGCTGAGTGTGTCATTCGGAATGGTTCGATCCAGATCGCCGATGCCGCGGATATGGACGAATGGGCGGGAGAACTCGGAAAACCTGACGGTAAGGAAATCTCTCTGGAAATTCGACAGCGTCGTGAAAAGATCGAGTCGCTGGTTAAATCTCTGAAATTGTCCGACAAACTGGCCGGCGTAAATCCAGTTGAAGGTGGCTGGAAAGATCTCGATCCAAAAATCGTGGAAATCGAAAAAGAATTGCAGGCAATCAGTAAAACTTATGAAACGGCTCTTAAGAAACTTCAAGGATTGCGCGAGATCAAAACACGGACGGAAAACTTCCCGAAACTCAGCCTCGCACTGAAAAGTCAGGGTCGATATTCTTATCTTACATTTGAGACGGGACAAATCCCGGAGCGGAATTTCAAATTACTCGAAGAGAAACTTCAACCGATACTTCACGTCCTGATTCCGCTTGGAACGGTCAAGGGCATGACGTCGCTCCTGTCGATCGTTCTCAAACGCGATTCCGATTTGCTCAAATCAGCTTTGAAAAATTCTGGCTTTCAGCCGTTGCAGGCAGATTCGGAAGTCGCTTCATTTAATGAAGATTTACTGGAACATATCGATGAAGAGATCGAAAATGCCGTCAAACAGGTGGCGGAAATCGAGTCGCGTGTTCGTAAAATCGCAGAAGATCATCAAGATTTTCTGAAGTCCGCGCTTTACCGCATCCGGCATGAAAAACTGACAGAAAAAGTCGTTGACTATTTTAGAAAGACCGATAAGACATATCTTCTCGCAGGCTGGCTGCCGGAAAACGAACGCAGATCGTTCAAATCCGACATTAAAAAAGCGACGCGTAGTCATTGCGTGATTACCGAAACACCGGCGGAAAAGGTCGCGTCCGTCAAGGATGGCAAACTCGATGTGCCGGTAAAACTGAACAATCCTGGATTTTTCAAGCCATTCGAACTCCTGACCACCGCGTACGGTCTTCCGGTTTACAAGACTATCGATCCGACGCCGTTTTTAGGAATCAGTTTTCTTTTAATGTTCGGAATGATGTTTGGCGATGTCGGTCACGGATTGGTTTTAGCGTTAGCGGGCGCACTTTTGGCGTTCAAAGGGAAAAAGGATCTCATGAAGCGAGCCGGATTACTGGCCTTATATGCCGGAATCGCGAGCATCGGTTACGGATTTTTATTCGGCAGTATCTTCGGATTGGAAGAAGTTCTGCCGGTGATCTGGTTGAAACCGATCGATTCGATCGGGACGCTTTTTAAGGTCGTTATCTACTTCGGAATCGGGATGATCACATTTTCGATTGTCATCAATATAATCAACGGAATTATCTCACATGACATTTTAGGATGTATTTTCAATAAAGCGGGCTTACTCAGCGGCTTACTTTACTGGTGTGCCATTATTCTTGTAACACGCATGCTTCTTGCTGAAACGGGCACAACGTCAATGCTGGTTCCAATTTTAATGATCGTTGCCGGCGTTTTACTGTTCCTTCAGGAGCCAATCGTTCATCTGCTCAAAGGAAAGAAACTCTTTCCAGATGGAATCGGGACGAGTGTAATGGGTGGTATTGTCGAAATGCTTGAAATCGGATTAGGCTTTCTGGCGAACACTGTTTCCTTTATCCGTGTCGCGGCATTTGGACTCGCGCACGTTGGTTTATTTATGGCAGTATTCTCGCTTTCCACTTCCGTGAATAGTGTCGCGGCAAGCGCACTGATTCAGATTTTCGGTAACCTGCTCATCATCGTACTCGAAGGTCTCGTTGTGACGATTCAGGCAATCAGGTTGGAATTTTATGAATTTTTCGGACGCTTTTTTCAATTGACAAATTCTGAATACATTCCGATTCGGGAAAAATTTGAATTAAAATGAACCAATAAATAAGGATATTTTGTTTAGGAGGAAATATAAAATGGGTAAATCGAAACTTGCAAAGAAGGTGATCGCCTTCTGCATCGTTCTGGGAATAGTTGCGATCTCTGCGACGTCTTTACTGGTCTTGGACGCAAAGGCTCAGACAAAAGAAGCCGTTAAGCAGATTAGCGAAAACACGACAACCGTTGCTCCGCAGAAATCTGACGTTTCAGTTAAATGGGGATTCATCGCGGCGGCGATTGCTGTTGGACTTGGATCGTTGGCTGGAGGTTTGGCTGTCGGATATGTCGGCGCGGCGGCAATGGGCGCGATCGGTGAACGACCGGAATTGGCCGGACGTGCGTTGATCTTCGTCGGTTTGGCTGAAGGAATCGCAATTTATGGCTTGATCATCGCCATCATGATTCTCGGGAAAATCTAATTCTGCCGGAGAAATTTTGAAATTTTTCGTGATTGGTGACGAGGAAACGGTATTAGGCTTTCATTTGGTCGGAATCGACGGCGAAGTCGTCAATTCGCCCGAACAGGCACGTCTGAGTCTTGAAAACAACGTCGAAAAATTGGATATCGGCGTGATTCTGATAACCGAGCGTATCGCCGATAGAATCCGGGCGGATGTCGATCGGTATTTTTACAAAATGCCGGTTCCGCTCATCGTCGAAATCCCCGATCGATACGGCGCTCAAAAAGAAAGAGGCACCATTCACGACGTTATCCGGAATGCAATAGGCGTTCATGTTTAAAGGAGAATTATGACAGACCATAAATCATCTCTTGAGATGATGATTCGGGACATCCGGCAGGAATCGCAGGAAGAGGTCGATGCGGTTTTATCTCAATCGGCTAAAGAAGTCGAAGATGTCCGTAATAAAGCGAAAACCGAAGCGGAAAAGATTCGTTCGGAGATCGTTCGAAAAGCGGAAAAGCAGGCGGAATCAGACAGCAGACGGATTTTATCCGGCGTGCATCTGGAAGTCAAGAGACTTACGCTGAAAAATCAGAATGCGCTTCTTACGGAAATTATTCGACAGGCGACAGATCGGTTAGAAGAATTTCGACATGGCAGCGCATATGTAACTTTTTTAAAAGAATTGGTACTCGAAGGAATCGCCGGACTCGGAAATGACATCGTTCATATTCTTACAGGCGATCTGGAAAAGCGCTTATTGACCGGCGAATTTCTGGAATCCATCACCGATGAAAGTGAGAAAACGAACGGGAAAAAGGTGCGGCTGATCGTTTTACCGGAGAGGTTAACCGATTCGGGCGTGATCTTGATTTCCGATGACGGACGGGTGCGTTTCGACAATCGTCTTTCCGTCCGATTACAACGGGTTTTCGACGAACTTCAGTGGGCGATCATGAAAGAATTCATCGAAACCGATTTAAAGGAGTAATGAGTGTTCGAAGTTATTGGTAAAATCAACCGGGTGCTGGGTCCGGTGGTTCACGCAAAAGACGTTACGCGCGCTCAGATGCTTGAATTGGTTGAAGTGGGCGAAGACCGGCTCATCGGTGAAATCGTCAAATTAACTGGCGATCAGATTACGATTCAGGTTTATGAAGACACGACAGGGTTGACACCCGGCGCGTCGGTTTATGGTTCTGGAATGCCGCTTTCCGTTGAATTAGGACCCGGACTGATAGGTTCGATTTACGACGGTGTTCAGCGTCCTTTGAGCGAGATCAAGAAATTATCTGACCAGTACATTCATAAAGGAGTTCAGGTTCCATCGCTGGATCGCAAGAAAAAATGGAAATTTGTCCCTTCTATTAAGGCAGGCGACGAAGTTTTCGGCGGTCAGACGATCGGAAAAGTGCAGGAAACGGAACGGATCGAACATCGCATTCTCGTTCCGCCGACAGTTTCCGGGAAGATCATTCAAGTCGTACCTGCAGGTGAATACACCATCGATACCGACATTTGTCAAGTTCAAACGAGTCATGGTGAAAAGTCTCTGCAATTATTTCATAAATGGCCGGTGCGGCAGGGAAGACCGGTGAAAAACCGGCTTCCGTCCGATCTGCCGATGATCACGGGTCAGCGCGTGATCGACACATTATTTCCCGTCGCTAAAGGCGGAACAGTCGCTGTGCCTGGCGGATTCGGAACCGGCAAAACGATGGTCGAACATCAGATAGCCAAATGGTCGGATGCCGACGTTGTCGTTTATATTGGATGCGGCGAACGCGGCAACGAAATGACCGACGTTTTAAACGAATTTCCCAAATTGATCGATCCGCGTACTGAAAGACCACTGATGGAACGCACCGTTCTCATCGCAAATACTTCCAACATGCCGGTTGCGGCGCGTGAAGCGTCGATTTACACCGGAATCACGATTGCGGAATATTATCGCGATATGGGCTATCACGTGGCGATCATGGCGGATTCGACTTCACGATGGGCAGAAGCCTTGCGTGAACTTTCCGGACGCATGGAAGAAATGCCAGCCGAGGAAGGATTTCCCGCATATTTACCAACGAGACTTGCCGAATTTTATGAACGTGCAGGCCTGGTAGAAACACTGAACGATCAGACCGGTTCCGTGACGATTGTCGGTGCGATCTCGCCACCCGGAGGCGATTTTTCCGAACCGGTGACGCAACATACAAAACGATTTGTCCGCGCTTTCTGGGCGTTGGACAGAGATTTGGCGAATTCACGCCATTACCCGGCGATTTCATGGCTGGATTCTTATTCTGAATATGTCGAAGACATCACGCCGTGGTGGCAGAAAAACGGCGACCCGGACTGGGCGGAATTGCGCAAGAAAATGCTCGATCTGCTTCAGCGTGAAGCTAAACTTCAACAAGTCGTCAAATTGGTCGGCGCAGATGTTCTTCCGGATTCGCAGAGAATCATTCTGGAAGTCTGTAACCTGTTTAAAAACGTTTTCCTCCAGCAATCGGCTTATGATAAAATCGACATGTATACGACGGTTCAAAAACAGGTGAAAATGTTGAGGATCATGGTGACATATTATGAACTTGGCGCTGAAGCGATCAAGAAAGGTTCGATGCTAATCAAGATCAAACGTACAAAAGCTGCCGCCGATATAGCGAAAATGAAATTTGGCATTTCGAACGATGAAGCGGAAAAGTTAGACGAACTTCTCGAAAATATGAAAGAGGAGATGAGCGGACTCGGAAAACTGAGTTTTTAGTTCCTGAGCGCACAAGGTTACAAGAAGGAAAATATTTGAATGAGCAATAAAAAAACAGAAGACCTGATCAAATACCGTGAATATCAGGGCATTCAGCAGATAGTCGGACCTCTGATCTTCGTCGAGAATATTCACAATGTCGGCTATAATGAATTAGTCGAGATAAAAACCGACCATGGCGAAAAACGCATCGGTCAGGTGCTCGAAGCCAATGACAATGCCGCCGTAATTCAGGTATTTGAAGGAACGACGGGACTGACGATTTCCGAAACGACGGTCCGATTCAAGGGCGAGCCGCTCCGAATTCCCGTTTCAAAGGAAATGCTCGGCCGGGTCTTCGACGGAGTCGGAAGACCGATCGATGGTTCTCCGGAACCCATCGCCAAAGAACGCTGGGACGTGAACGGCGCGCCGATCAATCCGACCGCGCGAACTTATCCGACAAAATTCATCCAAACGGGAATCTCGGCGATCGACGGCATGACGACTTTGGTCAGAGGACAGAAACTACCGATATTCTCCGGGCCGGGACTTTCTCACAACCGCCTCACCGCGCAGATCGTTCGTCAGGCGAAGATCGTCGGCGAAGATGTTTCGTTCGCTATTGTTTTCGCGGCAATGGGCGTTAAACACGATGTTGCGCGGTATTTCATCGACAACTTTAAAAAAACCGGCGTTCTGGAAAACGTCGTCCTATTCCTATCGTTAGCCGATGCACCGTCGGTGGAACGTTTGATCACGCCGCGCACCGCTTTGACGATGGCTGAATATCTTGCCTTCAAGGAAAATATGCATGTGCTTGTCGTCCTGACAGACATCACGAATTACTGCGAAGCGCTGAGAGAAATTTCGATCGCCCGGGGTGAAATTCCATCCCGTAAAAGTTATCCGGGTTATTTGTATTCGGATCTTTCGAGTTTATATGAACGCGCCGGAATCGTTGAAAACGCGACCGGCTCGATCACGCAGGTTCCGATTCTCTCGATGCCGAACGATGATATTTCGCATCCAATTCCCGATTTGACCGGATACATTACGGAAGGGCAGATCGTTCTGGAGCGCGACTTGTTCCAGAAGGGAATTTATCCGCCGATCTCGGTGCTTCCGTCGCTATCCAGATTGATGAAGGATGGCATCGGGACAGGAATGACGAGAGACGACCATGCGCACCTGGCTAGTCAATTATTTGCGGCATATGCAAAAGTGAAAGATGTCCGTGCGCTCGCTTCGGTTATCGGAGAGGAAGAATTGACGCCGTTGGACAACACATATCTTAAATTTGGTGAAGCATTCGAATCTCAATTTCTTTCCCAAAGAGAGGATGAAGACCGGTCGATAGAAGAGACGCTGAACATCGGTTGGAAAATACTTTCCATCCTTCCGCGCGAAGAACTCCATCGCGTCACGGAAGAGGAAATGGAAAAATACTATCACAATTCCACTAACGGACAAATTGAATAACGAACGGATATGCCGAGAATTAAAGTCGTTCCGACTAAAAGTAACTTACTGAGACTGAAACGCGATCTGACCTTCGCGCAGGAAGGTTATAATCTGCTGGAACAGAAACGGCAGGTTCTGGTCGTCGAACTGATGGCATTGATCGACGACACCGTCGAAGCTCAGGAGAAAATGGCACAGGAACTTCAGCGTGCATTTTACGCCTTACAAAAGGCGGTGTTGACGATGGGCAAGAACGAAGTGAAATCGCTCGCGAATGCGGTTCAGATTCAATCCGATGTCAATATTCACATGCTGAAAGTGATGGGCGTCGCCGTCCCGAAAGTCGATGTTCGCATAACGGATACCGCGCCATATTACAGCCCGGGCGCGACTTCATTCTGGGCTGACGAAACGATTCAGCGATTCAAACAAGTTTTGACGGATATGGGAAGATTGGCCGAATTGCGTGTATCCTTGCTGAGGTTGGCTCAGGAAGTTCGTAAGACCGTCCGCCGAACCAACGCGCTGGAAAAAATTGCTATCCCTGATTATAAAGATTCCATTAAATTTATCGAGGATTCTTTGGAAGAAAACGAAAGGGGAACCTTCGCAATGCTAAAACTGGTCAAAGAGCGACTGGAAAAAAAGAAAGGATGACGCAAATGCTTCCGACATTACCCATCAGAAAAATTCTCGTCTTTATGGATGGATCGGAAGGGTGTATCTTGGCGGCGAAATACGCCATCGCGCTTGCGAAAATTACGCAGGCACAGCTCAAGGCGATTTATGTCGTCAACATCAATTTGCTGAAACAGTTATCGAAAGCGCGCATCTTCGTCAAAGTCGAGGAAATGAATTACGAACACGACCTCGAAGAAGATGGACGGCGTTATCTCAAACATGTTCGGGAACTGGGTGAACGGAAAGGAATTATTGTTGAAACCGAACTGCTGAAAGGTTCAGTTCACTCGCTGGCCGTCCAAAAAACCAACGAATGGGGCGCGGATTTATTCGTCATGGGCGAACTGGAGCCGGTGCTTTCACGTCCGGACACTTTTCACGATGAAACAGAGATCATCTTTCGGAAAGTTACCTGCTCTGTTCTGATCGTAAAAAATGCCGATTTCGTCGAACAGGTTTACAATTCATTAACATGAAAATTATTTTTACGGATATTACCGTGGAGGGATGAGTACATGCGTATTTCTAATTTATTAAGCGCGGAAACGATCGTTTTATCTTTAAAACATTCCGATAAAGAGGGCATTATCGAAGAATTGCTCGATCTTGCCATGAAAACCGGCAAGGTGAAAGACCGGAAAAAAGCATTGAAGGATTTGCTGGATCGCGAAGACCTCGGAAGCACCGGGCTGGAAAACGGCCTGGCAATTCCGCACGCTCGTACGAATTCAGTTAACGGCGTCGCTCTTGCGCTGGGGATTTCAAAGGAAGGCATCGACTTTCAATCTGCCGACGGCAAACCGTCTCGCCTGTTTTTCCTGTTGCTTGCTGCAGAAAATGAAACCAGTGTCAGTGTGCAGGTTCTTGCGTTGATCGCCCGGATGAATTTATTGTCTCATTTTCAGTCGAAAATGATCTCCGCCGAATCATCCGAGTCCGCTCTCGAGATCATTCGTTCGATGGAGGTTTAAAGACCCAACGCGGTTCAACCGTAACCAAACTGAAAGAACTGTTCCAGACTTCCCGCAAATGTGTGATTCCACTTTTAAATTATTAAGGCGGAACCGGACTCCCAAGACATGAGGGAAGGTGTCGATAAGCATGAATGCATGAATGCATGATTGAGAGAGCTAATCGGCAATTACATGGATAATGTGTATGTGACGTAGTTTTTCGGTTATTCCGCTCGGCAGACGAAACCCTTCAGGTAAGTTCCTTCGGGAAAGGCAAGCGCGATCGGATGGTCGGGCGCCTGTGTGAGCCGTCTGAGGATTTGCGCATCGCGGTTGGCGTCAAGAGCCGCATCGGCGACGATCTTTTGAAACAGTTCCGGCGTCATCAATCCGCTACATGAAAACGTGAAGAGAATGCCGTCCTTTCGCAGGAGTTTGAAAGCAAGCAGGTTGATGTCTTTGTAACCGCGTGCGGCGCGTTCGAGATTGGATTTCGTTTCGGCAAATTTTGGCGGATCGAGGACGATCAGATCGAAAGTTCGGTTAGCGTTGCGATATTCCCGGAGAACCTGAAAAACATCGCCGGCGACATTTTCAATATGTTCAACGGGCAACTCATTTCGTTTTGCGTTTTCGAGCCCGATTTCAAGCGCGGCCGTCGATGCGTCGATGTTGGTGACGTGTGCGGCACCATTTTTAAGCGCGAATATTCCGAATCCGCCGGTGTAGGAAAAGCAGTTCAGCATTTCGACATTCGCTGCGTAGTTGCCGATCAGTTTTCGATTTTCGCGTTGATCCAGATAGAAGCCGGTCTTGTGTCCGGTTTTTACATCGACAAGAAATTTGAGCCCGTTTTCGAGAATTTCGACGAGATCGAGCGGTTCGGTTCCCATAAGAACTCCGGCAACAAGCGGCAATCCTTCTTTTTCACGAACTTCAACATCCGAGCGTTCATAAATTCCGGCGTTTGAAATCAGAGCGTTCAATTGTGTGACGATTTCATTTTTCCATTTTTCCGCGCCGGCGGTGAGAAATTGACAGATGAGAAAATCGCCGTATTTATCGATGATCAAACCGGGCAAACCGTCGGATTCGGCATTGACAAGACGAAAAGCGGTAGTTTCCGGATCGGAGAGAAAATCTTTTCGGAAATCAATCGCGCGCCGAAGCCGGTTGGCGAAAAACCGTTCGTCGATCGGTTCATCGGCATTATAATTCCACATTCTGACGGTGATCTGTGACTGCGGAGAAAATGCACCGCGCCCGAGAAATCGCTTATCGCTTGACAGAACTTCGACGGTATCGCCGCTGACGGGCGAACCCGAAACGGAATGAATTGCACCGGAAAACACCCACGGATGGAAACGCAGAAGCGACCGTTCTCGCCCCGTTTTTAAAATGACAGAAGTCACCAAATCTTTTCTCTTTGTATCTTTCCCCCAAAAACGGGGTTTAATCTTTCATATTTATTTCGGCCAGAGATAGAACAGATAACCGGCGTAAATGAGTAGTAGAAGTGCACCTTCCAACCGTTTGATTGAAAAACCGGTTCGCATAAGTGGTAATAGAATCACTGCCGTCATAATCATGACAAACATATCCGTCATGGCGATGCCGGTTCCGTCAATCGGTTTGATAAGCGATGCGATGCCGAGGATCGAAAGGATATTGAAAATATTGGAGCCGACGATATTTCCGACGGCGATGTCGGCTTCTTTTCGAATAGCCGCGACGACGGAAGTCGCCAATTCCGGCAGACTCGTTCCAATGGAGACGATTGTCAATCCAATGACGGCTTCGCTGATATTGAGGATTCGCGCTAACCGAATTGAACCATCTACGAAGAGATGAGAACCGGCAATCAACGCACCCAATCCGCCAGCGATGAAAATGAAATCCATTGTCACACTTTGTGTCGGTTTGGGAATGTCGTCTTCATGGAAAAGTTCGATGCCTTTTTTATACTGTTTTTTAGCGTAAATAAGACTGAAAATGGTGTATCCGACGATTCCAAGAAAGAAAATGAGTCCTTCCAAACGTGATACCTGAAAATCCAAAAAGAAAAGGAAGAACAAGACCGAAACGCCTATCAGGATCGGCATATCGATAATCACGAGTTGGCGGTGAATTTTCAACGGACAAATCAGCGCGGAAAGTCCCAAAATGACGGCGATGTTGAAAATATTCGAGCCGACGATATTTCCGATGGAAATCGCGCCGTGCATTTTAACGGCGGCTTCGACGGAAACAACGAGTTCCGGAGCGCTGGTGCCAAATGCAACGATGGTCAAACCGATAAAAAGCGGGCTAAGTCCCCAGCGGAGTGAAACCGAACTGGCGCCCCTGATAAGGCCTTCGGCTCCTAAATAGAGAAGTGCGATGCCAATAATTAGAAGTAGTGTGATGGTTAACATATTTCGGAAACTCCTTTCAGGATAAAATTTTTAAAATTGAAATAACAGAAAAACAAACGCTGCCGGTTAAATTTCTTCTTCGATCAAATGATACTTCCGAGAACCGAGTCCAAGTTGTTCGGCATAGGCTAACTGAACGGTTGCGTCGATTCCCGGGAACGATAGTTCAGAGAGTGATTGGCCTGCGTGTGATTTTGTCAGATCAAAAACTGCCTGATCGATAGCGACCGGATCTTTTCCAGCAAGTACGCCAATATCGTCGAGCATGATCGCCGATTTTTTATTAATGCAATCACAATCTTTTGCCATATTGACGAGAAAGGTGAGATAACCTATTTTTCCATTTTTTTGTTTGATGATTCCCAGCGCGTGTTCGACGATCCGTTTCTGTAATTCTTCCGCTGTGCTATTCCATCTGAATTTGACCGCTTTATATCGACAAACGGCCAGGCACTCGCCGCATCCGATGCAGATTGATTCGTCGATGAACGCTTTTTCGGTGACGGTAATTGCCTGAACCGGGCACGATCTTGCGCAGGTTCCGCAAGCGATGCATCTTTCCGGCTTGATGATCGGTTTCGAAATGGAATGCTGGGTCATTTTTCCTTTTCGGCTCGCCATTCCCATCCCGAGATTTTTCAGCGTCGCCGCCATTCCGACTGTGACGTGACCGGTAGCGTGACTGACAACGATGATCGAATTCGCGCTGATGAGTTCGGCGGCAACGGCGACTTTTTGGAAAATCGGCGCGTTGATCTCTATCTCGGTCTCATTTTTCCCAATAATTCCGTCGGCAATGATAACCGGTGCGCCAACGGTTTCGATGTTATAACCATGCGCGTTTGCAGTCAACAGGTGATCGACCGCGTTGTCGCGGGCGCCCGAATACAAAACGCAGGTATCGGTTAAAAAAGGTTTCGCACCGCTCGCTTTGACCATACGAACGATTGGTTCGATGTAGCGCGGATCGAGAAATGTGACGTTTCCTTTTTCACCGAAATGCGCCTTGATGGCTACGAATTCACCCGGTGAGAGAATCTCGTCCAATCCCGCCTTTTTAAACAAAGCTTTCAGGCGATTCTTCGTCCGGTCGATCGGTTCGCTGTGGGACAATTTTATGAAATGAACTTCACTGTCTGGCATACTATTAACTTTCAAATTTCGGGCAAATTTAATGAAAAAATCATCGGATAACATAGCTAAATTGGATTATCGATCGGAAATACGTTTTGCTGGTGACTGTCTAACTGATCGCTTGTATATTTTAATCTCAAACCGTTGGTCGTAAAAATCTTTTGGATTCTCGGATGATAATGTAAATTCAGCCGGAAATAGTGACAAAAAGGTCGAAGCCGATGATGAAAACAAAAAAAATCAATTTGATGTACGTGGTTCTTCCGATGCTGTGCTATACGGGTTTGGCAAATGCTCAAACCAAATTTGCGACGAAGGAAATTCGTTATCGTTTTGCCGGACTGTCATTGATCACAACGGATCGCGGTTCCGGTGCGGGCGGATATTATGAATGGTCGATCAATCCGTCGAACCGGATCATCTTTCAGCCGAATTTGCTCGTCGTTAAAGGTACTAATGATTATCCGATTTATGACCCTTGGACAGGGCAGTATTACGAATTGTCCGATAAACGACGTCTGACCCTGTTACCGGTTCTCATCGGATACAAACGAATTCTGTTCGTGGATCATCTGGCGAATAATTTCCGACCGTTTATTGATTTATCTGCCGGCCCGGTCGTGGCATTCGATCCGCCGAATATTCCCGATTTCGTCGATAGGATGAAGCAGATCGACGTTGCTTATACCGGCGCGTTGAGAATCGGCGCGGGTGTCGATTTCGCTTATGGACCCTCGGCGATACTTTCATTTTACTTCGGTTATGAAATGATCCGATTTTCAAAGTTGCTCGATGAAGCAGAGACTTATAAAGATGAATACGGCGATCCGGTCACTCCGTACTCAGGTATGAAAAATTACAGCGGATTGATCGTCAAGATCGGAATAGGAACAAAGTACTAAATGCATGATTTCCAATTCTACGTTCAGCCGGGCGAAGTTCATGACCGGCGGGCTGCTCTCAAAGGTGATGAGCGCGATCATTGCTGTCGTGTTCTTCGGAAAAGAGTCGGCGACATCGTCATACTGTTCGACGGGAGTGGAAATCAGTATGAGGCAGAAATTTCATCAATTAACAAAGATTCGGTCGAATGTCTGATCTGTCAGCAACGGCCGAAAACACGCCGGATCGTTCCCGAAATTCATCTTGGAATTTGTATCGTGAAAAATGCCGCGTTCGACGAAGTGCTGACGACATCTTCAGCGCTCGGCGTTCATGCGATCTATCCGTTAGCGACGCAACATTCGGTCAAACAACATGTCAATCGCGAACGAATGAGAAAAATCGTTCTAAATTCGGTTAAACAGAGTGGAAACGGGTATTTGCCGGAAGTCGCTGAACTTACAGGCTTGGCGGATTGGCTCAAAATCGTGAAGAATTTTAGGATTAAACTCGTTGCCGAAAAGGACGAATCTCTTTCACTGTCAGCACTCGTTCCTGAACCGTGCGAGATGGATCGGATCGCGGTGCTTATCGGCCCGGAAGGCGGATTGAGCAGTAATGAACTCGACCTTTGCCGGGCGGCGGGATTTTTGGTTGTTAATCTTTTTCCATACCGGCTTCGGACGGAATTAGCAACAACGGTGATGATTTCTCAACTTTATCAATATTATTCACAAACGGGAGGTTTAAAGTGAACGAAGATTGCATTTTTTGCAAAATCGCCTCCGGACAATTTGGGACGGAATTTTTATACGAATCGGACGAGATCGTCGCTTTTCGGGATATTCATCCGCGTGCGCCGATCCATTTTCTCGTCATTCCGAAAAAGCATATTCCGAAAGTCAGCGATATTCAACCGGATGACGAAGTTCTGATCGGTAAAATGGTCGCCGTCGCCAATATTATTGCCAAACAGGAAAATATTTCTGAAACCGGTTATCGACTGATTTTCAACTGCGGCCGTGATTCCGGGCAGGATGTTTTTCATATACATTTGCATGTTCTTGGCGGAAGAAAATTAAACTGGCCGCCGGGATAAAAATAATTAATTGGAACCAAAGCATCGCGAGAAAGATTAAGTGAGCGAGTATCTTTTATTTACGAAAAATCCAGAGTCGAGTGCACCTGAAAGTCTGACTGCATGTATATTTCAAAACTAAGTTTATACGGATTTAAATCGTTTTTAAAACGTTCGGAGGTCGAGTTCGGGCGCGGGATCACGTCCATCGTCGGACCAAACGGATGTGGTAAAACCAATATCGTCGATTCGTTGCGGTGGGTGATCGGCGAACAAAAATCCAGCGTACTGCGCGCCGATAGGAATACCGACGTGATCTTCAACGGCACATCAGCCAAACGCCCGCTCAACATGGCAGAAGTTTCACTGACGATCCATGATGTCACAACCCGCTCAGCGGTCGAACTTTCGGACGTCACCATTACGCGCAGACTCTACAGGAATGGCGAGAGCGAATATTTCATCAATAAAAATCTTTGCCGATTAAAAGACATCACCGACCTGTTTATCGATACCGGAATGGGTGCCAACGCTTATTCGATCATCGAACTGAAAATGATCGAAGATATTCTAAGTGAAACGCCGGAAGAACGTAAACGATTATTTGAGGAAGCGGCTGGTGTCAACAAATACCGGATTCAGCGGAAAGCCGCCATTCGAAAATTGGAAGCGACCCGCGAGGATTTGCTGAGATTGAATGACATCATCACGGAAGTCGATTCGAAAGTAAAAAACCTCAAACGACAACTTCATCGATATGAAAAATATCAGGAAGTGACGCAGAATCTCATCGAATCCGAAGTCTCATTGGCGGCGCGAAGAATTCTGAACATCCGTCTGGAAAACGGACCGATTCAAGAGAATTTCCGGGCAAAGCAGGAATCCTTCGACAAATGTACCGCCGAATTGTTGGCTCAGGAACGCAATTGGCATGAAAATCAGCAGACGATCGAAGAGAAAGAGGAAATTCTACAAGAACATACCGACACGGTAAGTTCATTCCGTTCGACGAGAAGTCAATTGGAAACGAACGATCTGCTGCTTAAAGAACAGCATCGTAACGTTACTCAGACAGTTAGCCGGTTGTCCAGCGAAATTGAATCACATACGAAAAATATTTCACTCGCCGATGAACGGAAAATCGCACTTAAAACTCAACAATTGGAAACTGCTGACAACCTTGAGAAGAAACGGGAAGAGTTTAAAAACCTTTCTGAAGCGGTCGGCATGGTGGATCAGCGGTATAAAACAGTTGATAAGGAATTACAAACCTTGCAGGATGAGCGGTACGCGCTTTTCCGGCAACAGGCCGAGTTCGCCGCGCGTGTTTCCAGTCTGAAGGAAAATATCCGGCAACGCGGCAACGATCTGCAAACGGTTCTCAATCGAATTGCCGAGCAGGATAAAGTCGATGAACGAAGCGCCGCACAACTCGAGGAAATCCGAGGGAAGATCAGCCATTCAAACCGTGAAATCGCTCAACGCAAAGATGGACTTCGCCGTGAAGACGAACGATTTCTGGAATTATCCGACGAAGAGCAGAAACTTCGGGACGAACTCCGAAGAGTCGATTCCGAAATGGACAAACTCTCGAACCGCATTTCATTTTATTCCGGGATCATTCAGACCAAGGAAGGATTTGCGCCCGGTTTGCAATTCGTGCTCGATCATCTGACGGATTTTCCCGGAATTCAAGGTGCGCTTTCCGATCTGCTTTCGGTCGATTCAACTTATTACCTCGCTGTCGAAACGGTCATCAAGGATATTTCCCGCCTGCTTGTTGCCGATTCGCAGTCGGTCGCACTGCGCGCGCTTGAAAAATTATCTTCCATTGGAAAAGGAAGGGTTTCCGTCATTCCACTCGACGTCGAATTTCACAACCCGGAAAAAGAGAAATTTTCCAATAATGGTTTTCGACCGCTAAGCAAATTTATCAAATGCGGTTCATCACTGTCCGGACTAAAAGACTTCTTATTCGGCTCAATTTATGTCTGCGATGACGGCGATTTTGAATCTCTGATCGGCGAAAAGAAGTACCGGAGCCTTTCATTCATCACGCCGCGCGGCAGATTTCGGGACGCCAATGGCTTTTTTACAGGCGGTTCTGAAACATCGGAGTCCAACACTCTCGTCGGTAGAAGTCAGAAATTGTATGAGTTTGAGAAAAAATTTGATACACTGAAAACTGAGAAGGATGGAATCATCAGCCAGATCGGCAAGATCGGTTTCGATCTTCGTCAAGTCACTACGAATCGTAATACGCTCAAGAACGAAATGGCGCAATTCGAAAAAATCATTCAGAGCGATGAAGAAAAACGCCGCGCTGCCGAATCGATCCTGTCACAGTCAAACGGTATTCAGAAAAACCTGAATGAAAGTAAAGTCTCCATTTCCGTCGCGTTAGAAAATTTTAACGGAAAGTTGAAACGTGAAAATCCCGACAATGAATCGATTTCTGAGAAGATCGCTTCTTTGGATGCAATCATTCTCGAGAAAAAAGAGAACCTTTCGGCAGTAAAATCATCGCTGGACGATCAAAATGTCCGCATACAGAATGCGCGCATCGAACTCGTTAATCTCGAAAACAGTTACCGAAATCTCGTTGTCGGTTTTGAAGCCGCCGATCGGTCTATCTCTAACCTGTCGAACATCCGCAATGTTGCAATTCAGGAGAAAAATAAAAATATTCAGTCGAAACTGGAAATTGACCTGAAAATCGAAACGAACAGAGCGGAGATCAAGAAAATTTCCGAACACCTGACAAAAGCCGAACAAGCGCTCGTTGCCGTTCAATCTGCGCATCAACTTTTACGGACAAATCAGCAAAAGTTAAACGACCAGATGACAGAAACGCGCCGGAATAAAGAGAATTTATCGGAAGAATTGAAGAAAATGGAACTGGCTTTTTCCGAATATAAAGCCGCCGATAATGAAATTCGTTCTGTTCTTTTTGAGAAATACAATCGAAACATCCCGGACGAAATGCCAGACTCCTTGCCGGATGAAGAGGCGCTTCGCCGCGACGTGGAACGATTCAAACGGAATCTGGAAATGATAGGCATGGTAAATATGGCCGTGAAAAACGAATACGATCAGGAAAATACACGCTTCAAATTCCTATCCGAACAGCGTGACGATCTGGTCGCTTCGGAAAAAGGATTGAATGAAGTCATCCTGCAAATCGATAATGTCGCAAGGGAACAATATGTTGAGATCTTTGAAAAAATCCGTCAGAATTTTCAATCGACGTTCTCTATTTTCTTTAATGGCGGAGAAGCGGATGTCAAGTTGATCGGCGATCCCGATCCGCTGGAATCGCAGATCGAGATTTGGGCATGTCCAAGTGGGAAAAAACTTCGCTCTCTCAAGATGTTATCGGCGGGAGAGAAGGCGCTGACAGCGATCGCCCTATTGTTTGCTATTTATCAGGTGAAGCCGAGTCCGTTTTGTATCCTTGACGAAGTCGATGCACCATTAGACGATCAAAATACTTCCCGATTCACGAATGTTCTTAAGACTTTTTCGGATAAAACTCAATTCATCATCGTTACGCATAACAAATCGACGATGAGTATCGCCGATGCGTTATATGGTGTAACGATGGCTGAAAAAGGAGTTTCGCAAATAATCTCTGCAAAACTGGAGTAACCCATGAAAAAATTTCAAATCGTTTTCTTGATACTCATGATTTCACTGTCGTCGACATTCGTTGTGTATGCCGGCGATTATGATGTGGATTATGCAACATTCCGCGCTTCAGATGATATGAACGTCGTCGAAGTCTATTTCATGATTCCTCGGAATTTGTTCAAATTCGTACCGGTTGGTGACAAGTTCCAATCGACTATTTTAATTCGCGTCGCTCTGGCGCAAAGGGATACGGTTGTCGCAATGGATCAGTGGATCATCATTGATCAAAAAACCGATTCATCACGTGCGGCCAGTAGTCAGAAAATACCGGAAATTTCCTCATTGCAGGTTAGACCAGGCGTTTATCAATTGATCACGGTCGTTGCGGATACGAACACGCAAACCAAGTACAAACAGGAAATACAGATTAACGTGCCCGCATATTCCGGGAATATACTGCAGGTCAGTGACATCCACTTCGGAAGCCAGATCAGTAAAACCGAGAATAGCAACAAGTTCAGTAAGTATTTCGGCTATGACATTATTCCGAATGCCAGTTCGATTTATGGCGTAAAGAATCCGGTGATTTTTTCATTTTGTGAAGTCTATCATCTCCAGTACGATCCGAATTCTGCCGGATCCTATAAAACCCGGTATATGGTTACCGATCTTAACCAGAAAGAAATCGTAAAATCTGACTGGAAATCGAAACCAAAACCTGGCGATTCTTCCGTCGAGATTAACGGACTGAATATCGCGACTTTAGAATCGGGACTTTACAATTTGAATTTTGAATGTATTGATGAACAATCGGAGCAGATGACGACCTATAAAAAGCGTTTTTACGTAGTTAAAGAAGAGAAACGCGAACTTCTTTCATCGGCTTTCGATGAAGAAATGTTAAAAGGCCTTTCAGAGAAGGAACTGGATGATAAATTTGGTCCGATGAAGTTCGTTGCCTCAGAAACTGAGATTAAGATGTACCGTAAATCGGATATGGCAGGTAAACGTCAGATCATCGCTCGTTTTTGGGATCGACGTGATAACAGCCCCCAAACGCCCATTAACGAAGCGCGTCAGGAATTTGAAGACCGTTTGAAATATTCGAATGAACAATTCAGAACCGCCCGTCAACCGGGATGGAAAACGGATATGGGGCGGGTTTATATCATTTACGGGCCGCCGTCCGAAGTTGAAAGATTTCCCAGTTCGCTGGAAAAAAAGCCTTATCAGATATGGACCTACAATGATGTCGAAGGCGGCATTATCTTTGTCTTTGTTGATAAGACCGGATTCGGAAGCATGGAATTGGTACATTCGACCGCCCGAAACGAATTGTCGGACACCAATTGGGAAAGATGGATAACGCCGTCAGCGACGGGAGATAACACAAGTTATTAAACGATCTGAGCCAGATAGATTGGAACTCGATAACCGGAGAAATTCATCGGATGAAGAATGTCTTTTCGGATGCGTACAACGGTTTCCTATCGCTCTTCTTCACGCCACTGTGTCTGGTTTGTGACAAACGTCTGGAAAATCCAAAATCCGTTATTTGCGATGATTGTTGGAATAAACTTCAGCCGATTCCACGTGAAAAGAGCCTTAATATAAATTTTCCGGAAAATCTGGACGATGTCGTTTCGGTTTTTGTCTTTAATGAACTTTTCCAAAAGATCGTGCATCCTTTGAAATATCAAGGCAAACGTTCGATTGGAGTTGAACTCGGCGTTCGGATGAGTGGATATCTTCATTTGGAAAATATCGACAAATCATCTGCAGTTTTAACGCCGATTCCGCTTCATCCAATCAAAATGAGAGAGCGCGGGTATAACCAATCCGACTTGATTTCAACCGGTCTGAAAAAAGTTCTCGAAATTCCTGTCAACACAGGAATTCTCCGACGGGTCAAAAATACACAGACGCAGACAAAACTGAACGCGAATGAACGCAAAGAGAATATGGAATCGGCATTTGGAATTGGAAAATATTTTAACAGAAATGAGATCGAAACGGTCTTTTTAGTAGATGATGTGTTCACAACAGGATCGACGATGAATGCCGCGGCGAAGGTTTTGCGGGAAAATGGGATTAGAAAAATTATCGGAATTACAGCGGCGGCGGCAGAATAAGACCATTTTTCTGTAATTTTTTCTTGAATTAATTAGCAGAGAAAATTAAACTCTTAGGTTATTTTTAAATATGTAACAATTTAACAGGTGAAATATGGCAAGATTGACAATTGATGATCTCAAAGTAGAAGGCAAGCGGGTGTTGATCCGCGTCGATTTCAATGTTCCGCTAGACAAAAGTCAAAATATTACGGACGATTTCCGAATCCGGGCGGCTTTACCGACAATCCAGAAATTACTCGCCGGAGGCGCGCGGGTGATTTTAATGTCTCATCTCGGCAGACCGAAAGGTAAAAAGGCACCGGAGTTTAGTTTGAAACCTATCGCGGAGCGGCTTCAGAAGTATCTTAAAAACAAGGTGTATTTTTCACCGGACTGCATCGGCATCGAAGTGAAAAGTATGGTTAACTCGCTTCTAAACGGCGAAGTCCTTCTTCTGGAAAATCTTCGTTTTTATGCGGAAGAAGAAAAGAACGATCCTGATTTTTCCGCCAAACTCGCTGAACTGGCAGACATTTATGTCAACGACGCTTTCGGAACGAGTCATCGCGCACATGCTTCGACGGCCGGAATTTGTCAGTATATTCCGCAAAGAGCCGCCGGATATTTATTAGAGAAAGAATTGCATTATCTGCACGATTATCTGGAAAATCCTGAGAAACCGTACACCGCAGTTCTGGGTGGTGCAAAAGTCACCGGAAAGATCGAAATCATCGAACGGTTGTTTGGAAAAGTGGATAACATCCTGATCGGCGGTGGAATGGCATATACTTTTCTGAAAGCGCTGGGTTATGAGATTGGTAAATCGCTTCTCGAAGGAGATAAGATCGCGTTAGCGAAAGAAACGCTCGAAAAAGCAAAGAAGTTCGGTTGTCAGATCATTCTTCCGAAAGATGTCGTCATAGCGGCAGAAGTCTCCGATACTGCCGAATGCGAGGTCGTTTTGATCGATAAAATTCCTGCGGACAAAATGGGGGTCGATATTGGACCGGAGACCTCCGTAATCTTTTCCGAAATCATCGAAAAGAGCAAGACTGTTTTGTGGAATGGCCCCGTCGGTGTTTTTGAAATCAAGAAGTTTTCCACCGGAACCGAAACCGTTGCGCGCAAATTAGCCGAGGTTACACGAAAAGGCGCCGTTACTGTCGTAGGTGGCGGAGATTCCGCATCAGCTATGGAAAAATTTGGATTGATGGATAAAGTGACGCACGTTTCCACCGGTGGTGGCGCTTCACTCGAACTTTTAAGCGGTTTGGAACTGATTCCGGTGACATTAATTTCAAATAAGTAAGGTATTATGAAAAAGTATATAGTCGCGGCAAACTGGAAAATGAACAAGGATGTTCGACCTTCTGCAGATTTTGCCGTCAGTTTATCGAAAAATCTATTGAAACTTAAGCAGACGGAAGTTATATTATGCCCGCCATTTACGTCGCTTTTTCACATCAGTGAAATGTTAAAAGTCACTTCCTTAAAACTCGGCGGTCAGAACATGTATTTCGAGAAATCCGGCGCGTTCACTGGAGAAATTTCCGGAAGCATGTTGAAATCTTCAGGATGTCAGTACGTGATTTTGGGGCACTCCGAAAGGCGTCATGTTTTCAACGAATCCGACGAAATGATTCAAAAGAAAATGACAGCCGCGCTGGAAATCGGGCTGAAACCCATTCTTTGTTTGGGTGAAAAATTCGAAGAACGGCAATCGGGTGCAACACATATCGTTCTTGAAAGACAGTTCAAGAGTGCATTCTCTGTCGTTTCAAGCGACCGGTTGGAATTTTGTGTGATCGCTTATGAGCCTGTGTGGGCAATCGGAACCGGAGTCGTTGCAACCCCGGAACAAGCCTCGGAAGCGCATCAGTTTATCCGCGAATTGCTGAAAAAACAGTATGGTTCGGAAAAAGCGGAATCGATGACGATTCTGTATGGCGGAAGTGTTAAGCCGTCCAATGCGAAAACATTGATTGAAGCGAAAGACATTGACGGTTTTTTAGTCGGCGGCGCAAGTTTGATTGAGCAGGATTTTATTGGAATATCCGAGATCGTTGAAAGACATATAATAGAGAAGGAGACATAGTGTATACTCTTTTTATCATCATTTTTATTATCGTTTCGATCTTGCTGACACTTGCAATTTTAATGCAATCCAGCAAAGGTGATGCTCTCTCCGGAACGTTTGGAGGTTTCGGAGGTTCGGGTTCTTTGTTTGGAGGCCGGGGAGCCGTGACATTTTTATCGAAAGTTACAACAGGTTTGGCCGTTGCTTTTATGGTCATTGCTATCCTGATTAGTTTTTTATCGGTTCCTAAAGGTGAACCGACCAGTATTATCAGGCAGGAAGCGGATAAAAGGACAGTTCCTTCCGCCACTCTCCCGGTTCCTCAGGGTAGTATGGAACAAGGAGAAGCGCCTGTCGCACCGACCGGAAAATAGGCCGGTATTAGATGTTCTTTTCAATTGTTATTAGGCCGAGGTGGTGGAATTGGTAGACACGCATGGTTGAGGGCCATGTGGGCGATAGCCTGTACGGGTTCGACTCCCGTCTTCGGCACTCACATAAATCGCCGGAAAATTATGAACCGATGAATCAGAGAGGAAAAGCGATGAAGCAAATTTTAACAGGATTGATGGTGTTATTAGTCGCGACGATGGCGTTCGGTCAAGGGGCAGATCAACTAATTAATGCGTACGATTTATTTCAAAAAGGCGAATATAAAGCCGCCTTCGACGTGTGCAAACCGATAGTCGATGCGAACCCGGATTATGCGGGCGCGGTTTTTCTTCTGGGAAGAATATTTTATGAGATGGGTGACTTGGATAATGCTAAAGTCTATGTCGATAAGTCAATCGAATTAGATCGTGCCAATACTGAATATCGTGAAGTAAGAAATACGATGGCGGCATTTATTAGTAAGTTATCGGATGCCTCTCGACTTGTTTCGAGTGCAGATTATGAGGGAGCCAAAAAGTTATATCTGGAGATTATCAACGAGAATAAGAATTTCGCAGAAGCATATTTTTCGCTCGGCGTTGTATTTGTCAGACTTCAGAATTATTCCAAAGCTGCTGAATATATGAACAAAGCCATTCAGATGATGCCGTCGGAAGAAAGATATCAGAGGCAATTCCAGAGCCTTGTCTCGCAAGTACTTGCCGAAGGTACACAGTTGATGCAGAGAAAGAACTATCCGGGCGCGCTCGAAAAATTTCAGCAATCTGCCAGTCTCGATTCCAACGATTACCGTTCCTATTATTTCACCGCGGTCATTAATCTCGATGAGAAAAACTATGTTAAAGCGTTTGAATTCAGCAACCGGTGTATCGAGAAAAATCCGAATTATACAAAAGCGTTCTTGGTGATGGGGAAAGCGCAGTTAAAACTTAATAACGTTCCGGAAGCGTTAAAAGCATTCGAGAATGCGACAATGATCGATCCGCAATACTTGGATGGCTGGATCAACATTGGCCAGATTTATTACTTGTCGAAGGATTTTGCAAATGCCATTCCTGCGTTGAATAAAGTCATCGAAATCAATGCGAATTATGAGACTGCCTATGAAATGCTGGGCGCTATTTATATCGAGATGAACAATTACAAGGATGCGGTAATAGTATTGTCAAAAGCGGCTCAACTCGATCCCAAAAGCACGACCAGTTGGCTCAGACTCGCAACAGCTCAGAACAAACTTGGCCAGTGTGAAGATGCAAAAGTATCCGCGAGCAATGCTCTCAAACTTAAAATTAATTGGGCGCCGGCATTGATCGAATTGGGAATTGCCGAACGGTGTATAGGAAATAAATCCGCCGCAAAACAAGCCTTTCAACTCGCCGGAAAAGATCTAAAATGGAAGAAAGTCGCCGAGTTCGAACTCAAGACAGTTCAGTAAAATCATTTCATGATAGAATCGGAAAAGGGTGGGGAATGACCTCGCCCTTTTTCATTTATCAACCGCCAACATTGCAAACGAATGGAATTCTTCCTATTTTACTGTGCGAGGTTCTATGATTCGAGCAATTATTTTCGATTTGGATAACACACTTTTAGACTTCATGCGCATGAAAGAGGAAAGCGTTTCAGCTGCCATCGATGCGATGCGCGACGCCGGATTGGATCTGCCGCCTTTGAAAATTCGGGACGGGATCGAATCTGTATATCGCGAAAAAGGAATCGAGTATCAAAATGTATTTGATGATTATTTAACGCGTACTCTGGGTACGATAAACTACAAAATTCTAGCGGCAGGAATTTTCTCCTATCGGCGGGCCAAAGAAGGATGCCTGCGAACCTATCCATTCGTTCATCAAACCGTGATTGAACTGACAAGGATGGGACTTCGGTTAGCGGTCATTTCGGATGCACCGAGAAGAGAAGCATGGCTACGAATTTATGCGACCAATCTTCAACATTATTTCGATGCCGTTTTAACTTACGAAGATACTCATGAGCGTAAGCCGCACCCGAAACCTTTTTTATTAGCATTAAAAAAGTTGAATGTCGCACCGGAAGAAGCGATCATGGTCGGCGACTGGGCGGAACGCGACATGGTCGGCGCAAAAAAGGTCGGAATGAAAACCATTTTTGCGCGCTACGGCGACACGATGAACACGATTCATTCAGGTGCAGATTATGAGATCGACGTCGTTTCGGATTTAGTCGGTATTGTCAGAAAGGAAAATGGGCTTGATTAAAATCGGAACCGATATCATCGAGGTCGATCGAATCCGGGAATCGATTGAACGATATGGTGATAAGTTTTTCGTCAAGGTTTTTTCACTTGGAGAAATTCAATATTGTCGGGGGCGTGCGATCCCCGAACAGCACTTTGCCGGGAAATTCGCCGCGAAGGAATCCGTTCAAAAGGCATTACTAAGCATCAATCCGACATTAAACGTTTGGCCAAATCAAATTGAGATTTTCAATGATGAGTCCGGGAGTCCGCATGTCCGTTTGCTCGGTTCGCTGGGCGAAATCTGTCGCTCGTATATCATTGAAATTTCCGTCTCGCATGTCAAAGAATTTGCTACAGCAACCGCCATTGTAATGATATGAAAGAATTTGTTCTCAATAACCACGAATCTATGCTGGTAGATCGGTTTACGATCGATAAACTCGGCGTTTCAGGTCAGGAGTTGATGCGGAAAGCCGGTGGATTTGTCTCACTCAAATCCAAAAAAATCCTGAAAGACGTTCCGAATAGCCGAGTCGATATTTTTTGTGGTATCGGAAACAACGGTGGAGATGGATTCGTCGTGGCCGGTGATCTTTTCGATTGGGGCGCCAACGTGTTTTGCTGGTTATTAGGCGATGATAAAAAAATCAAAGGTGACGCGACTTTTTTCTACCGGCAATGTCTTGAAAAAGGAATCCCGATTCACAAAATCGCGACGGAAAAAGATATTCCCGAACTCGATGAATTATCTGAAACGGAACTGATCATTGACGCCATTTTCGGGACGGGTTTTACGGGCACTATTCCGGAAATAATTAGTAAAGTAATTCGGAAGATTAACGAATCGAACCAACCCGTCTTGTCGGTCGATATACCTTCGGGCGTGAACGGCGACACCGGAAAAATCGGAAACTGTGCTGTGAAGGCGGATTGGACTGTCACAATGGGATTTCTTAAACGCGGCTTACTGTTCTATCCGGGGAAAAGAAACGCGGGTGAAGTGTTCGTTGTCGATCTGAATTATCCGAAGAAATCATTTGAAATACTTCCGAACGAGACATTTCTGATCAGTAAAAATCAGGTGAAAAATAGTTTGCCGGTCATACCGGAAGATACTTTTAAACATCGTCAGGGAAAAGCACTTATTATTGCTGGATCACCGGGAATGACAGGAGCGGCCACGCTTGCAGGAATAGCGGCTTTACGGGGCGGCGCCGGGCTGGTTGTTGTGGCGATTCCAGAAAGTCTGAATCCGATCATGGAAGTGAAATTGACAGAAGCTATAACGATACCGGTTCCAGAATCTATCAACCACGCATTCAATATTGATTCACTGGATTCCCTGAAAACGCGAATCGAGTGGAGCGATGTTGTCGCCTTCGGTCCGGGTGTCTCGGTGCATCCTGAAGTCATTGATTTTGGGAAGAAACTGTTGGCTGTGGTGAAAAAACCAATGATCGTCGATGCTGACGGACTGTATATATTTAAAAATAATCTGAATCAAATTCGCGAGTTCGGTGATCTTATTTTAACACCGCATCATGGTGAATTTTCGATGATGACCGGTATCCCGGTTCAGGAGATTACAGAAAGAGCCATTGATGTTGCCCGTGAATTTGCGATGAAATATTCCTGCACTCTGGTTCTCAAAGGAGCGCCCACCGTTATCGCAAACAGGGATGGGGCTGTGGCGATCAATCCGACCGGAAACGCCGCGCTGGCAACTGGAGGAACCGGAGATGTTTTAACGGGACTGATTGCGGCTTTCCGCGCTCAAGGAATACCTTCATTCGATGCTTCAGTTACAGCTGTCACGATTCATGGCGCTGCTGGAGATCTCGGTAAAATTCGGTACGGCATCCGTTCCTTCATAGCCAGTGACCTGTTTGAATTTATTCCAAAAGTGTTAATTAAATTGGAACGGTCTTCCGAATGACAAAACTTTGGTTTAAAATTCCGGCTGTTCTTTATGCGGCGGTGATTTTCTTACTTTCGTCTATTCCACAACAAAATATCATGCAAGTTGAGATTTGGAATTTCGATAAAGTGGAGCATCTGTTCGAATATAGTATTTTCGGTGTATTCCTAATGTTGGCGTTTGTCAACTTTCGGTCTGAAAAAGTCGCCCAAAATGCCGTCTGGATCAGCCTCATCATCGGTATATTATATGCCGGTACGGACGAAATTCATCAACTTTACATCCCCGGCAGATTTTGCAGTGTGTATGACCTGATTGCAGATACTATCGGGGTTGCACTCGGCGCTTATTATTTTACTAAAAGTAAATGGATTGCTCGAATAAACAATCGGTTGGAGAATTCCCGATAATTTTCCAGATAATTGGATTGAAACAGGCAGGAAAAGCGATATGAGATTGCTTCGGCTTAAAATTGAAAATTTTGCGATTATCAAACAGATCGATATGGAATTTAAATCCGGTTTCACGGTGATGACCGGAGAAACCGGCGCCGGGAAATCCATTATCATCGAAGCACTGGATCTTGCGCTGGGTGATAAAGCATCACAAACGGTCATCCGAACGGGTGAAGAATCCGCCTCGGTCGAATGTGTTTTCCAATTCAACCCGCAAAATCCACGACTGAAGGAGTTTTTTCGATCCAAAGAAATCGATACGGAGCGGGAAAGCCTAATATTGCGTCGTGAAATCTCCAATAATGGACGATCAAAAGCCTGGATCAACGGAAAATCCTATCCGGTTTCTCTTCTTAAGGAAATCGGCGATCGGTTAGTCGATCTGCACGGTCAACACGACCATCAATCGCTTTTGAATGAAGATACGCATATCGACTTTTTAGACGCTTATGGAAATTACACGGAATTATTGGTCGAAGTAAAATCCTGCTGGCAACATATGAGATCGGTTCAGGAATCATTGAATATTCTCGAAGAGAGAAGGAAAATCAACCGCGAAAAGCGGGAATTGTGGGAATTTCAATTAGACGAAATCCAAAAGGTCGCACCAAAGTCTGGCGAGTTTGAGGAATTGACACAGACGAAAATACTTCTGGAAAACGCTGAAAAAATTCATGTGATAGCCGATGAACTGTCAAACGCGTTATACGAAAATGATGATGCGCTTTATCATCGGACTGTCGAGATCGGGAGAAAACTCAGCAATCTCTGTCGGCTCTATCCGATGTTCGGAAATTACCTTACCAAACTTGAAGAATCGCAGTATCTGTTTCAGGAAATTTCGAATCAGTTGACAAATTTCGCGAGTGGTCTTGAGTTCGATCCACTTCGGTTGGAAAAGATCAACCAACGTCTCTATTCCTTACAACAGTTGTTGAAAAAATACGGTTCCGGTTTGGACGAAGTCATCGCTTATGCCGAACAAATCAGAAAAAACCTGGCCGAAGACGACGGGCTGGATGTGGAATTATCGAGATTGACGAAAGAAGTCACCGTTGCGGCTGAAAAATACTTTGCGTCAGCAAAACGATTATCGGAAAGACGCAAGGAAGAATCGATTCATCTGGAATCGAAACTCGATTCGGCATTAAATCGGCTTGGAATTAATGGAAGCCGGTTCAAAGTGCAGATTGACCCGGTTCATGAAATGAAAAGACGGACAATCGGCGAATCACCGGACAATATGATGGGAGAAAAGGGAATCGATTGTGTCATTTTCCATATTTGCACGAATCCCGGTGAACCGCTCAGACCACTTGCCGAAATCGTTTCCGGTGGCGAAGTTTCCCGAATCATGTTGGGATTGAAGTCGATTCTGGCCGGACGAGATCAGATACCGGTTCTGATTTTCGATGAGATCGATACGGGAATATCCGGTCGAGTTGCCCGAATCGTCGGAGAAGAACTTCGGGAGTTGTCGAAATTTCACCAGATTATATGTATTACGCACTTGGCACAAATCGCCGGGCTCGGCTCTGATCATTTAAGCGTCCAGAAAAATTCGGAGAACGGAAGAAGCGCAACTCAAATTATCCGTCTGTCCGGAGACGAACGGATAAAGGAAATTGCTTCGATGATCGGTGGTAAATCCATCAGCCAGACAACTCTCCGGCAAGCGGAAGAACTTTTATCAGAAAAATAAATCTACCCCGTTTTACTCGATTAGAAGGTTCGGCTCTGTGTGGACTGAAATAAAAGTGTCCGCGCCGTACTTATTTCTAATTTGTTGTTCGACGTTTGTCGCAATATCATGTGCCTCACAAATGCTGAGATTTGGATCGACACGAACATGAATATCGATCGCTATGTTATATCCGATTTTCCGCGTTCGCAGATTGTGTGGTTTGATGATACCCGGGCAATTTGAAACGACCTCGATAATTTCACTTTCGATTGAATCATCAAGCGATCCTTCGGATAATTCCCGGATACTGACGACTGTGATAGAGTAAGCAACTTTAATGATGAAAAAACTGACGATGACGGCGGCAATTGGGTCCAGAATTCGCCAATTATCTCCAAGAAGAATTGCACCACCAATACCGATTGTCGTACCAATTGATGAAAACGCATCTGAGCGATGATGCCATGCGTTGGCAACGACAGCTTGACTGGAAATCTCGTCACCAACTTTAACTGTATATCGATATAACCATTCTTTAAGGATTACTGATATAATTGCCGCGATCAAGGCAATATTTCCCGGTTTGTCAAGAGGAGAACCGGAAAGATTTAGAATAATTTTTTTTCCGCCTTGCCAGAAAATACATACTCCGACGACTAAAAGTGCTAAACCAATGAAAGCCGTGGCTAATGTTTCGAATTTACCATGTCCGTAATCATGTTCACGATCGATCGGTTTTCGAATGACCCGGAAACTTACTAATACAACAATATCCGTTATAAAATCGGATAAAGAATGAACGGCATCGGCAATCATGGCGCCGCTTTGTCCAAGAATTCCAGCGACCATTTTGAAGGCCGTCAAGAGTAAATTTGTGAAAAAACCCATCCATGTAACTTTATTGGCCTTAGCGGCACGAACATCATTAGATTTCATTTCAAACTCCTAGAAAATATTTCTCCCTCGTTTTAAAAGCAAGTCAAGATAGGCGGTTGAACAAAAGGAGAAGTTATGAGGCAAAATTTTTATCCTAAGCCATACACCCCGGTTTAGGAAAAATGCTGTCAGAAAACAGTGCATTGTATTTTAAAAATAATTTAAATAGAAGAAAAGATAAATATTACGATGGTCTTCCGTACCTATGAAAAACAATGTAGTTCAAATACGGAAAATATTTGTTGACAAGAAATTTTAGAAGCGATATATTGAGCCATCAATAGTAACTCGGTTTTGAACTACAAATGATGAATGAATGTGATAAAAGGTCTTCCAAAATCCGCAATGACTTGGCCTTTTACGTCATTTTTCTGCTGTTGGTGATCCTTCCAAAAATTCTATTTTCGGATGATAATTGTCCGGAATGGGCAAAAACCGCGATCTGGTATCAGATATTTCCAGAGCGATTTCGGAATGGAGATACAAGAAATGATCCGACTGTCGAGACGCTTGAAGGAACCTGGCCTTACGATCATCAGACCAATTGGCGAATTACATCATGGACATCAGATTGGTACAAGTTGCAACCGTGGGAAGAGAAAAATGCTCACGGTTTTTATTACAACGTTCAAACACGCCGATATGGTGGAGATATTCAGGGAATTTTGGATGAACTCGGCTATTTGCAGGATCTAGGTGTTACTGCGATCTATCTGAATCCGGTTTTCGAGTCGCCATCCGCTCACAAATATGGTGCTACGGATTATCATCACATCGATAACAACTTCGGGCCGGATCCGATCGCTGATTTATCAATCTGTAAAACCGAAAAACCGGGGGATCCGTCAACTTGGAAATGGACTTCCGCAGACTTATTGTTTTTACAATTAATCGATGAAGTTCATAAGCGTGGCATGAAGATTATCATTGATGGCGTCTTTAATCATGTCGGGATTCCATTTTGGGCATTTCTCGATGTTCATCGCTATGGGCCCAGAAGCGGATATTCAGATTGGTTTATTATCGATTCTTTCAACGATCCCGAAACGCCAAAAGATGAATTTGAATATCAGGGATGGGGTGGATATCCTGACCTTCCGGAAATTCGTGAAGATAGCAACGGGCCTGTTGCCGGTTTTCGGAACCACATTCAAGCAATTGCCAAAAGATGGGGCGATCCAAATGGAGATGGCGATCCATCCGATGGAATTGATGGGTGGCGGTTAGATGTCGCTGATAAAGTCAGTCCTATTTTCTGGAAAGATTTTCGTAAATGGGTCAAGGAAGTAAATCCATCTGCATTTCTGACCGGTGAGGTGTGGTGGGACGATTTTCCGAGTAATAAAATGTTTGATACCTCACCTTGGTTAGCTGGTGATATTTTCGATGGCGTGATGAATTATCGATTTGCGGATGCCATGTTGAAGGGATTTATTGATCGTCCGGGATTGGAACCTTCCGAGCTGAATTCACTTCTTGAAGCGGAACGAGGTCAAAGGCCGGGATCGTCACTTTTAGTTTCACAAAATCTGATGGGGAGCCATGATACGGAGCGATTCGCATCAATGGTTATCAATCCGAATCGTTGGCTCGATCATGCAAATAATCTTCAGTACGATCCGGATTTCGCTATTCGTTGTCCGACGGAAATAGAACGAAATGTGCAGAAGCAGATTCTGGTTTTTCAATTTACATATATCGGAACTCCTTATATCTATTACGGAGATGAAATTGGAATGTGGGGCGCTGATGATCCGGATTGTCGGAAACCAATGATTTGGCCCGACATGAAATACGAACCTGAAGTGGCTCACCCTCTTGGTTATCCGCGGACGCCCGATGCTGTCGAAGTGAACGTTCAATTGAAAAATGTCTATCGATCTCTAATCTCGATACGCAAACAATATCCATGTTTACAAACAGGAACTTATCGAACGGTTCTATGCGATGATGTGAAAGAAATAATCGTTTTTGAAAGAGCGTCTGAATCTGACACAACTCGAGTCGTTTATAACCTTTCCGGTCATCCTCAAACAGTTGTCAAATCGGAATATTTGAACGCCGATCCCCAAAAATGGCAATTAATTTTTTCGGTAAATGAAGTTAAAGAAGAATTCGGACCGGAATGCGCGCGTATTTATTTGAAGATAAAATGACTATTTGTTTATTAACAGATGTAAGGTAATTTTATGAGAAACAAAAGTGTGTTGAGGTAAACATGAAAAGATACTCCTACTGGCAGATTTCCCTGACACTTCTATTTTTCGTTGGGCTGCTCTTCGGCGGATCGACGGGAAAACTGACGGGATTGGTTGTGGATTCCCAGACCGGTCAGCCTTTGATGGGTTGTAATATCATGTTGGAGGACACATATCTGGGCGCCGCATCCGATTTCGACGGAAGGTTCATGATATTAAACATTCCTCCGGGTGAGTACCGAGTCAAGGCACAGATGATCGGTTACGGGACAATAATCGTTGTACAGGTAGGAATTTCAGTCGATTTGACAACGACGATCAATTTCGATCTGCAAACACAGGTAATCGCCGGAGAAGAAGTCGTTGTAACCGCAGAACGTAAAATGATCGTGAAAGACATGACAGCCACTTCGTCGAATATGAGAGCGAAAGAATTAGAATCACTACCAATCACAGAAGTTTCCGAAGCGTTGGAGATGCAGGCCGGATATGTTGACGGAAGCCTCCGCGGCGGGAGAAAGGGTGAAGTCGCTTACCTGATCGATGGTGTGCCCGTGACAGATTCTTACGATCGTGGGACAGTTATTGACGTCAATAAAAACATGATTCAGGAACTACAGGTAATTACGGGCGCTTTCAACGCTGAATATGGCAAGGTTATGTCTGGTATCGTCAATATCACGACCAAACAGGGAAGTAATAGATTCGGCGGTTCAGCGGAAATTTATTTCGGCGATTATTTAAGCACTCACAACGAAGTTTTCGACAATATCAACTATTTTAATCCGCTTAATATCCGGAATGCGGAAATAAATCTGTTTGGGCCGATTATTAAAGATCGGCTTTTTTATTTCTTCGATGTTAGAAATATTTATTTTGGCGGCTATCAACAAGGACGTAAACGTTACAATCCCTGGGCAGTTGCATTTACAGATACGGCTGGAAATGTTGTGTTATGGGATTCCACATCGATGTTAGGAAATAATAAGTGGGTTAATATGAATTGGAATGAAAAGATATATTTCCAAGGGCAGTTGATTTTTCGAATTTCAGAAAGGAATTCCATTTATTATAGTTTATTTTATGATGACAAGGATTATCAGGACTACGATCAGGCTTTCAAATACAATCCGGATGGTATACTCCAGAAAAACCTAACGGGTGTAACTCATCTTATAAAATTTCAACAACAGGTGAGTTCGAGAACGTTTTATACAGTCGCCGGTTCCTACTATTACCGCAAATATACAGGCCGATTATCATCGGATGTCGATGAAGGCGATTCAACGACTTATATTCATCCTTACTATTTGGTACAATATCCTTATCAGTTTCATATTGGTGGCACGCAAAACGATCATGAATACCGTGACAGCCGAACCTATCTAGGAAAATTCGATCTGACGTCACAGATAACGAATCGACATCAAATTAAAGTTGGTTTTGAGTATCGTCAACACGATCTGAGCCTTCGAACATTTACCGTTCGGCCGGCGTTGGGTGAGAACTATTATGATTTTGAATCGGGAACCGAATTGCCGACATCGTTCAATCCGTTCATTCATCCCACGATATTGCCCAATAACACGATTTACGCTAGTTATTACCGACATAAACCGTATGAATGGGCGGCTTATTTACAGGATAAAATGGAATTCAGCGAGATTATCGTCAACATTGGAATTCGTTTCGATTATTTTGAGCCAGATGGCATTATTCTGGCCGATCCAAGTGATCCTGAAATTTACGATCCGATCAAACCATCAAATCGTTACGTAGATACAAATAGCAACGGAATTTGGGATTCGACTGAGGATACTGTGACGGTAGCCGACCGTGAAAAATATTGGTACAAGAAAGCGTCGGCAAAATTTAAAGCCAGTCCACGTATCGGTATTTCATTTCCGATCAGCGATCGTGGAGTATTCCATTTTTCATATGGACATTTTTTCCAAATCCCGAATTTCACATATTTATATCAAAATCCGGGATTCGAACTGGGATCAGGGACCGGAAATCAGGGCGTGATTGGAAATGCAGACCTGAAACCTGAGCAGACGATTGTCGGCGAAATTGGTGTTCAACAGCAGATCGGGGATAATTTTTCCGTCGATGTAACTGCATATATTAAAGACATTCGTGATTTAACTGGCACACGCGCCGAAGAGATCGAAGTTTTCGGTGGTTCAGCGACGTATAGCAAATTAGTCAATAGCGACTTTGGTGTCGTAAAAGGTATAACGATCGCATTAAACCAACAAAATCCGAATGGTATTTATACAAACTTTGATTATACACTTCAGATCGCCAAAGGGACTGCCTCCGATCCTGAAGCTTATCGTAATGCCGTTGCAGGTGGATCCGAACCTGAAATTCAACTAAATCCACTTAGTTGGGATCAGCGCCATACTGTCAATGTCACGATCGGATACAACGCACAGAATTACGGCATCAATTTTATTGGAAGATATGGCAGTGGTTTGCCATTTACACCACAGAAAAGTGAGGATATTACATCTCTCCTGACGAATGCCGATTCCAAACCTTCGACTTACACGGTCGATATGAAAGCATTCTATCGTGTGAAATTCGGAAAATTCGATAGTGAATTCTTCGTTCGCGTCCAGAATCTGTTCGACCGGTTGAATGAGACGAATGTTTACGATGAAACCGGCAGAGCGGGATTCACGACAGACGAGGCGCGAGTCATCGCTCTTGGCGTTAAAACACCGGTCAACTCGATTCATGAATACTTTGTCAACCCGACCTATTATTCGGAGCCACGCCGAATTGAAGTTGGTATGAGGATAAGTCTATGAAAAAGATCTCATTAAAATTCATCTGTTTGATGTCGATGGTTGCGATTTCTTTCGGTGTTTTATTCAGCCAAACAACTAACAGCGGCAGACTTTACCGAAGAACTGCAATCCATAACGCGAATTTAGTCAGGACTGTGTTTGGTAACTGGGGGGTTATCGGTCAACCTTCTAATAAAGGACCACGCGGCGCATGGATTTACGACACGAACGGTTACATCGGCGATGTAAGCCCGATCGTCGGAGCCGAAGTCTGGTATCACGATCAAGGAATTGACACTAACATTACCTTTCACAGTGTGGTTGTTTGTCCGGTAGACAGGCCAGCTACTGCCCGTGAAGAATCTCGCGCCGGAGTACAGTGGACATTCGAACCGGTTTCCGGTTATTTCAATGAGACAGGCGAAAAAGTCGCAATGAGCACCGACCCGACTTCATGGCCGTCGAGTTGGCCAGACAAGGTAAGCGATCCGGAAGATCCCGGTTGGCCAGGACAGTGGAACGGATTCTTCGGAAAAGGTGTCACGAACGCCGATCAGGAAAGTTATTACGTGATGGATGATAACAACGATGCTGAGTTTAACGATTCTTTGACGAATAATGTTGTCATTCGGAGCAATCCGCTCAGACGCGGTGTTCACTTCAAACCAGACTCTACTAATATTACACGAAATGGCCTTGGCTTGGAAGTAAAGGTTCGTGGAATGCAATGGCAACAGTTTCTCGCTGCCGATGTAATCTTCTGGTTATATGAAATCACGAACAACAGCACGACGAACTATGATAAAGTCGTGTACGGCATGGTTGCCGGAACGTATAACGGTGTAACGGGAACCGATGATTCACCGCAGGAATACGACGACGATTATTCCTTCTTTGACGTTCAGCGTGATTTGACTTACACCGGCGACTATCCGAACAACAATAGGCGAAATCCGAAATGGCAAGGCGCGGTTGGAATAGTCGGTTACGCTTTTTTGGAAAGTCCGGGAAATCCGTATGACGGCATCGATAATGACGGTGATAACAATGTCGACGCACAACCTTTAAACTCGACGCTGATCTTTACAGCGCCTTACTTTGAGACGACAGATTTTGATTCAGTAACCTATGATATTGGCGATGATATTGTCGTTATCGATCAAAATTATGGTCGTTCGACACGCACGGTCACGACGGATACATCCCAGATCACAACGCGTGGAATGACAATCACACTAATTGCCGGCAAGACCAAACTTATCGAAGGAAATATGCTGGCAGATGGGTCGGTCAATCCGAATGTTTATGATGGGATTGACAACGACCTCGATGGTTTGGTTGATGAAAATTATCTGCTTCATTATCGTCAGCGGCGAGTCGATCAAAACGGTATTGTTCTGTTTGATACGCTGAATCCTGTGGCTCACATTAATTATATTACAGGTCAGGGCGTTGGTGATCTGCTGATCGATGAACGGCGAGATGACGGTATCGATAATGATGGCGATTGGAATTCAGCCTTCGACGATGTCGGTGCGGACGGGAAAACGGGAACATACGACTATGGTGAAAATGACGGAAAACCAACCGCGGGTGAACCGAATTTCGATAAGACTGATGTCGATGAATCCGATCAGATTGGATTGACGAGTTTCAACTATTTCACGCCATCAAACGATTATCCGATGGCGGATGATGAGAAGTTATGGGAATGGTTGAAGCCGGGATATTTTGATGTACCCAGCAGTATTCAAAATGGTAAACCGATTGCCGGTGAGGACGGTGATTTTCTTTACGGCTCAGGTTATTTTCCGCTTCCAGCGGGAGCGACCGAACGATTTTCGCTGGCGTTGGTATATGGTTTGGATATCGACGATTTGTTAAAGAATCGCGAAACCGTCCAAAAGATATATGACAGCGATTACAGATTTCCTCAACCGCCGGATAAACCAAACGTTCAAGCAGTCGCTGGCGACGGGAAAGTGACACTTTACTGGGATCGGACATCGGAAGCGAGTATTGATCCGGTAACGAAGGAAATGGATTTTGAAGGATACAAAATTTACAAGGCGACCGATCCCGATTTTAACGATGTTCGCATTATTACCGATGTGAACGGAATTGTGACCGGATATCAGCCGTTGGCTCAATACGATAAAATCGATAATGTGAAAGGCGTGTTTCAACCTAGCGCAGACCTTTTTCAGGAGGCAGCCGGTTACACATTCAACCTTGGAACGGATAATGGACTCGTTCATTCCTATGTCGATGAAGATGTTGAAAATGGCAGACGGTATTATTATGCGGTTGTCGCATATGATAAAGGAAGTTCGGAAAATGATATTTATCCCTCGGAAAACACGAAGTTCATTTCGATTCAATCCGACGGCGAAATCATTACAGACGTTAATACGGTTGTTGTCCGTCCCGGAACGAAAGTTGCCGGATTCGATCCGCTTAACAGCGATCAGGCGCTGGAACATTTGACCGGACCATCGAATGGAAGAATCCAATATGATATGGTCGATGAAACTGTAGTGAACGGACATACGTATCGTGTTACTTTTTCCGATTGTCGCACAGATGGTATTGATAATGACGGCGATTGGAATCCTTTAACATGCGATACGGGCAGTTTCGAAAATCCAACGACAACCAAGAATAACGGTGTGCCAGATTTGGGCGAACCGAATTTTGAGTGGTTAGATCCGCAGGAATATGCGCCAATCACGACGGCATATTCGGTTCTCGATCTGACGGGAGTTGAGGAGAACATCACGCTGGATACGAGTTTTGTTTATCTGACAAAGCGTCATCTATTGACGAGCAGTATCCTGATTTCGAAAGTCTCTGCACCATCGACTTATTTATCTTTGGATGAATTCGAGATCGATTCGACGCGCGGGAAAATCCGAATTTTGCCCTCTGGTTCATTAGAACCCGACGACTTTACCGTAAAATACCGCTACTATCCGGTCTTTCAGAGTCCGAATATTCTCCGCAGTCCTTACATAACCGAAGCACTGGACGCTGATATTTTTGATGGCGTTCAGATGGATTTCGATAATCGGTGGTCAATTGCCAAAGTCGATTCGCTTTGTTATTGGGAAACGAGTGATGGTGTTATGGATTATTCTTTTCGAACGGATATATCTTCGCTACCAGATGAGACGATTCTTACCGGTATCGGATATCCATCGATATACGAAATTATAATTGGTGATACGAATCAGGTTCTTTATACGTATGATATGAATCTAGTTCGTTTCCTAAATAAAGGTATGGACGAAGCGACATTGAATATGTTCATTCAAATCGGATTGATCGAACTCAAGAAAGTCAACTTTAAGATCGTCGATTTAATCGATTCAGTGGAAGTGCCTTTTACATATTCCGGTGTTTTGAAAAACAAGACGACCGGCATCTACGAATTCAAACCAAATGGATTGATCGAAATCTTTTTACTGCGTCCCGATAGTTCATACCAATATTCATGGGTGATGAAATTCACTTCAAAAACGACAATTCCGCCGAAATTCAAATCCGGAGATAAATTGCATATCGAGACGTCCATTCCGTACCGGAAAGAAGATGTCTTTGAGTTTACGACGCAGGTTCCGATTGTTGACAAGAAGTCCGCGAAGGAACAGATGGATGAGATTCAGGTGGTGCCGAATCCGTATATCGTCGCGAACAATATGGAAGCACCTCTACCACCATCCATCACGAGCGGACGCGGCGAACGGCGAATCGAATTTCGGAAATTACCGACTGACGCCAAGGTTCACATTTTCACCTCGGCGGGTGTGCATATCATCACGCTGAATCATGGTGGCAATATTCACGACGGAACACTTGCATGGAATTTGAAAACCAAGGAAAATCTCGACGTAGCATTCGGCATCTATTTTTATATCGTCGAATCGGAAGTCGGGAAGAAATCCGGAAAACTGGCTGTTATTAAGTAGGGTACGGCGATGAAGAAGACATTAATATTATCTGTTGCAGTGGTTCTCTCTATCGAAACCGTTATTTGCTTTGCACAAAGCAAGGTAGGAACAGCGGCCGGACAATTTTTAATGATTCCTGTCGGCGGCAAGGCAATCGCTATGGGTGGCGCATTTACTGCCGTTTCGGATGATCCAACGGCATTGTTTTGGAATCCGGGCGCAATTTCACGGGCAAAAAAGAATCAAGTGTATGCGTCTCAGACGAACTGGTTGGTGGATAGTAAGCATCAATGGATCGGCGCTCAGTTCATGATCACATCCGCGGATGCTATCGGCGTTTGTTTTAACAATCTCGATTATGGCAGTCGCGAAAAGGTAACAACGGTGGATCAACCGGATGGGACTGGCGAATACTGGGAAGCCAACGATTTGGCGGTTAGTTTATCCTATGCTCGAAATCTCACTGACCGCTTTTCAATAGGCGGAAGTGCTAAATACATCCAGCAAAGAATTTGGCATGAATCATCGAATCAGTTCGCGATCGATCTTGGATTGCTATTTATTTCACAGTTTAATGGGTTGCAGATTGGCGCCAGTATGCGGAATTTCGGCGGCGAATTGATTATGGATGGACGTGATTTAACGTATCGAATTGACCTCGATCCGGAAAATCTTGGAAACAACGAAACGATCGTTGCAAAGTTGAAAACGGATAAGTGGCCGATTCCGTTGACATTTAACGTCGGCGTTATGATGCCAGTCGTGAACCTGAAAAACCTGCGGTTGACATTGGCAGCTGATGCAATGCGTCCGACGGATAACAGCGAAACTGTCAATCTCGGAGCCCAATTGACATTCATGCGGATATTAGATATTCGCGCCGGATATCAATCCCTTTTTAGAAAAGATCAGGAAAACGGGTTGACGCTGGGAATCGGATTGAATGCGCCGATCTCTTATCTCGATCTGAATATTGATTTATCGTATCAAGAATTCGGTCTGTTTGGAAATGTCCAGACGACTGCGATTAGTGTGGGTTTTTAACAATTGAGGTTAACCAAAAAAAGGAGAAAGTGTATGAAAAAGTTGTGCTTGTTTTTAATGTTGTTGCTTTTAGCAACGACCACATTCGGTCAGATGACTGTACTGTGGGAAAAGACGGCCATTAACACTACCATGCCCGGTTGGTTCGATATTGCGAACATGACCCGCGGATTTGCTTATGGTAAGGTTGATACTGTGCACCGTCTTTATGTAGTAACCCGAAATGGCGGTAACTTCATCTATAAATTAGATGCGGTTACTGGCGATTCACTCGGTTCACTGAATACCGATGGAATGAGTGGGGGTGGATTAACTCTCAATGATGCGGGAGTATCTGCCGACGGTATTCTATTTGTCGGCAATATGTGTGCTGGTAGCAGTGGGGACACGCTGTTTAAGGTCTACCGCTGGGTAGCCGACACAACTGCCCCGACCACGGTAATCAATTACATCTGCAAGGGGATGCGGCTAGGTGACAAAATGACTGTTACCGGATCAGCATCGGATAATTCGCTGACCATTTGGGCGGGTTCTTCCACCGCCGGTCAAAAGAAAGTGATCAAATTCACGACTACAGATAATGGTGCGAATTTCACACCTACGGTAATAACGCTCGATATGGGGACAGTTGATGTTGCTGGAAGCGCATCGATAGGGCCCTTGCCAGATGGCAGTTTCTATTGGAATGCCGGAGGGCGGAGTGCGATGAAATTCAATGCCGATGGTACACTGAAAGGCACGATTCCGGGTTCGGTCGTTGCGACCGGTTCATCGGCGATCAGGTATTTTGGGACGATCAATGGTTGTGAATTTTTCCTGACACATCAGTATGGAACAGGAAACGAGAATGCCCGTATTGTGAAGGTTCCGATGGGCGATCCGACTAAAGCCGAAACCTATGCGATCACACCAACCCAACGGTTAAACGCCAATACGAATGGCGTCGGTGATGTCGATTTTAAGGATAATGGAGACGGTACCTATACCGTTTACGTTCTTTCGACGAACAATGGTTTTGGCGCTTACTTAATCGATCCACAATACATGGTTGGAAATTACTATGTTGGCAATGTGGGTACCGCTCCGGATGCTTATAATCCGCATTTTGCCAGATTGAAAACGGCGTTTGACGGTTTGAACAAGCAAAAGATCCTCGGCAATATCAATTTGTTCATCACCAGTGACATCGATGAGCCGAATACGGCAGCGTTGGGATTCCTCGGATTGGCTGTCGATCCGGGCGAATTTACGATTACAATTAAACCGTACACGGGTGTTCAGCCGAAGATCAATCTTGCTTATCCGGCTGATGCAACGGATGGACCTTCCGGAGCATTCGTTATTGGTTGTCCTGAATTGGGCACGACCAGTCATCATATCAACTGGCCGGATCTTCGTGCAACACGTAATATCATTATCGACGGATCGAATACAGTTGATGGGACAACGCGCGATTTGACGATTCAGAACCTGACGACCTCCCAGCGGAATGGATTTCCAATGTTGCTGGTCGGCGACGTTGCGAATGTGACGATCAAGAACTGCAACATTTACTATCAGGCGCAGGGTATCACCACATCCGGGAATTTATTTGTATCTGCACTCCAGATTCGTTCGCGGAATCAGGATTTGGTTGATCGCGTCCCGAACAATATCCTGATCGAGAACAATCACATCAGTTCCAATTTCGCAGGCGTCTGTCAAAGCGCGCAGGGAATCGGTTTTTATCAAACCGGAACGCCCGTTCCGGCAGCCTATCCCTGGGGGATCACGATTAAGAACAATCTGATCGAAGGTACGCGCCGGGCGATAGCACTCTACAAAGCAGGAAGTATCGATATTATTGGCAATGAAATCAAACTAAATCAGGCAATCGCCGGTGGTTTGTCCAGTGAGGCAATTTACAGCGTCGATATTCTTAGTGGTTCGACGATAAACATCATCGGAAATAAAATTACTCAGGTTGCCGCAATGCTGACAAGCGCTGCCTCCATTGTCAACGCGATCAGTTTGGAATCTAACGGAACTCATTATGTTTATAACAATATGATTTCCGGTTTTGAGGTTCTTGGATCTTCACCTGCAGGCTTGGTCAATGCCGTAAAAAATAGTTCGGCGCAAGCTGGAATGTATTTTTACCATAATACCCTCGCTCTCAATGATCTCGCAGATGGCGGGACCGGTTTTGTATCGTATAATTTCATGTCCCACGGCAATGGGTATAACGTTCTGTACAACAATATTGTCTTTGTCAGCGAAATTAACTTCAAGACGTATATGTTGTTTTTCTCATCTACGCCACCTACCGGTAGTATGGTAAGCAATCAAAATGATTATTATTTCCATGCAGGCGCTTCCTTTGCGATGTTTTCAAACTGGGGTGGCGATGATTCTACGTGGACAACCTGGAGAAATGGTACCGGACATGATGCCAATTCAGTGCAGAAGATGGTCAATTTCACTTCAGGGACTGATCTTCATCTGACTGGCGCCTCTATTGGTGATAATGAGCTTGGGTGCAACAACATCGGCATTGATAAAGATTTTGACGGTGATGAACGTACCGCATATACCTATATGGGTGCAGATGAAGCCGGTAAAATGCTGACACCGCCTGAAGTTTCCGTTACTCTTTTAGCGAACACGGCGGGCGTCCCGGACACGATGCAGACGTACAGCACGGTGCAGATACGCGGATCGTGGCCGTTCACGTGGGAC
>Ga0247841_10000389_pt1 | contig 114874 bp, 96 predicted proteins | sample LaCruzMarch2015__2_FD_192410 | JGI IMG/M metagenome (GOLD analysis project Ga0247841, IMG submission 192410) | Freshwater microbial communities from meromictic Lake La Cruz, Castile-La Mancha, Spain - LaCruzMarch2015_18m | ecosystem: Environmental > Aquatic > Freshwater > Lake | place: Spain... | reverse complement strand
AACCAGTATATTGATCAATATGTTGCGCAACCTGCTTCCATCCACGTAAATTAAAATAACCGACACAAAAATCAGAACGCTGAGAAACGGTTAGGCAATCGAACAAGCCATTCAGCAATTGTTTTTCGATATTGTCATAGATGGTTGGCATGATGAATAATCTTATCTGTTAACTATATCCTCTATTGTTAAGTCATTGTCCGAATTATCAATTTCATTTGATTCAGGTTCAACCATAGTAGTCTCACGTTCAATTTTCTTTTTCATCGCCGACTCGATCCTTGACAGTATTTGTTCCCTTCGATATTCAAAGAATTGATAAAAATCATTCGAATATAGATGGATCGGATCAATAACATGCGAATGAAGTATCTTGTCAAGCAATGGTCCATCATGATTGAGCCTGCGTTTAATGCTTTCAAGATAATAGGAAGGGGAGTCACCGCCTATGATTCTATTGGTCCGGTATGATAGGGGCGTTTTATTAACAATACAATCGAAATCACGGGCAGGAATATTGTTGTCAAGACACCATCGTTTTGGAAAAATATGGTGAATGTCAATGTAATCAGAAAAATAGGTCGAAATATCGATCCGTTTTCCATTAATAAAATCCAATGCACCGTCTTTCATAAGAAGGGCATAGATTCCTTTATAAGCTGCACTGTTTCTTGTCCGCAGGGTATTTAGCCGTGAAATGTTGAATCCTGCTTCATAGATGGTCTTTGGCTCAGCTCCGGTATTCCGGATCCAGTAAACAACTTGCAAAATATCCAATGCATACCGTGTTTCATTGGCGCCTCCATACAACTCGCCGAACACGCCACACCAATACCACTTCATTATTTTTTCTTTTACCGCAATGTTTTCTGCTTCATTTCCCAAAACAGCCAGGATAGCTGAAAGAGGCACCAATTGCGAATAGTATGGCAAATCATCTGCTCTGAAAATATAGGCCTCAGTGAGTAGTTTTGCTGCATTGACAAATCCTTGGGAGATTGCCTGTTCATACCGGATAAACTCCTCCAATGGAAGATTGAGAATATCTTTTCGCTTGCAGCTTACTGCCGGCAGCCGTTCATCCGATTCGCCAGTTTCCCGGGCTTTGATGCGCTTATAATAAGTTGATATTAAAGTTATAGATTGGAGAAAATCGGTGTTGTCCAGTTTTTTTAATTGCGGGTATCGATACAAACGATCCCGCAATTTATCCCAGTATTCCCGTAAATCATAATTATCGCTGGCATAAGTGGCGGTAAGCAATTCGAAAACATTCAATGAAACACCACCAGTATTCACCTTTTCGAAAACCTGGCATACTGCCTCCTTTGTATTTTCCTTTTTCAGTACAATAACCGGGAGCATATAGTGTGTGAAGTTGTTGATGATGCGCGATTCGAAATCATCCCAAAACATTGTCTTTTCCGGAATGTAATTCCAGTACTTATAAAAACCCATCCTCCAGTTTGAATATTCATCAACCAGGCAAACTGGGTACATCCTGTTTTTATATTCAAGTTCCGGGGTTGAAATATCCAAAACCACACGTCGGCCAAAATCTTCGGTTATGAGTTTATGCTCATTGACTGAGAAAATTGCATCCTCAATGTCACCATCCTGATCCAGGGCTTTAACCATATCAATATAATACCAGCGATGAATTTCCTGCCCTTTTTCATTCCGGGTTATAACTGCATTATTCGAAATAATGGACTGAAAAAGTGATGTTATTCGCTGCTGACCGTCAAGAATAAGCTTTTCAGGTTTGATGTTGTTCCCATTCAATTTTACCGATTCTACCGCCCTTGTTTTAAAACACACATTCTCATTGCCAGCCTCAAGCAACATGATGGCGCCAATAGGATACGATTTTGCAATACTAGCCAGTAGACCCTGGATGCGAAAATCATCCCAGATCCAGCCACGCTGAAAATCGGGAAGTTGAATTTTTCCAATTTCCACTTCGCGAAGTAGCTCATACAATCGTGTTTTTGTCGAGTCAAAGAGTTCCATTGTAGTATATTTAAAAATTATAGAATTATCAGGTTTTACAAAAGTTCATTTATTCTTTATAAATTAAGAGACTTGCTCCGGATTCAGGGTGTAGCAATTACGTTTGCTTTGTTAATAATATTTTCGTAACTATAGGATCAAGTTTAAGGTTTATTTTTAGAAACGGTGGGGTTTCTGGTTTAATTAACCATTCAGATGCAGGTTCCTTCATGTGTACTAAAAAAACCATATCAAATTTAAAAACATTTTCGTTAATTGCTTATAACGCCCGAATCTTTTTAGGTGGTGTCCCAGGAAATTCATAATGCATTAAAACACTGTCTTTTCGTCATCTCCCCGGCCATTGTTATCGCTGATGTCGCTCATTTTTGATGTCGGGGAACTATCCCGATGGTCTCGGATGTGGATCGGTTCAGTCCACCGAATAAGCCACTGAAAGTTTGCCTTTGAATGCTTTATATTACTTTTGATAAAAACAAAAAAACACCAAAACATCCATGTTTTCAGTGGTTTTCGTTAAACAGCATTCAATCTGAGCGGAGAGACAGGGATTATTCGCCCCGCTCATGATCCCCCAAGGGGGGGCGTCAAACAAAAAACCCCGGCACGCTGTGCCTGTTTTTTCGTTTTTCCGAAAACACGCAAACAAGTTTCCGGTTTTCTCCAAAACAAAAAAACCGCATGACAGCGGGTTTTTTGTTTGCGGAGAGACAGGGATTCGAACCCTGGGACCCCGTTACCGGGATCAACGGTTTTCGAGACCGCCCCATTCGACCGCTCTGGCATCTCTCCGAAGGGGGCCTGGCCGTGCGGCTTGCGGAGAGAGAGGGATTCGAACCCCCGGACCCTTGCAGGTCAACGGTTTTCAAGACCGCCGCAATCGACCGCTCTGCCATCTCTCCGGCAACAAAAGTACAATTTTTTTCGAACCTGCAAAAAACAAAACCGCCCCCCGTTTGCAGTATCTCCAGCCCGAAAACCGGCAATTTGCCGATTTTCTTTGCAACCTGGCACAATTTCGAGTACTTTTGTGTGACTTTTCTTGTGAACCCGTTTTAACAATGACCGCCATGAAAAAATATTTTTTGTTGCCCGTCTTCCTTTTAGCCCTCTTTCCCTTCGAAACACAATCAAAAAACCTTTGGGCTTTCCTGACCTATGCCACGTTCAACTCCCCCCAAGGCCCCTATCTGGAATCTTACCTGTCGGTTGCAGGAAATTCCTTGAATTTTGTTCAAAAAGAAAATGGAAAATATCAGGCCACGGTGAATATTCTTATCACTTTTAAACTGAACGGCGAAATCAAAGCTTTCAAAAAATATGAACTTTTTAGTCCGGAAATTGAAGATACTACGAAAACAGATTTTCATTTTGTCGATCAGCAAAGGTTCCCCCTGTCCAATGGAACCTACGATTTTGAAATACAACTCTCCGATAAAAACAACACGGCACAACCCTTTCCTTACAATCAAACCATCACGGTTGACTATCCCGCCGACAAACCGGTTTTTTCCGATATCGAACTGGTTAAATCGTACACCAAAGCAACTACCGATTCTGAATTGTCAAAAAGCGGATACGACCTGATCCCATATACCTATACCTTTTATCCTCAGAATGAATCGAAACTGATTTTTTACGTCGAATTGTACAACGCTGAAAAAGTAGTGGGAAAAGAGCAAAAATTTATCCTTGCGTGGTACATAGAGTCGTTCGAGAGCAATATCAGGCTTCACGAATATTCAAAAGTCAGGAAAGAGACCGCCCGGGAAGTCAATGTGTTGTTGTCGGAAATATTTATCGGAAACCTGGCATCGGGAAACTACAATCTTGTTGTGGAAGCCCGCGACCAGGCCAATGCCATAATCGCATCGAAAAAGTTGTTTTTCCAACGGATGAACCCAAATGCCCAAATGACGTTAAGTGAAATTCAAACGACCGAAATCGCCAATACCTTTGCTGAAAAAATTTCGGATACCGATTCTTTGCGGGAATACATCAATTCAACCTATCCCATTGCCACCGGTATCGAAAAAACCTTTATCCGTACTTCCCTGAAAAACGCAGACCTAAAAACCCGGCAGCAATTTTTTTACAGTTTCTGGCTTAACCGTGATCCAAACAATCCAGGAATGGCATGGAATTTATACAAGGAGCAGATTTACAAAGTACAGGTTAATTTTGGGACACCGATTAAGAAAGGATACCAAACCGACCGGGGAAGGGTTTATTTGCAATATGGCCCTCCAAATACCCGTAGCACCCAATACAACGAACCCAGCAATTACCCCTACGAAATCTGGCAATATTATACCCTGAACAACAACCAGCGCAATAAAAAATTCGTTTTCTATTCTCCCGACATGGTAACCAGCGATTTTATCCTTTTACATTCGGATGCCATCGGAGAAATCAATAACCCCCGGTGGAAAATCGATCTCAGGAGCCGGATCTATTCTACCCGCGATATCCAGGACACCCAGGTTATCAAGGCATGGGGCGATTTTGAACAGGATTATTGGGACCTGCCCAATTAAACATTAAAAAGGAAAAATTACAAAATAGAGGTTCCGTTCCCATAATTCGGGAGATATTTGTATTTTTACCCCTTGTTTGTCTTTCGCAGTTTAATCGACTTTTGAATGCATATTGCTGTTATTATCCTGAATTGGAATGGCCGGAAATATCTTGAGAAATTTTTGCCGACATTATTAAAACACAGCAAAAACGAGGCGGAGGTCATTGTAGCCGACAATGCCTCGACCGATGATTCGGTTGCGTTTATTCAAACCAATTTTCCTGAAGTCCGGATCATCCTCAATGACGAAAACGCCGGCTTTGCCAAGGGTTACAACCTTGCGCTAAAACGCGTCGAAGCCGATTATTACGTTCTTTTAAATTCCGATATTGAAGTTACCGGAAATTGGATCCAACCGGTGATCCGCTTAATGGAAAGCGATCCAAAGATTGCGGCCTGCCAACCAAAAATCCGCTCTTACTTAGAACCAAAAAAATTTGAATATGCCGGGGCCGCCGGAGGGTTTCTCGATAAATATGGCTATCCCTTTTGCCGGGGCCGACTCTTCCTCTCCATTGAAGAAGACCATGGACAATATGACGATGCATGCGAAATTTTCTGGGCTTCGGGCGCCTGCATGTTCGTGAAATCTGCAATTTACCATGAGATGGGAGGCCTCGATGAAGACTTTTTTGCCCACATGGAAGAGATCGATTTTTGCTGGCGCCTTAAAAATAATGGATACCGCATCATGTACTGCCCAACATCTACGGTTTTCCATATTGGCGGAGGTACCCTTCCCAAGATATCCTGGAGAAAAACCTATTTCAACTTCAGGAACAATTTCTTTCTCCTTTATAAAAACCTGCCCGACGACCGGTTGACGGTTGTATTTGCCGTGCGGTTGATCCTGGACGGTATTGCAGCATTAAAATTTTTATTTCAGGCAGGGTTCCAGGATTTCTGGGCAGTAACCCAGGCACACGTAAGTTTTTACCACTCTCTGGGAAAGATGCGCATCAAACGGAAAAACCTTCATCAGGGATCGATGAAAAATATTTTTAAAAAAAATATCGTGATCGAATATTACCTCAAGGGCAAACGAAAATATTCCGACCTGAACCTGAAAAAGTTTTATGAGCAATAAAAATTCATAAAACCCCGGACAAAAACCCCTCTATCGCCAAACGGTACGAATCCATACCAAAACCAATGATGGACCCCTTTACGTTGGCCGCGAGCAACGAAGTGTGCCGGTAAGGTTCACGGGCAAAAACATTGGAAATATGCACCTCGATGACCGGTGTCCTGATTGCTTTTATGGCATCGGCAATAGCAACGGAGGTGTGCGAATATCCTCCGGCATTTAAAATGATCCCGTCATACAAAAACCCTGCCTTCTGTAATGCGTTGATGATCTCCCCTTCCACATTGCTTTGAAAATACTCAATAACCGCATCGGGGTAATTCTTTCGCAACTTTTTCAATACCGTTTCAAAGGTTTGGCGCCCATAAATTTCTTTTTCCCTGACCCCCAACAGGTTGAGGTTTGGCCCATTGATAATTAAGAGCTTCATTGGTTTGATATTTTTATAATCCAAACAGTCTGTCCAAAGTTAAACTGTGGGTATTCCGTTCTTTTTTAAACAGGAACCGTAAAGCGGAAAGTACTCCCTTTTTCCCTATTGCGCTCCACCCAGATCCTTCCGCCGTTTTTTTCAACAAATTCTTTACAAATCAACAACCCCAATCCGCTGCCCCGCTCCTTTTCGGTTCCAGGCGTACTGATTTTACTGTCAATCCGGAAAACTTTACCGATATTTTCCATAGGAATGCCAATTCCATTGTCGGCAACAGAAATTTCGATCTGTTGATTTTTAACTATGGCAGATACCTCAATTTTCCCGTTTCGGGGGGTAAACTTTATGGCATTGGTCATCAGATTGCGCAGGATGGTCCCAACCATATTCCGGTCGGCCAATACTTTAAGGTTTCCAGGAATATGGGAAGAGATGAAAATATTTTTTTTATTGGCCTGAATTTTTAACAACCGGATGTTATCGAGCATGAGTTCGTTCAGATAAAATGATTCAGGGAAATAATCTACCCGTCCGATTTGTGCCTGACTCCATAACAACAGGTTTTCGAGCAGCGCATACGCCTGGTTTGAAGCCATGTGGATGGCCTGAAGGCTTTTTTCGAGGGTGGCGCCATCCAAATCACGGTAATTTTCAAGCAGTAGGTTGCTGAACCCCAGGATCGAATTAAAAGGCCCTTTGAGGTCATGGGCAATGATGGAGAAAAATTTATCTTTGGTGGCATTCAGTTCCTTCAGCTCATCGGCCTGCTTTTTTATCTGAATCTCTGAACGCCTTTTTTCAGTTACATTCCTAATATAGCCACCGATACCATAGTTTCCCGTACCAAAAGGGACCCTGAATTTGTTGGTTTCATAAATAATATCTCCAATAACCTCTTCGCTAACCACCAGCGTATCGGAGGAAAGCGCTTGTAAGTCTGTCTCCCGGCAACGTTCGGCAGCCTTTTCCGGCATCAGGTCAGCATCCTGTTTGCCGATGATCTGGTCGGCGCCCTTTCCAAAGAAGGAGGCAAGGGCATTGTTGACAAACAGGTAACGAAATTTTTCATCTTTCAGAAAAGCCATATCTTTGGTGGCGTTGATGAAGACGCGATAACGCTCCTCACTGACCCGGAGCGCATCCTCAGCATGTTTCCGTTCTGAGATATCGCGGAGGATACCTTCATGATATAAAATATTTCCTATCCCGTCATTGATATACCAACCGTGATCTTCGACCCACAATTCAGAACCATCTTTTTTTTTCATGCGAAAGATGCCCAACTCTTCCATTCGTTCCATTAAAGTCAGGCTCTCCCGGTCGGTTGGGCTAAAATAGAGCTGGGTTTTAATATCAATGGCCATCAATTCTTCCTTGCTGTCGTATCCAAGCATTTTATACAAAGCCGGGTTGACTTCGACAAACCTGCCTTCATGGGTACTTTTATAAACACCGTCCGGGGTACGCTCAATCAGGTTCCTGTATAGTTCTTCGCTGCGCTGCAAATCACGCTCTGCCTGTTTGCGGTCTGAGATGTTGCGCGCAATGCTTAAGATTGCTTTCTGCCCCAAATAATTGATGATGCTCGATGAAACCTCTACCGGGATGATTTTTCCGCTTTTGGTTTTGTGCGACGTTTCGAAAACCTGCAATTTGTCATGGGGCATATTTTTCACAAGCGCAGTGATGGCCTCCTTTGTCAATGTTGAATCAATGCCAAACAGGCCCATTTTTAAAAACTCCTCTTTTGTATAGCCCAGCGTTTTTTCTGCTGTTTTATTGACATCAAGCAGGTTTCCATCGAAATCGATAACCCACACGGTATCGTTCATCCCATCTACCAGTTCCCTGTAAATGGCATTGGATTTAAGGTATTCCCCTGGTTCCTGATGATCTTCGCCCACTTTGATCTCATCCTCCGTAAAAGATTTATTTTCAGAAACTTTCAACTTTGGCTTTGAATTTTTCTTAAAATTCCTGGTCCCTTTTTCCGGTTTCATAATACATGGGTTTTAGCACGAAACATGATCTATAGAAACCCCGATGGTTCATGGCATGTATTTATCGATCATTTCCATAAGACGGCCTTTTTCAATTGGTTTGGCAATATAATCGTCACAACCCGCCTCTAAGACGCGTTCCTTCTCTTCCGTTTGGGCATAAGCCGTTTGGGCAATGACCGGAACCAGTGGTTTTTTTTGTTTAATTAAACGGGTTGCCTCGATACCATTCATCAAGGGCATCTTAATATCCATTAAAATAAGGTTATAATCCTTTTGTAAAGCCATTTCAACCGCTTCTTTGCCATTATTTGCATGGTCCACCCGTTTTACTTTCCCATGCAGGAGTATTTCGAGGTACAGATAATTATCGGGTTCATCCTCCGCAATAAGAATGGTAAACTTTTTCCAGTTTTTGAAGGACAACCTGCGTTCGTTATGTTCAGGAACAAGAATGGCACATTGTTCAGCCGGGATTGAAAAAGAGAAGCGCGACCCAACCCCTTTCCGCGATGAAAGTCCCAATTCCCCACCCAACAAACCAACAAGTCCCCGGGCAATTTTAAGTCCCAGTCCCGTCCCACCGATGGCCAACGACAAAGCCTGTTCCCCCCGGTAGAAATTCTCAAAAACGAATTGCTGCTCATGTTCGGGAATTCCGATTCCGGTATCCGTTACAAAAAATTCAACCGCTCCCCCATCCATCAAGTAGCCAATTTCAACGCTTCCTTCCAGGGTATATTTAAGCGCATTGGACACCAGGATGGAAAGGACCTGTTTTATTTTTTCAAAGTCGGCAAGAATAACCCGGTCTTTTTCCGGTTCACTAAAGCATACCTTTAATTCAATTCTTTTTTTAATTACGGGAAGGTCAAACATTTGATAAACATCATCGATCAATGCGGCCGGTTTAAACCCGATTTTGTTCAGGGGAATGGATTCACTCTGAAGGCGCGACAGGAAAAGAACATCGTCAATCAATGCAAGCAACTGCTTTGAACTTTTCCGGACAATATCGGCAAAACGTTTTTTTTCTTCCCCTTCCGCATCGGGGAACAGGTCGGTAAATCCCAGGATGGCGTTCATGGGCGTTCGGATTTCGTGGCTCATATTGGCAAGAAACGCCGATTTCAGGCGGTCGCTTTCTTCGGCCTTTTCTTTGGCAATGACCAGGGCCTGGTTATCCTTTAGTTTTTCGATAAACAAACCAATCTGATTGGCAACAATATTGAGGACTTCATGGCAATATTTCCCTAAATCGCCCTGTTCCCTGTAACTTTGGATGATCAGTGCCCCGATGGTCTCGTGATGTATAATTAAAGGAATCCCGGCATAAAATTCTGCCGGAGGCACCAGGGGATCGATGGTGCCTTCCTGTACCAGCCTACCAAGGTCCGCTTTTGATAAAAACAGAGGTTCACCATTTTTTATTACGATGCCAGGCAGAGAATGGTTGAGGGTTTCTTCAACAATAACTTCTTGGTCATCCTTCCAAACAGAATGCCTTAACACGTTGTTGTCCGCATCCAAAAAAACAATGCCCAGATAGGTCCGATCCAAAATCCGGCTTAACTCCTTTTTAACGGCGCTTACCAGCTCCTCTAAGGTTTTTGATGTAACAACGGCATGGGCTATATTATATTGAACAAGGTGGTACAATTCCGTCCTCTTGCGTTCGGTAATTTCCCTCACGCTCACAATAACCGCATTGGCATCGGGTTCGTTCAAAAAACTCTGGCCTACCGCCTCCATCTGGACCCACCCCTTTGTTTTATGAACATGCCTGTATTCCACTGAAAAAACCTGTTCCGGATAATTTACCCCGGCATTCCAGACCTCCATAACATGAGGTAGATCATCGGGGTGAATAACGTCGGAAATATGTTTGCCCATTACTTCCCCTGTCGAAAAACCTGATATTTTCTGTATGGCAGAGCTGACATATAGCTGTTTTCCGTTTTTATCAATGACCACAATAACGTCGGAGATGTTTTTCACCATAAACCGGAAAAGCGATTCATTTTTTCGGATGGTCTCTTCGTTTTGTTTGCGTTCGGTTATATCGGATGCAATGCTTATTACCCCCCGGGTTCCGTTAAACATGATAATTTTGGCCAATACCTCTAAGGGGAAGGTCGATCCGTTTTTATGCTTGTGCGATACCTCAAAGCGCGCTTCACCGGTTTCTTCGATCTGCCTGAAACGTTCGGCCAGCATGGCTTCGCTTTCAGGCCCATCCAGTTGGTGAAGGTTTATGGATCGAAATTCAGATTCATCCGCATATCCATGCATGGTGATGGTGGCCCGGTTTGCATAAAGGAAATTTCCCTTAAAATCATGAATGATGATGGAAGCCGGTGCGTCGTCCAGCATTTGTGCCATCAGGGCGATTTTTTCCTCCGATTGGTTGCGTAGCGTTAAATCTCGGCAAAAACAGATAAATTTACCTCCATTTTCATCGAGATAGGTGGTGGAAACCTCCACATTGACCTGGCGTCCATCTTTCCGTAAAAGATGGGTTTCGAAAATTTCTGAACCGGAAGCAATGATGCGTCGAATCCGGGCTGCGGTATCTTCTGGCTTTTCATACGTGTCCAGATCAGATATATGCATCCCAATCAGTTTTTTTCGGTCATAGCCTGTCATCCGGCAAAAAGCATCGTTGACATCCATAAACCTCCCATTCTCCCCAAGGATCCAAAAGCCTTCGACGGTTGACTGTAGAATGGCATTCAGAAAACGCTCCCTTTCACGCACAGCGCGTTCGGCCTCCTGCCTTTTGGTGATATCCATCATATAGCCCCGGAATTTCAGCAACCTTCCCTGATCGTCAAAAAACCCGAGAACATTCTCAAGGCAATGGATTTTTTTGCCATCTTTTCTAACCAAGTCACAATCGGAGTTGGTCAAAACCTTTTTTTCAGAAAGATTACTCAGGAAGGAGTTCCTGTCAAGAAGGGCCGGGTATATTTCATTCATTGGAATTTCAAGCAGTTCTTCCTTACTGGCATATCCCAGCATTTTTACGAAAACCTGGTTGCAGTCAATTAATTTTCCTTCGGGGGTTGACAGATAATCGGCTGAAATGTCCATTTCAAAAAATTCACGGAAAATTTGTTCCCTCTTGTTGAGTTCCGTTTCAGCCCTTTTGCGGGGAGTAATATCGTTGAATGTGGAAATAACCTGATGCGGGACAGGTTCGTTGTTTGAAAACAGGGGAACGGCATTGACCATAACCCAGCAATGGTCGTTCCGGACAGGGTTGAAAACGCCCATAACCACATGCGTTACCGGTTTCCCGGTTTTAAGGGCCATCAAGGGAGGATGTTGGTTGTCCGTGAAAGCAGAGCCATCTTCATGCATGGTTTGCCAGGCAGGGTCGTGACAGTCCATGCCCAGCAGCTTCGGAACAGGAATCCCAAGGATCTCTTCGGCCGCCGGATTGGCCGCAATAATTTTCCCCTCCCGGTCATGATATACGACCCCCAGTTCCATGGTCAGGAAAAGGTTGTTCAGGTCGATGGAAGCGGTGATTGATGGCGATGATTGTCCCATAATATAAATCCGGTTTTAAAAAAAGTTGTACCATGCAATGAAAAACAGTTGAACAAAAGTACTATTTTTAAATAAGTTATGGTCAGAAATATTCCATTGGGCCTACGGTTCAATTATATTTAGTAATTTTGCAGTGATATATCTCCGTAGGGGGTGCCTTAACATAAGGGCTGAGATTATACCCCAATAACCTGATCCGGATAATGCCGGCGTAGGAAAATAAAAAAGTCATGAAAACAATTGCATTATTGATGCTTTTAGCGTTGGTACTTTCAGCCAACCGTGTTGATGCACAATTTACGGTTTCCGGTAAAATTATGGACAAAATAGAAAAGAAACCGTTGCCGGGCGCACATATTACGCTGGGAACAAGGAGTGTTTCGGTTGTTTCCGACACGGCGGGCCATTTTTCAATATCCAATCAAAAAAAGGGGAAAACCACCCTTATCGTTTCCTTTGTTGGGTTTAAAACTGAAAAACGCCCGCTTGACATTCAGAAAGACACCAATGTATATTTTGAACTGGAGGGAAACATTCTGATGGGAGATGAGGTAACCATTGTGGCTACAAGAGCCCAGGAAAAATATCCCACGGCTTACTCCTCCATAACAAAAGGGGAGATCAATGCGATGAATTCGGGCAAAGACATCCCCTCGTTGCTACTGGGAAGCCCATCAACGGTTGTAAGTTCCGATGCCGGCAATGGCATTGGATATTCGGGAATCAGTATTCGTGGGACCGACCTCACGCGCATCAACGTAACCATAAACGGAATTCCGGTCAATGATGCCGAATCGCAGGGCGTTTGGTTTGTTGACATGCCCGACCTGGCCTCTTCTACTGAAAACATTCAGATACAGCGCGGGGTTGGGACTTCGACCAATGGGGCAGGCGCTTTTGGGGCATCCATTCATTTTCTTACTTCCGACCTGCACCAGGACCCGTATGGCGAACTCGATATTTCAGGAGGATCGTATCAGACCTTTAAATCCACCCTACGTTTCGGGACCGGTCTCATGGCCAATAAAATCAGCCTTGATGGCCGTTTGTCCTACATTCATTCCGACGGTTACATCGACCGCGCCTTTTCAAACCTTAAATCCTATTATTTATCGGGTGGATATTATGGCAAACACACCACCATCCGTTTGATTGCATTCTCGGGTTTTGAACGCACCTACCAGGCCTGGGAAGGCGTTCCCAAAGATTCGCTGGCCACCAACCGTAGGTATAATCCGGCAGGGGAATACACCGATATTTATGGGAATACCGCTTACTATGACAACCAAACCGACAATTACCAACAGGACAATTACCAGTTGCATTTTTCGCAGATGGTTTCCAAAAACTGGAATGTCAATGCGGCAGTGCATTATACCAGGGGCCGCGGGTATTATGAAAACTATAAGCAGGACGCTTCATTTTCCGATTATGGCCTGATCGATGTAATCATCGGCGGAGATACCCTTCGTTCGACCGATCTGATCAACCGAAAAATGATGGACAACGGTTTTTACGGGATTACTTTTTCTACGAACTTTACGCTCCCCGACAAATTAAAATTTACCTTCGGCGGAGCCCTGAACCAATATTTCGGCGAACATTTCGGTAAAATTATCTGGGCCAGATATGCATCAAACGGCGACAACGACCGGAATTGGTATTACAATACAGGATTGAAAAACGATTTCAACATTTATATTAAAGCCAGTTTCCAGGTGATCCAGAAGCTCAACCTGTTTGCCGATCTTCAATATCGCCGGGTTTATTATAAAATGGATGGGACACTCGATAACCTCAGGGCCCTTGACCAGGAAAACCGTTTTAATTTTTTCAACCCCAAGGGAGGCCTTTTTTTCGAAATCAACAAACAACACGATCTCTACTTCTCCGTTGGCATAGCAAACCGCGAACCAAGCCGGAACAATTACAAAGATGCCGATCCGGGAAATGTTCCTACAAACGAAACCCTCTACGATTATGAACTGGGCTATACTTTCCGGATCCCGCAATTTACCCTGGGGGCCAACCTGTACTATATGGATTACCGTAACCAACTTGTGCTGACAGGCGAAATAAACAATGTGGGCGAATCGGTCATGGTCAATGTTCCACACAGCTTCCGGGAAGGGATTGAGATTTCGGCCACGATGGAATTGTTCCAAAAAAAAATCATCTGGAAGTTGACCGGAACATTCAGCAATAATAAAATAAAGGATTTTGTGCATTATGTTGACCTGTACGATGCCGATTGGAATTACTTAGGCCAACAGAAGAATGACCTGGGGAACACAGATCTCTCCTTCTCTCCCAGGCTAATTGCCGGTAGCAAGATAACCTTCCAACCCATTCCGCAACTCTCTGTCAGTCTAAACTCAAACTATGTCGGAAAACAATACATCGATAATACATCCAATGATGAAAGATCGCTCGATGGATATTTTATAAATGGAATATATGGCATCTTTTCCCTGAAAACCAAACTCTTCGAAACAATTCAATTCAATTTCGGCATCAACAACCTGTTCAGTATAAATTACGAAACCAATGGATGGGTTTATCCTTACTATCTTGATGGCCAATACCAGGAAGTGAATGGTTACTTCCCGCAGGCGCCGGTCAACTTCCTGTTGGGCATTTCCCTTAAAATATGATGAAATTGCTTGTAAATTAGCGATAATATTGATAATCTTGCATTTCATTTTACGGTGCCTGGTTATTTAACAATAGGATTATTTAAAAAAATGGTTATGAAAAACAGGTTTCAATATTTTTTTTACGTGCTGCTGTTATCTTTAGGAACCCCTGTAGTTTGGGGCCAGAATGCGGTTATTGACCTTACAACCCCGATTGCTTCTGATCCGGAGGTAAAAACCGGCACTTTGGACAATGGGCTGGTTTATTATATACGCCGGAACAATAAACCTGAAAACAGGGTGGAGCTCCGATTGGCGGTAAATGCCGGCTCAATCCTTGAAAATGATGACCAGCAGGGGCTCGCCCACTTCATGGAACACATGAATTTCAATGGGACAAAATCTTTTCCAAAAAATGAACTGATCGATTTTTTACAGAAAACAGGCGTAAAATTCGGGGCCGACATCAATGCCTATACCAGTTTTGATGAAACGGTTTATATGTTACAGTTGCCTTCCGACGACAGCGCCCTGGTTGAGAAAGGATATCAGGTTTTGGAGGATTGGGCCCACAATGCCCTGCTTGATGGCAAAGAGATAGACAAAGAGCGGGGGGTTATTGTTGCTGAATGGAGAATGGGGCTTGGGGCCCAGGACCGGATGATGAAAAAATTTTTTCCGGTTATTTTTAAAGGTTCCCGGTACGCCGAACGGATACCCATCGGGAAAATAGAGATTATTGAGCATTTTAAACCTGAAACCCTCCGTGATTTTTACAAAGACTGGTACCGGCCAAACCTCCAGGCGGTCATGGTGGTTGGCGATATTGACCCCGACGAAGCCGAGGCCAGGATCAAAGCCCATTTTTCGGGCCTTCAAAACCCGGCGCCCCTCCGGGAACGGACCGAATATGACATCCCTTCAAATAAAAGCCCGCTGATAGCCATTACAACCGATAAGGAGGCAACCAACAACATGGTGTTGATTTTTTTTAAACATCCGGCAACCAACCTTAAAACTTTAGGCGATTTCAGATATCAGCTCATGGCAGAACTTTTTACCGGCATGCTGAACAACAGGCTGGATGAAATTTCGCAAAACCCGGAATCGCCATACATTTACGCAGCCTCCAATTATGGCGAATTTCTTGCACGTACCAACGATGCCTATATGTTAACAGCACTCTCAAAAGAAAACCAAATTGACAAAAGCCTCCTGGCTCTGCTGGAAGAAAATGAACGAATAAAAATGTATGGATTTACCGCTACCGAATTTGAACGGCAAAAGGAAGAAATACTTAGCCGGTACGATAAAGCTTCCAAAGAATCTGACAAAACAGAATCAGCAAAATATACCAGTGAATACCTTGACCATTTTCTAAACGGAAATGCCTACCCCAGCACACGAAAGCAATTGCTTTTCGTAAAACACCTTTTACCTGATATCAAACTCGAAGAACTCAATACCCTCGCCAATGCCTGGGCAACCGATACCAATATGGCCATGGTGGTCATGGCCCCCGATAAAGAAAACGTTAAGGTCCCGACAGAAGCGGATTTGCTTTCGGTGGTCAACCAGTCAAAAAATGGGGCACTTCAACCATACATCGATAAATTCAATACCAGTCCTTTGGTTACCAATACGTTGACACCAGGAAAAACCATCGTCCGGAAAGAAAACCAAATTCTGGGATATACCGAACTCCAGTTATCGAACGGCGTTACGGTTATCATAAAACCCACCGATTTTAAAAACGATGAAATCCTGGTATCGGCCTATTCCTTAGGGGGGAACTCCTTGTATGCAGATTCTCTTTTTATGTCGGCCAATTATGCCTCTCAGATTATCCGTATGAGCGGCGCAGGAAACTTCGACAACATTATCCTTGAAAAGAAATTAAAAGGCAAGAGCCTTCACATAAACCCCTATATCGAAGATGTTCGCCAGGGAATACGCGGAGATGCGGCCCCAAAAGATTTTGAAACATTGCTTCAACTCATTTATTTATACTTTGACAGCCCCCGCAAAGACTCCACGGCCTTTGATGCGTTCATTTCGCAAATGTCGAACCAGATGAAATTCATGAAGGGAAGCCCCATCATGACTTTTTACGATACCCTGCTTAAAACGGTCTATCCCGGTTATCAGCGATTGGTGGTCTTTCCGACAGAAGCCCGGATGAAAGAGATACAATTGGATGAAGTTTACAATATTTACAAGGATCGGTTTGCCGATGCCGGCTTGACCCGGTTCTTTATTGTAGGGAACGTACAGGTTGACTCCATCGCCCCGCTCCTTGAACAATATCTGGGCAGTTTGCCATCGCCTGGCCGAAACGAAAAATGGAACGACCGCTCCCCGCAATTCCCGGATGGGATTACCTCCCTCACCTTCCATAAAGGGACCGATCCCCAGGGGATGGTGGGGATGGTATTTTCGAAAAAATTCGACTGGGGAACAGATAATTTATTAGCGCTCAGTGTATTGAAAGAAATTCTTTCCATTAAACTGACCGAAGTTATCCGGGAAAAACTCAGTGGGGTCTATTCCCCCCAGGTCATGATGAGCCCCGATCATTATCCACAGTCACAATACCAAATGATCATCATCTTTGGCTGCTCCCCCAAGGAAACCGATAAATTATCAAAAACCGTCCTCAAAGAAATAAAAAAGATCCGTAAGAACGGGCCTACCCTTTCCGATCTTCAAAAAGCAAAAGAAACCCTGATACGCGAACGGGAAACCAATCTCAAAAAAAATGACTTCTGGCAGGGCAAACTCGAATCGGTTTATTATGATGGGACCGATCCCCTGACCATCCCGGCTTACCAAAGCAAGGTAGATTCCCTGACGGTCGGGGGACTTCAGAAAGCCTTTGAATCGTTGCTTAATCCCGGAAATTATGTCAGGGTAATTCTTAAACCGGAGAAAAAATAGTTGGAAAAAACCATATCCATAAAGAACAAACGGGCCTCCCATGAATTCTATCTCATACAGGAATTCACGGCAGGGATCCAGTTGACCGGAACCGAAATAAAGTCAATCCGCGATGGAAAAGCTTCTCTGGTCGATGGGTACTGTACCTTTACCGGGAATGAACTTTTTATCAGAAATATGCATATTTCCGAATATTCGCTTGGGACACATTACAACCATGACCCCAAACGCGACCGGAAATTATTGTTGACCAAAAGGGAATTAAAAAAACTGGCCATAAAAGTGAAAGAACGTGGATTTACAATTATTCCGATTCTATTGTTCATAAACGAAAAAGGGTTGGCCAAACTTACCATTGCCCTCGCCCGTGGAAAACATGCCTATGACAAGCGCGAAACTTTAAAGCAGAAAGATATGCAAAGGGAGATGGACAGACAGGGCTAAGGAACGGTGGCAGGATGATCGGCAACACTTGAAAAATGATAAAAACCATGCAACGAAAAAAAAATATTTTACCGATAGTTATGTTTCTTGTTTTTCTGTGTGCACCGCCCGGCTTTGCCCAGGAGAAACAAACCCCTTCTGGTCCGGGAAAAAAAATCAAATGGTATTCTTTTGAAGATGCATACCACCTGAACAAAAAAAAACCAAAAAAGATGTTTGTCGATGTTTATACCGATTGGTGTGGCTGGTGCAAACGGATGGACAGTGAAACCTTTGCCAATCCCATTATTGCGGACTATATGGAAAAAAATTTTTACTGTGTAAAGTTAGATGCAGAACGGAAGGATACCGTGATTATTGACAATACTGCTTTTGTCAACCCCAATCCTGGAAGTAAACGAAGCACCCATAAACTGGCCATAGAACTTTTACGGGGAAAATTGTCATATCCTTCCTATGTGTTTTTAAATGAGAAAGGACAATTGATCACAGTCGTACCGGGTTATCATCCTCCGGCAGCATTTGAGCCCATGCTCCATTATTTCGGTGATGATGCCTATCTGAATATGAAATGGGATGAATATAAGACAGGTTTTCAGGGATCCATTAAATGAAAAAAGCTGCGAAAGCAGCATTTTTTCAAAGGGTGGAAGATGGGGCTCGAACCCACGACCTATAGATCCACAATCTATCGCTCTAACCAGCTGAGCTACGACCACCATGTTCAGGGCAACAAAAATACAAAAAAAAAGTTATCTGACAAAAATCAAAGACCGCTCCCTTGTTTTTTAACAAACAAAAAAAAACGTTTTCTGGTTCTTTAGGTTCCCTGGCCTGGAAAAGGTTCAAAACAAACAAAATCGGGATGGGATCGTTGGGATTCATTGGATTTGCGACATTCATTGCCATACTGGGTTATCTTATCACGCCCGATCCTACTCCATACGTGAACGATCAGTACTTGGAACTGGGATTAAAGAAACCGGGCTTTTCTGTCCTCATGTTGCCCGTTAAAAAAACAACGACACTCCCGAAAACCAATCCGATAGAGTTCATGATCAAGGGAAAGGCCCGTGATTTTACCCTCATACCGATTCGTCATTACCAGGTTTTCGGTAACAGAATTTATTATGTGGAATATGGTTCTCCCTCCGTTGATCCCTCCTTTGTAAAATCGTTTCCGTTGCAGGAAATTAAGATGCCGGAGAAAAAGATTTTCAGGATGGGCACTGACCGGTTTGGCCGCGATTATTTAAGTCAGCTGATGATCGGTACGCGGGTAAGCCTTTCTGTCGGTTTTATTTCTGTTGCGATTTCGCTGGTAATTGGCATCCTGATCGGGGCCCTGGGGGGATTTTACCGGGGTTGGCCCGACCGTTTGGTCATGTGGCTGATCAACGTTGTTTGGTCCATTCCAACGTTGTTGCTTGTCATTGCCATCACCTTTGCCCTGGGAAAAGGGTTCTGGCAGGTATTTATCGCGGTTGTGCTCACCATGTGGGTAGAAGTTGCCAGGGTGGTAAGGGGACAGATAATAAGCATCCGCGAAAAAGAGTATGTAGAAGCGGCAAGGGCTTTGGGCTTCTCCGATTTCCGGATTATTTTTCACCATATCCTGCCCAATGTCATGGCCGCAGTCATCGTGATCTCAGCAGCCAATTTTGCATCGGCCATTTTGATGGAGGCGGGATTGAGTTTTCTGGGGCTGGGCGTTCAGCCCCCGGTACCTTCCTGGGGATCGATGATCAAAGAAAATTATGGGTATATCGTTTTGGATGGCGCCTATCTGGCCATTTTACCGGGAATAGCCATCATGTTGATGGTGCTGGCCTTTATGATGGCAGGGAATGCGCTCAGGGATTCGATGGACGTAAGGGTGACCGGATCGTAAGGTTACCGGTTATCCCTCTTTTCTTCGATACAATGAAGCGGCACCTTGTCCCGCCGGCATTTACCCGAACGGATAAAGTATTTAACGGAACAATACAAATCAAGGCCGGAAAAATCCTTATAGTAAAAAAAACCCGCAATATTATCGGTTCCCACCGTAAAACCAAAAAAACGCAGATAAAGCCCGATCCTTGGGGAAATAAAATCGTAAAGCGAAACAGGGACACCGGCCTCGAACCAAGCGCTCTCGTACCGTGGGGTTATGGAGATTTCGGACGGCCGGACCATCGTCTGCCTTCCCATTTTCAACCCTACAACTATATTTGTATTTAAGTACCAATGTTCACCGAAATGATAATCGAACTGGGCAGTAATGGCGCCCGGCAACCAAAGCAGAAAATCGGTGCCCACGAACAAAGAGGTCGTATCATTGTAAAATTTCATGCTCAGGGTATCCAACACCTGGTTGATGCTCTCATAATCAAACCGGGTGAGATGGTCCCAATAGGAAGCCCTGTTGTCAACACTGAGTTTTAATGCATTGATGTTAAAACGTATGGCCCCGAAATCGATCAGGGCTACGCCAACCCTGTACCGGTATGGCTCATGCCTGCGCGAACACAACGAGGTAAAATACTGGTCCCGGTGATATGGGGACAAACGCGTATAGGTAATTCCGATATCGCCGCTAAAACCGGTTCCCTTGATCTTTTTTGCAAAATCAAGGTCGTTGGTCGAATAATCCACCGGTAGCGAAAACCCCATCCGGGCGTCCATGTTATGGATATTGACCGTTGAGTCGTTTAATACCGTATAATCAATATTGTCAACGTCAATGTAAGTCCCTCCCACGCCAAATAGCCATTTGATGTTGATACCGGCAGACAGTTTATTAAAACCATGCGCATACAGGGTGTGGGCATAGGCAAGGCCAATTTCGCCCCAAACCATGGCCGTTCCCCCGAAAGGTCCGTGATCAGAATAACTCTGATTCTGCAAAGGTTTGTAATTCAATCCATAATACGAAAAACTGGCAATTTCGTATGGAATTTTTCGCAGGGAAAATACCGACCTAAGGGATGTATGGATAGCGATGGCATGGTTTTTCCATACCAACATAGCCCCCGGTCCATTGACCCGTAGACTGTTAAAAACATTTTTATTCCGGGTATTGTCGTATAAATAAAAATAGCGCTCTCCGGTACCGTATTGTTGCTTGTGTGCAGGCCATTCATAGTCTTTTTGAAAAAAATGAACAAACCGGTATTCCTCCTTTGGAAGATAAATGGCATTGTTTTCAAAAAAAACGCCAACCCCGGTTAATTGAATATCAAGATATTGCTTTGAATTGAGAAGGGCACTTGGGTTTAGCTGAAGGCTGTTTGCCCCAGCATAATTTCCAAGGGCAGTGCCTAACATATCCTGACCCGATACCTTAAAAAAGGAAAAAATAAAAATGAATGCACAAGTCAGACGTATCATCAACCAGATGAAAATAGTAAAATTCATACTGTTGTTCATCCCCTTAAGAACAACAGGAACATATCATCCTTCACCATAACAAGTAAAAACGAAACGGCAATATAACAAAATAATTTTATTCTGATCGGCCAAAACCGTTGTTAATATTTCTGATTTCTGGTTGAGAGCGGAAAATTTTGTAACTTTGCATCCCCATTTTGGGGAGGTCCAAACAGGCGGATGTGGCGTAATTGGTAGCCGCGCAAGACTTAGGATCTTGTGCCTTCGGGCGTGGGGGTTCGAGTCCCTTCATCCGCACCTGTAATATAAATTTTAATACATTTCATTCATGAACATTACCAGGGAAAACACCGGTGAACTCACAGCCACCGTGAAAATTGAAATCGGCCCATCCGATTATGCCGAAGCTGTAGAAAAACAAATCCATGACTATAAACGCAAAGCCAACATTCCCGGTTTCCGGCCAGGTCATATTCCTGTGGGCCTGATTAAAAAAATGTATGGCAAAGCCCTTCTTGCCGATGAAGTAAATAAGCTCCTGTCCGATACCCTGATGAATTACATCAAGGATGAAAAAATCGATATTTTGGGGAACCCGCTCCCCAATCCAGAAAAAAATGCCGCCATCGATTTCGAAAACCAGACAGAGTTTGATTTTTATTTTGACCTTGGGTTAACCCCTTCTTTTAATTTACAACTTGATGAAAACCTTCAGGTTGAAAGATATATCATTCGGATTGAAGAGGGGATGATCGACAAATATATAGAGGAAACGCTGCAACGGTATGGGAAGCCAGCCCCAAATGAAGTCCCGGAAGAGCATCCGGAACCCGGGGAAACCCAACCGGAACTTCCTGCCACCAGCAAGGAAAAACCAGTCATCATCCCTGCCACGTTAAACCCCGAATTGTTTGAACAGGTTTACCCGGGCATGCAAATTGAAACCGAAGAAGACTTTCGCGCACAGGTTAAAAAAGAGGCCGAATCCGGGTTTCTTGCCGAAAGTGACAAGCTGTTTTTCAATAAGGTGACGGAAACCCTTCTTAAAAATACAGAAATTCCCATTCCCGATACCTTCCTGAAACGATGGCTGTTGGAAAACAACGAAGGGAAATATACTCCCGAAGAAATCGAAAAAAATTATGATTCCTTCTCCGAATCAATGAAATGGCAACTGATCGAGAACAAACTGATCAAAGATTTCGGAATTGAAGTTAAAAATGAAGATATCCGGAATTATATCCGAAAATATTTTTTCCAACAAATAGGCCTGGGCACATCCAGCCCCGAATTGGACCAACGCTATGAGCCCATCGTTGATAAATTTATGGAAAACAAGGAACAGGTGCGACAAATCAACGATCAACTTTTCAATGCAAAACTGCTTGAGGTTTTTAAACAGAATATAACCATCCTGGACAAAGAGGTCGGCCAGGATGAATTTATTAAATTGGCTTCGGCCATGCATGTTCATCACCATGAGCATGACCATTACCATGAGCACGACCATGTCCATGAACATGAGCATGACCATGAGCACGACCATGTCCATGAACATGAGCATGAACATGACCATGACCATGAGCACGACCATGACCATGACCATGACCATGAAAATAAAGAACCGGTATAATTCATAATTTTAAAACGATGGACGAATTTTCAAAATATGCAATCGGACACAGGCGCATCAACAGCCTGACCCTGGAAAAGTACAAAACCATTTCCGCCAATTATATCTCTCCAACCATTATCGAAGAACGGCAATTAAACATCGCTACCATGGATGTTTTCTCCCGCCTGATGATGGACCGGATTATTTTCCTTGGGGTTCCCATTGATGATTATGTTGCCAACATCATCCAGGCGCAGCTTCTTTTCCTTGAATCGGTCGATTCGCGCAAAGATATCCAGATCTACCTGAATACCCCGGGAGGTTCGGTTTACGCCGGACTTGGCATTTATGACACCATGCAATATATCAATCCCGACGTGGCAACCATCTGTACGGGAATGGCCGCTTCCATGGGGGCCATATTGTTATGTGCCGGCGAAAAAAACAAACGCACCGCATTGAAGCACTCCCGGATTTTAATTCATCAACCCATGGGGAGCGCCGAAGGACAAGCTTCCGATATCGATATAACAGCTCGGGAAATTCAAAAATTAAAAAAGGAATTATACGAAATTATTGCTTTACATTCAGGGCAACCTTTTAAAAGAATCCTGAAAGATGCCGACCGCGATTATTGGATGACCAGTGAGGAAGCCCTCCAATATGGAATGATTGACGAGATTTTAACCCGTTCGAAGAAAAACGAATAACCTTCAGGCAATGACAAAACCAGTGGAAAGATGTTCTTTTTGCGGACGTGAAAAAAAGGAGGCAGGGATTTTGATCTCTTCCCACAATGCCCACATCTGCTCCAGTTGTATCCAACAGGCATACAACATCATTCAGGAAACGCTGGCCACTGAAAAAAAGAACAGCTTTAAAGAGCCAAAATTATTAAAGCCCATCGAGATCAAAAACTATCTTGATCTTTTTGTTATCGGCCAGGAAGAGGCCAAACGCGTTATTTCAGTTGCTGTTTACAACCACTACAAAAGAATTGCCCACGCCCGGAAGGCGAAAGAAGATGAGGTTGAAATTGAGAAATCGAACATTGTCATCCTCGGGGAAACCGGGACGGGCAAAACGCTTTTAGCCAGGACCATAGCCAGGATGCTGAATGTCCCCTTCTGTATTGCCGATGCAACGGCATTGACTGAAGCCGGTTATGTGGGCGAAGATGTAGAGAGCATCCTTGCCCGGTTATACCAGGTAGCCAATTACGATGTAGAGGCTACCGAACGCGGCATCGTTTTTATTGATGAAATTGATAAAATTGCACGAAAAGGGGATAACCCTTCCATTACCCGCGATGTTAGCGGTGAAGGCGTTCAGCAGGCACTGTTGAAAATGCTCGAGGGATCCATTGTCAATGTTCCGCCTCAAGGGGGCAGAAAGCACCCAGAACAAAAAATGGTACAGATTAATACCCAAAACATACTTTTTATCACCGGCGGGGCTTTTAATGGAATTGATAAAAAAATTGCCAATAGGTTACAGACCAGTAAAATCGGTTACAAGATCGACAAAAAAAACGATACCATTGACAAAGAAAACCTGTTGCAGTACATCTCCCCGGTTGACCTGAAAGCATACGGCCTGATCCCGGAACTTGTCGGACGAATGCCCATTGTTACCTTTATGCATAACCTCGACCACCAGGCGCTCCGCCGGATCCTTACCGAACCCAAAAACTCCCTGGTCAAACAGTACATCAAACTCTTTGAACTTGATAAGGTTCAATTGACTTTTGATCCCGAAGCGCTTGACTTTATTGTTGATAAATCGATTGAGTTCAAACTTGGCGCCCGGGGGTTGCGCTCTATCCTCGAATCCATCATGATGGACCCAATGTTTGAATTGCCTTCCAAAGGCACTGCAAAAACGCTTCATATTAACGTATCTTACGTTGAAGAAAAATTCAGGAAAACCAACCTATCGCACCTTAAAGTTGCCTGAAATACCAAACACAGAAAGATTTTCGTTTATTGATAATTCAATTGAAACGGGGATCATGGTAAAAGCGTTGCTCCCATTTCTTATCCTGATGGCCATCCATACACCGGGATTTTCCCAGGATACGGTTCACCGGGTTGTGCCCGCAAAAGTGGTCGATGGCGATACCCTGGCCATGGTCGATATCGGCCCGGTTATGGTGTTCCCGCCATTCAAGTTCACAAAAAAAAGGGAATCTGTTCGGTTTAACCGGTTGGTTTACAATGTTAAAAAAGTATATCCCTATGCGAAAATGGCCGGGGCCAAACTAAGAGAATATAAAACCATCCTTGAAAAAATAGACAATGAAAAGGAACGGAAAGCGTTTATAAAAATGGCTGAAAAGGAACTCGAAGCCCAGTTTGGGGATGAGATCAAAGAACTGACCTTTTCACAGGGGAAAATTCTAATCAAACTCGTTTACAGGGAAACAGGCAATTCAACTTTTGATATCGTGAAAGAACTCCGGGGCAATTTTTCGGCATTTATCTGGCAAATGTTGGCCCGGATTTTTGGATACAACCTTAAAACAACCTACGATCCCGCCGGGGCCGATCAGCCTATTGAACAAATAGTCCTCATGATTGAAGCAGGGGCTATTTAATTTTGATGTTCGTGGATAAACATTAACTTTACCATCGAATTACCAGACCCGCAATGAAACTATCGGTTGTTATCGTCAACTATAACGTTAAATACTTTCTGGAACAATGCCTCCATTCCGTTCAAAATGCCTGTCAGGGATTGGAATCTGAAATCTTTGTGGTTGATAACAACTCGGTTGATGGTTCAATTAAAATGGTTAAGGAAAAATTTCCCGAGGTATGCCTGATTGAAAACAAAGAGAACAAGGGTTTTTCTGCTGCCAACAACCAGGCAATACGGCAAGCAAAAGGGGAATACATCCTATTGTTAAACCCCGATACCATTGTCGAAGATGATACCCTTGTCAAGGTCACAGAATTCATGGACAGCCACCCGGATGCAGGAGGCCTTGGGGTTAAAATGCTGGATGGAAAAGGGAAATTCCTGCCCGAAAGCAAACGGGGTTTGCCCACTCCATCCGTCTCTTTTTTTAAGGTTTTCGGGTTTTCTTACCTTTTCCCGAAATCCAGGCTTTTTGGCGCTTATCATCTTGGTTTCCTCGATAAAGACAAGACACACCAGGTAGATGTCCTGGCCGGGGCTTTCATGCTCCTGAGGAAAACCGTTTTGGATAAAACCGGCTTGCTCGACGAATCGTTTTTTATGTACGGCGAAGATATTGACCTGAGTTACAGGATCACCCAGGCAGGCTATCACAACTATTATTATCCTGAAACACGCATCATTCATTATAAAGGGGAAAGCACAAAAAAAAGCAGCCTGAACTACATCTTTGTTTTCTACAACGCCATGATCGTGTTTGCCAGAAAACATTTTTCCAAAAAAAATGCCCGTACCTTCTCTATCATGATCAACCTTGCCATCTATTTTCGGGCATCCATCTCAATACTTGCGCGTTTTCTGAAAGAAATATCGGTCCCCCTGCTGGATGCCTTGTTGATATTTGTCGGTATTTTTTTCATAACCGGTTACTGGGAAAAACATTTCATCTTCCCGGAAGGCGGCCACTACCCATTCGTTTTTTTATCGGTTGCCGTCCCCATATACTTGCTCATCTGGCTCCTCTGCATTTACCTCAGCGGGGGATATGACAAACCCGTCAGGTTAAACAAAATCATTCAGGGAATGACGGTGGGCACCATCATCATTTTATTGTTTTATAGTTTGCTTAACGAGCACTACCGGTTCTCCCGTGCCTTAATCCTTCTTGGGGCCATCTGGGGAACCGGCATCATCGTCGGCATACGGCTCCTTCTCCATGCACTAAACATCACCGCTTACCGCCTCAATGCAGAAAAAAACAAACGGTTTATCATCGTCGGGGAAAAAGAAGAAGTTGAAAGGGTTTCCGACCTGCTTCAGAAAACCGGAATGACCCCGGCTTTTATCGGACTGGTCAGCTACCATCAACACCGGAACAACTCCAATGGCTTTATCGGACATCTGGGTCAAATCAAGGAAATTATTACCATCCATAAGATTGATGAAGTTATTTTTTGTGCAAAAGATGTACCCGCCCAGGTGATTATCGATAAAATGTCGGATTTAAAAAATGAACAGGTTGACTATAAAATAGCCCCACCGGAAAGCCTTTCCATCATTGGCAGCAACTCCATCAATACTTCGGGCGACCTTTATGTAATTGAAATTAATGCCATTACAAAAAAATCAAACCGGCGGAACAAACGCCTTCTCGATGTTGTGGTCTCTTTGTCGCTCCTGGCCTTGTATCCGTTGTTGGTTTTTATTGTAAAAAAACCCGTTGGCTTACTGAAAAACATTGGCCTGATCCTGTTTTCACTAAAATCCTGGGTAGGATATACCCCCCTGGCCATAAACAAAACACAACGTTTGCCTGAAATTAAAAAGGGGATACTGAACCCACAGGATGCATTCAAACAAAAAACTTTTCCAAAGGAAACAACCCTTCGCCTCAATCTTTTATACGCACGCGATTATAAAGTGACCAACGATATCAATATTATCATCAAGGGGTTCAGGGAATTGGGCCGTTAATAATAAAAAAAGTATTTTTGTAAATATTTTAAACGAAAGATAAATGCCAAATTACGAAGTTACCATCCCAAAATTAGGTGAAAGTGTAATCGAAGCAACCCTCACAAAGTGGCTGAAGAACGATGGAGATACCGTTCAGGTGGATGAGCCCCTGGTTGAAATTGCCACCGATAAAGTTGACTCTGAGATTGTATCTCCTGTTGCAGGCACCCTGAAAAAGAAGGTTTTCGGTGAAGGGAGTGTGGTCGCTGTAGGGGCGGTATTTGCCATACTCGATACTTTGGCTGCCCCTGAAAATGAAAGCCAGGCCCCTGCCCCGGAATTGCCCGCCGAACTGCCTGCCCCGGAACCGATTGAAACGCCTGAAGTTCCATCCATCTTTCAACAATCAGGGCCACAGGCAACCGAAAAAGCCCGTTTCTATTCCCCGCTCGTGCGAAGTATTGCCCATCAGGAAGGAATTTCGTTCAAAGAACTGGATGCCATTCCCGGAACAGGCAAAGACGACCGGGTTACCAAACAGGATATACTGAATTACCTGCAAGGTCGAAAACCGGGAAGCAAACCCCCGGAAAGGGAAACCGCTTTCACCCATGAAACCATTGAAGCGCCTGCACTCCCTGTTTTACCAGGCGAAAATCAGATTATTGAGATGGACCGCATACGGCAAATCATAGCCAACCACATGGTCAAATCGGTCCAGACATCGCCGCACGTCACCTCCTTTATGGAAGTTGACATGACCCGGATTGTCCAATGGCGTGAAAAAAATAAAGATGATTTTTTCAAACGCGAACATGAAAAACTCACCTTTACCCCCATCGTTATTGAAGCAATCGCAAAAAGCGTCAGGGATTATCCCATGGTCAACGTATCCGTTGAAGGGACAAAAATCCTTCTTCATAAACGTGTAAATATCGGAATGGCAGTAGCCCTTCCAAACTTCAACCTGATCGTCCCGGTAATCCACAATGCCCATGAAAAAAGTTTGCTTGGGATTATTAAAGCGGTCAACAACCTGTCCGAACGTGCCAGAATCAGCAAATTGCTCCCGGATGAGATTTCTGGCGGTACCATCTCGCTGACAAACCTTGGTTCTTTCGGAACCATCATGGGAACCCCCATCATCAATCAACCTCAGGCTGCCATTGTTGCCATGGGTACAATCAGAAAAATGCCCGTTGTAATTGAAGGCCCAGAAGGGGATTCCATCGCCATCCGATCGATGATGGTCCTTTCTGTAACTTACGACCATCGTGTTGTGGATGGCGCCCTTGGCGGACAATTTCTTTCACGTATTGTTCATTATCTTAATACTTTTAATATTAACCAACCCATTTAATGGAATTAAAACTGACCAGGCCCATTGCTTTTCTGGACCTCGAAACCACCGGTATTAAAGTTGCAACCGACCGGATCGTGGAAATTTGTCTTTTTCGCCAGGAAACAGACGGAACTTCCAAAACCCTCACCCACCGAATCAACCCTGGGATTCCCATACCCCCGGAAGTAATTGCAATTCATGGAATTACCGATGATGACGTGAAAGACTGCCCCACTTTCAAAGCGATTGCCCAGGAATTGGCGAATTTTCTTGAGAACTGCGACCTGGCAGGCTATAATTCCAACCATTTCGATATCCCACTCCTCGTCGAAGAATTCCTTCGGGCCGACCTTGATTTTGAATTAAAAGGCCGCAGGTTGATTGATGTACAGAACATTTTCCATAAAATGGAACCCCGTAACCTGGCTGCCGCTTATCAGTTTTACTGTAAAAAAGAATTGCAGCATGCACACAGCGCCCTGGCCGATACCATGGCAACCTACGAAATCCTTAAAGCACAACTCGACCGATACGCTTCGGTGAGCATCAAAGACAAAAAGGGGAATATCGTTCAACCTGTTGTGAACGATATGAAAGCGCTCTCCGATTTTTCGTTTTCAAACAAAACCGTTGATCTGGTTGGCCATATCGTTTACAATGAAAAAAACGTTGAGGTTTTTAACTTCGGTAAACACAAAGGCAAACCGGTGGTACAGGTCTTTAAAGATGAACCCTCCTATTACGATTGGATGATGAAAAGTGAATTTCCACTTTCAACAAAAAAAGTACTTACTTCCATCAAATTGCGTGGGTTTAACAACGAATCTGTCAAACTTAGTTTATTCTGACCAACCAAAAACCCTGTATGAAACTCATTTGTATCGGCCGGAATTACCTCGCACATATCCGCGAACTAAACAGTCCCACGCCCGATTCGCCCGTTTTTTTTCTTAAACCCGATACCGCCCTCCTGATCCGAAACCGGCCGTTTTATTATCCTTCATTTTCCACAAATATTCACTATGAAATTGAACTGGTTTTAAAGATTTGCAAGACCGGAAAAAATATTCAGGAGAAATTTGCAGGTTCATATTATAACGAAATTGGGATTGGTTTAGATTTGACAGCCCGCGACATGCAAGACCAGGCAAAACAAAAGGGGCTTCCCTGGGCGTTGTCCAAAGGGTTTGACCAGTCGGCGCCGCTGGGCGCTTTTTTGCCAAAAACCATTTTCCAGGACGAAAACAACATCGCCTTTCATTTAGATATTAACGGGAATACTGTCCAGAAAGGAAATTCGGGCAATATGATTCATTCATTCCATAACATCATTTATCACATTTCCCGGTTTATGACTTTACGTACCGGCGACCTGATTTTCACCGGAACACCGGAAGGGGTTGGCCCTATCAACCCAGGCGATAAAATGGAAGGGTATATCGGCGATCAAAAATTATTGCATTGCCTGGTCCGTTGAAAAACTTTGAAATAATTTGTTAATTCAATACCATTTCATCGATTACCTCTGCTCCGGCTGCACGATTCAGGGAATGAATGATCCGGGTACGGGAATAGAACAATTCGTTGCGCAAAGAAGCGGGTTCCACTTTAACATAAAGAACTTTTCCCCGGATTTTTAACCCCTGGGTATGGTTAGCAACCATCGTCCCGACAACTTTTTCCCAGGAAGCAACAATTTTCGCTTCATTCATTCTGTTTTTCAGGTGAAAGACTTCTAAAAATTCTTCAATTGCCTTGCCAAGCGGTTTTTCATTCGATTTTCTCATGGGTGCCAGGATGGATTACAAAGATATTGATTCTCCGAAGTCAGATACGGGCAGGGAAAATATTTTATGGTCGATCTCCATGGAATTAAAAATCATTGCAATCCGTTGTTCGCTTGTATCGGTGATAAACACCTGTCCGAAACTGTGTTCACTGACCAGCTTAATCAATTGGGCAACCCTCAGGTCGTCGAGTTTATCGAAAACATCATCGAATAAAAGAATGGGCTTGAAACCCTTAATCTCCTGGGTATATTTGAATTGTGCAAGTTTTATGGCAATGACAAAGGTCTTTTGCTGGCCCTGGCTCCCAAATTTTTTAACCGGGAACCCATCCAGAAGAAACTCCAGGTCGTCTTTATGGATACCCACCGTTGAATATTGGGCCTGCCGGTCGGCCACCAGGGCAACTTTAAATTTTTCGCGGTATGAAGAACCTTCAAGTTGAGTGATATATCGGATATCAACGGTTTCCATCCCACCCCCGATTAAGCTGAAATAGTGTTGAAAAACAGGGATAAACTGTTGCAGGAAGGCGCGTCGTTTTAATAAAACCTGTTCGCCCAACCGGATCAGTTGTTCATCCCAGATTTCCAGCGAAACCGGATCGAAAAAATGTTGGTCGGAAAAAGACTTCAATAAGGCATTTCGCTGTGCCAGCGCTTTATTGTACTGGATCATGTCGTCCAGATAAACCTTATCGAACTGGGAAATGACCCCATCGAGGTATTTCCGGCGAAGTTCACTCCCATCGTTGATCAAATCACGGTCGTAGGGGGAAACCATGACAAGGGGAAAATTGCCAATGTGGTCGGCCAAACGGTCATATTCTTTTTTATTGATAAGGAAACGTTTTCGTTGGTTTTTTTTCTGAATACATTGAATGAGGTCGTTTTGGTCGTTCGACCTTTGAAAGTTTCCGCTTAGCGCAAAAAATTCATCACCATGCCGTATGTTCTGGCCATCGAGGGACGAAAAAAAACTTTTACAAAAGGAAAGATAGTAAATAGCATCCAACAGGTTGGTCTTCCCAACCCCATTGTTGCCAACAAAACAATTTATTTTGTCGGAAAAAGTAAATTCTGACTGCTGATAATTTTTAAAACCGGTCAGGGAGATTTTTTTAAGGTACATCTGGCGATTGCAGTTTATAGATTTCCTTTTCAATCTCTTCCATCAACCAGCGCGGGGTGGAAGTAGCGCCACAAATCCCGACGGTGTTGATCCCTGCAAACCATGCGCCCTGTAAATCCGAAATGCCCGAAACGAGGTATGTATGTGGGTTCATCTCCTTACAAACCTGATAAAGGATCATGCCATTGGAACTTTTTTTCCCACTGACGAAAACCACCCGGTCGAACTTCACGGCAAATTTGCGCAAATACCCCGAACGGTTCGAAACCTGTCGGCAAATCGTGTCGTTCCAGTCAAAATCAACCGTCCCGTGGGGCGAAGCAGAAGAGATACGCGCTTGAATGGCCTGAACCATAGCGTGAAACCCTTCGATGCTCTTTGTAGTCTGACTATACAACCGGACCGGTCTTTTAAAATCAATTTTTTCAAGGTCGCTTTCATCCCCGATTACAATGGCCGTTTTGTTGGTTTGTCCAACCAGTCCGTTAACTTCCGCATGTCCTTCCTTTCCATAAATGACGATCTGGCCGTTTTTATTCTTCATCTCCTGGTATCCCTGCTGGATTTGGTTTTGAAGGTGCAATACGATCGGGCAGGAGGCATCGATCAGTTTAATGTTGTTCTGCAAGGCAATTTTATAGGTTTCCGGTGGTTCCCCATGGGCACGGATCAATACGTTGCAATCGTGAAGGCCCTTTAAATCATCACTGGTAATGATGGTCAGTCCCATCTGCTTCAACCTGTTTACTTCCATGTTGTTATGAACGATATCGCCCAAACAGAACAGGGGTGGGTTTTGTTTTAGTTCCCGTTCGGCCACTTCAATGGCATACACAACGCCAAAACAAAACCCAGAGTGAGGATCGATGGTAACCTTCACTGTTATTGTTTTTTAACGAATTCTTTTAGATTTACCGAAAGGGTGATATAGTTTCTGTAAGCGCCAAACTGATCGGTTGACCGGGTATAATCGAGGTTAAACATTTTTATTCTCAAACCGGCGCCAACAGAAAACCCGGCCAGGCCTGCCTTACCATTAAGTTTTAATTCCTGTCGCCGTTGATAATTATATCCAAGCCGGATTGCCACAACCTTAGCGACGGTCAATTCGGCGCCCAGCACGATATGGCGCATCAGGTTATCGGCAAATTCGCCTGCCCCTGTTTTTTGTTTTACCTCCCCGGTTATGGGATCGGGCTCATTGGCCGGGTCGCTGGGATCAAAATAGGAAAGGTCCCAATGGTTCAGATTGGTAATAAGTTGCGTAAAACGCAACGGGATATGTTTAAATTTTTCCGAAAGGCCAACCTGGATTTCAAAAGGAAGGGATTCCCGCTGGCCGGATATGTATGGAGAAATTTCAATTCCGATGTTCCTACCGATCAAAGAAGCTGTAAAAGATTCATCCTTCGATGTATAGGTACCGGCAACATCCACTGCAATACCAAAAGAACGGTAGGTGTCGAGCTGCGAATAGATCAGTTTTCCATTTGCCCCAATGGAGAACAAAGGGGTGAGTTTGCGTCCCCAACCAATGTTTAATGCATATTCTGAGGCATAAAAATCGCCGGTTGGGTTTTCGGCTGCATCCATCCCTGTAAATTTTCCGTAGTTGATGTATTGTAAACTACCGGCAAAACTTCCCACTTTTTTAAAATCATAAGCATAGCTGACAAATCCGAAATTGATCCCGCCCGGACTGTGTACATAGCTAAATACCAAATTATTGCTCATTTCAGGACGGATCAACGACGGGTTTGCCTGGGTAAGTGAAAGATCGTTGTCGTTGATGGCCAGAAAATTCCCGCCCAGGGCAGCAATCCGCGCCGAATTTGGGTAACTTAAAAATTTATAGGTATTATACCCGCCAATCTGGGCCGGAAGCGCAGGTATTAAAAAAAAGGCAAACAAAATAAGCAGGAGGCGGCCAGTGATGGTATGGTGCACGGTTTCTGATTTGGGTAAAGATATTAACGTTTTTCCCCGACAAATATTTTATCCCCCCGATGATTATGTCACCAACCCCCGGCCCGATTTCTTTATTTTATTTTCTTCCATCAAATCGGTGGTTAGTTTATCCAGAACCCCGTTGATGAACAATTTACTTTTGTGTGAACTGAATTGTTTGGAAATTTCGATGTATTCGTTCAGGGTTACCTTGACCGGTATTTGAGGAAAATAGATCAGTTCAACCAGGGCCATCTTGATAAGGATAATATCGGTAAGGGCAATCCTTTCCACCTCCCAGTTTTTTGTACGGGATTCAACCAGTTTGTTTAGGGTTTCGCTATGGAGGATGGTTTTCCTGAAAAGATCAAGTAAAAATTTCTGGTCATCTTTGTTGTCTTCGTTTGTATCTTTCACAAGGAGATTCACCAACAAATCCTTCTCACCAAATGACTCGGAAAGCAGTTTCAGGGTTTTCATGGCAGAAACAGCCGCACCCTCATAATCGTCGTACCAGAATATATTGCGTTCTTCGCAATAATTTTGCAAAGCAGTGGATTTGACTATGAATTTGCGGAACATTTTCTCAAAAAACTCCTGGTCTTCCTTGTATGAACTTTGTCCGGAGGCAAGGTATTCTTCCAACTCTTTGCTGGTCTTTAATTTCTGGTGCACTTTCCGTACCATATCCTGTTCTTCGGTCCAGGAAAATTTATATTTCGATATTTTATCCGCCAGATCCTTGTTTTGACGGAGTTGTAACAGAAGGCGGTTTTCAAGAAATTTGCGGCTGGGGTTCAATTCTTCGGGAGTTGGGAAAAATTTGGTCCGGGATTCTTCCAGCCGATGTTCATAAAAATGGGCAACCTCAAAAATAAAAGAGAAAAAAAGGTAATAGAGTTCGTGAAATTTTTCGACACTGGTCAACAGGTTTTTCCCGGCAACATCCAGGCGTTGTTCAGATCCCTGAAAATAGGCATAGAGCCCCTGGAGAACTTTAATACGATATTGCCTTCTGCCCAACATAACCTACGTTTTTAAAAGAACAGGTGAACGTTTCCTTTGATATGGGCTGCAAAGCTAATGAATAAAGAAATAAAATTTGATTTTCAAATAATATTTTTATTTTTGCGTTCACTGAATGACCCAAAACTGCTGAATTAACATTAAAGGCACCATACCATGGAGGATATTGAAAACAAAGACAGGGACCGGGAAGAAATTTTTTCACGCGCTGTTCGGGCTGGGAAACGGACCTATTTTTTTGATGTAAAAGCAACCATCGGCGAAGAACGTTATCTGACGATAACGGAAAGCAAAAGGAGGTTTAACAATGAACAGGGAAAGTTTATTTACGAAAAACACAAACTTTTCCTGTATAGGGAGGATTTTGAGAAATTCCAGAATGGGCTCAATGATGTTTTTGAATTTATCCGTACAGGAAAAGCGCCAGAACCCATTGACCCGGATACAGATACATTGGAACCCGAATCATCTTCAAGGGTGAAAAGAACCCACACAAACATTGACTTTGACGATCTATCGGCAGATTCGGAAAAGTTTTAAAAGCGCTCCTGCCCCTTTCCGGAACCATCGCATCAATTTTCCCTTTTTTGGTTGTAATTGATAAAACTTTTCAACAAAGTTCCGGCGAGTTCTAATTCGATGTATTTTTGTGAAACTGAAAAACCAACCAGATGGGGAAAATAATTGCCATTGCCAATCAAAAAGGAGGGGTCGGAAAAACCACTACTGCCATCAACCTTGCTGCGGGATTGGCAGTACTGGAGCGTAAAACCCTGATCATCGATGCCGATCCCCAGGCCAATGCCACCTCGGGCGTTGGGTTTGAGCCACGCAATATCAAGACCAGCATTTATGAATGCATCATCGATGATGTCGCCCCACGGAACATCATACTCAACACAACAACCCCTTTCCTTGATTTGTTGCCTGCCCATATTGATCTGGTTGGCGCAGAAATTGAAATGATCAACCTTCCAAACCGGGAAAAAATGATGCGTAAAGTGATCGCCACCATTAAGGACGATTACGATTTCATCATCATCGATTGCTCCCCATCGCTTGGGCTGATCACCATCAATTCGCTCACCGCCGCCGATTCGGTCATTATCCCGGTCCAATGCGAATATTTTGCCCTTGAAGGTTTAGGGAAATTGCTCAACACCATAAAAATAGTACAATCGAGGCTCAACCCCTCCCTCGATATTGAAGGGATACTCCTGACCATGTACGACAACCGGTTAAACCTCTCAAAACAAGTGGTTGATGAGGTAAAAACCCATTTCCAGCAAATGGTTTTTCGTACCATTATCAACAGAAACACCAAACTGGGCGAAGCCCCAAGTTTCGGCCATACCATTATGATGCACGACATCAACAGCATCGGCGCCGTAAATTATCTTAACCTTGCCCGGGAAGTCTTACAAAAAAATGAACTGACCCAGTTAACCAACGCTGAAAAAGAGATCAATGTCTGAGCTACACGGAAAAAAGAAAGCCCTGGGAAGAGGATTGAGCGCCCTTCTTGAAAATCCCGATCCGGAAGGTGTAAAAAATGAAATATCATCAGAATATATTTCAGGCTCGGTAACCAATATCCGGATCAGCCAGATCGAATCCAATCCCTTTCAACCCCGGAACCATTTCAACGATAAAGAACTGGCTGAACTTACCCTTTCCATTCAGCAACATGGCATCATACAACCACTTACCTTAAGAAAAATCGGACACGACCGCTACCAGCTTATTGCCGGGGAACGACGTTTAAAAGCCTGCGCAATCGCCGGTTTAACAGAAGTCCCTGCCTATGTGCGCATCGCCAATGACGAACAGATGCTCGAAATGGCCTTGGTGGAAAATATCCAGCGACAGGAACTCAACCCCCTTGAAATAGCATTTAGTTTTCAACGCCTTCTCGAAGAATGCAAACTCAAACAGGAAGAACTTAGCCAAAAAGTAGGGAAAGACCGGTCCACCATCTCCAATTATATCCGCCTTCTGAAATTGCCATCCGAAGTTCAGGTTGCCATCCGCGATAACCTGATCTCCATGGGCCATGCCAGGGCAATCATTACGCTGGAGGAAGAAAAAAACCAACTGCTGGTACTTCAAAAAATCCTGGAAAAAAAATTATCGGTCCGGCAAGTCGAAGAGATCGCCAGAAATATCCTCCAGGGAAAAACCACCAAACCAACGGCCGACCCCCATCCCATCCCTGAGAAATTTGAAAATGCCAAAGAAACCCTGATATCCCATCTTCAATCAAAAGTTGAAGTAAAAGTTGCCCCAAAAGGGTCCGGGTCCATCATTATCTCTTTTTATTCAGAAAAAGAATTTGACAGGATCATTTCCAAATTAAATTCCTGAATGAAGATACCCCTTCTTTTTACACTATTAATCAGTTTTCTGGTCTTTCCCTCATTACATGCCCAAACCCGGAACGATTCAGTGTATATTGAACTCCCCGACTCCGTTCTCGAAAAACAACACTCCCCCACCAAAGCCACCATCATGTCGGCCTGTTTGCCCGGATTGGGACAAATTTACAACCATAAAATCTGGAAAGTCCCTATCATCTATGCCGGTCTGGGCATCATGGCCTATTTTATATATTTTAACGCCGATGAGTACCTCAACTATAAATGTGCCTATATCGAATCGTCGTACGGGAACATGAACGGCAATTACAGCGACCTGGTACAAAAATATTCCAAAGAAGACCTTTTGTCTGCCCAGGAATACTACCGCAGGAATCTTGAAATAAGCTGTATTTTTACCGCCGTATGGTATGCTTTAAATATCCTCGACGCCACCGTTGACGCACACCTTTACACCTATAACATCAGTGATAAACTCAGCCTTAAGGTGGAACCATCGATGCAACAAACGGGTTTTACCTTGAAACCTGCAACAGGGTTGCGCATAAGCCTTCACTTCTAAAAATCACAATCATCCCGCCGCCTATGAAAATTGCTTTACTTGGATATGGAAAAATGGGACAGGAAATTGAAAAACTGGCCATCAAAAAAGGCCACGATATCTTCCTGATCATTAACTGCGTTGAAGACTGGGAATCCAATGGTCACTTGCTCAAAGAAGCAGATATAGCCATTGATTTTACATCGCCTACCAGTATCATTGACAATATTTACCACTGCTTCGATTCCGGCGTTCCCTTGGTTACCGGCACTACTGGCTGGCTCGATGAACTTGACAAAGTCAGGCAGGACTGCATAGAACGAAAGCAAACACTCTTTTTCTCTCCAAATTTCTGTATTGGCGTTAACCTTTTCTTTGAACTGAACCGCTCCCTTGCAGAAATCATGTCGAAATGGGGCAATTATGAAATATCTATTGAAGAAACACATCCGGTCCACAAACAAGATGCACCAAGTGGGACCGCAATTGTTCTTGCAAACGACATTATCCGGTTCTCAGAAAAAAAAGACAAATGGGTCAGGGAGTCCGTTGAAAACCCCGAAGAACTGGGGATCAAATCCTACCGGACCGACAATGTGCCCGGAACCCATGTAGTACGATATGAATCGGCAGACGACAGCATCGAAATCATCCACACTGCCAAAAGCCGCCGGGGGTTTGCCCTGGGCGCCCTTCTGGCTGCAGAATGGCTCCGTGGAAAAACCGGCTTTTTTGAGATGAAAGACCTGCTCACTGACCGGAATTTATTGAACTTTAAATAAGAAAAGAGCCCAATCTACGTTATCTCTCTTATAACCAATCCCTAATTACCCATCCATGAACCTCTACCTGATAATCACCCTGTTGTTTTTTATCCTCACAATCGTTGGACTGTGGGGCGTTTTCGAAAAAGCCGGCGAAAAAGGATGGAAAATCCTTATCCCCTTCTATAACTGGTATGTGTGGTTGAAAATTATTAAAAAACCACTCTGGTGGTATATTTTTCTGCTTGTTCCCTTTATCAATGTATTTGTTCTTTTGTTAATGATCGTCGAAATCCTCAAATGTTTCAGAAAATACGGGCTTTTGGACCAGGCCGCCGGCGTCTTGTTTCCCTTCGTTTATCTTCCTTACCTTGCTTTTTCGAAAAAAGAGGCCTATACCGATCCCGACAAACAGCCCCCTGTCAAAAAATCAGCCATCCGTGAATGGGTCGATGCCATTATTTTCGCTGTCATCGCAGCCAGCATTATCCGGATTTTCCTGATAGAAGCCTATACCATCCCCACCTCATCCATGGAAAAAACGATGCTGGTGGGCGACTATCTTTTTGTCAGTAAAGTCAGTTTTGGGCCGAAAGTGCCCAACACGCCCATCGCCTTCCCGTTTGTCCACCATACCCTTCCTTTTACCCAAAGCACCAAATCGTACGTTGAATGGATTTCACTCCCCTACTACCGTTTTCCGGGGTTGGCCGATATCAGAAATATGGACGTGGTCGTATTTAACTATCCCGATGGCGACACCCTTTCAACAAAATTGCAGAGCAACGTCAGCTACTACCAGCTTATCCGCCAATTTGGCCGGGATGCCGTTTGGAACAACAAAGATTTTTTTGGCGATATCATTGCCAGGCCCGCCGATAAACGGGAAAATTTTATCAAACGTTGTATCGGGATTCCCGGCGACACCCTTGCCATCGTTGACCGGACCGTTCTTATCAATGGTAAACCCGAAAAAAACCCTGGTGAAAAACAATATAAATACCTTGTTAAAACAGATGGAAACCCCATCAACCAGAAAAATTTTGAAAAACTCGACATCACCGAAAACATAGCCACCGATAACAACGGAACTTATGAACTGACCCTTTCGGACGTATCGATGGAAAAATTAGGTCAATACAGCAACGTAATATCCATTCAGCCCATCATCATGCCTCGCGGCGAATGGGACCCGAATATTTTTCCCTTCGACTCGGCCTATCGATGGAATGTCGATAATTTTGGTCCCCTTTGGGTCCCCAAAAAAGGGGCCACCATTCCCCTTACCCTTGAAAACCTGCCACTTTATGCAAGGATTATTGATGTGTTTGAAGACAATGACCTTGCAGTACGGAATGGAAAAATTTATATCAATGGCAAAGAAACAAACCAATATACCTTTAAACTCAATTATTACTGGATGATGGGCGATAACCGCCATAACTCGGCCGATTCGCGCTACTGGGGATTTGTCCCCGAAGACCACGTCGTGGGCAAAGCCGTTTTTGTTTGGCTCTCACTCGATCCTAAGAAATCACTCTTAGATGGAAAAATCCGTTTCAACAAACTTATGCGATTTGTTAAATAGGTATTTTTGTCACAGAATAGGGTTAACATTTATTAATCTTTAACACTTTCAACATGAAAAATGGATTTAAAGTATTTGCAGCGCTTCTTGCATTCGCTTGCTACAGTTTGAACGATACCTATGCCGGTAAACCTTTCGAAGGGGTGATCACCTATAAAATCACATACCCCGATAACAAATCGTCGGAAAGCCAGATGGCCATGTTCCCAAAAGTACTGACCGTGTACATCAAAGGGTCAAAAGCCCGTACCGAACTTCAGATAAGCGGCATAAACACAGTGGAAATAACAGATTACGAAACCAAATCAAAGGTAGCCCTGCTCAACCTGATGGGACAAAAATATGCCATAAAACAATCGTCGGCCGACATTGAAAAAGAGTTGTCCGGTGAAGGGACCCCTACCGTTGAAATATCCGGTGAAACGAAAGTTATTGCCGGCTATACCTGCAAAAAAGCGGTGGTCACCATGAACGACGATGGGATAAAAACTACCTACGAAGTTTACTACTCCAACGAACTTGGTTCCAAACTGGCCAATTTTGACAACCCGGTTTATAAAGATATCGATGGGGCTTTGTTGGAGTTTGTCCTTAAAAACCGGGGGTTAAACATGAAATTTACCGCCACCTCCGTTGAAAAGAAAAACCTATCGGCAAAAGATTTCGAAATCCCTTCCGATTACGTCCTTACCACACAGGAAGAGCTGAAAAGCAAGTTTGGCGGCGAAGGTGAATAAAAATTCATGGCAAAACAAAACAATACGCTAAAAACAAATGCCTTCAAGGATGATATAAAAACATCGGAAATCCTTGATGAAACTACACAAAAAGAAAAAAAACAAAACAGGAAGCCCTCACAAACAAAAGAACCCATTAAAAAGCAAAAAGCAGCTTCAGGCGATGACAATATCCGTAAAGAACAACATCACCGCATCCTGGGTCTTTTTTTTATTCTGTTTTCCTTTTTTCTTCTCTTTGCCTTTACTTCTTATATTCTAACCTGGAAGCGGGATTTCGATTTTCCAGACACGATGGTGAAACATTTTTCACTCGGTTGGCTCTTTGATCAGAACAATCAAATCAGCAACTGGATGGGCAAAATCGGTGCGCTTGCCGGATATCTCTTTATTTCAAAATGGTTCGGCATTGCCTCCTTCATTCTGGTCATCCTGTTTTTTAATTCCGGGGTAAAACAATTTTTTCATGTTTCCCTTTTGCCCTTTTGGAAAACCCTGGAATATGGGTTCTTTGCCATGCTGTGGGTTCCCGTCGCCCTGGGGTTCCTTGTTCCGGAAAAGGATATCTTCAGTGGCGTTTATGGTTTTCAAATGAATATCTGGCTGGTTGACCTGTTGGGCGCTTCCGGATTGTTTTTAGCTCTTTTGTTCCTGTTCTTAAGTTTTATTATTCTGGCTTTTAACATTCCTTTCCGTTGGTTCCATCAAAAATCTCCGATAGAAATCCCGGTCACATCATCAGATCGGGACAACAAACCGGAAACAGGAGACACTGCGCCCCCATCTGCCTCAGCACCTGCTGCAAATACTCATGAAAACCTTTTTCACCCAGCAGAAAGCGATCCTCCCATGACCATAAACCTGGAATTGTCGGCACCACCAGAAACGGCTGTTCCTGATACCGGTGAAATTGAACTTCAGATTGAATCGCCGGTAAATGAACTGACCGGCCATGGAAAAATTGAACACCAAACCCTGGGCACCCGTTACGACCCAACCTTAGACCTCCCGCGATATGTGTACCCACGACTGGATTTGTTAAACGATTACGGGAGCGACCCAATCAATGTCAGAAAAGAAGAGTTGGAGGCAAACAAGGATAAAATTGTACAAACACTCTCCAATTATGACATCCGTATTCAAAAAATAAAAGCAACCATAGGGCCTGCCGTAACATTATATGAGATCGTACCGGAAGCTGGCGTAAGAATTTCACGAATTAAAAACCTAGAAGACGATATCGCCCTAAGCCTTGCTGCTATGGGAATTCGCATTATTGCACCCATTCCTGGAAAAGGGACCATTGGCATTGAAGTTCCCAACCAGAATCCCGAAATCGTTTCGATCAAATCACTGCTCAGTACCGAAAAATTTAAAACTACCTCTTTCGAACTCCCATTTGTGCTTGGAAAAACCATTTCCAACGAAACTTTTATCGCCGATTTGTCGCGAATGCCCCATCTGCTGCTGGCAGGGGCTACCGGCCAGGGAAAATCGGTGGGCCTGAACACCATCATTACCTCCCTGCTTTATAAAAAACATCCCGCACAAATCAAATTCGTTATGATCGACCCTAAAAAAGTCGAACTTACCCTTTATACCAAAATTGAACGTCATTTTTTAGCGAAACTGCCCGATTCCGAGGATGCCATCATTACCGATACAAAAAAAGTGATCCGGACCCTCAATTCGCTCAACCTTGAAATGGACAGCCGCTACGACCTGTTGAGGGACGCACAGGTACGGAATATTAAAGAATACAATGAGAAATTCTTTTCCCGGATTTTAAACCCCAACGATGGACACCACTTCCTTCCTTATATTGTTGTGATAATCGATGAATTTGCCGACCTGATCATGACAGCCGGAAGGGAAATTGAAACGCCATTGACCCGTCTGGCCCAATTGGCCAGGGCAACTGGGATTCACCTGATCATTGCAACCCAACGTCCATCGGTTAATATCATCACCGGTACCATCAAAGCCAATTTCCCGGCCCGGATTGCTTTTCGGGTAATCTCCAAAATCGATTCCCGGACCATTCTCGATTCCTCCGGCGCCGATCAATTGATCGGCAGGGGCGATATGCTCCTCTCCACCGGCAGTGAACTTATCCGGCTGCAATGTGCCTTTGTCGATACACCGGAAATCGACAGGTTGACCGAGTTTATCGGTAGCCAGAGAGGGTACCCCAATGCCTTCGCTTTACCCGAATACTATGACGAGGATGAAGGCCCATCGAAAGATTTTGACCCTGACGAACGGGATGAATTTTTTGCCGAAGCAGCCCGGTTAATCGTTCTACACCAGCACGGTTCTACTTCTTTAATCCAACGTAAATTAAAACTTGGCTACAACAGGGCCGGCCGAATCATTGACCAGCTTGAAGGAGCCGGGATCGTTGGCCCCTTCGAAGGGAGCAAAGCCAGGGAAGTAAGATTTAAAGATATGAATTCATTGGAAGAACACCTAAATATGCTTGGAAAGTAATTAATAACAATTTAAACCCATTCTGTAACAGGAGAAAAACACCATGAGAACTACCTTCGCTTTCTTGTTGATTTTTATTGCTTATTCCGGATCCGGACAATCGAAAGACGTTAAAGCAACCGCGCTGCTTGAAGAAGTAAGTACTAAAACCAAGTCCTACAAATCCATCAAAGTAGAATTTACCTACACAATGGATAATGCCAAAGCCAACATCCATGAATCCAAAAATGGTTCTCTATTGATTTCAGGGGATAAATATAAAATGTCTGCCTCCGGTCAAACCGTTATTTGTGACGGTAAAACCATCTGGACCTACATCTCGGAATCCAATGAAGTACAGATCAATACGCTGGACAACAAAGATGATGCCCTGACCCCGTCAAAATTACTAACTTCGTACAATGCAAATTACAGATCGAAGATGGTCAAAAGCGACAAACCCGGAATTGAATCCGTTGAACTCCTGCCCAATACCCCTAAAAATTTCACAAAAGCCATTCTGGGAATCGATAAAGAAAAAAAACAGGTTCGGAGTTTCACCATTTTCGATAAAAGCGGGAATACTTTTACTTATACAATCAAAACTTTTTTAACCAATGTCCCTGTTACAGATGGTGATTTTTCCTTCGACGAGAAAAAATTTCCCGGGGTTGAAGTAATTGATATGCGGTAACCATGGCCCAAATGAAAGCCGGTTCCAGGGAAGCGCTGCCCCGGATTGCGGCCGAAATAAGACAATCGGTAATAGAAAGCCTTGCCGAAGCTGGTTCCGGACATCTCGGCGGATCGCTCGGATTGGCCGATGTTTTTACTGCCCTTTATTTTTCCATGCTTAAACACGACCCTGCCTTTCCGCAATGGCCCGAACGCGACCGGTTGGTCCTGTCGATCGGGCATGTTGCCCCGGTATTGTATGCAACGCTTGCCCACGCCGGCTATTTTCCTGTTGAGGAACTGTTGACCCTGCGTAAATTTGGAAGCCGTCTTCAGGGCCATCCGGGCAGGAACCATGGACTTCCGGGCCTTGAACTATCAGCGGGGTCCTTGGGCCAGGGACTCCCGGTGGCTGTGGGCATGGCCATCGCGGGAAAATCAGATCAAAAATCACATACGGTCTATGCCATCCTTGGCGATGGTGAACTGCAGGAAGGGTCGGTTTGGGAAGCGGCGATGGCAGCCGCACACCATCATCTTGATAACCTCGTTGCCATCGTTGACCGCAATGGGGTTCAGATTGATGGAAAAACAGAAGAGGTCATGCAACTGGAACCCCTGACCGATAAATGGCAAAGTTTCGGATGGCAGGTCTTTTCCTGTAATGGACACGATTTCGACAGCATCCTGAATGCATTGCACTCCGCAGTCACTGCCCCCGGTCGTCCTTCGGTGATCATCGCACACACCGTCATGGGAAAAGGAGTAAAAAGCATCGAAGGAAATTACCAATGGCATGGTAAGGTTCCCACAAAGGAACAAGCAGTGGATTTTATTCGGGAATTATACCCGCAGAAACCGGGTTTGCAATAATAGTCACATCAAAACAAACGGTATAACTGCATCGAAACAAATATTGTTTTGAATTTTCATTCAGGTGCAAGTACATCAATAAAAACAACCAGTGTGAATTTGAACACATTCAACAACAGGGGAAATCGTCCGACAAAATCCGGGTTCGGAGAGGGGTTGCTCGAAGCCGGGAAACGCAATCCATTGGTGATGGCCATCGGGGCCGATATCACTTCATCCGTGGGGGCAAACCTGTTTGCCGAAGCTTTTCCGGACCGGTTTATTTCAATAGGGATTGCAGAACAAAACGGGATGGGCATTGCCACCGGATTGGCACTGGAAGGAAAAATCCCGGTATTTTCAACGTATGGCGTTTTCGCCGCACACCGGGCCGCCGACCAGATACGGGTTTCGGTATGCTATAACAATGTCCATGTAATTATTGGCGGCGCCCATGCAGGCGTATCGGTCGGTCCCGACGGAGCAACCCATCAGGCCCTTGAAGACCTTGCCGTGATGCGGGTTTTGCCCAATATGACCGTATTGTCCCCCTGCGATGCAACCCAAACAAAATTGGCCACCATCGCCGCCATCGAACAATGCCACGGACCTGTTTACATCCGTTTCGGGAGAGAACCCATGCCCGATTTTACCGATGATTCAAAACCTTATGCCATCGGGAAAGCCGACACGCTCCGGCAAGGCAGCGACCTTACCATCGCCGCCACCGGTCACCTTGTCTGGGAAGCGCTTATGGCATCGGAAACACTTCAATCACTGGGAATCTCGGCACAGGTATTGAATATCCATACCATCAAGCCACTCGACAAAGAAACCATCCTTCGGGCTGCCCGTGAAACCGGGGCCATCATCACCGCCGAAGAACACCAGATTGCCGGGGGGCTCGGTGGGGCCATTGCCGAACTGGTCGCCGGGAATTTGCCGGTTCCTATGGAATTTATCGGCATGAACAACCGGTTCGGTGAATCGGGAAAAGCGGAAAACCTCATGGAGATTTTCGGAATGAAATCATCCATGATCGTCAAAAAAAGTTTACTATTGGTTGAAAGGAAAATCAACAACAAGTAATATTCCCTGGATATTCAACCCTTACTAAATGTAACCCCTTTGCAGGGACCGATTCGCCGGCATCACTGCGGCTTTTGCTTGTGATAATCCGGTTTAATTCCCCCATATCCATACGATCTTTCCCCAAATCAAGCAGTGTCCCAACAATGGCCCGCACCATGTTCCTCAGAAACCGGTTCGCCGTTATTGTAAATACCAACTCGCCGGCCTCCTCCTGCCAAAATGCATACGTAACATGGCAAAGGTTCGTTTTGGCATCGGTGTCTGCCTTTGAAAATGAAGTAAAATCAAGGGCTTCCATGACCATTTTTGCCCCTTCGTTCATCCGTGCAATATCCAGCCCGCCATGATAAAACCAGGTATATGGAATCCGAAAAGGATTCTTGTGACGGGCAATATAATATTTGTAGGTTCTCGAAAAAGCGCTGAAACGGGCATGAATCCCAGGAAAAACAGGAAAAATCCGATCGATTGATATATCGGCAGACAAATAGCTGTTCAACCTGAAAACCAACTTTTCTTGATCTGACAACAACAATGGCCCGCCAAAATCGAAATGGGCAAAGTATTCATCGGCGTGCACCCCGCTATCGGTGCGTCCTGCCCCCGTAAGTTTTATTTCAGACCGGAGCATCATGGAGATGGCATCCTCCAAAGTTTGCTGTACCGTGATTGCGTTGGGCTGCCGCTGCCATCCGTGGTAACGTGTCCCATCGAATGAAAGCCGTAGGAAATACCTGGTCAAGGTTACCTATTTTGAATTTTCTCCAAAATCCACCCAAACCACGGTTCCAACCCTTCCCCGGTTTTGGCAGAAATATGAAAAAACTGAAGGGCAGGATTGACCGCAGTCGCATTTTTAACTGCCGAATCCACATTAAAATCAACATAAGGGAGCAAATCGGTTTTATTGACCAAACAAAGGCCCGACGACCGGAACATAGCAGGATATTTGATGGGCTTGTCGTCCCCTTCGGTAACGCTCATGACCAATACCCTGCTGTTTTCGCCCAAATCGAACAGGGCGGGACAAACCAGGTTACCAACATTTTCAATAAATAAAACAGAATGGGATTGAATATCCAATTCTTTGAGCGCTTTATTTACCATAAACGCATCCAGGTGGCAGCCCGACCCGGTATTGACCTGCACAACCGGGACACCAAATAAAGACAAACGGTTGGCGTCAAGCATGCCTTGCTGATCTCCTTCTATCACATAAACCGGAACCTGGCCCTTGAGTTTTTGAACCGATTTTTCCAGCAAGGTGGTTTTACCAGAACCGGGCGAACTTACCAGATTGATGCAAAAAACGCTTTTTGCTTCAAAATAGCCCCGGTTTCTTTCTGCCATAAGGTTGTTCCTTTCGAGGATATTTTTTTCAATATGGATGATCCTGTTTCCGTGCAACTGATTTTCGGGATCCGGTCCATTTCCTTTCAAACCCGGATGGGAATGGCCAGGGTCATGGACGTGGGGGTGGTCGTGGGAGTGATCCGGGTCATGGACGTGGAAATGGGAATGGTCATGAGAATGGTCATGGGAGTGGTCCGGGTCATGGGCGTGATCATGGTCATGGGCGTGGGGTTGGTCCACAGCGTTATGAGATGCGCTGCTATCTGAATAATCCTTTCCGGCTTTTCTAATCTGAAAAGAGCCGGGCTCCCCACATCCGCATGTTTCGCACATAATTTCTTTGTTTAATACAAAAATATCAATTTTCTTTCAATCATCCACCAATATGGAAACGAGACGCAACGAATCACCGGATATTATTTGTCCGGCCGGCCTGTTGCAATTGGGACAAGGGGTCCATACATCATTCATTGGGAAGGTACAATCACAGAAAAAGCATCTTCCCATTCCCGGTGGTTGGGTCATGCGTATCGATGTTTTTTCCAACAAAGTACCCGGTACGGCCATGGATAAAGCGAATTCAAGCGCTTCGGCATCGACGCCCGACAGGGGGCCAACCTCAAGTTCAATTTCCCGGATGGCGGTAAAAGGGTGTTGTTCGGTTTCCCGTTCCACCATGCCTACAATCTCTACAGCAAGGGTCAATTCGTGCATGTTCTGTTTTTTTTAACAAATTCGCGGCAATTGATCGCCCAACAGCTCATCGATGATCCTTTTTCCTCCCGAATGTGTTTTCAGTACCGCCTTTCCCGGATGCCCGGCTGTAATTTCCCCAATGATTGCGGCATTTTTTCCACTCTTTACCCGGCGCATTCCATTCAGGGTGCGTTCGGCGTCCATGGCATCGACAACAACCACTACTTTCCCTTCATTGGCAATATAAAGCGGGTCAAAACCAAGGAGCTCGCACAAGGCAGCAACCTCACGGTTGACAGGGATGCATGTTTCGTCAATTTCAACCCCGACATTGCATTTCCGTGCAATTTCATTGGCAACGGTAGCGACTCCGCCCCGGGTGGCATCGCGCATAAAATGTACCTGGCCCGAACGGTTTAATATCTGTTTTACCAAAGGATAAAGATTGGTACAATCGGAAATGATATTTGTTTTAAACGAAAACAGTTTTCGGGCCTGAAGAATGGCCATTCCATGTTCCCCGGGTGGGCCATTGAGCAAAATTTTATCTCCCGGTTTTACCAATTTGCCACTGCTTAACGGAATGTGCTTTTCGTTCAACGCCCCGATTCCCGATGTATTGATAAACAACTGGTCGCACTTCCCGGCATTGACTACCTTGGTATCGCCCGTAACAATTCTCGTTCCTGCCTTTTTGGCTTCGATGGCCATCGACCTGACAATTTTTATAAGGTCTGATATTTTAAACCCCTCTTCGATGATAAAACCCACGCTCATGTATTCCGGTTTTGCGCCGGAAACGGCAAGGTCGTTGAGTGTACCGCAAACGGCAAGGGAACCGATGTTTCCTCCGGGAAAAAAGAGGGGTTCAATTACAAACGAATCGGTAGTATAGGCAATTTTCCCTTTTCCCGGGTTTATTATTGCTGAATCGGATTGGTTGCAGATGAGCGCATCGGTAAAAAAACGCATAAACACATCCGCAATCAACTTTTGCATATAAACCCCTCCATTCCCATGATGCATGGAGATACGTTCGGCAATTTTTCTCATGTTTTATACTTATAAAAAACAGAACAGCTCCCTTCAGATGAAACCATACAAGCGCCAATTGGGTTTACAGGGGTACATTGCACTGAAAACAGGGGACATTCCGAAGGAATTTTCCGGCCGGTTAAAATATCGCCACAGATGCATCCTTTGGGGAGTTGACCATCGGGAACCCGGATATTAAATGCTACGTTGGCATCATGATGTGCCAATTCAGGTTTAATGGCAAGGCCGCTTTCACGTACTGTACCCAATCCGCGCCATTCGGCATCGACCAGGCCGAAAACCCCGTTCATCACTGCGATCGCACGGGGGTTCCCCTCCTTTTTTACCACCCGGGAATATTCATTTTCAACCTGAAAATGTCCCGATTCAATTTGTTTTACCAGTAGTAACACAGATTGTAAAATATCGGCCGGCTCAAATCCGGAGACAACAACCCCCCGATGATAAACATGGGCCAAATTCCGATAGATCATGGTTCCGGTCACAGCGCTAACATGACCGGGGGCGAGAAACCCGTCAATCCGGGTATCGCCACCGGCAAGGGATTCTAAGGCCGGGGGCATGATCTTGTGCGCGCTGAGGAGGAAAAAGTTATCCACTTTTTCCTCCTCAGCGCGCACAATGGCCGCAGCGCTTGCAGGCGCCGTAGTTTCAAAACCGATCCCCAAAAAAACCACCTGCCGCTCCGGATGCCGCTGTGCAATTTTCACAGCATCCAATACCGAATATACAATCCGGATATCAGCCCCACGCATCTTCTCCTTTTCTAAGGACGAAACCGACCCCGGAACCCGAACCAGGTCTCCATACGTTGCCAGGATAACCCTCCGGCGCCCTCCTAAAAAAATTGCCTGGTCCACAAATTTCTGACTGGATACGCACACCGGACACCCCGGACCGGATAAAAGCGTGATTGTGACCGGGAGAAAATCCTTTAACCCGTATTTATGTATCGCCGCAGTATGCCCTCCACAAACTTCCATCAAACGGATTGGAGTTCTCGAAAGGCTATGGATCTGCGCCGCCAGTTTTTCTATTAATACAGCATCCCTGTACCCATCCATAAACCGTAAACCTTCCGGGCTCATTCCTCGTCCATTTTTGAGACCTGATCGAAAAGCCGCATGGTCTCTTCCGCTTCCACCGGATCGATCTTTTCAATGATAAAACCGGCATGAAGCAATACATAATCCCCAACCTTCACCTCCTCCATCAACAACAGGCTCGATTGATATTCAACGGTACCAATGGCCACGGTAGCCTCCTGTCCTTCAATACGGACAACCTTTGCCGGAACTCCTAAACACATTTCATACTCCTTCTTTTTGCTGCAACAACCATCTGACCGAAAGCAATACCACCATCATTGGAGGGTAACCGGCTTTGGGAAAAAACACGAAACCCCGATTGTTTTAACAACCTTTCGGTGCCCTCCAGAAGATAACGGTTTTGAAAAACTCCACCCGACAAGATCACTTTTCCGGTTTTTTCCATCGTACGCATCTTTATAACTGAATCAAAAATAATCGAAATTATGGTATTGTGAAACTTGGTGGCAATCAGGGAAAGATTGCTGTTGTTCATCAAATCCCCGACAATTTCGCGGATCATCCCGTCAACATGAATGGCACTGTCGATGGTATAGGAATATTGCAAACCACAACCCGGGAGGACCAACGACTCAAGCTTCATCGGCGCCTCAGCCTGATAGGCCGGTTTCATACAAAGGTTGATCATGGCCGCAACCGCATCAAATAACCGGCCAACGCTGGAAACTTCAGGACAATTCAGTTTCTGGTCGATGATATGGATGATCGACATTACCTGGCTCCGTTTAAGATTGTCCAGGAAATTCAAGGGAAGTTCCGTAAAATTGCTTCCAAAAACCCGATAAAGATAGGCAATGGCAGTCCGCCATGGTTCTTCAACCGCCTTGTCCCCTCCAGGCAGGGGAATATAATCAAAATGAAAGATGCGCTTATAATCTGCCAGATCACATAGCAGGAACTCCCCACCCCAGATTTTTCCATCATCGCCATATCCGGTCCCATCCAATGCCACACCAATAACACGCTCGTCCAGGCCATGTTCCCCCATACAGGAAGCGATATGTGCATGGTGGTGCTGAACGCGGACCAAAGGGACCGGATCGCCCCATTGTTCAGCCAGCCGGGTTGAAAAATAACCCGGATGCATATCGCAGGCCAGCAATTCCGGTTTCACCCGGAACAGGTTCAGAAAATCATGAAGGGATTCTTCATAAAAATCATGGGTGGCCAGGGATTTCAAATCACCGATATAGGGGCCTGGAATGGCCTGATTATTTCGTCCCACACAAAAACTGGAAGACAATTCTGCCCCGAACGAAACCAGATTATTGACATTCAGCGAAAGGGTTACCGGCTCCGGCACAAACCCCCTCGACCGCCTCACCATGCACTCCCGGCTACCGATAACACGAACAACGGAATCATCGGTCCGGTGAACGATCGTTCGGTTATAAATTAAAAATGCATCCGCAATATCCCGAAACTGGGTTAAGGCTTCTTCATTGTCCTTTACAATGGGCTCCCCACTTCTGTTCCCGCTTGTAAGCACAATGGCATGACCCGAAAAATGCCGGAACAGCAAATAATGGATGGGCATGTAAGGCAAAAAAGCGCCGATACTTCGCAAGCCTGAATGAATATCGGACAACACAGAAGTTCCTGCCCATTTTTTTATAAGGTCCAGTATTACAATGGGGCGTCTCCATGAAATCAGCGCCCTCCTTTCAAAACGGTTAATTTTAGCGTAAAGCGACAATGTGTTTATATCCCTGAACATGACTGCGAAAGGCTTCCCGTCACGTTGTTTTCTGGCACGCAATTCCCTTACCGCATTTTCATTAAAAGCATCGCATGCCAGATGGAACCCTCCCACCCCTTTGATGGCAACAATCTTCCCGGAAAGCAGCAATGCACCTGCCGTTTTTAGCATCCTATCAATATCATCCTCCCGCTGGCGGTCGCCATATATCAATTCATACGAAGGGCCACACGACCGGCAGGCAACTGGCTGGGTATGAAAACGACGGTCTTCGATGTTTCCGTACTCAGCTTCACACAATCCACACATCGTAAACACATCCATCGATGTCCGGCCCCGGTCATAAGGCAAATCCCTGATTATAGAATACCGGGGACCACAATTGGTACAATTTATAAAGGGATAGTGATAACGGTGGGGTTGTACCTCCATATCGTTCAAACAATCATCGCAAACAGCAATATCAGGACTGATATGGGTAATCCCGTCCGAACCTATTTCACTGTCGGTAATGGTAAAGGAACCCATATTTAACGGATGGGCTTTTTTTGAACGCAGGGTTTCGATAAACGAAGCAGGAGGCTTCTCTTTTCTGATGCGACGAACAAAATCTGCGAGCACGTTGCGGGGAGCTTCCGCAAAAATTTCAACCCCTGCGCTGGTGTTCCTTACCCAGCCATGTACCCCGGTCCGTTTTGCCAACAGAAAAATAAACGGCCTGAAACCGACCCCTTGTACCAATCCTTTCACATATATATGTAACGCCGTCATCTTATTGTTGAAAGAATAACAAAGGTATTATTTGTATTTTAATAAAATCAAGCTAATTTTGTTAAGGTCAATAATTTTATGGATCCCCAGGCCATGCGGAAATTTAAAGAAACATTTTGCGAAAATTGTCCCGAAGGTTTCCGAAGTTTCTTTAATAAACTGGATAAGGCAGACCTGCAATATCTCAATGAAGAAAAAGTACCCAGAAATTATAAAAAAGGAACCGTTATCTTTAGTGAAGGCCAAAAACCACAAGGGATATATTGTCTCAGGGAAGGAAAAGTTAAAGTATATAAAATAAGTCTCGACGGACGGGAACAAATAACCCGCATCCTATTCCCCGGTGAACTTCTTGGCCTCAAAGCACTGTTAAGCGGAAATTCATATTCCGTTTCGTCTGCGACCCTCGATGATTCCGTACTGTGTTTTATTTCGAAAATTGATTTTTTTCAATTGATGCTCAAATATCCTGAATTCACTAAGGCAATTATCATTTCCCTAAGCCAGCTTTTGGAACAGGCTGAATTCAGGATGATCTCACTGGCCCACAAACCGGTAAGGGAACGATTGGCAGAAACCTTGCTGTTCCTCAATAAAACCTTCCACCATACCGCCCCTTCCTATCCCCGTTCCTATTTGAACATAACCCGTCAGGATATGGCCAACATCATTGGCACAGCTCCCGAAACCGTCATCCGGCTCCTCTCGGAGTTTAAAGAATCAAAACTGATCGAAATCAAGGGAAGAAAAATATTCCTGACCAATGTCAACGGCTTAAGAAAAATAGCCAACATCACCGACTAATTCCGCACTTTCTTCAAAAAAATTTGATAATCGTTTAAAAAGATGACCATTGTCATTTTTTTAAGCGATTTAATTAGCGTATTTTGTTAATAAATTAACAATATCATGGACCCAAAGGATTCAATCGGTTTTTTTTTATATAACATACAGGATTCAGTGGATGGCCCCATCGATTATTCAGCATTGGCAAGATATGCAGGGTCATTTCCCGGAATTGCAAAGACCTGGTTTTATTCTGATTTTTTTTGGAACGAAGAATCGGTCCGGAAGAAAATCGAGAGCCACAACCTTGGCCGGATCATCCTCGCAGGTTCCCTGCCCGGCACGGTAAAAGGCATCTTCTCCAAAGCCCTCAAGGGTTCGGGAAGAGACCCCCAATCGTTGGTACTGGTCTCTTTCAATAAATATGGAATCCGGACAGGAAACGACATTGAAAGGGCAAAAGCGCTCATTCTTTGTGCCATAAATAACATTCCTTATGAAATTGCAGCGGTACCGGAAGAGGTTCCAGTAAACCCTGCCACCCTGATCATTGGCGCCGGAATTGCGGGTATTCAGGCTGCCCTGGAAATTGCCGGAAGCAACCATCTTGTTTACCTCCTCGAAAAAACGGGTACGATCGGAGGAAAGATGGCAACCTTCGACAAGACTTTTCCTACCCTCGACTGTGCAGCCTGTATCCTGACCCCAAAAATGGTGGAAGTAAACCAACATCCGAAAATCCGGCTCATGACCTGTTGCGAAGTCATGGAAGTTCAGGGCGAAGCTGGAAATTTTTCGGTTCGGATACTCCAGAAAGCCAGAAAAGTAAATGTTTCCACCTGCATCGGCTGTGGTACCTGCGCCGAAAAATGCCCCGCTACCGCCCCCAGTGAATTCGACGCAGGAACGACCCTGAGAAAAGCCATTTACATTCCCTTTCCGCAAGCCGTCCCCAACAAATTCCTGGTCGATACAGAATCCTGTATTTACCTGAAAACAGGCAAGTGTAAGGCCTGTGTCAAGGCCTGCCCCGTTCCCGATTGCATCAATCTCGACGAACAGGACACGGAGGTCGTATTAAATGTTGGCAATATCATCGTGGCAACGGGTTATAAAACATTCGATGCAGCAAAGATGGAACAATATGGTTATGGAAAGTATCCGAACGTTCTCAATGCCCTCGAATTTGAACGCCTCCTGAATGCTTCCGGCCCTACCGGGGGCAACATCCACTATCGCAGCCAGGATAAAAAAGGAAACCGGGTGTTCACAACAGAAACCGGAAAACCTGAAAAACTCGCCATTATCCATTGTGTTGGAAGCCGGGACAAAAACCACAATAAATACTGCTCCCGCGTTTGCTGTATGTACTCTCTTAAATTTGCCCACCTCGTACTTGACAAATTGCCGGAAGCGGAAGTATTTGAATATTTTATTGACATGCGATCCTTTGGGAAAGGATATGAAGAGTTTTACGAGCGGATCAAAGAGGAAGGCGTTTCAATAATTCGTGGAAAGACAGCCAAGGTAGAAGAAAAAAACGGTAAATTGCTGATACGGGGCGAAGATATTCTGAATTCGACCCTGATTGAAAACACCGTTGACATGGTTATCCTTTCCACGGGGCTCGAACCCAGCGATGACAATAAAAAGATCAGCCAAATGTTGGGAATCCCTGTCACCGAATGCGGATGGTTTGAAGAGGCCAATTACAACACCGGCCCTACCGAGACCTTCCGGGGAGGGATTTTAATCGCCGGTGCCTGCCAGGGGCCAAAAGACATACCCGATTCTGTTGCCCAGGGTTCGGCTGCCGCCGCCCGCGTGATCCAATCCCTTCTCAGGGGAAAAGTTTCGAAAGATATCTCCGGGCTCACCTTATCGGAAATTGAAAAACGAATCATTGAACTTTCACCAGTCATTTAGCAAGGAGGATTGTTTATGAGTGTTCGCTTAAACCCAGATCTGAGAAACGAACTTGTACGGTTTGGCATCGGCGACTGGAATGCTTGTTACCACTGTGGTACATGCACAGCCATCTGCCCGCTGTCGGAAGAAGGGTTCCTCTTCCCCCGAAAAAAAATCAGGCTGATGCAAATGGGACTTGAAAGCCAACTGGAATCCAGCGTTGAACCATGGCTGTGCTATTACTGCGGCGACTGTACCAAAACCTGCCCCCGCGACGCCAACCCCGGCGAATTGATGATGTCGCTGCGCCGGTATCTGACATCTACCTACGATTGGACCGGTTTATCCAAAAAGTTTTATACCTCCGAAATATGGGAATTGGCATGGATACTCTTCTTTGCCTTACTTGTCGTACTTTCTTTCCTGGTGGTTTTGCCCTCCTTTGGATACCACTACACTTCCGAACTTACCCCCGAAGGAGGGGTTAAAATCAATTCCTTTGCCCCCATCCCGATAATCGAAGCATTCGATTGGATTATGGCCCTCATCGTTGCCTCCCTGCTCATTTCCAACATCCTCAGAATGTATTATAAAATTATCTGGAAAAATAGCACAACCAAAGTTTCTTTATGGGTCCACATTAGGGAATTCTGGTTACTGATTTTTAATTTCGCCGTTCAGCCAAAGTTCTCAAAATGCGATGATAAACGATATTGGCTTTCCCATTGGTTCCTCATGTCGGGTTATACCATTATGTTTATTGTCATTGTGGTTTACCTCCCCTGGTTTCAAACCGAAAAAATATTACCGGTTTGGGACCCCCAACGCTGGCTTGGCTATTATGCTACTTTCGGGCTTCTTTTTGGCCTGTTCGTAGCCATCATCGGGCGCTTCAGAAAAAAAGAGGTTAAATTCCAATTCTCGCACATCAGCGACTGGCTGTTCCTGATCATGCTCACCCTTACCGTACTGACCGGAATTTTGATTCATATTTTCAGGATCAACGGAATGCCAATGGCAACCTTCATCTCTTATATCGCACACATGGCCGTCCTCGTGCCCATGATCCTCATCGAAGTACCCTTTTCTAAATGGTCACACTTAGCTTACCGTCCGTTTGCCGTCTATTTTACGCAATTGAAAAAACATGCAACGCCCAAATAATTGCAATCTGTCAGATACCCAAAATTAACCGCTATGGAAGAACCCAGAATAGGCGTGTACGTTTGTTGGTGCGGCACCAACATTTCGAAAATGGTCGATGTTGAAAAAGTTTCCGATGAAGTCGGCAAACTTACCCATGTGGCCATTGCCAAAAATTATAAATACATGTGTTCCGATCCCGGGCAGGAACTCATTATCAAGGACATTCATGGCCACAAACTCAACCGCATCGTTGTCGCCGCATGTTCCCCACGGATCCATGAACTGACCTTCAGAAATGCAGTTGAAAAAGCCGGAATCAATCCCTACCTGTTTGAAATGGCAAACATCCGCGAACAGGATTCCTGGGTACATACCGACCGTGTGGAAGCAACCTCAAAAGCCATCGACCTGATTGTTGCGGCAATCCAACGCGTAAAATACCACGAACCACTCCAAAAACGCTCTGTGACCGTTGACCCGGCCACCCTGGTGATCGGTGGCGGTATCTCAGGAATGGCTGCTGCTTTGGAAATTGCCAATGCCGGAAAAAAAGTGTTCCTGATCGAAAAAACCAACCGGCTCGGTGGACAGGTAGCAAAATTCGACCTTACCTTCCCCCACCTTGCAAGTGCAAAACAACTCATCCTCCCTTTTGTCCAAAGTACAGAAAACCATCCGAACATTGACGTTTTCCTGAATACCGAAATCCGGGATGTAACAGGATATATCGGAAATTTTAAATCGACCGTTCCGATATCTGAAAATGAAAACATCGAACTGAAATTCGGGAATATTATTGCAGCCGTCGGATTAAAACCCTTTGACCCTTCCATAATTGAAGAATATGGCTATGGCCGCTTCCCCGACGTAATCACCTCCCTGGAATTTGAAGAAATGTTATCCAACGGCAACATCCTCACAAAACATGGGAAAGAACCCAGAAATATTGCCATCATCCATTGTGTTGGAAGCCGGAACAAAAAATACCATCCTTATTGTTCCCGGACTTGCTGCATGGCCGCGCTTAAATATGTCCACGAAATAAGGGCCTGCCTTCCCTCCGCCAATATATTTGAAATTTATGCCGATATGCGGGCTTATGGTAAGGGACATGAAGAATTTTACGCCCTGACCACCCACAAACAGATCATATTTCTCATGTACGACCAGCAGGAAGCCTTGCCTGTCATACGGCAGGCCAACAAGGGCGACAACTGCAATATGATCCTTGAAATGAATGAAAAATTATCCGGCGAATCCATTGAAGTGCCTGTTGACATGGTGATCCTCATGGTAAACATGGAAGCCCATGATAATGTGAAAGAGGTTGTTCGTGCCATCGGCGTCAGTCTTTGCGGGAACCAGTTCTTTATTGAAAAACATCCGAAACTCGATCCGGTTGCCACCACAACCGGAGGGGTATTCATCGTTGGCACCTGCCAGGGCCCAAAAGATATTCCCGATTCGGTGGCCCAGGCCCGGGCAGCCGCTGCCCGGATACTCGCTACCATTGCCCAGGGCTCTGTGGCCGTGGAAGTAACAACTGCCTGCGTCAACGAAGATCTTTGCTGTGGCTGTCAAACATGTGTCAGGGTTTGCCCCTATGGGGCAATCTCCTATAACCCGGAGAAAAGGTCCTCAGAAGTCAATGAAGTCCTTTGTAAAGGATGTGGCACCTGTGGTTCTGCCTGTCCAACCGGCGCCATATCCAGCAAACATTTCACCGACCAGCAAATATTAGCTGAAATTGAAGGAATCATGTCCATGTCATATAAAGGAGCATAACCATGAACTACCGACCAACCATCATCGCTTTCCTTTGCAATTGGTGTGCCTACACCGGTGCTGATCTTGCGGGCACCTCCCGTCTTAGGTATGCACCCAACATCCGGATTATACGGGTTATGTGCTCCGGAAGAATTGAACCGACTTTTGTCCTTAAAGCATTTCAGCAAGGAACAGATGGGGTGCTGATTTGTGGTTGCCACCCGGGCGATTGCCATTACCACGAAGGAAACTACAAATGCCTCCGCCGGTTTAAACTGATCCAAAAATATACCACCCAGATGGGTATTGAAAAGGAACGGTTACAACTTGAATGGATCAGCGCCAGCGAAGGCCAGCAGTTTGCCGAACTGGTCAACAACATGACCAAAACCCTCCTCCTGATTGGGCCTGTCAAAATAAAACAATCACTCGAAGTTCAACATCTAAAACAATAAAACATGCCTCCCGACCCTTCCAATCCAAAACCAAAAATCAAGTTGGCCGTTTATTGGGCATCGGCCTGTGGCGGATGCTGCGTTTCGGTTCTCGATACCCACGAAAAACTGCTGGACATCGTTGCCGCTGCCGACCTGGTTTTCTGGCCCATTGCCATGGATATCAAATATAAAGATGTGGAAGCCATGGCCGACCAGTCCATTGATCTGACACTTTTCAATGGCGCTGTCAGAAACAGCGAAAACAAACACATGGCCGAAGTGTTGCGAAAAAAATCAAAAATATTGGTTGCCTACGGATCCTGCTCGTATATGGGGGGAATTCCCGGCCTGGCCAATTTTCATTCAAAGGAAGAGATTTTCAACCGGGTTTACGAAACCTGTGAGTCGAACCTAAACCCCGAAAAAGTAAGACCTGCTGAAGTAGTTAACGTCAAAGAGGGCACCCTTGAAATCCCGGAATTCTTTAACGATGTTTATACTTTAAACCAGGTAGTGGACGTGGATTATTTTATACCGGGATGCCCTCCGCAAAGCGAACGGCTTATCGATGTTTTCACGGCCATCGTATCGGGCGCCGAATTGCCGCCCAGGGGCTCGGTGATCGGCGCTTTGGAAAAAACCAACTGCGACGAATGCCTGCGTAAAAAATCCGACAACAAAGCAATCAAAAAATTCTATCGCCCATGGGAAATAACTGATGACAAAGAAACCTGTTTCCTTGAACAAGGTGTGATATGTATGGGGCCGGCAACCAGAGGGGGATGCGGGGTAAGGTGTGTGGCCGGCAACTCCCCTTGCCGCGGGTGCTATGGGCCTCCATCAAACGCCCCGGATCCCGGCGCAAAAATGATGTCGGCCATTGCCACCATGATCGACGCCAATACCCCTGAAGAAATTGATGAAATTATTGAAACCATCGTTGACCCGGCCGGGTTGTTTTACCGGTTTAGTCTCCCAAGCTCAATTTTAGGAAGGAAAATTCTATGAGTAAAATTACCATCGACCCGATCACCCGACTTGAAGGACATGGGAAGATCGAAATTTTCTTGCACCCCGACGGAAGTGTCGATAATGTCTATTTCCAGGTACCGGAACTGCGCGGATTTGAAAAATTTTGCGAAGGCAGGCCCGTCGAAGAATTGCCATCCATCGTTACAAAAATATGTGGCGTATGCCCCGGTTGCCATCACATGGCCTCAGGCAAAACAGTAGATGCCGTTTTTGGCGTAGAACCGCCCCCAACCGCGAAAAAAATACGCGAACTCTTTTTTATGGCCCATTTTATCCATAGCCACATAGCCCATTTTTACGCACTGGCAGCGCCCGACTTTGTGGTTGGGCCAACGGCTAACCCGGCTGAAAGAAATATATTAGGGGTCATTGCAAAAGTCGGACTGGAAATCGGCGGAGAGGTTATCAAACAACGTCGCATCGCACAGGAAATTCAGGCCCTCATCGGTGGGCACCAAACCCACGTGGTCATGAACACGCCGGGTGGCGTAAAAAAAGGGATTACCCCGGAACAACGCGATGATATTGTAAAAAAAGCAGAAGGCTTTATCGAATTTTCAAAATTCTCTATTCAACTCTTTAAAGATGTCGTTCTTGGAAACAAAGCGTATGTTGATATCATCCTGAATGGGCCATACTCCCTGAAAATTCACTCCATGGGCCTGGTCGATGAACAAAACAAAGTCAATTTCTATGACGGTAAAGTCCGGGTAGTCGATACAGAAGGCAACGAACTTTGCAAATACAAACCGGTTGAATATACCGAATTTGTTGAGGAACGCGTTGAACCCTGGAGTTATCTCAAATTTCCATATCTGAAGAAAATCGGCTGGAAAGGATTTGTCGAAGGCCAGGATAGCGGTGTTTATCAGGCTACCCCGCTCTCACGGCTGAATGCTTCCGATGGTATGGCAACTCCGGTTGCCCAGAAAGAATATGAAGCCTTGTATGCCACCCTAGGCGGTAAACCCGTCCATGCAACCCTCGCCATGCACTGGGCCCGCCTCGTTGAATTGATCTATGCATCCGAACGCAGCCTTGAACTTGCAACCGACCCCGATATCACCGGAAATGACCTTAGGGCCCCGCTCGGGAAAATAGTCGGAGAAGGCGTTGGTATCGTTGAAGCACAACGGGGCACCCTGACCCACCACTATTGGACCGATGAGAAAGGAATGGTGAAAAAAGTCAACCTGATCGTCGGGACAACCAACAACAACGCAGCCATCTGTATGTCGCTTAAAAAAGCTGCCCAGGGCCTGATAAAAAAAGGAATACCAACCACCGAAGGAACCCTGAACATGATTGAAATGGCTTTCAGGGCATACGATCCCTGCTTTTCGTGCGCGACCCACTCGCTGCCCGGGAAAATGCGCTTGATTGTCAACTTCAGGGACCATTCCGGGGCCTTGCTTCAAACCATGAAAAGAGATTAGGGGTGAACCAACCATCCACATCCATTTCCCTTTCAAACCCATCCATCCTGATAATTGGGATTGGAAACGACATCCTTACCGACGATGGAATCGGCCCGCGATTGGCCAACGACCTCAACAAAAACCGTTTGCCCCCTGGTATCGCTATCATCCAGGCTACCCTGGGAGGCATGGAACTCCTTGAACTCATCCGGGATTATGATGTGGTTATTATCATCGATGCGCTTAAATCCGGGATGCATCAACCCGGGACAGTACTCTGCTTCGTTCCAAAAGATTTTGAAGAAACACTCAACCTCTCCAACATCCATGACATTGATTTCCTGACGGCGCTTGAATTGGGAAAAAGGACTGGAATGAAAATTCCGTCAACCATTACCATTATCGCAATTGAAATTGTTGAAGACCGGGTTTTCAGTAAAAATTTTTCACCCGAAATCGCTTCGAAATACCCGTATATTTTACATCAGGTACAAAAAAAAGTGGAAGAAACGCTTGCCATTTCCATTACATCCTGGCAAAAACCTTCATTGAAAAAAAACCGGATCAGGTTTACTTAGGGAATGAGAACCAGTCAACAACCGAACCCTAATCAACCATCCTGGAGATATAATGCGTGTGAAGCAAAGTATGGGCTTTCTCACTCATCGGGGAACCGAGAAATGAGTCGTACAATGCAATAACTTCCGGGTTTTCATGCGATTTTCTGAACTCTAAGCTAAGTTCCTCGGCATAAAGTGCCTGAATGCGCTTTTGCCTGATTTCGGGGTTTGTTGGAATGGGCTGGCCCCCACCTCCAAGACAACCTCCCGGACAGGCCATGATCTCTATAAAATGGTACTGGTCTTTGTCTTCCCTTACCTGCTGCATCACTTTCTTTGCATTGGCCAAACCATGCGCTACCACCAACCGTAACTCTTTTCCCTCTAAAAAATCCCATTCCGGCAAGGCTCCGGTAATTTTTAATGCCATCTTCCTGACACCCTCCATGCCCCGCACCGGACCAACAACCAGGTTTTCAAAAGGAATATCTTTCCCTGTAATCCTTTCATAGGCAGTGCGCAAAGTGGCTTCCATAACACCGCCGGTGGCCCCGAAAATTACGCCGGCCCCGGTTGCAATCCCCATCAGACTGTCGTAACGATCATTGGGCAAAGATTTAATGTCGATTCCTGCCTGATTGATCATAATAGCCAATTCGCGGGTTGTCAGCACATAATCGACATCCTTAAAACCACTGGACCTCATTTCGGGCCTGTCGGCCTCAAACTTTTTTGCCGTACATGGCATAATGGAAACCGAAACAATGTTTTCGGGTTTGATCCCGATCCGCTCTGCATAATACGTCTTTGATAAAACCCCAAACATCTGTTGCGGCGATTTGCAGGTAGAAACATGATGTATGAATTCAGGGAAAAGATGTTCCATATATTTGATCCACCCCGGGGAACAGGAAGTCGTCATCGGCAACGTAACGGAGGGGTCATGGTCCCTGAAATGCCGTTTCAACCGATGCAGGAACTCTGCACTTTCTTCAACGGTTGTAAGATCGGCTGAAAACGCAGTATCAAGAACCGCGTCAAAACCCAGGCGCCGGAGCGCTGAAACCAGCTTCCCCGTAATCCTCTTTCCGGGTTCAATTCCCAAATCCTCACCCAGGGCAATCCGCACGGCAGGCGCAGTCTGAACAACCACATGCCTGAGCGGGTCCCAAATCGAATTCCAGACTTCCTCAATATAATTCCTTTCAACCAGGGCCCCTGTGGGACATCGGTCGATGCACTGGCCACAATTGGTACAAATTACCTCAAACAAAGGTTTTCCGAAAAAAGTAGAGATCTTCATGTGGCTGCCTTTATAAGCAACCCCCACGGCCCCTACCCCCTGCAACTCGGCACATGTCCTGACACAACGCTGACACCGGATACACTTGGAGTCGTCTTTGATAATGGCCGGTGAAAGTGCGTCCATGGTCACCTTTTTCTCCCCCAACAAATGAAGGTAAGAGGGATTGATAATTTTAAACTCCGAAGCCAGAAACTGTAACTCGCACTTTCCATTCTTATAACAGTTGGTGCACTCTGCATTGTGCTCGGTCAGAAGAAGCTCAATCATGGTCCTGCGGGCAGTGCGCACCTTCAGGCTGTTTGTATGCACCTCCATACCCTCCTCGGCAGGAGTGGCACAGGATGCAACCAATTGCCTCGACCCCATCAGCTCGACCAGGCAAACACGACAATTTCCCGCTATTTTCAGGTCTTTGTGGTAACACAACGTCGGTATCTGAATATTGACGCTTTTCGCCGCATCCAGGATGGACGTACCCTTTTCAACCGTAACATCCAATCCGTCAATCCTTAATTTAACCGATTCCCGAATTTCTTCATCGAAATGCTTCCTGTCAAAAAACTCAAACTTTTCTTCTATCTCATCCTGCGCCAATTGCAACGTGACCGTTATAAAATCATATAATTCCTGTCGGGTGTATTTTCGGCCTTTTGTATCCAACAAAGAACCAATGGTGATATCGTTGACCAGCCTAAATGTTTCACCGATCTCGGCCACACGAAAGCCACTTTGGTACCTGACGGCAGCGATATCGTTGATATAGTTGATCATCAAGCTTCTGTCGGCATTCTGGACAGAGGCGGCCAGGACATCAAACAGAATGTTCAGAATGATGTTGAGCTCAGTGATCTCCATTTGTTGATAATGATAAAAAATGCCAGCATTCCCATGGGCAACCATCCGTTGGGTAAGGGTTGTCAATATTTTTTCTTTGGAAGCCATCATATCCTCATATATCAACAAATTGATCCTGAAAGAAAGATGTTTCAATGCAGCTTCGTTCCTGGCATGCCATTCGACCGGGTTACTTTTCATTCTTGACAGGAGAAAAAGCAAACGCCGCTCAATCAGATAGCGGGGAGAAGGCTCCCAGTTAAGTGCCTGCCGGGTATAGGATGAATCAATATTCAGTTTGAGGTCAAGATATTTCAGCATCCAGTAGCGTTCAAAAGGAGGAGGGGTCAGCTTTAGTTTGCCAAGAAGTATCCTGAAGAAAATTCCAGGATAAGCAATCCGTTTTGGAATATAGATGGGTTTTACCGGTTCCCCAAAAAAATCACGGGTGGCGATTCCGAACAACTGTTTGTGTGAAGTACATCCATCGGGGCTTGCAGCATATATATCATAGGCGGGCAACAAATGACTTTTTTGAACAACAGAGAGCAATATCTTTGTCAATTCGTTGATGTGGATATAGGAAACTGCCGATTCCCCTTTTCCCCCTAGTATCCGCGAATCATAATTGTGGGAGAGCCATGTGTGCAGGAATTTATATAAAGGGGGATACTCGCACCAATCACTAAAAACGGCTGCAAACCGTACCACCGAAACCGGAAAATCAACGCTCCGGAGCATTTCTTCCCCTAATTTTTTTGTCCTGGCATAGGAAAAATCAGCGTCGGGAGCCGATTTCTCTGTCACCAGGCCCCCGTCCTGCGGGAAAGTACAGGCAGAAAGAGAACTCGCAAAAATGAACCTTTTAATTTTCAGGTTGCCGGCCACTTCAATAATATTGCGGGTTCCTTCAACATTGGTGAGATGGTATGCCTGATTATCGGTATAATCAAAATTATAGAAGGCGGCCAGGTGAACGACAAAATCAGCCCCTCCCTGAAGTTGGATTTTCCTGATGACATCAGGTATTTGTGCCCTGTTGGCAATATCCCACTGAATCCAGTGTATATTCGGATGAAGATGAATATTGGCTTCTTTGGAAGAACGGCGTGCAATTGCAAAAACAACAAACTGATCTTTGACCAGATCAAGAAGATGACGGCCAATAAATCCGGAAGCCCCTGTAATGATCAGAGAAGGCAATTGCAGTTTCATCATTTGCCCCCCATTCCCTTTTCAGTTCCAGTGATCTGAAGGCGCCATTTTCGAGGCCATCCGGTGAAAATAAGATACAACAGCAATACAGAAAGCCCCATCAAACCATCCATAATTCCCGCGAGCAATACCATTGTGATAGGTTTAACAATCCAATAATAGCCAAAGAGAAAAAGAGTTGCAGAAAATTTGGTGATGCACGATAAAATGATCATCGGTTTGGATCTTTCGGGGTCCAATGCCGCTGAAATATAAGCATAACTGATAATTAAATGAAAAACGCCCCCCTGTACCGCGAAAAACTTTTCCGAAATGGTAAAGCCAAATAACTCGATTATATGACAGGGCAACACAATCAACGAAACACCGAACCCGATAGAATGGGCTGCAATCAACCACAACACCAACACCAAAAGTCTTCGTGAAAAAGACGGCACAGGATTTTTCGGATGTGACATAGCGTAATTATTTACAGAGCAATATTGCTGATTTGTAAATATATAAATAAAAAATCAAATTCAACAAAAAGAAATAATTCCCGGATATTTTTTTGCTTTTTACTATTTAGACCCTATATAAATATCAGAAACAGGGATTATTTTATGGTCTATTGTTAGTTTATTAACAAAAGAAATGATACTTTTGTTCCCACTTTTCAAAATTAATTATTAACAAATTACAATTCAATAATTTAAACTTTTTTAAAAATGGCAACAAGCGATTATTTGATTCAAGAACTGGTAGAAAAATATGGCCGGGACCGCACCAGCCTGATGCCAATTCTCCAGGGCGTTGTCCAACAGAAGAACTATCTGTCCGATCAGGACATGACGGAGATTGCCAAAGAACTGGATTTATCGGCAGCCCAGGTTTTTGGCACTGCTACTTTTTATTCTTTTCTGGACACGGAACCCCGCGGGAAATATGTTATCCGGGTTTGTAAAACCATAACCTGCGACATGCACGGAAAAAAACAAATCGTCCAGACTTTGGAAGATATGCTAAAAATCAAGGTTGGTGAAACCACGCCGAACAAGAAATTCACCCTTCTTGAAACCAATTGCCTGGGATGGTGCCATGAGGGCCCGGCGATGTTGATCAATGATAAGCCCTACTCCGGTTTAACCCCGGAAAAAATTCATGATATCATCAGTGAATATATGCACAAATAATCAAAACAAACAAGGAGACAACATCATGTCAGATACAAAATTAAAAAGAGTAGATCTTATTTTCGGGGAATATTCCCATGTAAAATATAAGGTACTGGCCGATACCCTGATTCGATCGAATGAGGATATTTTGAAAGATCTTCTGGAATCGGGCTTACGGGGCAGGGGCGGCGCTGGTTTCCCGACTGCAATGAAGTGGAAGCTCACGGCTGAAGTCCCATCCAATGAAAAATTTGTTGTATGCAATGCCGACGAAGGCGAACCCGGCACATTCAAAGATAAGGAAATTCTCAGCCGCGTCCCGAGAAAGGTTTTTTCGGGCATGGCCATTTGCGGTAAAGTTATTGGCGCTAAAAAGGGATATCTTTACCTGCGTGGGGAATATGTCTTTCTGTTGCCTGAACTGATGAAAGAGCTTGATCAATATCATGAATTTGCGAAAGAACTGGGTCACGATTTTACCATCGAAATCAAACTTGGCAGTGGCGCATATATATGTGGGGAAGAGAGCGCTTTGTTTGAATCGATGGCCGGTGACCGTGGCGAACCCCGAAACAAGCCACCCTATCCCACAACTTCGGGCTATCTTGGAAAGCCAACCGTGATCAACAACGTGGAAACATTTGTCAATGTATTGATGATCATGCGGCTTGGCCCCGAACAATACAGGCAACTGGGAACTACCGATTCGCGTGGTTCGAAAGTGTTCTCTGTTTCAGGCGATACCCCCATCCCTGGCATTTATGAGCTGGAATTGGGCATGCCCTTAGATCGTTTTGTGGAAGAATTCGGCGATGGCGACACCAAGGCCGTTCAGGTTGGCGGCGCTTCGGGTTTTTGCGTACCAAGAAAAAAATTCAAAGATACGGTCATCGGCTTTGAAGGAGTTCCTACAGGAGGTTCCATGATGTTGTTCAACAGTTCGCGCTCCATGTACAACGTTCTTCACAATTATCTCGAATTTTTCGAAGAAGAATCCTGCGGACAGTGCACTCCTTGCCGCGTGGGTTGCCAGCAACTCCGCAAAGGGATTGTTGCCGTTAAAAAAGGTGAAAAAAAAGCAGTGTACCTTGACCAGCTTATGAAACTGAGCGAAAGTATGAAGTTAACTGCAAAATGTGGTTTGGGACAATCCGTCGCCAACTCTTTTTCATCCATCGTGAACAACTTTAAAGAGGAGATGATCTACTAATCCAGTATAAACCAGAAAACAGTAAACCAAGATATGACAAAGCTAATTAACCTGACAATCGACGGCATCAACGTATCGGTTGAAGAGGGAAAAACCATCCTCGAGGCCGCCCGCAGCCTGAACATTCATATCCCTACCCTATGCTACCATGAAGATTTGTGCGTAGCCGGTAACTGCCGTGTTTGCGTTGTGGAACAGGAGAAAGTACGAAACCTCCCTGCCTCCTGCGCCACCCCGGTCGCCGAAGGTATGGTAATCCATACCAATAGCATGAAAGTCCGTTTGGCACGCAAACACATCGTTGAATTGCTCCTGTCTGAACACAACGCCGATTGCACCAAATGTTATAAAAACGGAAATTGTGAACTCCAGGCACTGGCATCGCAAATGCTGACCGGCGACCACATGTTCCTTGATCTGGTACCCGATAAAAAGTACTCGATCGATATGTTCAATACAGCCATCATTAAAGATGACAGTCGCTGTATCCGTTGTCAACGTTGTGTCCGCACCTGCGAAGAGTTGCAAAGCGTCAGTGCGCTGGGCGTTGCCTATAAAGGCGATAAAATGAAGATTTCGACTTTCTTCGAACATCCTTTATTTGAAGTTGTTTGCACCAACTGCGGCCAATGCGTAAACCGCTGTCCGACCGGCGCCCTCATCGAAAGAAACTACATTGACCAGGTTTGGGATGCCATTTATGACCCAACCAAACATGTGGTTGTTCAAACTGCCCCTGCCGTGCGCATCGCCTTAGGCGAAGCATTGGGAATGCCTGCCGGGAAAATAGTTACCGGAAGAATGGTTGCAGCCCTTCGCCGATTAGGCTTTAATTCCGTCCTGGATACCGATTTTTCAGCCGACCTTACCATCATCGAAGAAGGTCATGAACTGCTGAGCCGGCTTAAAAAGGCCCTGGTTGACAAAGATCCCAAAGTGGCCCTGCCGATGACCACCTCCTGTTCACCAGGCTGGATAAAATTTATCGAACATACCTTCCCCGAATTTCTTCCCAACGTCTCAACCTGCAAATCGCCACAACAAATGTTCGGCGCACTGGCGAAAACCTTCTATGCCCAAAAACGCAACCTTGATCCACGAAACATTGTTTCTGTGTCGATCATGCCCTGTACCGCAAAGAAATTTGAAGCCAACCGCCCCGAAATGCGCTCAAGTGGTTATAAAGATGTTGATTATGTACTGACTACCCGCGAATTGGCCATTATGATCAAACAAGCCGGTCTCGAATTTGAAGCTTTACCTGAAGAACATTTTGACAGCTTAATGGGCGTTTCCTCCGGTGCCGCTGTTATTTTCGGAGCTACCGGGGGCGTTATGGAAGCTGCCCTGCGTACGGTGTATGAAGTCGTTACAGGGAGGGAAGTACCCTTCGATGGACTCAACATCACACCGGTCCGTGGCACTGAAGGCGAACTGCGCGAAGCTACCATTCTGATCGATAAAGTTAAACCTGAATGGGGATTCCTGGAAGGCGTTGAATTAAAGTGCGTCGTTGCCAATGGCCTCAGCCATGCAAAAACCGTTATGCAAAACGTGAAAAGCGGTAAAGCCCATTACCATTTTATCGAAATCATGGCTTGCCCCGGCGGATGCCTCGGCGGCGGTGGCCAACCCATTCCTACCAATCCCGAAATCCGTTCCAAACGGAAACAGGCCATCTACGAAGAAGATATGGGAATGCCCATCCGTAAATCGCACGAAAACCCTGAGATTCTGGCACTTTATGAGGAATTTCTTGAGAAACCATTGGGCCATAAATCCCACGAACTCCTTCATACGCATTATACACCCCGAAAGAGGTACTAACACATCTATGCCCATCTTTACAAAGCTGTCCTGCCACAAAGGACAGCTTTTTTTTTAAAAAAGTTGCCTTGTCATCCCGACAAGGCAACTGGCGCACATTTACTGACAATGATATGTATAAAGAACGAGAAAAATTCAAATTTCCCCAGGGCCCTTCTGTGTTTTACGTGGCATCCGTGACGATGGAAAGTCCCGGTAAATAATCCGCTCTTGGCCCCGGATCACCGGGCAATCTTCAACATCAATGATGATCCTTTTTCCACCCTTTCTGTCTTTTATCGAGTAGCTCTTGATTCTCTCCAATGGAATGTCCCCAACGATATCCGAAAAGGTTTTCTGTTGTTCGATATACTTCCGGATTTGTTCTCCGTCGAAGGGGAACCCTTGGTTCCATTCAAAATCGGCCGGTCCATCCGGTGAACCGTGAAAATCAGGGATACACGGGAAATTGAAACGGAACTCCCGTGGGCCTTTCGTACGGTATATCTTCCTTTCAGGCGATAAAACAACCACCCTTTCGATGTCCCGCCCTAAGGAATCCGACAACAGCGAATCCCGGATTTCCAACTCCAGGTTCACATGCATCTCTTCTATGTTTTTTGCCAGTTCATCCAACTCCATCTCCATATTCACCTTCATGTCGCGCAAAATCTGGTCCATATCTTCCTGGCCCAACACCTTATCAACGGTGAAAGCCGTATCAAGAACGGTGACCGCTCCGTTTTTATCGTTTACAATTTTTAACTTAATGGTCGATTTGGGATCACCCTGACTTTTTTCCTGCGCAACCACAGGCCGGATTGGCAACAGGAATGACAGGATCGTGATTCCGGAAAACACGACAACGAATTTCAATAAAGATGAGCATTTCATAAGGACCTCCTTTGGTTTGTTTTGCAATGCAAATCTAATTGCAGTAAGTCGCTGAAAATGTTAATGAAACGTTAAAATTGGTTAACGTATCGTTAATCTTGCAACGCGTCACTTTTCTTTACATATTTTTGTACCATGAATAAAAAATTACTGTATATACTCATTGCAGGCATCTGTATTTCTCTCCTGGGAATCATCATCGTTCAGTTCTTCTGGATACAAAATGCTTTCAGGATCAAGGAATCGCAGTTTGGCCGGGGTGTCAACGATGCCCTTGGGAGCGCAGTAAACAAAATGGAAACCAGGGAAAATATGTATTTTATCAGCAGGAATTACGAAGGCGATAGCATCATGAGCATTGTTCAGGCTTTTACAAAAGATACTTCCCAGATCATCAAAGAGCGCCTTGATTCACTTCTTGCCTTAAACGAATTTCAACCCTTAAAGAAAAAAAGGCCGAAGACAACTCCGATGCAGATTCCTCCACATCCCCATTCTCCCCGCCCCCTGCCAACCCATGAGTTTATTCAGTATTCCTATCAACTCAATTTCCATCCAGGGATTGAAGTCGTTGATACCATTAAAATACAAATGGAACAGTTTTTTCATGAAATGCCGGCAAACGATTTCAATACCTTTGCTTTTGAATGGAACGATCAATTAAACCGCATTGATTCAATATTACAGGCAGAAAGTGATTTTTTTCACGTTCAGGAAGAGATTGTACATGGTGGACAATCCATCCAAACAGATATCTCCGGCCAGTCGGAATACCGTTACAGGACAAACCCCCGTTTCCAGGACTGCCCATCCCACCTCGTCGTTCCGGAAAAGGCTTTTCATCGGCCACCCAACCCTTTACAACAAAAAGATATCCTGGAAAAGCGTATTCAGAAACTCGACAACAAAGCAAAAAAAATCCAGGACGTCATAAAAAAAATGGCCATTGAACTGGAGACAAAACCAGCCCCCATCGAGCAACGGATCAATAAAAAAAACCTACAGGCAACCCTTCGGGAAGCGCTCGCGGACAAAGGCATCGATCTTCCTTTCGAATTCGCTGTCTATTCTCCCTCGAACGACAGCAACCCTTTCCCCATCCGCTCCGCCGAATTCAATGCAACCTGCCAGACCACCGAACACCGGGTATCCCTTTTCCCCAACGACCTTTTTCAAAAACCCGACCTGCTCCTTGTCTTTTTCCCAAATCAAAAGTCACACGTCCTGAAATCGTTATCGCTCCTGCTTTTTGGATCAATCCTTTTTACCCTTATTATCATTTTTACATCGGCAGCCAGCATTGTCGTCATGATCCGACAAAAAAGAATCTCGGATATCAAAACCGATTTCATCAACAACATGACCCATGAATTTAAAACCCCCCTGGCCACCATATCCATCGCTACCGACTCCATTAACAACCCAAAAGTGATCGGGGAACCCGATACCATTAAAAACTTTACCCGAATCATCAAAGAAGAAAACAACAGGATGAATGCCCGGGTCGAGCAGGTATTGCAAATGGCCCTGCTCGATAGCCGCGATTTTCACCTCCACCCCCGAATCACGGACCTGAATTACCTGATAGAAAAGTCGGTTGAACATTTCAAACTCCAGATCGAAAAAAGGGAAGGCGCCATTGTCATGAAACTGGAAGCGGAAAACCCATGGGTTGAGATCGACGAAGACCACATTCGCAATGTACTGCTTAACCTGCTCGATAATTCGAATAAATATTCCCTGACAAAACCGGAGATAGAAGTTTTTTCATTCAACAGGTCAGGAAAACTATTTTTTGGGGTCCAGGACAAAGGAATGGGAATGAGCGCAGAGACCCAACGCAAAGTTTTTGACAAATTTTTCCGTTTGACCTCGGGAAATATCCATAATATTAAAGGGTTTGGACTGGGATTAAGTTATGTTAAAGCCATCGTGCTTGCACACCAGGGGACCATCAACATAACGAGCGACCTGGGAAAAGGAAGCCGGTTCGAGATTGGCCTGCCCACGGCCTCAATAACGAATGGAGAGGTAGAAAAATAAACGATATTTTTATTATGACGAAATGAACGTAAAGAATAAAATATTGCTGGTTGAAGATGATCCAAACTTCGGATCAATCATGAAATCATATCTGGAATTGAACGATTTCGAAGTCGTCCTGAAAACCGATGGGAAACAAGGGTTGGCAGCATTCAGAACGGTAGGTTTTGATATTTGTATCCTGGACGTCATGATGCCCGAAATGGATGGATTTACCCTGGCCAGGGAGATTAAAAAGGCAAACAGCCGCGTTCCATTTATTTTCCTGACTGCAAAATCGTTGAAAGAGGATATGCTCGAAGGTTTTAAAACCGGGGCTGACGATTATATCACCAAGCCTTTCGATTCCGAAGTCCTTCTTTTTAAAATTAAAGCCATTTTAAAAAGAAACAACCAAAGCCTTGAAACGGAAAATGACCTCATCGCCATTGCCATTGGCAAATTGCAATTTAACTATGCGCTGCGGACCCTTTCGTACGACAACCTGGTACAGCAACTCTCTCCCAAAGAGGCCAAACTCTTACGTCTTTTATACAATGCCAGGGAAGGCATCCTCCCGCGAAAAGATGCCCTTGAACAAATCTGGGGATCCGACAACTATTTTAACGGCCGCAGTATGGATGTTTTTATTGCCCGGCTGAGGAAATACCTGAAAGCCGATCCTGCCATCGAGATCGTAAATATCCATGGGAACGGTTTCAGGCTTATCGGAGCGTAACGAATTATATCTGAACGTTCTGAACGTTGGACCCTGTTGGATTGCAACCCAAATCTCCCGGGAGCCAGGAGGCTTCCCTTCGCCATTTCCCACCTCGTGGAAAGGCAATATCCATCCATTTACATGATCTATTTGTGATTTTATTAACACTGTGATTTTATTAACACTAAAATGTTGCACGGTTTGTTAAATGGTGTTAAATTTGCAGCCGGATTTTCTTTGAGTCCAAATAACAAAAAAGGTGGATAAGCCATGAAAGTATCAGAAATAGTTGAATTATTGCAAGGTAGGGTCATCACAGGAGAAAACATCACCGGGCATGAGGTAGAGCGGGCATTTGCATCCGATCTGATGAGTGATGTTCTTACCATTAAGACCGATAATCTCCTGCTGCTGACCGGACTGGTGAACATTCAGGCCATTAGGACGGCAGAGATGTCGGATATCGGTTGTATTGTTTTCGTGCGCAACAAAGTGATTACCGAAGAGATGATAAACCTTGCCAGCGAATGCAGGATAACATTGGTACAAAGTGCTTTTTCGCTATTCAGGGCAAGTGGTGTTTTATTTCGTGCGGGGATCGAACCCGTATTTTAACGCTTCAGAAAGGATGCATTTCGAATTTTCAGTTGAAGGTGGAAATTTTTCCAGTGCAGGATATCCTTCCAGTCAGGTTAAAAGGCGTCTGAAGGAGCTGAATGTCGACGGAAACGTGATCAAACGGACCGTGGTAGCGTTGTATGAGGCAGAGGTCAACATTGTTGCCCACGCTTTCCGCGGAACCATCGCAGTTGAGATTGACACCAGGAAAATTTTCATTGTCCTGAACGACGAAGGCCCAGGCATTCCCGATATCGAAAAAGCCATGGAGGTTGGTTACTCTACCGCTACCCCCGCAGTACGAGAGATGGGGTTTGGTGCCGGCCTGGGGCTATCCAACATGAAAACCAACTCCGACAAACTCATCATTACCAGCGAAGTGGGTATTGGTACCCGGGTTGAGATTACGAACTATTTTGAACGAACCAACCCATGAAAAGCCAGCAGGAATCGCACTTTCACCATGCACTGAAATTCAGGGAAGAGATCTGTATTGGCTGTTCCCATTGCATGAACAGCTGTCCGACAGAGGCGATTCGGGTGGTCCAGGGGAAAGCCCGGTTACTCGAAAACCGGTGTGTGGATTGTGGGGAGTGCTACAGGGTTTGCCCTGTGGGTGCGATTGTTGTTGAGCAGGATGATTTCGAAAACATATACAAACACACGACTCGGGTAGCCCTGATACCCTCGGTTTTCACCGGCCAGTTTCCCGAAAGTGTCAGCCACACCGACATCCTGGCAGCGGTATACGAGTTGGGGTTCACCCATGTTTTTGAAGTGGAGGAGAGCGTCCCCCTTCTGGTTGAACAAGTCAACAGTTATCTCACCAAACATACCTCGACAAAACCCCTGATTTCAGCCTTTTGTCCGGCCATCGTAAGGTTGATCCAGGTAAAATTCCCCACGCTCACAGAAAACATCATTCTTTTAAAAGCCCCGGTGGATGTGACGGCCATGCAGGTGAGAGAAAGGTTTTCCCGCCAGGGGATTGATCCATCCGGGGTCGGTGTGTTTTATGTGACACCATGTGCAGCAAAAATAGTGGCGGTGAGAAGCCCCGTCGGGGAAGAAAAATCGGTTGTTGACGGGGTAATCAACATGAACTACCTCTATAACAAAGTGTACAAGATCCTTCGCCTGAAAAAACAGAGGGCACCAGGCGGCCCCATGGGCCATCTGTCGGAGCAGGCGATTTGCTGGAGCCTGACGCGGGGAGAGGCCAGCCACATGAAGCAGGGACGCAGTCTTGCCATTGATGAGATCAACAACGTTATCGATTTTTTGGAAAAGGTCGAAAATGAAGAGGTTGATGGAATCGATTTCCTTGAATTGCGCGCGTGCGATGAGGGGTGCGCGGGTGGAATCCTTTGCCCCGGCAACCGTTTTCTCACGGCCGACAAGCTCAGGAAAAGAGCACAATCTTCTTCGGAGATGAAACCGCCCGGGAAACCCGATTCTCATGATGTGAATAACGAAGCCAACCTCCTCCAGCCGGCTGATTATTTGCTTCAAAAGATTCATCCCAGATCAATCCTGAAATTGGACGATAACATGGCCGATGCGATGATCAAAATGAAGCGCATTTATGAACTCAACAACCTGCTTCCCCAAGTCGATTGCGGCATCTGCGGATCTCCTTCCTGTAAAGCACTGGCAGAGGACATCGTGCAACGCGGGGCGTCGCTCCCACAATGCATCTTCGTTCAAAAGATACTCGAACAGAATGAAAAACTGGAGATAGGCGAATCCATCGAGATTATGCGCAAAATATGGAGTTCCTCAAAACTGGATAAAAACGGACTGAAGGATGAGATCAACGATATCAGGTAAACATTTAACAACATAACGATGACAATTTCCGAAATGGTTTCTGCATTAAACCTGACCCTCTTCGCAGGTGAAAACGGGCTCAACCGCGAGATACAGGGTGGTTATTGCGCTGACCTGCTCAGCGATGTGATGGGGCATGCAAAATCGGGACAGGTATGGATTACCCTGCAAACCCATAAAAACGTTTTAGCCATTGCCTCTCTCAAGGATCTTTCCGCGATCATCCATGTAAAGGGATTGCAACCAGACCCTGGTACGATTGAGCACGCGAATCTCGAGAACATACCGGTTTTGGGCACCACAGAAGAGGCTTTTGAGACCTGCGGGAAACTCTTCCGGCTGTTGAACAAGTAGTTATGTTTTTCAACACCGATCTTCACATACATACTGTACTTTCTCCCTGTGGCGACCTGGAGATGAGTCCGGTTGCTATCCTGGAGCGGGTAAAGGCCCTGCATCTCGACATCATCGGAATCACCGACCACAACAGCACCCGACAGGCTCAAATCATTTGCGGGATGGGGGAAAAATCAGGGATTAAAGTGCTTGCCGGGGCTGAGGTCACCACCCGGGAAGAGGTGCATTGCCTTGTTTTTTTCGACCAACCGCAGGAGGTAGAAACTTTCCAGGAGTTTCTGGACCATCATCTTCCTGAGATAAAAAACGACACGGATCGTTTTGGTTATCAGGTCGTTGTAAACTCCAATAATGAAATTATCTATACGGAAGAGAAGCTACTGATCACCGCTCTTCCCGTCTCCATTGAGGCGCTGGAAGCAATCGTGCATGACCTGAACGGACTTTTTATCCCGGCCCACATTGATCGCTTGCGATTCGGGCTCCTCGGACAAATTGGTTTCATACCCGACGATCTCAAGGCAGATGCCATGGAGTTTTCGCCAAATTGTGATATTCAGGCACTGTGCAACCATCACCCCGAAATCAGAAAATATCAATGGATAACCGGGTCGGATGCACACCGGTTGTCGGACATGGGCAGATGCCGAACCCTATTGGAAATAAATTCAAAAGAGTTTGGCAGCGTGAAGAGTGTGCTGACCGGAAACGAGGGTAAAAGGATTCAAATTATCAACCAACCTGTGAATTTTATAACAACGTGAATTTTATAACAACTATTTTACTAAATTTGCAGTGAAAAATTTGGCACTACACATCATGGACATCTTTCAAAACGCAATCTCTTCAGGAGCCAGTTTTATAGAACTTGGAATTGAAGAGGATACCGTTAAAAATATGCTTTCATTGATGATCCGGGATAATGGCTGCGGGATGACGAAAGAGATGACAGAGATCGCGGAAGATCCATTCTTCACCACGCGGACTACCCGAAGGGTGGGACTTGGTTTACCCTTGTTAAAACAAAATGCAGAGCGAACGGGTGGTTATTTCAGAATAGACAGTTCACAAGGTATTGGCACCAAGGTGACTGCAGGGTTTCTCCTGAACAGCATCGACCGTCCGGTGCTTGGAGATGTTGCCGGGGCTATCATGCTGACAGCGGGTGCGCATACCGACATTCACTTCAGCTACCACCATTGCAAAGACAATAAATCATTCACTTTCGACACGATTGAAGTTGGTGAGGCACTGGGGGAGATTCCCCTGAATGAACCCACGGTTTACCGGCCGATATGCAATTTGATCAATCAAAATTTGCGGGATATCGGCGTTGACACTAAGGCATAAAACCATAGAAGAACGAGATATGGAAAAAATTAAAACACTGGCCGATTTGAAGGAGATGAAGGAACGCCTTCAGGCCAAAATGGATTTACGTGAAAAGAGCAACGACCCGGATTCATACATTAGGGTCAGGGTAGCGATGGCAACCTGTGGAATTGCTTCCGGCGCAAAGGAGGTGATGGAGGCTTTCATTGAAGAGTTTGAAAAACGCAATATCGGGGCCATCGTCACGCAAACAGGATGTATGGGATATTGTTATGCCGAGCCTACCATAGAGATCACGAAGCCTGGTCAGGATCCCCTCACCATCGGGTATGTTGACGTAAAAAAGGTCAGTAAAATCATTGATAAATACATTCTGAACAACGAACTTGTTGAAGGCATCATACCGGTGAATTACGAAAAGATTGATCATCATTAATTAAATCGTGAGACGACTCATGGCAAAAATTAAATCACATATTCTTGTTTGTGGTGGAACGGCTTGTCGCGCCACCGAGAGCGATCATATCCTGAGAAATATGCAGGAGCTGATCGTCGAAAAAAGTCTTGAAAACGAGGTTCAGGTCATTAAAACCGGTTGTTTCGGATTTTGTGAAAAGGGTCCGATTGTAAAGATGATGCCCGATAACACCTTCTATACCCAGGTAAAACCTTCAGATTGCAGGGAGATCGTTGAAGAACACGTCATCAAGGGCCGTAAGGTGAACCGTCTGCTTTATGAAAATCCTGAAACGAAGGAGCGGATCGGGGATTCGAAGCAAATTGGCTTTTATAAAAAGCAGATGCGTATTGCCCTCAGGAACTGTGGGTTCATCAACCCGGAGAGCATCGAGGAGTACATCTCCCGCGATGGCTATCTCGCATTGGGCAAAGTTCTCACGGAGTTGACCCCGGAAGCGACCATCGAGATCATCAAGAAGTCGGGCTTACGAGGCCGCGGTGGCGGCGGTTTCCCGACAGGGCTCAAGTGGGAGATAACCCGAAAATCGGTCGCCGATCAAAAATATGTGGTCTGCAACGCCGACGAAGGCGACCCCGGGGCTTTTATGGACCGATCCATCCTGGAGGGGGACCCACATACAGTACTGGAAGCCATGGCAATCAACGGGTACTGTACGGGGGCCAGCAAAGGGCTGGTATACATCCGGGCCGAGTATCCATTGGCCATCGAACGGCTTAAAATCGCAATGAAGCAAGCCATTGAGGCCGGTTTGCTCGGGAGAAACATCCTGGGAACCGGTTTTGATTTCGATATCGATATCCGTTACGGGGCAGGCGCTTTTGTTTGCGGGGAAGAGACCGCCCTCATCCATTCGATGGAGGGCTTACGCGGTGAACCTACGGTCAAACCTCCCTTCCCTTCCGAGTCGGGATACCTTGGAAAACCATCCAATGTGAACAATGTTGAGACCTACGCCAACATACCGGTGATCATCAACAAAGGGGCCGACTGGTTTGCAAGCATCGGTTCTGAAAAATCGAAGGGCACAAAAGTGTTCGCTCTTGCAGGGAAGATCAACAATGTGGGCCTGATTGAGGTTCCTATGGGCATTACCCTCCGGGAGGTCATTTTTGAAATCGGTGGAGGTATCAAAGACAACAAAAAGTTCAAGGCGGTGCAAACCGGTGGTCCCTCGGGCGGTTGTTTGACAGAGAAACACCTCGACACTCCGATAGATTACGACAACCTGATCGCCGCCGGTTCGATGATGGGTTCCGGAGGAATGATCGTCATGGACGAAGACGATTGTATGGTCGCCATGGCGAAATTCTATCTTGAATTTACCGTTGAAGAATCATGCGGAAAATGTTCACCCTGCCGGATCGGAAACAAACGGCTGTTTGAAATACTTGAAAAAATTACCCAGGGCTCAGGAACAATGGAAGATCTTGATAAACTCAGAAACCTGAGCTATGTCATTAAAGATACTTCCTTGTGCGGTTTGGGACAGTCTTCGCCTAATCCGGTCCTCTCCAGCCTGAATAACTTTTATGACGAATATGTTGAACACGTAACCATTAAAAAATGCCGGGCAGGAAATTGCAAATCCCTGATGCAGTACATTATCAACCCCGATAACTGCATCGGCTGTACCCTTTGCGCCAGAAATTGTCCGGTCAATGCCATCAGCGGTGAACGAAAACAAGCCCATTTTATTGACCAGGAAAAATGCATCAAATGTGGGGCTTGTATGGAAAAATGTAAATTTAATGCAATTTATATCAATTAACCAGGAGGTATAAATGGAAATTGTTAAATTGATGATCGACGGGAAACCCGTTGAGGTTGAAAAGAATACAACGATTCTAAAGGCAGCCAAATCCATTGGAATCGACATACCTACCCTTTGCTATTTTCAACTCAAAGACATGGGAATTGAAAACCGTCCGGGTGGATGCCGCATTTGTGTCGTTGAAGTTGCCGGCCGTCGCAACCTTGCCCCTGCCTGCACAACGGCCGTAGCCCCTGGAATGGAAGTAAATACCCACAATATCAGGGTGTTAAATGCACGTAGGACGGTACTTGAACTCATCCTTTCCGACCATCCTGCCGAATGTCTAACTTGCGCAAAATCAGGTAATTGTGAATTGCAAAGCATCGCCCAGCAATTTGGCGTACGCGAAATACCCTATCAGGGGGCACAATCTACCTACCGCAAAGATACCTCGCCTGCGATAATCCGCGATATCGATAAGTGCATCATGTGCAGGAGATGCGAAATGATGTGTAACGATGTCCAAACGGTTGGGGCTCTTTCGGCCATCAACAGAGGGTTTATGGCAGTGGTTGCCCCTGCTTTTGAAATGAACCTCGAAAAATCGCCCTGCACCTATTGCGGACAATGCGTCTCTGTGTGTCCAACCGGGGCTCTGACAGAAGTGGACCACTCCCGAAATGTAATCAACGCGTTGGCCGACCCAACAAAAACCGTTGTAGTCCAAACAGCGCCTGCTGTCCGCGCTGCCCTTGGAGAAGAATTTGGCCTCGAGCCAGGCACCCTTGTAACGGGGAAGATGGTCGCTGCACTACGAAGACTCGGATTTACTTATGTATTCGACACCGATTTTGCTGCCGATCTGACTATTATGGAAGAAGGAAGTGAATTTCTCGACCGCCTTACCCGTTACCTTAAGGGTGATAAAAAAGTGAAACTGCCCATCCTGACCTCCTGCTGCCCGGGATGGGTAAACTTTTTTGAACACAACTTCCCAGACCTGGCCGATGTCCCTTCCACCGCCAAATCGCCTCAACAAATGTTCGGCCCGATTGCCAAAGAATATTTTGCAAAAAAACTGGGGATCGACCGTAAAAATATGATTGTAGTCTCAATCATGCCTTGCCTTGCAAAAAAATATGAGTGCCAGCGCGATGAGTTTAAAGTTAACGGCGATCCGGATGTAAATTTTTCCATCTCAACCCGCGAACTGGCCCAACTTATCAAACAGGCCAATATCGATTTCATATCCCTTCCCGATGAGGATTTCGATAACCCATTAGGGGCATCGACCGGCGCTGGCGTGATTTTCGGAAATACCGGGGGCGTAATCGAAGCTGCCTGCCGTACAGCCTATGAATTATATACCGGGAAAAAACTTGAAAAAGTCGAATTCAACGAATTGCGGGGAATGGAAAATATCCGGCATGCGACCCTTGACTTCGACGGGCTCCCCGTCAACATCGGCATTGCCCATGGCCTGGGCAATGCCCGGAAACTGCTCGATGACGTAAGGGCCGGGAACAGTGAATTTCATGCCATCGAAATCATGGCCTGCCCTGGTGGTTGCATCGGTGGCGGAGGACAACCCTATCACCATGGAAATTCGGAAATCCTAAAAAAACGGGCTGCCGCCATTTATCGCGAAGATGCCGGGAAACCCATCCGGAAATCACATGAAAATCCTTTTATTATTGAACTTTATAAAGAGTTTTTAGGTAAACCTCTGAGCGAAAAATCCCATCATCTGTTGCATACCCACTATTTTGATAAAAGCGCAGCTACTTTTATTGAAGGATAGGAGGTTTATCATTTTATACGTTTTTGAATTTTGAGTTTTAATTCATATTTATGGCACACATTAAATTATCGGAAAGGAAATTGCAGGAGCTTAAAGAGGTATGCAAATCCTTCAACAATGATAAAGGGGAGCTTATCAATGTTCTTCATAAAGCACAGGGAATTTTCGGATATCTCCCGGCCGAACTGCAAGAGGTGATTGCAAAAGAATTGAACGTTTCCGTTGCCCACGTTTACGGGGTTGTAACATTCTACTCTTTCTTCACCATGACCCCCAAAGGGGAACATCCCATCTCTATTTGTCTTGGAACAGCCTGTTATGTAAGGGGCGCTGAGAAGGTTCTCGAAGAATTCAAACGTGTCCTGAACGTCCAGGTTGGCGAAACCACTCCCGATGGCAAATTCTCGCTCAGTTGTTTGCGTTGTGTCGGGGCATGCGGATTAGCCCCGGTTGTAATGGTGGGAGAAAAGGTTTACGGGCGTGTTTCACCCGATGGCGTTAAAGATATTATTGCTGAATATAACAGTTAGGTGTTTGTTGGTTAATACTTGATGTGCATGGCCTGCCGGACATTTATCCGGCGGGCTTTTTGTTTGTTTATCTGGATATCGACATAGGCCCTTAATTTGACAAAACTCCCGGAGTTGCCCCGGAAGAGGCTTAGGGGACAACCGCTTCATAACCTATGGCCGCATCAAAAATTTCCTGAACTCCTGATAGGTATATTGAACTAAATCCTGATACATTCGTATCGTACCCGGCCATAAAAATATCCATGCTTACTTTTTCACAAGCAGATGGGTGGTTTCAACGTTGCTGCCCTGAACAAATCTTACGTAGTAAATTCCCTGGGCCATGGGGTTCAGTGACGCATGGAGCGTGTGTTCCCCTTTCGAAAAATACCCATCTACCAGTTTTTTCAACATTTTACCGGATTGGTCGAAGAGGGTGACCGTTACTTTTTGGGCGCTTTCGGAAAAAAAGCATAACCCGAAATCACCCCGGGAAGGATTCGGGAAGATACGAAGTGAAAAGTCCGTCATGGCATTCAATGGAGCCATACCATAGATTACTTCATAATCGATGGATGAATTAAAAATCTCCCCGACAAACTGGGGGGCAACCAACTGGGTAGCGGCAGCGTTTGGATGGGAATCGCCGTGGCCTGCAGCATACATTTCGAGCATCATCCCACTGGGGCCCGTGAGTTTATGAAAAAAATCGAAAACATAAACATTTGCCGGAAATGCCCCAAAATCCGGATCAAGTCCTTGTGCAAGGGTATCTTTTGCCCAGGCACAAAACCGTTTTGACAACGCCGCTTCCGATAAATTGGTCGAATAGGGTTCCAGTGGGGCATTGGTCCAGATTACAAAGAAATTTTCGGGATGGTTCCGCATCACATTGACAATGTGGCGCCAATGCCATTTGTAATTATAGATTGTTTTCAGGTAAGGGGAAAGGGTGTCGGACGGTCCTCCCACGCCGCTCATGGCCGAAGCCGGGAAACAGGTCTTGATGACCACAATTTTATTGTCGGGAAGATAATAGCCAATTCCGGTCACCGGGCTTGGATCTTCAAAAAAAGCATGTTGGGTGGCCCATTCGTTATCACCGGGCGACCACCATTCTTCGTTCATCGCAACGGCCGCCGGACCGATGTACCCATGAAGGCTGTTGTATAGTTCCATCTGCTGAGGGACGCTGGTGTTGCTACCGTTCGGGCCCCAGATACACCCTCCCGTAGAATGGTGCAAAAAGATACCGCTTCTGAAATAATTCTGTCCATGAACCATTACGGATGCAGTCAGCAAGAAAAAAGCCAGAAAAGAAAATGTTTTCATACGTTGAAGTTTTTATACCGGTTCAGAATAGGTTTGCAAGTATTAAACTTTTGTTCCTCCCGGTATAACTGCATCTAACAGAAAAATGTTTTGCATTTTTTGTAAGCTGCAGCAATACCGGCAGCCATACCATGGAGAATAGATATCGCACAACGATTTTTCCGATTAAAAAAACTGCATTGATACCTCTTTCAGAAATTTTTCTTCGAGGGTCCGGGCAATGCGATGAACCACCGTTCGTCGAAGTTCCAGTTCAACCGGGAGGGTTGGGTCCTGATGGGCAATATTGATATTGGTTCCTACAAGAAAATGAATTTCGTCACAATCCAGGAACATTTTAATAATTTCATCGGCAGGGCCTTTTCCCAATTTATAGTTGTTATGGTGTTTTTTCAGCAATTCGCTCACTTTGCTTAAAGTTAAAATGCCTTCGGTGATCAGATCAACACCGGGCATATAAGAAACCGGTGGAAGATCGGGGTCGAGGATTACATTGGTATCGCTGATTGTTTCCTTCCATTCGCGGGCGACCATATCGCCCGTGGTTGCGCCACAAATTATTTTAACCCCTTCGAATTGTCTGAAAATATCACAGAAGTGGGCATCGTTGTCAGTATCCTGGGGAGGTCCCGTACAAATCATCAGTTTCCGGGGTTCACGAAAATAGATCACGGCACAACTAATATCGTCCTTTGGATGAAGGTCGTCGTTCATATTGGCTTTATTCACCACTTTTGAGGCAAGGTTTACCGCCGATATGTCTTTTTCGTCCAGAATGGAATCCAAAACAAACTTTTCGAGGTTGGCTATTCCCCACCCCACGGGGTATTTATCACTGCCCAGGCCCGATTGGGTAACGCCATCGGAACAAAAGACGATCCGGTCTTCTTTGTGTGGCCGGAAATTGGTTGTAAGTACCTCCCGTCCGCTGTGTTTTTCCCCTTCCAGTACAATGCAGTTCCATTCCGGTTCGTGCAACCGTGCCCCTCTGAACATCAATGTTTTTGGATTCTCATATTCCAAAATCCGGACCTCTCCTTCAACATCGATCTCAGCAATGGTGAAGGTACTATAGTTCATATGCTTTACACTGTCAACCGGTAAAGTTTCCATTATTATTTCTGCAATTTTCGGAACACTTTTGTGTTCCTGGGTAAAATTTACCGCGAGGGTCGCGGTGAGTGTCCCTAAAATATTGGCTTTGATCCCATGGCCCATACCATCGGACAAAGTGACAATGATGCGGCCTTCTTCCTTAATGCGGCGGGAAATAAAAACATCGCCGCAAACCCGGGCTTCCCCATGGCTTTTTTGCTGGCAATGAATTTCGATGAAAAATTTCTCGTCCACAGATTTCTGCTATTAAGAATGACCGTGCAACCCATGTTCCCAAGCAGGGGTCACTTATTTTCCCGGGTTTGATAAGATTCGATGATGGAGTTAAGCATTTGTTCCGTTCGGGCAGCGCCTTCGCCCAGAAGGTAGGCAATTTTCTGCACCGTATCAAAATGTTCGTCGATTACATCGGCAAGCCGGCTGACAATTTGTTCTTTTCGTACTTCCGGGACATACATGTCCCGCAAAATACCCCCTACATATTTGCGGCTACGGATGGGAAAGATAGAAACCCCGAGTTTGTTGTCGAAATATTGAACATCTTTGTTTTCGATAGGTTCATCGGTTGAAAGAACATAAGAAAACATTTTATAAAGGTGGATGGGCAGGAGGGTTTTTAAATCGGCGCCCACCAGTCCTGGGATAACTTCGTCCACCAGGGCGGCTTCTTCTCCCAGTATGCGGACAAAAGCCCGGTTTGACTGGACAACTTTCATTTTTTCATCTACAATAACAACACCCGACAACAGTTTTTGAAGCATTGCGGAGGTGATATCGCTGGCTTCTTTTTGGGCGTCCTGTTCATGTTTTGCCTTTTCTTCGGATTCTTTGAGGGCTGATTGTGTTTTGGCAAGTTTTTCATTGGTCGAACGCAGGGTATGGATGTATTCCTGTCGGTTCCGTCCGCTAAAAACATGGCACATTTCTGTCGTAGCCAGTCCCTGGGCAACGGCAACGGCAAATTCACGGCAATTGGAATATCCACAGGTTTCACATCCAACTTCGTTGTCTTTTTCCCCAAGCCGGTTGATCATCGAGAGTGTTTCCTCAATTTTTTCTTCCGACGGGGCCGGGAGCCTTTGGTCATCGGGTTTAAATTGTCGGGATAGGTCGAGATCCAAAAAGATGGCAATGTTTTTTTCCCATCCTTCCTTATCAAAATGAATCAGTCGTTTGTTTGAATAATCCGTTACCAGGGTCATGCGAAGAAATTTTTCCCCGCCGGGGGATGTTCCAGGCCCCATCAAACAACCTTCGTCATAAAAAATATTAAAATGACGTTTAATCTTTTCGATCCTGGAGTTGAACTCCTTAATGGCATCGATCATGTTGTTCCGTCCTTCGGTAGTAATAACAGCCCCTGTCAGCAAATCTTCATTGATGTCAACCCCCTGTAAAATACCGTTGGATATCGGGTAAAGGGAGCCTTTATGGCCCAATGGGGGATCAAATTCAGAGAATTCAAGCTGGCTTTCCCGGATGTTAAATCTTGCGAAGAGCTCGCGCAGTTCGATGAAGGTAAGCACTGCATCGATTTTTGCATCTTCTTCATATTTCAAGGCTTCATCCTTGGCGGCAATACAGGGGCCAATAAAAACGATCTTCAGGTCGGCGCCGTATTGTTTCCGCACAACCCGGGCTGTAGCAACCATAGGCGAAACCACCGGGGCCAGGTTGGTAATCAGTTCCGGATAGTACTTTTCAATATAAGCAACAACGGAAGGGCAATTGGATGAGATGTGATATTTCCCTTTAAAATTTTCGAAAAGTTCTTTGTACCTCCGGGCGACCAGGTCCACCCCAAAGGAGGCTTCACTAATAATGGAAAATCCCAATTTCCGGATCATTTCAACAAATTTCCGATAATCGGTAATATCGTGGAATTCGCCGGAAATTGTCGGATCGCAAATGGCAGCAACCCGTTCGCCGGAGGAGAGCAAACGGATGGCTTCATCCACCGAACTGCGGTATGAAATTGCAGCGGGGGAGCAGGCCCTGAAACAACTTCCGCAACCGATACAACGCTCCATGACGATGGATGGGAATTCTGTATTCACGTCAACCCGAATGGCTTTTACCGGACAAATCCTAACGCATGAGTAGCATTTGATGCACGATTCCTGGTGAATTTCAAATAGCGGTCCCACATTCATTGATCCTGAGAATTTAATCAAAGGTATGAATATCATCGGTTCATTTTTCCACTGGAACAAAAAAAATGAGGGCCAAAGAGGGGAAAAATTGCTGTTTATTTATTCACATTGCTAATTTTTTCACAATAAAATATGTATTGTTCAAGGAAAAAGAATACTTTTGTAAGAAATAACCATCTTTAGATTTACCTATGGACGAACAGGTAACCCAGATCCTTTCAAAATATCCCCGCGACAAACAGGAGGGTTTGCTCCCCATTCTTCAGGATATTCAGGCTGAAAAAGGGTATTTAAACGAAGAGGTTCTTTCCGTTGTTTCCGTTCATCTCAACCTTCCGGTCAATAAAATCTATGGTGTCGCGGCATTTTTCGATCAATTCTGTTTTCATCCAAGGGGCCGATATCATTTTCAAATATGCCAGGGTACATCCTGTTATCTTTTGGGTGCCACCACCCTTCTGGAAGAATTAGAGAAACAGTTAAAGATCAAGGCCGGAAATGTGGGCCGCGACGGCAAATTCAGCCTTGAAATTGTTACTTGCACGGGAGCCTGTTCAAAAGGCCCGATGATGAGGGTCAACGAAACCTGGCATACGCACATTACCTCGCATTCTTTGGCTAAAATCATCCATTCCCTAAAAGAAAAAAAAGAATAAAATGGCTTCGTCCGGCAGCATACAAATCAAAGAGTTTCTAATCGAAAAGGTCGTAAAAAACTATTCCGGTTTATATGATCCGGCAACTGCTGCGGCCCTGGCCAAAATCAAGAGGGAAAAAGTTTCCCGTCCGGTAATTTATATTGGAATGGGGACTTGTGGGTTGATCGCAGGCGCTGATAAAACGTATAAGGCTGTCGGGAAATACCTGCAAGAAAAAAAAATCGATGGAGAGATGGTTTCGGTGGGTTGTCTTGGGCTTTGTACGGCTGAACCGATCATGGATGTGCAACTTCCCGGAAAAACCCGTATTTCATTTCAACATGCCACCGAAGAGAAGGTGGAAGACATGCTCGACGCGGTATTCCATCACACGTTGCTGGATGAAAATGCCATCGGCCAATACCGGCTGCCATCAGCGGCTGAATGGGGGGGGCTACCTTTCATTGACCAACTCCCTTTTTTTGCATTGCAGCGAAGGAATATATTACGCAATATCGGTATCATTTCGCCCTTTGATATCCACGATTATATTGCCCGTGGAGGATACCGCTCGTTATTCAAAACAGTATTAAACTATACGCCCGTCAAAGTTTGTGAAATTGTTGACCAAAGCGGCCTGAGAGGACGTGGCGGTGGAGGTTACCCAACCGGAAAAAAGTGGTCGGTGGCCCTGAATGCCGGAAGCGACCAGAAGTATCTGATTTGCAATGCTGATGAAAGCGATCCTGGGGCTTTTATGGAACGCGCCTTGTTGGAAGGCGACCCGCACAGGATCATTGAAGGGATTGCCATTGCAGCTTATGCAATCGGCGCAAGCAAAGCTTTCATTTACATCCGTTCTGAATACAATCACGGTTTGAAAATCATTCAAAATGCTTTACAACAAGCCAAAGAGTATGGTTTTTTAGGTGAAAATATTTTTGGAAGTGGCGTAAATATCAGCATTTACATCCGGCAAGGGGCAGGAGCTTTTATTTGCGGGGAAGAAACTGCGCTGATTGCCAGCCTTGAAGGCAAACGCGGGACCCCACACGAAAAGCCCCCCTACCCTGCTGAAAAAGGTCTTTTCGGGCGCCCAACCATTGTAAACAATGTCGAAACCATCGCCAACATCCCATCCATCCTCGAAAACGGGCCAGCCTGGTTCAAATCCATCGGGAGCAACGGAAATACAGGTACAAAAATTTACAGTATTACCGGTAATTGCATCAATTCCGGGATTATTGAAATTGCCCTTGGTACAAAATTATCCGATATTGTATATGCCATCGCCGGTGGCATTAAAAATGGCAAACAACTAAAAGCGGTACAACTGGGAGGCCCCTCCGGCGTTTTCATCCCCCCTTTGCAACTGGATACCCCCATCGGGTTTGAGTCGCTGCAAGAGATAGGCGCCTCTTTAGGTTCTGGAGGCATGATCATCCTGGATGAAAATACCTGTATGGTCAACCTGTCGAAATATTTCATGGAATTCCTGCAAAAAGAGAGTTGTGGCAAATGCATACCCTGCAGGGAAGGAACAAAACGAATGCTTGAAATCCTGGAAGGGGTCACCCGCCGGCCCAAAGAGGGAAATACACACGAAACCCTGGAACGTTTTAAAGGAATGGTTCAATTGGAAAACCTGGCCGAGGTTATCCGCGACACCTCCTTGTGCGGTCTGGGCAAAAACGCCCCCAATCCGGTCCTTTCCAGCCTGAAATGGTTCAGGGAGGAATACGAAGAACACATCTTCGACCGGGTTTGCCAGGCAGGCGCCTGCCACAACCTGAGGACCTTTTTTATCGATGTTGATTTATGCACTGGTTGCAATGTATGTTTGAAAAAATGCCCCGAAAATGCCATCATCGGATCGGTGAAAATGCCCCATTTCATCGTTGAACAAAAATGTACAGGCTGCGGCATCTGTTTCGACAGTTGTAAGTTCAGTGCTATTTATTATAAATAAACTGTAAAATGCAGTTTGATATTGATATCAATAACCAGATGGTCACCGCCAAAAAAGGCGAAACAATAAAACATGTTTTAGACCGGATCGGGATTAAAGTCCCTACTTTATGTTATATGGAAGGCTTTTCTCCCACAGGCAACTGTAGAATGTGTGTTGTGGAGGTCGAAGGGCTTGCACAACTGGTTCCCTCCTGTTCCTATCCGGTTCAGGAATGGATGAAAATCTATACCCATTCGCCCAGGGTAATCAAAGCACGTAAAACCATCCTTGAACTGCTTCTTGCAAGTCACCCCAACGATTGCCTTTACTGTGACAGAAATGGTCAGTGCGAACTTCAGGACCTCGCCTCAGAACTGCATGTCAGGGAACGCAAATACCGCGTTGTGGCGCCTTCCGGACAGATTGACAAATCGTCCCCGGGCATCGAACGAGACCCCTCCAAATGTATCCTATGCGAGCGTTGTATCCGGGTTTGCGATGAAGTCATCGGGGCAGGGGCCATTGATATTATCGGGCGCGGCAGCAACAGCAGGATTGGGACTGCTTTCAATAAGGGCCTAAACGTTGAGACCTGCGTTCAATGTGGCCAGTGTATCCAGGTTTGTCCTACCGGGGCATTAACAGAAAAAAAATCGTTTGAAAAGGTCATTGAAGCCCTGAACGACAAAAACTACTATCCGGTCATACAGTTTTCGCCAACCCTGCCTGCCTCCATTGCCGAAGCATTTAACATTAAAGCCAGCAAAGATGTTTTGAACATTTTACGCGCAGCCTTAAAAAAAACCGGGTTCCGGCAGATTTTCGACACCTCCATGGCTGCCGATCTGACCATCATGGAAGAAGCATCCGGGTTTATTGACCGGTTTAATAAACATGAACCTTTGCCACTGTTCACATCCTGTTGCCCCTCCTGGGTCAAGTATATTGAAAATAAAAAACCGGGGTACCTGAAAAACCTGTCATCCATTCGTTCACCCCAGCAAATTATGGGAAGGTTGGTCAAACAATACATCACCAGCTCTGCCGGCCAGAAACCGGAAAATGTCTTTGTCGTTTCGGTTATGCCCTGTACTGCAAAGAAACATGAAGCCATGAGCGACCATCTCAAAGATACCAACACCCCGTTCGTCGATGCAGTAATTACAACGCGTGAACTGATCCAGATATTCCGCTATCTGGGCATTGATTTTTCAGCACTCGAACCAGAACCCAAAGACCCGGCATTCAGTACCCGGAGTTCGGCTGGTAAACTTTTTGGCGTTTCGGGCGGACATTTGGAGGGCCTTCTACGGACCATCCATTTTATGATGACCGGGCAGGAGATGAACCCATTGAAAATTAATGATTTACGTGGTTTAAAATCACGAAAGGAAGCCCGTATAAAGATTGGAAAACAAATTCTCAACGTGGTTGCCATCAGTGGGTTGGCCAATGTCAATGCCCTGCTTGATGAAATAGAAACCGGAAAGAACGAATATCACCTTGTTGAAGTGATGGCCTGCCCATTTGGGTGTATCAACGGGGGCGGACAACCATTTGGAAGAGATGAAAAAAAATTAAAGTCGCGGATGAAAGCGATTTATGACGTTGACGAGGAAGAGATTATAAAGGTGGCCCATAAAAACCCAATCATAACCGATTTGTATGAAAAATTTCTGGCCGTGCCCAATAGCGACAGAAACAAAGAATTTCTTCATCTTTCACGCATAAAAGATGAAACCCGATGAGCCACTCCTATCACCGGCAATTGGTGTTCACCCTGAAAGACCGGTGCCGGGTTTGTTTTACCTGTGTCAGGGAGTGTCCGGTGAAGGCAATCAAAATTATCAACGGACAGGCCGAAGTGCTCAACGACCGCTGCATTGGTTGCGGAAACTGTGTCAAGGTTTGCAGCCAGGGCGCAAAATATCCCCTCCGCTCCATTCCCGAAGTGGAAACCCTTTTATCGTCGGGAGCGACCGTAGTTGCCTGCATTGCGCCCAGTTTTCCGGCCGAATTTGAGGAGATCGGCGACTATCGGGTATTTGTAGGAATGGTACGGAAACTTGGGTTTCATTATGTCACCGAGGTCTCTTTTGGCGCCGATCTGGTTGCCCATGCCTATGAAAAGCGTCTCGCAAACGAAAAAAACCAGGGGGACATTTCATCCGATTGTCCTGCCATTGTTTATTTTATCCGCCATTACCACCCGGAAATGGTTCCCTGGCTTGTTCCGATTGCATCGCCCATGGTGGCCATGACCCGGGTAATGAAAGAAAAATATGGCCCGGATATCAAAGTAGTTTTTATCGGGCCCTGTTTTGCCAAGAAAGCGGAAACCACCGAAGTTGATGAAGTACTTACTTTTCTGGAGCTCAGGGAGATGTTCCATCAGCGCGATATTCGTAAGGACAATACCCTTCCCGCCCATTTCGACCCTCCCTTCAGCGGTAAAGGGTCTATTTTTCCGATCAGCCGGGGACTTTACTATTCCTCAAACAGTCGGGAAACCATTCCCGAAGAACATGTTGTCATCGCCGAAGGAAGGGTTAATTTTAAAGAAGCCATCCGGGAATTTGAAGAAGGATATATCCGCGACAAACACCTGATGCTGCTCTGTTGCGATGGGTGCATCATGGGCCCCGGGACTTCCCCTGGGGGAAAACGGTTTTCAAGAAGTGCCGCCGTAGGCGAATATGTGAAAAAGAAATTGCAGTTGTTGGATACTGAAACCTGGGGAAAAGAGATGGAGCGATACGGAAACCTCGACCTTTCACAAAGCTTTACCCCCGAAGACCGCCGCCTTTCGCCGGCCATTGACGAAAAGCTGTTGAATGCACTTCACGCCATGGGAAAATTTACCATCAAAGACCATCTCAATTGTGGGGCCTGTGGCTATGATACCTGTATCGACCATGCCAATGCCATTGTTCAGGGACTTGCAGAAACAGAAATGTGCCTTCCCTATACCATCGAAAAGCTGCACGACTCCATCAGCAACCTGAATGTATCAAACGAAAAACTTGCCAATGCCAAAGCGGCCTTGCGGCAATCGGAGAAACTTGCCCACATGGGGCAACTCTCGGCCGGTATTGCCCATGAACTGAATAACCCCTTAGGCGTTATTACCATGTACAGCAACATCCTGATGGATGAAGCCCCGGAAGGCTCTCCCATACGCGACGATCTGAAACTGATTGTGGAACAGGCCGAACGTTGTAAAAAAATTGTCAGCGGGCTCCTCAATTTTGCCCGCAAAAACCAGATCGCCTTATCCGAAACCAATGTGGTTAAATTCCTGAAACACGCTGTACAATCCGTTATCAAACCCGACAATATAAATATTTCCATCGAACCCCACATTGAAGACCCGGTAGCCTATATTGATATTGATCAAATGATGCAGGCACTCACCAATCTGGTGAAAAATGCCATTGAAGCGATGCCTCAGGGAGGACTACTGACCGTTGGCGTTGAAGGGGATGGCGAAGAGGTTGATTTTTTTGTCAAAGATTCCGGGACCGGAATCCAGCCAGAAAACATGGATAAGTTATTTACGCCGTTCTTTACTACCAAAGACATTGGTAAAGGAACCGGATTGGGACTTGCCCTGATATACGGTATCATAAAAATGCATAAAGGAAAAATCCATGTCGAGTCCAATGTTGACCCGGCCAAAGGGCCAACCGGTACCATTTTCAGGATCACACTGCCCCGTGGAAAAAAATAGGGGGATTATCGCAGAATATATGAAAACGTTGCTTGTTTATAGGTATTAACAGAATGAAATTATGAAACCGGGAAATAGTACCATTTTAATCGTTGACGATGATCAGGATTATTTGTTTCAGCTGCAGGAAAAAATCCGTCGGTTTGGATTTAAGACCATCACCGCCGATGGACAGCGCGAAGCAGAACTCCTGATCGAAAAAGTGAAGCCCGACCTCGCGATCGTTGATTTGATGATGGAAAAAGAGGACAGTGGGTTTATCCTATGTTATAAAATTAAAAAAAAGTATCCCGGTCTCCCCATCATCATTGCCACCGGGGTCGCTGCCGAAACAGGCATTGCTTTTGATATCCAGGACGAAAGTAACCGGAAATGGATCAAAGCCGATTCCTTCCTCGAAAAAGGGGTCCGGTCGGAAATCCTAAAAGAAGAAATTTTCAGGTTGCTGCCACTGTCCCCGGATGAATAAACCAAACACCAAATTATCAAACAATAATTAACAGGATTGTATCCATGTCAATACTTAAAATACTGGTTGTTGATGACGAGCCCGGGATCCGGGGCGGGGTCACCCGGATTCTCCGAAATTTCAGGGTCGATTATCCTTTCATGGAAGAGGCCATTGAATTTGAGGTGATGGAGGCGCCATCGGGCGAAGCGGGAATCGCGATTATTGAGGAAAATCCCCCGGACATCGTGCTCCTCGACAACAAACTGCCTGGGATACAAGGCATAGAAGTGCTGGATTACATAAAGAAGAAGAAAAAAGAGATCATTGTGGTAATGATCACCTCCTATGCCTCGCTTGAACTGGCCGTAAAGGCAACCAGCGACGGGGCGTATGATTTCATCCCAAAACCCTTTACCCCTCAGGAACTTAAATCCTCCATCGAAAACATCACAAAGCGGGTTTTCCTGAAAAAAATGACCAACAAATTACAGGATGCAGGTAAACAGATCCGTTTTACTTTTCTCTCCATCTTGTCGCATGAGCTAAAAGCCCCGCTCAATGCCATTGAAGGATATTTAAAGATGACAAAAGAACGTCAGTTGGGGCCAAACCTGAGCGATTACGATGGAATTATTGACCGTTCGCTCGACCGGATCAGGGGAATGCGGAACCTGATCCTCGACCTACTTGATCTGACGAGGGTGGAATCGGGAAAAGCCAAACGAAACATCACCGATGTTGACCTGTTGAAAGTTGCCCGTGCAGCCATCGATACCATGCGGCCATACGCCATTCAGCGGGAAGTTTCCATCGTATTGCAAGGCGACGCACCCTTGGTCCTGCCGGCCGATCAGGAAGAAATCGAAATAGTTTTTAACAATTTGATTTCCAATGCTATAAAATATAATAAAGAAGGGGGTACCGTAACATGTACCATTCAAAAAAAGGAAGGGCACATGCGCATTCAGGTCGAAGACAGTGGGATCGGAATAGGCCAGAACGATATTGAAAATATTTTCGACGATTTTGTTCGCATCAAAAACGAGGAGACGAAAAATATTTCAGGGAGCGGGCTGGGCCTGTCGATTGTCAAAAAACTCGTGGACCACTATTCCGGCAAAATTGAAGTTACCAGTACTCCCGGACAAGGAAGTACATTTAGAATAACCTTTCCAATCAATACGCCATGTTTATAAAAAATTTGCCGCATAAGACTGTTGAACGCTTAAGCCAATACCGTCGCGCGTTGCTGATGATCTTTTCGAAAGAAAAGATGCATGTTTTTTCGCATGAGATTGCACAGATGTTGCATATCACGCCTGTCCAGGTCCGACGGGACCTGATGCTGATCGGATATTCGGGGAACCTTCGCAAGGGTTATGACATCAAGGAGCTGATTGAACTTATCGGAAAAATCATTGACTCTGAAAAAGGGCAACGGGTGGCCGTCGTAGGCTTAGGCAACTTAGGCAAAGCAATCATCAGCTATATTAAAGGGAAGCGGTCCAAACTCGCCATAATAGCTGCATTCGACATTAACCCCGAAAAAATCAACCGGGTCTATGACGGGGTGCCCTGTTATCATATAGATCAGATGCAGGATATCATAAAACAAAACAACATCTCCATTGGAATTATAGCAGTGCCCTCCGAGCAAGCCCCGGCGATTGCCGAAGCGCTGGTCCTTACGGGGGTCAAAGGGCTACTGAATTATACGCCCAAACCGCTGAATGTCCCTCCGTATGTTTATCTTGAAGAATACGATATGATAACTTCTCTTGAGAAGGTAGCCTTTTATGCCAAAAAGAACGATGAACGCTTTAAGTAGAAACCAGAGGGAAAGGAAAATCAGGTGAAAATATTTTATGGTTTTGAGCAGGTTGGGGCAATCCGGAATGCGGTTGTCACTACAGGATCGTTCGACGGGGTTCATATCGGGCATAAGGTTATTTTGAACCGCCTTAAAAAAAATGCTTCCGAGATCGGAGGAGAAACGGTTTTAATAACATTTCATCCACATCCCAGAAAAGTACTTTATCCCGATTCGGCCGGTAAAAATTTATTTCTGATCAGTTCACAACGGGAAAAAATCTCGCTCCTTCAAAAAGCGGGCCTCGACAACCTGATCATAGTCGAATTTACACTGGCATTTTCCAAAACCAGTTCCATTGATTTTGTCAGGAATATTTTACTGAACCGGTTGCATGCCCGAAAAATTATTGTCGGGTTTAACCATCATTTCGGCCATAACCGGGAAGGGGATTACGATGCCTTGCGGAAGCTGGGAATACACCATGGATTCGAAGTGGAAGAGATTCCGGAACAGGATATTCAGAACGAGTCGGTCAGTTCGACCAAAATCAGAAAAGCCTTACAGGATGGGAATATTCAAAAAGCCAACGCCTACCTTGACCATCAGTATATCATCATGGGAATGGCCATACAGAGCAGTGCAGTCCTTGAAGAAATCGGATTTCCCTGCTATTCGGTCAGAATCGAAGAAGATTGCAAATTAACGCCCCCCAATGGGGTTTATGCTGTAACAGTCATTGGCGACGATTGTTTCTCGAGGGCCATGTGTTTTATCAGGAAAAACGAAGTGGAACCCCTGCAAACCGAGGTTGAGGTACATTTGTTTGAAAACTACGGGCTCATTGAAGGGCAAATTGTGACGCTTTTATTTCATAAACAAATGCGGACAGAGCGTTTTTTAGCCACCAAAGAGGATTTGCGAAAACAATTGATCATTGACAAGAACCAGGTGGACGAACTTATTTTCTGATGCAAAAAAACAATTTAAACCCGATTAAAGTTACGTTTCTGGGAACGGGCACCTCCATAGGGGTACCGGTCATCACCTGTGATTGTCCGGTTTGTAAATCAACCGATCCGCGCGATAAACGATTCCGGACTTCCATCATGATTGAATTGAGCGGGTTTACTTTTGTGGTCGATTGCGGCCCCGATTTCAGGATCCAGATGTTGCGCCAGCAAGTCACCAATCTCGATGCTGTCATTTTCACCCACGAACACCGCGACCATATCGCCGGATTGGATGATGTAAGGGCTTTTAATTATGTGCTGAACAAAAAAATCGACATATACGGAACCCCACAGGTACTGGAAGCGATCCGTACCGAGTTTCCCTATATTTTTTCGGAGACCCGGTATTTTGGGGCCCCTCAGCTCGAACTGCACCCGATTGATGAAAAACCATTCAAGGTCAAAGGCATTGAAATTATCCCGATCCAGGTATTGCATGAAAAGCTTCCTGTTACCGGGTTTCGGATTGGCGATTTCACCTACATCACCGATGCCAGTTATATTGCCGATGAAGAGCTTGAAAAGGTCAGGGGTTCGCGTGTTATCGTGCTCAATGCTTTGCGCAACTCCAAACATGTTTCTCATTTTTCTGTCGGGGAAGCGGTTGATATTTTAGAAAAACTCCGCCCTGAAGCGGGTTATCTGACCCATCTCAGCCATTTTGTCGGGTTGCATGAAGAGGTCAATGGCCGGTTGCCTGATTTTATCCGGTTGGCTTATGACGGGTTGGAAATAGTTATTTAAGACCTGGAATGGAAAAAAAACAGAATGATGATTATTGATATCCTTACCCTTTTCCCTGAAATGTTTGAAGGGCCCTTTCACCATTCCATCCTGAAACGGGCCCAGGAAAAAGGGCTCGTGGAAATCCACATCCATAATATCCGGAATTGGGCAACCGATAAACACAAACATGTGGACGACTATCCGTTTGGCGGCGGGGCAGGTATGGTAATGATGGTCGATCCGGTGGCCCGGTGCATCGAAAGCATGAAAGAGGCCCGGGAATACGATGAAATTATTTATATGAGCCCCGATGGTGAACTGTTAAACCAGCGAATTTCCAACGAATTATCATTAAAAAAAAACCTGCTGATCCTATGCGGGCATTACAAAGGGATTGATGAACGCATCCGTCAACATTTTATAACCCGCGAAATTTCCATCGGCGACTATGTTTTATCGGGAGGGGAAATGGCTGCGGTTGTCCTGACAGATAGCATGGTACGCGTCATCCCAGGCGTATTGAACGATGAGACTTCTGCATTGTCGGATTCGTTTCAGGATGGGCTTGTTTCCCCTCCGGTATATACACGCCCTTACAATTACAGGGGTTTTAAAGTCCCCGATGTTCTATTGTCCGGCAATGACCGTGAAATTGCCCTATGGCGCCATGAACAATCGTTGATCCGCACTGCAAAACGAAGGCCAAAGCTTCATTCGGGCCAGGAACCGGATTCTGGGGTTTAATTTTGACAACAAAATATTGCCAGAAGTCATGGTAGTAAGAAATATATTGCTATATTTGCACACTTTTTAGTGCAAACCCGATTCAAATCATACGAACGCCATGAACAAAGGGGAAATATTGAAGTTTATCGAGGAGACCATCATCCAGAAAAACGATTTACCGGTCTTTAAAGCAGGAGATACCATTACGGTACATTATAAAATCAAAGAGGGCAACAAGGAACGGATCCAAACTTTCCAGGGTGTTGTTTTACAACGGAGCGGAAAAGGATTGAACGAAACGTTTACCGTGCGTAAAATCTCAGGGAACATTGGGGTTGAACGTATCTTTCCGGCAACGTCCCCGTTTATCGATAAAGTTGAAGTAAACAAGCACGGTGTTGTTCGCAGGGCGCGTATTTTCTACCTGCGTGGCCTACAGGGCAAAAAAGCCCGCATCAAGGAAGAGCGAAAATAAAAATTTCCAAAAGCCAAATAAAAAAAACCCGTTAATAACGGGTTTTTTCATTTTTAGTTCATCACCAGGTTGATGAATCCGTTGTTGTGGGTCGATATTACACTGAGCGCTTGCGAGTAACTGAGAAGGTTGCGGATCACCGGCTCGCTGGGAGAAACATCCATTCCCTGCCCTCGTTTCCCAACAGAAGGCTTGTTTACCTTTGCATGTTTTTGTGACAAAGAATAAATCGTAGCAGATCGCTTCATAGGCAAATATTTGGTTTATCAAAATATGGATACCTAAGAAACGGGAATCTTTTCCGGAAATTTTATGAAATGATAAAAAAAGTTTTCAACTAAAGGGTCAGAATTACCTCTTTTTCTTTCACCAGTTTACGCAAATTGATCAATGCATAGCGCATCCGCCCCAAAGCGGTATTGATGCTCACATTGGTCGTTTCGGCAATATCTTTAAAACTCATATCGTGATAATGCCTCATGACGAGCACCTCCTTTTGCTCATTGGGAAGGTAATCGATAAGCTTTTTGACATCTTTATGGATCTGCTCGGTGATGAGCGTATCTTCTACCGACTCAATAGGTATTCGTACCTTGTCAAAGATATCGTATTCATCGTTGTTCTCGATAATGGGAATCCGTTTCGCTTTCCGGAAATAATCGATGATCAGGTTATGGGCAATCCGCATTACCCATTGTATAAACTTACCTTCCTCCTTGTAGGTTCCCGACCGAAAAGTGTTGATAACCTTGATGAACGTGTCCTGGAAAATATCTTCGGCAAGGTCTTTATCCTTGACAATCATAAGAATATAAGCAAAAACACGATTCTTATGGCGACGAATCAATACTTCGAGGGCAGGTTCCTGACCGGATAAATATTTTCCGATCAAATCCTGATCGCTAATGACATGGGCTTTCATTGGGCCTCCTTTTCTATTCAAAAAAGAGTAAAAGTCTAGTCGATAGATGCCCTCCTATATTTTGCGCCTGGAAAATTCAAAACGCGGGTTTATGATAATATGATACGTTGATCGTTGTATTAAGTTTCGCAAAAGTAAATAAAAAAAATAAAAAAGCAAGTTTTCTTTATAATTTTGCCCGCACGAACGACCGAGCAGAGGAAAAGATGGATGTAGCCACGCCAGACCCCAGGGATTTTATCATCATAAAAGGGGCCAAAGTCAATAACCTGAAAAATATTTCCATTAACATTCCACGAAATAAATTTGTGGTTATCACCGGCTTATCCGGTTCCGGCAAATCTTCGCTTGCGTTTGATACGTTGTATGCAGAAGGACAGCGCCGCTATGTTGAAAGCTTGAGCTCCTATGCCCGGCAATTTCTTGGCCGGATGAGCAAACCCGAAGTAGAATCCATTCAGGGAATAGCCCCCGCAATAGCCATTGAGCAAAAGGTAAATACCCTGAATCCCCGGTCAACGGTAGGGACTTCAACCGAAATATACGAGTTTCTTAAACTGCTTTTTGCAAGAATCGGGAAAACCCATTCGCCGGTTACCGGAAACCTTGTAAAAAGAGATACCGTGACCGATGTTGTCAATTACATCCTTAAACTGCCAGAAGGATCGCGGATTTCGCTGTTTTCTCCCCTGTTGCTGAATGGAAAACCCAAGGAGTTTCACCAAAAGTGTAAAATTCTTTTACAACAAGGGTTTACACGGATCAAAGCAGACGGTCAGATTTTCCGTCTCGATGAAATCATAGATCAAAAAAAAACCTCCTTCCAGGAACTATATATTTTAATCGACCGGTTCATTGTTCAGCATTCTGATGACGAACTCCCCGGCCGTATAGCCGATTCGGTCCAAACTGCCTACTTTGAAGGCCATGGGTATTGTATGCTGGAAATCACCAATGGGGATACGGTTTCACATACTTTTTCAAACAAATTTGAAGCCGACGGGTTGATTTTTGAGGAGCCTTCGGTAAATTTGTTCAGTTTCAACAACCCGTACGGGGCCTGTAAGAAATGTGAGGGCTTTGGAACCGTGATTGGCATTGACGAAGACCTGGTAATGCCCGATAAAAACCTTTCGGTTTACGAAAATGCCATCGCCTGCTGGCGTGGGGAAAAAATGATGGAATGGCAAAACGAATTGCTGATCCACGCCCATAAATTCGATTTTCCCATCCATAAACCCATTCGCGACCTCAGCCAGGAACACCGGGAATTGCTTTGGAATGGAAATTCCTATTTCAAAGGGCTGACCGATTTCTTTACATTCATCGAAAGTCAGGGTTATAAAGTCCAATACCGGGTAATGATGTCGCGTTACCGTGGAAAGACCCTCTGTCCCGAATGCAAAGGGACGCGTTTACGCAAAGATGCCTCGTATGTTAAGATCAACCAAAAATCGATCAGCGATCTCGTGCTGATGCCAGTTGAAGAACTTTCCCGTTTCTTTAAAAATATTGAACTTAATGATTACGAACGGGTCGTTTCGAAACGGTTGCTGGTTGAAATAAACAACCGGTTGGAGATTATGAACGATGTTGGGCTCGGCTACCTCACGCTGAACAGGCTCTCTTCTACCCTGTCGGGTGGCGAATCGCAGCGGATCAATCTTTCCACATCGCTGGGCAGCAATCTGGTCGGTTCCATGTATATTCTCGATGAACCCAGCATCGGGTTGCACCCACGCGACACACAACGGCTCATCACCGTTTTGTTAAGGTTACGGGATATGGGAAATACCGTGATTGTTGTCGAACACGATGAAGAAATTATGCGGACGGCCGACCATATCATCGATATTGGCCCGTTGGCCGGCCACCAGGGGGGCGAAATCGTATTTCAGGGAAAACCATCTGAAATGGAGAAGAACGCCACCAGTCTTACCGCAAAATACCTGAACCATTCCCTGTCCATCAACATCCCTTCGTCAAGGCGTAGATGGAATGAATTCATCGCCATCAAAGGGGCTCGTGAAAACAACCTGAAAAATATCGACGTAAAAATCCCATTGCACATTTTCACGGTCATTACCGGCGTTAGCGGAAGTGGGAAATCGTCCCTGGTTAAACGCATTCTTTTCCCGGCCCTGAAAAAAATGCAGGGCGGATTTGGTGAAAAAACCGGCAAATTCGACAGGATGGATGGCGATTATCACCGATTGGGTTCTATTGAGTTCATCGACCAGAACCCGATTGGAAGGTCATCGCGGTCGAACCCGGCCACCTACACCAAAGCTTTTGATGAAATCAGGAACCTCTTCGCTGCACAACAACTTTCGGTAATCCGAGGTTATAAACCGGGCTACTTTTCGTTCAACGTTGAAGGTGGCCGGTGCGAAACATGTCAGGGGGAAGGTGTTGTGAAAATTGAGATGCAGTTCATGGCCGACCTCTATCTTCCCTGCGAAAGCTGCAATGGACACCGGTTTAAGGATGAAGCATTGGATGTAAAATACCAGGGCAAAAATATTGTCGATGTCCTGAACATGACCGTGGATGAAGCCATGGATTTTTTTCATGCCAACGCCAAATCCGAGAGTGCCGGAAAACGTATCCTTTCCCGATTAAAACCTTTACAGGATGTGGGATTGGGATACCTGCGCCTGGGACAATCCTCCAGTACCCTTTCGGGCGGAGAAGCCCAGCGCATCAAACTTGCCTTTTTCCTGATCAAGGGCACCAGTGAAAAACCAACCCTTTTCATCTTTGATGAACCCACTACCGGCCTCCATTTTCACGACATCGATAAATTGTTGAGCGCCTTTGAATCGTTGATCGGGCACGGCCACACCATCCTTGTCATTGAACACAACCAGGAGGTGATCAAATGCGCCGATTGGGTCATCGACTTAGGAAAAGAGGGTGGCGATGCAGGAGGTTATATCGTTTTTGAAGGAACGCCGGAAGGGCTTGTTCAAGCCGGGGAGTCCTATACCGGGGCATTCCTGAAAAAAAAATTAAACATGTACCCTTAGGAAAAAAATTGGACCAATCTTGGTTTCACTTAATAAATATATGCCATGATGCGTAGTATTAATCCGTACAACCATGAATTGATCGGGGAATATCCGGAACATTCCACACACGAAGTCGAAACGATCGTTCAATCGGTCCAGTCCGACTGGCTAACATGGAGAGAAACAACCTTCGATAACCGGGCCCGGCTTTTCAGGGAAGCTGCCCGGATTTTGCGGGATAAAAAAACCATCTATGCCCGGTTGATGACCTCAGAGATGGGAAAGATCATCAGGGAGGCAACTGCAGAAATAGAAAAGTGTGCATTGGTTTGTGATTTTTATGCCGACCACACAGCGGAGATACTCAAAGATGAGGAAATCGCTTCCGATGCCTTACGAAGCTTGGTCGTTTACCAACCCCTGGGAATAATCCTTGCCGTAATGCCCTGGAATTTTCCCTTCTGGCAGGTATTCCGGTTTGCAGCGCCATCGTTAATGGCAGGAAATGCAGCCTTGCTCAAACACGCCTCCAATGTTCCAGGATGCTCCCTGGCCATTGAAAACATCTTTCGTGAAGCAGGGTTCCCCGCCAACCTGTTCCGTTCACTGATGGTCCCTGCAGGGGCTGTTGGGAAGGTTATTGACCATCCCTTTGTCATGGCGGCTACCGTTACGGGAAGCGGGTCGGCCGGAAGCCATGTTGCATCCCAGGCAGGAAAACAGATAAAAAAAACCGTCCTGGAACTGGGCGGGTCCGATCCATTCATTGTTTTGGAGGATGCCAACTTAGAAGCAGCCGTAAAAACGGCCGTAACAGCAAGGATGCTCAACCAGGGCCAAAGTTGTATCGCTGCGAAACGTTTTATTGTTACAAAACCGGTCGCTGCCATGTTCGAAAATGCGCTGCGCAATGCCTTTGAATTGCTTAAAACAGGCGATCCCATGGATCCCGAAACGCAGGTTGGCCCAATGGCAAGGCCAGACCTGGTGGACGAAATTGAACGACAGGTAAAAGGTTCCATCGACGAAGGGGCCCGTCTTGTTACCGGAGGGAAACGCCCCGAACTTCCCGGTTGTTATTTTGAACCAACCATCCTGGCCGATGTCAAAAAAGGGATGCGGGCATTTGATGAAGAAACCTTTGGCCCGGTTGCCGTCATCATTCCGGTTGAAGATGAAGCGGAAGCCATTGCGGTAGCCAACGACACTGAATTTGGGTTGGGCGGAAGCGTATGGACTTCGAACCTGGCCCGAGGGGAATCCGTTGCCCGAAAAGTTACCACAGGGGCCATGTTTGTGAATGGATTGACAAAATCGGATCCCCGATTGCCGTTTGGCGGGGTCAAAAAATCAGGTTATGGCCGGGAATTGGGATCGATGGGCATCAAAGAGTTTGTAAATATCAAAACAATCTGGATTGGAAACCCGGTGTAATCCCTGGGGAACCCGGCAACATTCTTTTTTCGGAATGGATTGCCAATAATTCGCGGATATTAAAAAAATAAATTAATTTTGCACCCTCGAAAACGGCGGGGTAGCTCAGTTGGTTAGAGCGTCGGATTCATAACCCGGAGGTCACGAGTTCAACTCTCGTCCACGTTACAGACATTTATAAGTGGCTGATAATCAAGAGAATCCAAAAAAGTAAAGAACAGTTTGCGACAAACTGCGACAAACTGACAAAGGGTTCCTGAATTCCAAAAAGTCATTATGATTAGTGCAAAACGGGGAAAAATTTTTCCAATGGAAAATTTTAAACCTGCTAAATTATTTGATGCCGATGGTGACCTCTCACAGAGATGGTTCGTGTTCTATTATTTTAAAAATCCGGAAACCGGAAAATTCGAACGGTTCCGCGAAATGATATCTTCATCGCTGAAGACACGATCCGACCGGTATGCAAAAGGAAAAGAATTAAAAGAAGCGATGAACAAACGCCTGAGAGAAGGTTTTAATCCTTTTGCAGGCGCCGATCCCAGGCAGACCAACATCATGGACGCCATCACCTACATTGAGGAAACAAAGGCAACCCTGAGAAAGCGTACGCAGCATACCTATTACTGTCTGCTCAGAAGGTTCCGGGAGTTCCTGGAGGATAAAAATGTCCGCCTGACAACCCTGACCATCGAGCAGTTCAACTACCAGCATGCCCAGCGGTTCATGGACTATTACCTAAAAAAACACAAGGTAACCAACCGGACCTACAATTATGCCGTGATCCATATGAGGACCTTTTTCAACATGCTGATGGAAAGGGAATGGATACTGGTCAACCCGTTCAAGAAGGTTAAAACCCTTGAGGTCGAAGAGACGGAGATTGTTGCTTTCACAGATGCTGACCTGAAGATACTCAGGGAAAACCTGCCCGGTTACAATTACGATCTGTACATTGTTGCAGGTCTGATCTATTACTGCTTCCTGAGGCCGGCAGAAATCATGCGGCTTCAGGTTTATCACTTTCACGTCAATGAAGGGTTTATTTCCGTTCCCGGCAATGTTTCAAAAAATAAAAGGCAGAATACAATCGATATCCCTGATAACTTCATCGAAGACCTGAAACAGCTTGATTTGAATTTCCCTCCGAATGATTATGTCTTTTCAAGACACCTGAAAAGAGGCCAAAAAGAAGCTGCACCCACAAGGATTGCCGGATATTGGAGAGAATTTGCAAACCAGTTTGGGATTTCAAAAAACATTTACTCACTGAAACATACAGGGAACGGAAGAGCTTCCGAGAACGGGATTTCAGCCAGAGACCTTCAGTTGCATAACCGGCACTCAAATCTCGATATGACACAACGATACCTGGACCGTTTTTCGAAGAAAGTCTCGACAAAGGTTGTGAAGAATTTTCCGAAACTTTAATTTATTTATACCAGCCATCCGGGTCATTGGATCATTGGCATACAACAAAAAAGTCGGTGGGGAAAACAATAAAAAATGGCTGGAAATCTGCCAATCAACTTGTAGAACATGTTATCACCACGGTCAAAATACCCTCGATTTCTCCTTCTACAGACACATCAGGCAATGTTCCTTCACCTAACGGTATTGATTCTCCTTTCGTGTCACCTAAAACGGTAAGGAACAACCAGTCGTCATTGTTCAGAAAGGCATGGTCAAAGGCAGTGGTTGCAGTGGCATTGTAAGTGGCCTGCATCGGCCTGTCGGTGATGTTGGTCCCGGGTTGATTGACATTACTGCGGATGTCGATATTGAAATTGACAGTGTTTTCCGTGCTGAAATGAGCGTCCACCCTGACCGCCGACAGGTCCTGGTACAACCTTGAAACCGCTATATTTTTACCGATCTCAGGGTTGGTGACGTGGATCGTGTACTGCTTAATGTCGCCAATGCTCACAACGGGCAAATTTCCCCAGGGGGCCCACGATTGCCCGTTGTATAAATATGCCAGGTGGCTGCTTTCATTATAATACACCTGCCCAGCTACGGGATCCGGTGGAAAATCCCATAGCTTGTGCAGGACAGCATTGAGCAGCTGGTTCTTGTGAATATCAAGGTTTGTCTTGAATAACGGCATAATGCTGGTTCAGGTATTATCCGACAATCACGATCTGGCCGGTCAGCGAGGTTGCCGATGTCCAGGTAACGTCGCCGGAAGCGTTGACAGAAATATCGGGCTCGACAGTATGGCGGACCGATGCGATGGTTTCGTAAACCATGACATGTACATCCGTTCCGCAGCCATGGGTTGCGGCCGTGATGGTACCGGTGGCCGTTGCCGTAATTGCGCCGACATATTTTTTGGTCCTGCCGGCAGTCTTCCCATCCACATAATTCTTTGTGGCCTTTTGCGTGGAAAGTTTCACATCGCTGTTGGCAGAAAGCGTAATGTCGGTATCAATAACGCCGGTTTTGAAATCGGCCGCCTCGATGTTGGAAATGGAATTCTGGTCAGCATTGATGGTCTTATTGGTAAGTGTCTGGCTTGCAGTCAGCTTGACCATGTCGGCGGATTCCGTGTTGTCGATGCCATCGAAATCTGATGCCGTGATCCCAGAACTCTTGGTAATATTGGCAATGACCATATCGCCGATATTTACCCCAGGGTTTGAGGGTGTTCCGACACCGGAGGTGGAACCGGCAACAGTAACCTTCCAGAACCAGCCTTTCTGAATGGAGGTTAAGCTTTGGGCGGCGATGGTCTGGCCCCCGTCGAAGGTGCCCTTGTAAACCATTCCGGAAGTAATCTGGCCCTGGATAACAGCGATGTTGTCGTCAACATAGTTTTTGGTTGCTTTCTGGGTGGCCACTTTTACATCGGAGTTGGCTGCCATCGTTTTATCGGTGTCAAGGTACGATAACGGCACCTGCTTTATATCGTCCACATTGGCAAGCCCTACCTGGGCCTTGGTGGTGGCATGGGGGTTAGAGGTAGAAGCCAGGTGGCCATCAATGGCCGCATGGGTATTGCTGCCGTGGTTGAGCAGCACGTTGTGGTCGACTGCCGCAGGGTCGACCGATTTGGCCCAAGACGTACCGTTCCAATACTTCTCAATATTGTCCGTGGTGTCGAAATACTTTTGGCCTTTGACCGGGTTTGCCGGTGCCGTGGCCAGGTTCTGGACAACGGCATTCTGTAATTCGTTTTTGTTTAAGTCCAGTGGGACGAGAACTTTTTTTGCCATGTTTTTTGAATTTAAGGTTTATAAAAATGTTAACTGATAATTATTTTTCCGCTTGCAGCGGGGTTAAGCCGGATGGACACCTGGTCGGTGGATTCGTGCGTGATTTCTGCCATCAACTCCCTTCCGGTCGTATCAAGCGCCAACACGGTGGGATATTTGTGAAGGTTATGTAGCACGGTGACCATTCCCTGGTTGATGAAGGAATGGACTGCCTGAGCGGGCGCTGCCACGCCACCTCCAGGTGCCCCGTTGCCTGTCGTGTCAATGGTGCGGTAGAGGTAATAAAACTCGATCTGGGAGCTGCCCGATTGAGGGTTTTCATTTCCGGAGAGGCAGACATAGACCGGCGTGTTGACAAAAATCTGTGTTGAAAAAACAGGGGTCATCCGCTGTATCGCCTGTGATTGCGACATGATGAAATCCCTGGGGAAAAAGCCCCAGTCGCGTGTCTGGGCATCGCCATCGGTAGAAACGTTCAGGGTTTGGTCAGGATTGACCTGAAGCCCGCCCACCGGCGGGCCCATAGGGGTAACCCTGGCGACCATTGAAACCAGTTCGGTCACAAAACCTTCGCCCGGAGGGGGTATGATCACATGAATGCCGGTTAGTTGGTTGCTCTCCTCATAGGTGATCAGATGGTAAGCGGCGATCACCGGGGAAGCTTGCTGGATTGTGAGAAAATCGTAAAGCTCGGTGAAGTTCTCATTGATTTTTTGACCGCCCAAACGAAGCTTGTCCCCTTTTTTATCTCCCGGGACAATCCCGAGGTTGATTTCCTGTCTTGCCATAATTTAAAATGTTACCTGGTCAAATGTTATCTCCATGTCATCAAAACTTACGTCCATATTGTCCCAGGAGAGGGTTTGCGGTGGAATTACAGGGTTCGCGGAGCTTTCCGGCACGTGGGCCGAAAAGAAGGAGTTCTGGTACGACCGCTCATAGTCTATTTCCAGGTTGTACAGGTATTCCCCGTCTTTGAGAAAGGGCGTCACTTTTGCCGACCTGACCACGATCTGGAACAGTTCTTTGCCGATCTGCTCGTAAGCCTCCGGTGAGAGGAGCAGCTCCCTGAGGCAATTCTTTTCTTCAAGGGAAACCCACCCGGAGTTGGCTTTGCAGCTTTGGGTCTCTTTGGCGCCAAACTGTTTGGAGGGGGCATTGAAGAAGGAATATTTTTCTTCCCTGAAAATGGAACCGGACAAGCGTTCGTATTCCAGGTTGAGCTCGGATTTCCCCAGAAACCTGAACGTATCATAAGCGGAGAAGGAATTGCGGTAAAAAAAGACCTTCCCGTGATCGAAAACGCGGGTATCGTGGATGAAGGTACGGCGCTCGGAAAGGCAATCGCCATTGGGGCCCACCAGGACGGCTTCCCACGATTTTACCGTATGGCCATACCAGGCATTTACAAGGTCCAGGTGGTCGAAGCCAACCTTGAATTCGACCACCGAATAAGCCGGACAAGTCACCAGTGGAGTGGGATTGATGATCTTTTGGCTGCCATCGGCAAAGGTTACGGTTACCTCAAGACGGTACTGTAGGCCCGATGCGTTGTCGTGGAACAGAAAAAAGAGCTTTTCCATTGTGCCGCTACAGGAATACTTCGTAGCGGGAAGCCATGTCAGAAACTTTAACTTGTTTGTGCCGATCGTGAAATAATCCTGGTTGTTTTCATTAAGGCTGGCCAGGAGCTCATGGTTAAGCCCCCCGGCGAGGGCATATTTCCAACCGGTGGAAAGCAAGCCCTTCACCCTTCCGGCCAGGGTTTCGGCAAAGGATGCCCTGTATTTGAGAAGGTAGTCCCAGCCATGGACAATGGCATTTCCTTCCAGTTCCGGAAATTCAAAACGGGCCATCTCCCAGGCTGCAAATTTTGACTGGAGATAATCCGATATGTCAAACCTTGAACAGCCAATGAAATCGGCGGGCTTGATGTCCTCCCCTATCGGGTTGCCCGCGGCATCGCGCACCAGGCAAAGGACCCCAAAATAATCGCGGTACTGGTCATCGGAGCCGGGAACGCTTGCCCCCTGCCCTACCCCGGCGACATCGATATTTGTGAAAACAACCGTGCCATCTGACCCGGACTTCCTGGCCTGTAAGGTGATCTTTCTTTCGGATGTGCCCACCGGGCCCAGGGCCACGTTATAAAATTTCTGAATTTCGTAATTCTCAAGGAAACACTGATAAATATTGTCTGCAAAGTCATTGAAGGTTTGCCCCGGATAGCCCACTTCAAACAATAGGCCGTCAAAACCGGTAAAACTTGCTGTCTGGAAAACCAGGGCCTTACCTGCAAACTGTAAATGGAACGCATGTCCTTCAACAGTATCGACCGATGAGACCAGCAGTTCAAAGGATGCACGGCTGCCTAAGGCGATAAGGCAATTGTCCGAGCAGGCTTCATAAATTAAGGGATTCCCGGCAAACGAAATGAAGTTGGGCGACTCCGTGACATCGATCATGGCACAATGTTACCATGAGATTTCGCGGAAATAAAGGACAGTATCAGGGGGCAGTGAAGCACTTGAGCCGGGCGGGCTTGATCGTGGATTTGTTCAGGGTGACGGAAATCTCGCTGATCAGGAAGTTCATCCCGTTTATCCGGTACCGCTTTGTAAAATCAATCGATTTCAGTGCAATAAAATCCATTTGCTTTTCGATTTTCACGCTCTTTCGGGTTTCCATGATCCAATCTGCCCACTCCTTCCAATAGAGATTGAACAACCCGTTGGGACCGGGATACCGCAATGAAAAATTGCTGTTGTTGGCAAACCCCATGAGCCTTTCCGGCATTCCCCATCCACCGGTCCTCCCTACCCAGAACAATCGCGGTGTAATTTTTTGGAAATCTGCCCCCAGGTTGCCGCAGTTGACCGAAATGAAATGATCCGGCAAGGACGAAAAAACGGTTTCGAACTTATTTTTCTTATCGCCCCATTTATAAAAGAATTTATCGGTGAGCATCGGGCCGGCAGGCAATTGTTGCCATTCAATTAAAAACGTGCAGGGGTTTATCCCCAACTGCCACCAGGCGTTCGTGTCCAACATATAATAGATGTCGCCCAGCAAGGTAAACGGATATGGGGGGATATCGGAAAAATCCCGGGCAGCCCCCTTGATCCTTTCGGAAATGCCCTTTTCAGCGTCCAACTGTGCCTGGTATGCCGTATCGCCCCCGTCGGGCCCCAACAGGAAACGGAACCCGGTGACCTCTTCGGGGACCTCCTGGGAGATGGAAAGGATGTTGTTTGAAAACTCCACGATATCCGAGTGAAGCAACACCTCTTTGTTTCCGACGATTCGGATGGACCGTTTCAGTGTATCGACATGAAAGCTGCAATTGAACCACTTTTCCAGTCCCGAGATGAATTCACCAACCTTTATCGCTGGCACCAAGCGGCAATAGTAAAGCCTTTGCATTCCAAACAACACTTCGCCCAGATTCACCGAATTGTAAACCACCAGGCGGGAAAGCTCCTCGCCGGAGGTGAAGAATTCATCTTCGAGCCGGTACCCGAAGTTTTCTGCCAGCCTGTTAAGAACATATTTCAGGTAAAGGAAGGGGACCAGAATGGTCCTGTTTTGCCCGTCGGATGTGGTCCTGTGCAACCATCCGTCGGGAAAGATGTAGTTATAGGCCATCAGCTCTGGGTTGGTGGCCGGGGGGTCATAAAAGGCCGGGTTGCTGATCTGGGGCATGGAGAAATCTACTTCAGGATAAAAATGGGCCAACGACCAGTTGAAATAATCTTCGGCCTGCTGATCGCTATCGAAGCTTTTCATCCCCAGGTCAACCCGGTTCAAAAAGAGTTCCTTGACCTCGAAGTTGAAATTGCCCTTGTTGATGTATAGGGCCCCTTCAAAGTTCTTCTCCCCTGCTGTTTTGATTTTGACCTGGCCGGAGTACAAAACCATCCCGTTCCATCGGATGCTCCCATCGAAAGCCTCATAGATGCTGCGGGCCGATGCGATCCGGTTCTTCCATCCAAGGATTGAAACGTTTCTTGCCGTGGAAGGGACCTTGAAAGGGAAGGAATAGTCGCCGACATCGTTGAAAAGTGGCGATTTGAGGTTCAGTGAAACCGAAAAATCGTCGCTTAGGTCAAGGCTCTGGTCACCAATATGGATGGAAAGCATAGTTTTCTACAGTTATTTTGATACTTCGGCTTCGATTTCATTGACCCGGTTGGTGGTTTCCCTAAGGTGTTCGTAAGAGATAAAGGCCGGGATGCCCTGCTCAACCAGGGTGTTCAGCCTGTTAATGCTGGCCGTGAACTCCGGATCGGCCACTGGTGCGACGGGCTGTGGGGGCGTAGAAGGTGTTTCCACATATCTTCCCACGGCACTTTGCGGAACCCTTGCAAAATTGATCGCCTCGATCACCTGGGGGTAATTGACCATCAGGTTTTTTGTGGTTTTTGGGTCGATCACCAGTTCCTGTCCGGTCTCGCTGATCAGTGTTGGCGTTGCATACAAACCCGTCTCAGGATTGTTTACCAAAGGAACGTCCCGGTAGAGCTTGTTGTCGTCCTGGCCGATGACCGAGTAGCGGCCCTTGGCAGCTTCCGGGACTTTCTGTCCCAGGATGTAGCCGATCTGGATGGCCCCCAGCGCCGCAGTGATGATGCTGAGCACGATCCCCACCCCGGGGCCGGCGCTCAAAGCCGATGCAACGGCGGTGGCAACGCTGATCAGGGCATTGAACAGGGCAACCTCCTTGTTCCTAACGGCCTGGTCGTGTTCGAGCTTCTTGCGTTTCTTGTCAAGGTCATTGTCCATTTTGCTGACCTGGGCATCGTACTGGGCCTTGCTGATCAGTTTGGCATCGAGCTGCGCCTGCAAATTGGCTTTCTTCTTGTTGTTTGCCTCTTCGTCCTGGCGGAGCTGCTGGTTCTCGGCATCGGTTTGCATAGAGAAGATGGCAGAGAGGCCATCGACTGCCCCTTTTGCCAGGGAGATGGCATCGTCGGCAACCCTCAGTGCTGTTTCCTTGGAAAGCTGAATCTGCATAGCAGCGACTTCTTCTGCCATTTGCTTTTTGATCTCGGCCGTGCGGGCTTCGTCCTTGATGTTGTCTTCAAGGATCTTGCGGTACTTGGCATCGACCTCCAGCCGGACCTTCACCTGTTTTTCCGCCAGGTCGATATCCGATTTCAGCCGCAGGTTGTTAAGCTGCTGCTGGTAATCGAAGCGCTCCCGGTCCTCGTTGTCCTGGTGCTTTGCCACGACATTCGTGGCTTTCTGGGCATACGTAGCTTTGATCGCCTGTTTCTGCCCTTCGGTGGCCTTGGTTACCGACAGGGTGTACTCCATTTCCCGCTGAAGGGAATCAAGGACCGCCTGCAGGTACTCGCCGGAATTCTTGTCAAGGGCTTCCATTTTTGCCTCAGAAAGTTCCTTGTCTATCCGGTACTGGTCCTGGAGTTCCTTTTCAGCGTACTTGTCACGAATCTCGTCCTGTTTCGAGATGAGCTGACCGGTCAGTAACCGGCGCAGTTCGATCTCATCGGCTGAATTGCCTTTTATTTTTTCAAGGCGTTCGGCCAGTTTTTCTTCTTCGATGGCCAATTCCCGTTCCATCTCCCCTTCGGTGACGGCTGCCCGGGCCTGGGCCAACTGTTTTTTGATGTCAAGAAGGTAAACGGCCTGTTTCTTTGCGCCGGGTTCAGCTTCGCCGGAAGTTCCGGGCGCCGGGCCCGAACGGTCGAACGACTGTATCTTTTTATTGATTTCCTTGATCTTGCCCTGGACACGGATAAAATCTTCGCTGCCGGCAACGGAGGCCTTCAGCGCAACCTGGTACTTTGAAAGTTTAGCTTCCAGGTTGTCTAACGATTCACCGACGATCTTATCGCCAATGCTCTCCGCATTGAGCACATCGACAAGGGATTGTTTAGCTTCCTTGAACTGGGCGATTTTATCCTGGAGCTTTTTAATTCCCTCATCATAAGGTTTGGTGGCTTCCACGCGGTTTTCCTGCGCATCGATTGCATTGCTTGCCACTGCCATTGCAGCGCCCCCCGGGGCGGCCCCGCCTTTTACCGTGTTCCAGGCCCTTTGCAGTATCGTTGGTTTCGCCGCAGCATCCCCGATCGATTTCTGTTTTGCCTGCAAAAGAAACAGTTCCGCTTCTGCCTGTTTGATGGTCAGGCCGATCTTTTCCTGAAGGTCCTTCTTCTCCTGTACCGAAAGCAGGTTTAGGTTCCTGACCGTTCCTGCTACCTTTTCATAGGCATCTTGAAGCCTTTTGTTTGCATCGGCCAAAAGAATAGTGGTCGAAGCTTTCAACTTTTCAAGGGCAATGGTTCCTCTGTTGTACGTTTCGTAAGCCTTTACTGCTGCGACAAGGGCGGTGATGCCGGCAATGACAAGGCCGATCGGGTTTGCGGCCATGGCAGCGTTCCAGAGCCACTGGGCGGTTGTTGCCAGTTTGGTTGCAACCGTGCCGTTGCCTTTCCAGATGGCCAGCAGTTGTTCTTTGACGACCAGGTACTCAAGTACCACGGCATCCTTCATTTTCAGAAGAATGCCTTCTTTCAGGGTCAGGTTGTTCAGGATGGCGACCTGGGCCGACCTTGTTTGGGCTGCAATATAAACCCCGATGGCGCCGGTAACAGCGATTAGATGGACCCGATATTTGTCGATCCATTCAGGCAGGGCTTTAAACCATGCCACCATGTCAGCCACCGCACCGACCATGGACTTAAGGAACTCCGTAACTCCGGGCATGGTTATCAGCCGGTAGAACTCTTTGCCGAGTTTGTTCAGGGTGGCGCCCAGCGTTGTGTTCTTGTCGTTGAACTGCCGGAGGATTTCATCGGTGCCCTGCAGTGACTTGCCGGCCAAATTCACCTTCTGTTGGAGCATTTCGGTATTGTCGCCCAATTTTGAAAAGACTTCCGATGCCCCGGCCCCGGAAATCTCCAGTTCCCGGATCAATTTACCCAGGACTGTTGCCCCTTCACCGCCTCGTTTTGATCCTTCGACCACTTTCACGAAAGCGCCGTACAAATCGGTATTCACCAGCGTGGTAAATTCCTGCAACGGGACCCCGGCCACCTTTGCAAATTCAGCGGTGTTGTAGGTCATTTTCATCAAGATCCTCGACATGGCCGTCCCCCCCCGTTCGGTGGAAACGGCAAGCTCCTGCAGGGTGGCAGAGATGCCCATCACTTCGGCGGAAGACAGCCCCAGCGACATGCCAACGCCGCCAATGCGGTTTGAAAGGTCCACCAGTACCGGGGCAGTGGCAAACCCGTCGGCCCCTAGCACGTTGATGGCATTGCCCAGGCGGAGCATATCGTCGGAGACTGCCGATGTTTTCATATCGGTAAGGACGTTCCGAAGGGTCCCCATCTGGGTTGCCACTTCGCTCGCCCCTCCCTGGATTTCAGCGCCAAGGGCTACGTTGAGTTTGTCAATGGAATCGACAAACGGGAGGATGTCTTTCTGGGCAATGCCAAGCTGGCCGGCGACCACGGCCATCTCCCGAAGGTCGCTGCGCGAGGTCCGTGTATCGATCTTTCCCAGTTCGCTGTTGAGTTTTTTTACTTCATCGGCCGTCAGTTTGGTGGTCTTGCGGATATCGGCCAGCGAATCCTCCAGTTTCGCATTGCCTTTGATCAGGCCGGCCAGCGAAGCGCCAAAGCCGATCAGCCCAACGGCGATCATTTGGAATATCTGCTGGTATTTGTTGGCCTGGTCGGCCAGCTTTGAAAAAGCGCCCCCGGTCTGGTTGATCTCTCCCCGGATTTCCCTTACCCTGCCGTTAATTCTTTGGAATTCCTTCTCCTTGTCGCCAAACTCTTTTGAATTGACATTGAGTTGACGGAGCTCGGCGTTGAGCTTCCTTGCCTCTGCCTCCAACTGTTTGAGGGTGGCATTGGCCTTTTCGCCGTTGAAAATGACAGTGGCCGTGGATGTTTCGTTCTTAGCCATTGCCTATTGATTTATCGGAAACGTTCTCGGTGATTGCCAACACTCCCCGGTGGCCGTATTCCTTGGCGAAGATTTCGCTCAGCTTCATGACCTCGGCATGAAAGGTTTTGGAATACCATTTCTTGGGTCGTCTCCGGTTTCCTAACATTTTCCCGGAAAGCCTGCGCGAAGCGGCAGATTCTTTCACATCGCCGATCTTGACGCCTTTGCCGACGCCCATATCGACAAAGCGGCCATAATACTCAAAAAGCAGGGTGATTTTCAGCACGTTTCCCTGTGCCGAGGCCAGAACATTGTATTTGAAACTTTTAAGAAGTGTTCCGGTATCGCCGATCTTATTGGAAGCCAATTTTTTCTTCCATTTGACAATGGTGATCCTGGCCCAGGCCTGGGCTATTTCACGTTCGGAAAGTTTGGGTTGGGAGGGTTGCATTGGGCAAAGAAAAGCTCAATGCTAGTAAGGATAAAGGACACAAAAAAAAGCAGTCATTGACTGCGTAGATCATTGTAGCAATATTGTTGTCGGGTAACGCAGGCGGATTACTCCGCCCTTGTCCCCTTAGAAGCGTACTTGATAGTTTCACATCATACGGCTCAGGCTCTCAAAAGGCGGAATGAACCACCGGGCAATTTACAAAAAAATCAGTTAACATATCTAAGTCTTAACCTTTTGTCGAAGTAATCATTCCAGTCTTTGTAATATTGTATCTATCAACTGTTTGAATATTCCTTTAACAATCTCCAATCAAAAACATCCATTTCAAATCTTGAATCAGAAATTCAGGTTTTCAAATCAATTTTAGTTCTCAATGAACTTTTTAACCAAAGGGAAGATACCATCCAACAAAGTCTTATTGGTGTTGAGAAAACAATTGACGTACCATCTTTGGGATTGACTCAATTTCTTTGTTTCTTTGATTTGGTATATATAATACTCCCCAAATTTAGGACAGTAAGTTAAGGTGTACAAACAAACCTTAAATTTACTGTCATTATGAGAAAAAAAAGACAAAATCACAGTGCGGAGTTCAAGGCCAAGGTGGCCATCGAAGCT
>Ga0247841_10000388_pt1 | contig 115139 bp, 170 predicted proteins | sample LaCruzMarch2015__2_FD_192410 | JGI IMG/M metagenome (GOLD analysis project Ga0247841, IMG submission 192410) | Freshwater microbial communities from meromictic Lake La Cruz, Castile-La Mancha, Spain - LaCruzMarch2015_18m | ecosystem: Environmental > Aquatic > Freshwater > Lake | place: Spain... | reverse complement strand
GCTTCGGATAACTGGATTGAGTGGGCAGCTCGTAACACAACGGGAGCAGAATCTATAATAGATTTATCAAATATTGGGTCGGTTACTTGTGTATCGCTGACAGAAACATCAGCTTTAAGATATAAAGAAGACATATCATCAATGTCGTCACAATTAGAAAATATTAAAAAATTAAATCCGGTAGATTATAAATTAAAATCAAGTCAAGAAAGATCAAAAGGATTAATCGCAGAAGAAGTGCAACAAATTTATCCGGAATTTGCAAATAACGATGGGGTCAACTATTCAAGATTAGTGGCAGTATTAATCCGGGGAATGCAAGAACAACAAGAACAAATTGAAGAACTAACTAATCGAATAAATAAAATAACATAATATATGGCAACATTACAAGCAACAACAGTTTTAGGTTCAGACGTAATAACTGATAAAACTATTCAAAATACAATTGCATCAGGGAAAGAAATGGTGTTTGACGGGGTGAATGATTACGTTTCTCTTGGCACATCAACACAGCTTGACTTAGGCACTGGCGATGGAACTTATTTTGTGAGGTTTAAGAATGATGGGAATGATGGGGTGCGAAATAATCTATTTTCGGTACTTGACGGAACATCAAATGATTATCAGGACTTATCAATATCGTCAGCTGGAAAATTGGTAACAGCCATTGTTGAAAGTAATACCGTGCGTGAAACGATAGGAAGTACAGATATAGGATCAGATTCAAAAGTTCATTCGGCTGCTTTTTATATTGACAGAAGTGAGGCAACGGGAATGAAATTATACTTAGACGGGAAAGAAGAATCATATACACAACAAGCTGATATTAGCACATTAACAGGATCAGTAGTATCAAGTGGAACTAAATACATTGGTATATATGGTAATGGTTCATCCTTCCCCTTCAAAGGCTCCATCTACAACTTCCGATACTTCAACTGTGCTTTAACAGCCACCGAGATAAAGAACTTATCCGAAGGTGGGAATACACCGTATTATTATGTTGGGGCGAGTAATACGGAGAAAGTTGTAAATGGTGATTTTGCAGCAACCGCGGGATGGACATGGAGTGCTCAATGTAATATAACAGGTGGTAAATTAACATTTGCCAATGGGGCTGTTGGTTATGCTTATCGTGAAGATTTAACATTAATCGCGGGGAAAAAATATAGGGTAAAGTTTACTGTTTCCGATCTAACCGAAGGTGGGGTCAATGCACAAGTAAGATTCTTTAATACAAGTTGGCAGGTTTTATTACCGACAGCGTCTTATACAAACAGAGAACATATAGTAGAATTTATATGCCCATACACTTCCGCAAGTTTTATAATATATTTTGAGGTAAGTAATAGTTCATTTAAAGTTGACAATCTATCTTTAATTTCCATCGGTGAAATCCTCAACCTCGACCCTGCCGGGATGTCAACAGCCGTAGTTGCATCCGGTAATGCTTCGTCAATATGGAATGACCAAAGTGGAAATGGGATTGATGGAACAATAGTTGGCCCCACATTGGTAAATATGCCAGAGCATACAAATCTTGGAAATTTGGATGTTAGTGGAAATTATTTATCTGATACTGATTCTAAGGGTCAGTTGAAAATAACATCACCATTGGCTTATAATGCTTCTCCTGTAGCTGGAATATTATTTGCTACCAAATATGATGCTGCGGGTAATTATCAATATGGGGCATCCATTCAAGGATACAAAGAGAATACTACTGACGGAAATTTTTCACAAGGATTAAGATTTACTACTCAACAAACCAGTTATTCGCCATTAACTAAAATGACTATTTTAGGATCAGGCAATGTAGGCATCGGGACTGCATCTCCAATCAGAACACTTGCGGTTAATGGTGAATTTTCCCTTATAGGTGCAAACGCATATATTAACGTTAGTGATATAACCGGTAGTAATGGCAATAGTTGTAATTTGTGGATACGTGGATTAGGCATAGGCGGAACGGCAGAAGTAAATTTTAGTAAATTATACATATTAGCAGATAATATTAAAGCCATCTCTACCTACTCTGTAACTGTAGGCGCAACCAATCGCGACCTCTACATCGATAACACAGGATTAATAGGTTATGTCAGTTCAACAATAAAATTAAAAGATAATATTACAGATATAAAGCCAGTTAATTGGTTATACAAATTAAGACCAATCAATTTTACATATAAATCAGATGAACTAAAAACAAATCAATACGGTTTAGTAGCAGAAGAAGTTGAATTAATAAATAAAGATTTTGTAAGTTATGATAAAGATGGTGAACCAGAAACAGTATTATATTCACAATTGGTAGCACCACTATTAAAAGCAGTTCAAGATCATCAGAAAGAAATAACTGAATTGAAATCATTAAATCAAGAACTATTAAAAACAAATCAAGAACTATTGAAAAGAATAGAAAATTTAGAAAACTACATAAAAAATAAATAAAAAACCCACAGGTTACTGGGGTAAATATATAGACTATTATATGATAATATTCCAGTAATATAAATTTATATATATTTTTTCATTTTTTAAGTAGTTTAATTTATTTTAAAAGGTATAGTTTTATAAGATGATTTCAAAACAACGTTAGAATTTTATTAATTTTTCTTATAACTTACACCTTTTTTCTTTTTATCTTTATCTTCACCTTTTTCTTTATCAGATTGTGAAGTATCTGGATACAGTCTGCCGTCCGTATCAATATTAAATTTCAATTTAAAATAGTCATTGAAATTTATTAAATCTGATTTTTGAAGATTGTATTCTCTATTTATGTTTAATAATTTATCTATATAGACTGAAATTTTTTCAACAAATTCATTAAATAAAATAACTGTTTGATCATTAAACACACCCATAGGTTTTTTTCTTTTACGATTGTAAGAACTTAAAATAATCTTCAACATGTATTCAATCTTTTTACTAGATTTTACATATTCAATTGTTTTCTTATTTAATAACATATCAACATTTAATTTGAATTTTTCATCTTTGAAAAAATCTGGAATAGTTATATTCCATTTATCTATATTATCTTTAATATTGTCCATGTATTCATTAAATATTTGACTTATTAATTCAATATAAATTTCATCTTTCGTATTAGCTTTTATTTTGTATTTTTTTATATCAATTAATTGACAAAATTCTAAAAAATTAAGTATTATTTGACTATAAATTTCTACATAATCGGTATCATTTTTAAATGACATTCTTTTATATAATGGATTTAATAATTCAAAAGAATATTCATCATTACCATCTATTTTCATTATTATTTTTTCTAAATTTTCTTGAAATTCATCATCTTTCATTAAAAACGAATTGGAAAAATTTGGATTTAAAATATTATAGAAAAATTTGGCAAAATTATTTTCCCCAAAAACATATTTTAAATCATCTTCTGATGTATTTAAAAATAATGCTATTATTTCCAATTGTTTAGAACTTAATTTACCTTTAAATATTACAGGAATACAATCGACATCTAAAAGATTTGAAAATTCTTTTAATTCATCATAATTATATCTGTATTTATTTCCTTTTACAATACAAACAAGAATTAAATTGTTTTTTGGAACTTTTTCATATTCAATATTTGCTGGATGCATATCCGGAAAATATTCGAAACAAAACCACCAATTAGGATTTAATAAATCAGTAACATATTGTGGTAGTGAATTGAAATAATCATATGACTGATTATAAAATTTTTGAATTGCTAAATCTATAAAATTCAGACTATCATTTCTTAAATTTTTTGGTTTTATTGTGAATTTTTGACCATCATATTTTACAAAAATACGACTTCCTTGAATATCTTCATAAACAAGAAGATCTTTATCACTGATAATGTTTATAAAATCATCACCTTTCTCAAGTGAGTTTAATTTGAATATTTTCGTCATTTTTAATTTTTTTGTTTTTAAATTATGTGTTTTTATATATTAAAAATCAAAGTCCAAATTTAATATATAAAGAAAATTAAATAATTTTTCATATGCTGATGAATTTTAATGATTTTCTTTATGAAGGTGTAGCTGATACCCATCTTCAAAATAAATTTCACTTCAAACCAGATTTTTCTGATTTTGAGGATGAATATAAAAAAATTAAATCAAAAGAAGAAGATAAAATAGTTTATTCAGAAGATAAATTTGTTATTATAAAAAATCCAAAAACATTAGAAAATGTAGATAATTCTATAAGAGGTGTAATTGACAAAGATGGTAATTTATATATATCACAATTCCGTTATATTACTCACTCTCCAATTATTAGTATTTTATCTGATTTGAATTTAATTCAAAATACCATTTTATGGCATAAAGAAATTCCAACAAATTTTATAACAATACAAAGATATGATAATACTAATATATTTTGCATTGGGGAATCAAACCAATTTTATTACAGAGATAAAGATGTATACATAGAAGATTCATATATAAAAAAGTATAAAGATGTAGATTATAAAGCAGAATTTCAAAAATTCTTAGATAAAGCTAAAATAAAAAATCCACAATATGAATTTATAAACGAATACATTATGTATTATCCGGATGAATTGGAAGAAAAAAATATTTATGAAGAAATATCATTAGATGATATAAATATTAAAGTTGATAACTCTTCTGATGAATTTTTAAATACAATTAAGAATGATTTTTCATTACTTATTTATAAAAGAACACCTAAACATATTAGACCAAGAAAAATTTCTGGACATTTACAACAAGAAGAATTACATATAAGAAAGAAAAACAATAGAAGTACATTAAATATTTTAATGAATAATGGTGATATTATTATTGGTACATACAATACTTTATCGTATAATATCTCAATTACAATTAATAATGAAATTTTGTATGACATAAAATTAAAAACCTGTGACGATAATAAATTATTAGAAAAAATGGTAAGTGAATATAAGAAATATTTAAAGAACAAAGGGTATCAAATAAAAAATGATAATAACAATGAATAATATTAAAACATTCGAAAATTTCAGAAACGAAAAATTAGATCAAGAATTAAATGAGGGGTTGTGGGATGCACTAAAAAATGTATGGAAATTTTTTAAAGGTGTAAATAAAAAATTACAAGATAGTCTTGGAAATTTTACAAAAAAATTACAAATTTCTAAAGATTGGAATAATACACTATCAATTTTTAATAGTGATATTATTCAACCATATAGTAAATATTTTGAAGATGGTATGAAAAATGCAACAACAATTGATCAAATAAGAAAATTAAATTATGAAGTTCATTCTCAAACTTTTCCAGCATTAAGTGAAATGAAATTGATGTATGGTTTAGACCCATCAAAACTTTTTCAAGACCCATCAATTTCAATTATGTATAAATATGAAAATACTGAATTATTTATGAAAAATTTACCAACTCATGTAAATGCGTTAGTTAGAAATTCTGCAATTAAGGTAAAATATCCTGTAGAAGAAATAAATAAATCAGAAGATAAGTATAAAGATTTTACACAAGATCCACCAGTAAATCAACCCGCAAATCAACAACCCGCAAATCAACAACAATCAAATCAACAACAATCAAATCAACAACAATCAAATCAACAACAATCAAATCAACAACAATCAAATCAACAACAATCAAATAATGCAATTAGGGGTAACTCAACAGAAAAATATATCATGTCTTATAATGATTTTAATAAAATATTTGAAGCTAATCCAAATCAACAACCAAATAATCAACAACCAAATAATAATTTGCTAGATAAATTAAAAACAGAAAATATAAATACCCTTAAAAACAGTTTTTATGGAATGTTACAAAAAAAATTAAAAGCATTTAAACCAACATTAATACCAAATACCAATTCTGGTACTACTACCCCTGTTGATGATAAAAGTACACAAACCATTATATCAAAAATGAAAGCATCAGGACCAAATGTAAAAGGAAAGGAGGTTTTATTAAATACTATTTTTAATGATAAAACAACAACCGATCAACTAAACAAAACAAGAGATGTAGTTACACCAATTTTTAAAATTAATAAACCAGAAAAAACAATAGGTAAATTTTAATAAAAAAACCCCGTAATTTACGGGGTTTTTCGTTATTTAATTTCAATTTTCTTTTCGACTTTTGGCAATTCTTTTGGTTTCTTGATAGTAATTTTTAAAATACCATCTTCGAATTTGGCATCATAACCATCATCTTCAACATTTTTTGGAAGTCTAAATGAACGTTCAAAAGATTGTTTTGAAAATTCTCTACGAGAATAGTTTTCATCATTTTTCTCATTTGAATGTTCCCCCGTAATAGTCATTACACCATCTTCAATTTGAATATTCAATTCTTCTTTTTTGAATCCGGGTGCACTAACATCAATAGAATAATCATTTTCATTTTCTTTGACGTTTACTTTTCCGGTACTGTCAAATCCACGAAACCAATTGTCCCTGAATAACCAATTATTGTCATCATCGAAAAATTTTTCTAAATAACTCAATGGTCTGTTGTTGTTAAATCTAATCAAACTCATAATTTTTTCTCCTTTCGTTAATTAATTATTTTTGAATAAAATATTCAACTTCTATACCAATTGAATTTTATGACAATTTGACATCGTTGAAATGACATTTTTTCAATTTCCTATTTTAAATCCCATAGTTTTTGTTGGTTTCATCCCATGATTCATAATTTCTTTATTTTTCTTCATTGCATAAATTTCAGCCAAAGACATTTCTTTATTTATTTTATTGGGGTCTAATTTCAATTTACTTGCAATCGCTTTAGATTGTTTGATGGTTAAATTTGTAAATTCCTTTCTGGCGATAAGTCTTTCTGGTCTTAATAATGCATCATCCAATTCACTTAAATCTGTATTAAAAGTCGCTATTATTTGAATAGATAAAATATCATTTAAAATACCATCTGTTAAATTCAATAAATTTGTAATACCTAAATTTCGTGTGTTGTTTCTAGACGCCAAGAGGGGTTCAGCATCTTCAATGAGTAATATAGTCCTTTTCCCATTTTCTATCGTCCAATCGGTTATAAAGTTGAAAAAAGACGGGTCTGTGATGGTATCAACCATAGTTGGGGGGAAATATAATACCTTTTTATTAATTTGTGTTAATTTTTGTAATAAATATCTGAGGAAATATGTATTATGACTTAATATATCATTTGTAAAATATCTAAACTTTGAATCATCACCCAATTCTAAATCGTACATATTTGATTTTTTATCGTGAATATCTTTATAACATTTACAAACAACTTCCACCCCATTTTTTGTTTGTATTTTATCACCTGATACTAAGTCTTTGACAAAAACTTCGTTCATATTTTCATCAAAAACAATATGGGTATCTGCACATATTAATTCACAAGTTTGTGTTATTAAAACCCATTCATCATATTCTATTGTTTTATGAATGGCTTTTATATCGACCCAACCATCATCAGTTAATACTTCATAATTATTTACAATATTGGTTTTTATAAATTTTTTATCGTTGTGTATAATTATTTCTTCATCATAATTTAAATCTTCAATATTTATTATTTTTATTTCACCTATTTTTTTATCCCTTACTGTTATACTAGAATTACCCAACACACACTTTCCGGTCCCAGGACTTCCATGTAACAAGACTAATCCCTTATCTTCCTTTGTTAATCTTTTTATTAATTTTTTACTAAAATCTTTAAAATTATCCCCATAATATAAATCCAAATCAGGTATTCTTATTTTTTTATCAAGTGTAAATTCTCTAACATATAAGGAACCATTTGAATCCATACTTATTAATCCAATAGAATTTTTAAGAATTTCAGATACAACAGAATGATTAAATATTTCGTATAATTTCTTTTCTACATTAATATTATAATTTTTTGAATCTGGTGGAGGTGATATTAAACAATTTGAACTAATTAATTCTGTATCTTTATCTAAATCAGCATCTAATTCAGGATTAGTATAGAATACAGATGATGAACTGGAATAAATATTAAGGATATAACCTTGTTCTATCATCCACACTTCCCTACTTGATTGATTTGTATTTTTTTTCACATCATAATATGAATCTTTAAATAAAATTTTTGATTTTGGAAATTCTTTTATTATTTCTTTTTTAATATGATCTAATTTAAAAAATTCGGATTCATCATGTACAATTTGAATAGTATGTGGTTGTTCTTTGAATCGATTAAAATATTCTTCAAGAACATTAAAATCATCAACCGATTTACTTTTCCCATTATATTTTAGTGCAGTTAAAATAGAATTTGCATCGCCTCGAATTACTACATTATCAGTGTTTTTTTTCATTTCGTATCGATTAGTTTTTAGATTATAGTTTTTATAAATTTAATTGTTTTATTTTTATATATAGTAAAAAAAGAATGTCTTTTAGAAAACATTTATCATTTTAGATACTAAGTTACAACGAAAAATGCAAAAAACGAAAAACCCACTTAAAAAGTGGGTTTTCATGTCAAACTAACTAAACCAAAAAATTTATTTGTGTTTATTTGGAATCCTCCAACTAATTCCACTATTTATAAAAAAATTATCAAAACCACCGACATAATTCAAACCACCCGATAAATCCCAAATCAAATTATCCGTTAAACAAAATAATACCCCAAGATCACCACAATTTTGTGGACTGTTCCTATCTGAATATAAACAAAAAGTTTCTACAAAAAATCCAAATTTTGATGGGAAATAATACAAAGCTAAAGATGCTGTTCCTTGTGCATATGGATTTACCCCATCCCACAAAATACCAGAATTACCCATTAAAGAAAATTTACCAAAACTTTTTTGTAAAACTAATGTTACTGATGGTGAATATTCTGGTATTTGAAAAATTGGTTTTCCTAAATTTGGAAGATAACAAGAACCAACGACAGCAATACTTATAATTGAATCATTTACATATATTGGAACTTTAACACCAATAGACGCACCCTTAATACCAGATTGAGTTGGATCAGAATTTATACTTCCGAAATCCATTTGATAACGAAATTCCAGAAATTTAAAAGCCCCATATCGAATAGCTGTGGTTTGATAAAAAAGGTCTGATTTCACACCATAAAAATTATTAGTGTAACCAAAACCCATTTCCAAATCCATTTGATGTTCACCGACCAAATGTGAGTTGTAAGTATATCCCGGCCGATCTGGAATATAAATTTCATCCTGTGAAAAAATAAAAGTACTAAAAAGTACCAACATAAATGTAATAACGATTTTTTTCATTTTTAATTTAAATTTAGATTTATATTACAATTGCTTCACCATCTTTTACTTCAACAGTTACCGGAATATTAATTCCCCTAACACCAATTTCAGTTTCGAATGTATAACCGTTTCCCATTATAACAACAATACATCCACCCCAAATACCACTATAAGAACCATCAATTAGTTCAACTTTGTTTTTTGATTTTGTTTTCATTTTTTGTTTTTATTTTAATTTTGAAATATCAATTTCCATTGGATTAATCTTAATGGTGTTCTTTGGTACATGAAGTTTATATTTATTAAGATATTTCCATTTGTTATCACCAAAATGGTGAAACCAAAAATCATTTTTTGAAAAATCCCATTCAAAATAAGCTTTTCGAATTATATATGGTGATTTATCTTCATCATCATAAACTATTGTTTCTGAAGCAAAAACTTCCAAAAGTTCTTTTCCACCATTATTATCACCAAACATCAAATATTTAACACCATCAGAACTTGAAAATCCACCACTCCCCAGAAAAAATGTTCCGTTTATTTTATTTCCATTTGAAATGTCTAACGAATATACTTTTTCTTTTAGATAAGTCATTTTTTTTTAATGGTGGTTTCATAATATCGTCTAGAATAAAAGTTCCCAACAACATACCAACCATCCATAAAATAAAACCAATAAAAATAACACCACATGACGCGAGAAAAATTCCAAAATCATTATCTTTAATATAATTCCAAATTACACAAACTATCACACAAAAAATTGTCCAAACCATAATTTTAAAATTTAAATTGTTCTTACTAAATTACCGTGTCGATTAATGATTTTTATTTTACCATTGTGTAATTGAACCTGACACGATTCATTACTTTCATCATACCATGTGGCCATAGTAGCATCACCCCCGGAATAAACAGTTCTAATTTTGTTCTGGTTGATGTTCCAAACTTCAACATTACCTTTAATAATTTTCAAAACTTTATTTGTCATATCTTTCTTTTTTAGAAAATTGTAAGACTTTTTTTAATTATTACAAAGATACGTTAAATATTTGATAATAAAAAATTACAATACTATTTTTTTTGCAATATCGATTAAAACCCTTACATCTTGTTCACAATAATTCATAATTGATTTATTATCTCTTCTAATCCAATAATATTCGTGGACTTTTGAACCATCTAATGTATCCTTGGATGATGTTATACCCAAATCATATGCAACTTCATCCATAGATGTATATTTCAAAAAATATGAATAAATATCTACAATTCCAGTTTCCCAAGGTTTTTTATCTATAATATTAATATTTTGTGGAATAGCCAAATCATATTTGTATAATTTTCTGGTTATCCAAGGTAAATCAAAGTTTTTAATATTGTATCCACATATTCTCCTTTTCATTCCAACCTTATCAAGTAACTTCTTGATTTCTTTCATCAAAACTTCTTCATCATCGTTTATTAAAGTTCTAATGATTGGTGTGTTTTCATCCTTGAACATACCAAAAGATAAACAAACTATCTTACCGTGTTCTGCTAAAAGGGGTGATTTGTCAATGTATAACTGATCAATGGTTTTTCCTTTCCAATCATCATAGTCTGACATTCGTTCGCATTTTTTTTCGAACAAAGTTGCACCTCTGGGATCGTTTAATTGGAGAGTTTTGAAATCACCGTATTTGGATGTTGTTTCTATATCAAAAAAGAAAAAATTCGTATACATAAAATAAATTGTTTTTACTTTATATATACGAATTGAAAAAAAGTTCTTTTTGATTTTAATCTTTATCGTATTCTTCTTTACTGATTCGAATTAAATATTGACGATCAATTTCTTTCCTTTTTTCATAATTTGTTTTGTTTCAAACTTATTAACCATTCATCGTGTGATTTTCTTAATCGTTCTTTTTCCAACCGTTGATTAGTAATTATTTTATTCTTTTTTTCAATTACCTTCACAAGTGATTGTTCTTTATTTCTAAGTGCTTTTGTAAAAAGATTTTCCATGAATAATAGCTTATTTTTTAAATTTAGTATCTTCATAATCTGGGATAATATTTTTTAAAAAATCCCATTCTTGACTGAAAATAGGTGGTTCCACAATACCCCATTTACCATCTTCACCACGAACAATAACCCGTCCACGTTTCACACCAACCGGATATTTATCCCAATTCTGACCTTTTTGAAAAATCATTTCCTGTTTAGCAGAATTGTTCTTTCCTTCCAATTCCTTGTGTGAATATAATGATTGTGCAACCATCGATACACTATTTCTGGTACAATCTTGTTGTCTCCAAAGTAAAGTATTGAATACTTCACTTCTATCCGAAATAGTATAAACCCTTGAATCGAATTCTAACAATTTTTGTGACATAATAATTCTTCGAATTTCTTTTTTTGGAATCATTGGATCTATTTTCGAACCATTATCAATTCCAATTTTCGAAATTTCATAATCTAATAAAAGTTGTAAGAATTTCGTTGAAGCGAACGATGCTGAAATACTACACATCTTTTGAATATTTCCATCAAACCACGCAGTAGTAGAAATATCATCAAAATCCGTTAATATGAATGTCATTTCATCCGATTGAACAAAACCAATTTTACACCCCTGAACATTTTCGGCGACATATTTGGCACTTTCGTTCATCATACGAACAAAATCATCATCAAAAGGTTTCTTGAACCTTTTACAGAATTTTGAAAAACTTCTGCCATCTAATCTCATAACGGTGAAAGTCCTTTTCGTTAATGAAAACCTTGTAATGTTTTCGTAGAAATTTTTCATCCGGTCGCCTAAATTTCCAATTTTTGACATAGTTATATATTTATTTTACAAAATTACAAATTTAATTTAAATAAAAAAAATTAATATATAAAAATATGTCAAACAACCAAATAGAACATGATTTAGCTGTTATTCTTAGTGATTTATCAATTACACTTAGTCAATTGTCAGATAAAAATAAAGCTTTTGATAAAATATTAAGTATAATTTGTAAGATAGATGAAATTGATAGTGGTGGATTATATTTAACTGACCCAATAACAAACGAACTTAATTTAGTAGCACATTTGGGTCTATCGAAAGAATTTATAAAATTAACATCACATTATTCATCAGATTCCCTTAATGTATCAATTGTAAATAAAGGAATTCCTATTTATAAAACTCATAATCTCCCAGATAATTTAAAATCAACAGTGATAATTCCAATAAAACACAATGATAAATCAATAGCTTGTTTAAATTTGGCATCACACACCCATAATTCTATATCAGAAAATACAAAATATATTTTAGAAACGATAGCTTTCAATTTAGGTGGAACTATATTAAGATTAGATACAGAAGAATCATTAAGAGAAAGTAAAGAAAATTTTGAATCGTTATTTAATACCATAGATGATTTTTTATTCATCCTAGATGATAGTGGTAATATTTTAGAAATTAATAAATCTTCAAAAAAATTGGGATATGATAAAGAAGATCTCATTGGAAAATCTGTTTTATCCATTCATCCACCAGAATTGAGAGATGAGGCGAATAAAATTGTTATTGAAATGTTAAATGGTTCTTCAGACTTTTGTTCTATTCCAATTTATTGTAAAAATGGTGATTATTATCCAGTAGAAACAAAAGTAGTTAAAGGAACATGGAATAAAAAAAATGCAATATTTGGAATAAGTAGAGATATAATAAAAAGAAAAAAAGCCGAAGATTCTTTACAACACACTTTAAAACAACAAACATTATTATCTAATATAGCACAAAGATTAAACTTTATTGAAAATTTAGAAATTGATATTAAATACGTTTTAAATATAATAGGCGAACATATAAACGTGAGCCGTGTTTATATTTTTGAGAATGATGATCAATTAAATATGACAAGTAATACATATGAATGGTGTAATATTGGAATTTCATCAGAAATAATGAATCTTCAAAAAAAATCTTATGATACATTCCCATCTTGGATCAAATTATTAAAAGAAAAAGACATGATATTTTCTTCAAATATTAAAGAATTACCAATTGATGTTTTACATATATTAGAAGCACAATCAATAAAATCAATATTGGTTTTTCCACTTAAAAATCAAGAAAAAAATATTTTTGGTTTTATTGGGTTCGATGAATGTACAACAAATAGAAATTGGGAAACCGATGAAATAGAATTATTAAGAATTATATCAAACATGATTTCAAATACATTTGAAAGAGTAAAATTACAAAATGAATTAAAAATAGCAAACTCAACAAAAGATAAATTTTTTTCCATTATATCACACGATTTAAGAGGTCCAATTGGTAATTTGATGCAAATGTCTGAAATAATTTATGATGATTATAATTCAAAAATTGAAATATCAAAAGATTTGATAGAATGTCAAAAAATTAATTCAAAAAATACATTTTATTTGTTGGAAAATTTATTAAATTGGTCAAAAATAAATAAAAAAGAAATAGACTTTAATCCAAAAATAATATCTATTAATGGTATTATAAAAGATAATTTGGAAATTTTTAATTATGAAATAAATAAAAAAAACATTTCTATTTATAATAATATCAAAAAAGAAATTAAAGCATATGGTGATGAAAATATGATTCATTTGATAATTAGAAATTTATTATCAAACGCTATTAAATTTACCACCAAAAATGGTCATATTAATATAAATTCAAAAACAGAAAAATCATATATTAATATTAAATTTTCAGATAATGGTAAAGGAATTCAAAAGAAAAATATAGAAAAAATATTATCAGATTATAATTTCTATTCCACTTATGGAACCGAAAAAGAAAAAGGAAATGGAATTGGCCTAAAATTATGTAAAAATTTCATTAAAATAAATAACGGAACTTTCAAAATTGAAAGTGAATTAAATAAAGGTTCTACATTTTCTTTCACTTTACCTTTACCAATAGAAAAGTTAAAATAATGACCATCTATCAATAATTGGATTACTTTTTTGTTGGAAAATATACCGAACCAATTCATTATTTTTATTTTTTAATTCAATTACAAAATTACAAAAATAATCCGAATAAAAAAATTAAAAAATTAATTTGATACTATTGACATTTTGACTTCAATATTTTTAATATATAAGAATAAAATTATAATTATATTATGTATACTAAAAAATGTCCAATATGTGGAACTTTAATGAAATATAAAAGTAATAACTCTTTAACTTATTCTATACGAAAAAATTGTAAATGTAGAATTTGCATGGGAAATGTTATATCTGAAAAATTAACAGGTAAAAAATTATCAGAAGAACACAAACAAAAATTATCCGAAATTAAAAAAAATTCAAAATTAAGTGAAGAACATAAAAAAAATATTGGATTGGCTGGTAAGGGTAAAAAAAGATCAGATGAATCCAAAAAAAGATATTCATTATCTAAAATGGGTGATAAAAATCCAGCAAAAAGACAAGAGGTAAAAGATAAAATAAGAGATAGTGTTCTTAGAAAATATGAATTAGATAAAACATATAAAGATAGAATATCCAAAACTTTAATAAAATATTTCGAAGATAATCCTAATTTTATATCGTTTAATGAACTTAAAATTTTCGAAAAATTTGTAACAGAAGTTAGAAGAAAAACAAATCGAAACAAAAAATTATTATTAAAAAATTGGGATGGATTAGATTATTATGATGGTATGATAATAAAAGAAAATTTCAATCTTCATTATAATAACCCAAACTACCCAACAATAGATCATAAAACATCAGTTCTATGTGGTTTTAAAAGAGGTCTAACACCTGATTATATTGGATCTTTGGAAAATTTATGTTTTACTAAAAGAGTATTAAACAATGAAAAACATATACTTACGGAAGAAGAATTTAAAATCAAATTAAACAAGTAATTCTATTTTCCCTTTCAAAATATCTTTCCATCGACAAGATTTTCCAGTGATATGATCATTTACGACATCTTCCCTTATTCTGTATGTTCTCCTTTTTGTACCACCTCGACTACCATCCCCAATTTGATCATTACGATAATTTTTATTTTTTTCGTAAATTTTTTTATCTTCAATAGATTTCAATTTTTCATATAATCTATTCCAAGCTATTTCTTCGTTTTTATTTTGATCCCTTGTATCTTGACATTTAACTTGAATACCTGTTGGAATATGTGTTAATTGTACACAACTGGAAACTTTGTTTAAATTCTGGCCACCGGCTTTTTTTGATGACCTAATATAACTTCTATCAACATCATTATAATTCAACTGGAAGTCTGATTTAACGTCTGGGTTCATTATAGCAACTGTTACGAAACTTGTTTGAACCCTACCATTCTTTTCTGTTGGAGGTACACGGACAAAACAATGCGAACCACTTTCATTACCGAAATATGATTTTACTTTATCACCTTTAATTCATATTGAAGCAAAACCATCCCTTTCTTCAACTTTATATGAATAATTTTTGTTACGACATGACTTCGTATAAATATCAGTTAAATCTTTAACTAATAATTTTGAGTCATTTCCACCTTCGGATGCTCTTATTTCTATTTTAATTGTTGTTTCCATTTATATCTTTTTATTTATTTTTTTAATGATTACATTATTCCAGTCTATTAACAGTGATTTTGGTATTTCTATATTTCTGATTTTAAATTCATTGAGAATTTCTTTTTCAGAAAAAGAACCCTCTACGATACCATCTGTCCATTCTGTTAAAAATAAACCCCATGATTTTTTACCAACAATAACACCTTTTAATATATTTGGGTGACAACTAGATAGATCACCAATTTTCATTAAACCATTATCAAATTCTTTAAAGGAAACTTTACTATCTTTGCCGTTCGGATCGAACTTCACATATACGGATGAACCACAGAAATCTAATAAACCAACACGATAAGACTTTAAAAAGAAAGTAAACATTTCATTAAAGTTATGAGAATGCTTATTGCGTCGACGCTCGTTGCGACTCCCTATAACTTTCTTCCTATCCTCAATAATGAGGTGTCTTGTGCTTTTGGCATATTATTCAACCTTTCTTTTTTTTATTTAATTTTAACATTTTTTATTATATATTAAAATTTATTGGACTTGTTTTTAATTTCTTTAACATCCAATCTATATGCTTTCCCCTTACCAGATTTTTCTTCCGCTGGATAACCATAGGGAAAACACATTGAAAATTGAATATGTGATGGTTGAAGTAAACCACCTGTTTCCCATTCATTTTTTTGTAAATTATACCATCCCCAATAATCAGGTGGTTTGTGTTCAGTTTGATCCTTACTTATAGTACACTTAACTTGTATAATATCCTTTGGATCATCACCATATAAACAACACACTACTGGTCTAATACCAAAATGACGAAAATATCCCTTTCCTTCAAGTGTAGTATGTTTAATCGCGGTTGTAATAAAATTATTTTTCATATCATTTATTTTATTGTAAAACCCATTTTCTATGAATAAATATTTGTTCCACACTTACCTTTGTATTACTTACATTCAAATTAGATTTAACCTTTTTTGACCATATAGAAACAAAATCGTCTGGTGCAAAATATTCCGAAACCAAAACAGGATTAAATTCACTTTGTTTTCTAACCCAATCGAAATATTTATAACTATCAAATTTACCCAATAAAGAAACTTTATATGGTTTTGAATCCATATAAGGACTATCACAATATATCAAAGCTTTTGTTTCAGAAAAATCCAAATCACTATAATCACTTTGTTTGAATTTAATTCCTTTAAGGTTCAAAGATTGTTTTTTCAAATTTCTTATTGCTTCGTTAGTATAATCCCTTGGTGTTCCATTAGAATTTAATCCTCTTGGATATCCTTCAAAAAATCTACCACCATAAGACGCACAAAATCCAATCAATCCAACACCACATGGGATAATCATCCATATTATCTCTTACTTTATAATATTCATCTTCTGAAATAGTATTTGGTAATTTCATACCATCCCGTACAGCAATAAGTAATTCGATTAAATATGGATTTTTGTCATATCCAATTTTCAAATCAAATCCAGTAACTTTATCTATAACATTAGCTCCACCAACAAAAGGTTCAATATAAATATTTCTACCAAATGAAAAATCTGAAAATAATTTTACAAATTCAGTAACCAATCTTTGTTTACTCCCCATGTATTTCATAAAACCTTTTTATAAAAAATTTTTTGTTTATAAAATTTACAACAAAAATCCGCCTTTACAACAATAATTCCCGGTTCATCTTCATTGGTTGTATATACTGATTCCAAAAATGATTTATGATCACAATAACCATCTTCACCATTTACAATTAGAACAATTATTTTCCATCTTTATAATATTTATACAATAAATTCAAAATTTTTCTCTTATCACCCAATTCAGTCATTCCTTTTTTTAATTTGGATATATTCTCAATCCAAAACATAAGTTCATTTACAAATTCAACTTGATTTCCAGTCCAAGTTGGTTTCCAATTTGGATCTTTTTTCTGTTGCCATTTTACAAATTCAAGATAATATGGATGATATTCTGTTTTCATATTAATGTATTGGAGTACCCCTTTCATCTTCACCGGCGTTCATTGCATCATTAAAACAATCTTCACACCAATGGAGGGAATTTTCACCAACCGGATAACCGATTGGTTATCTTTTGTTCTTTTGTTGATTATATAAATCAATTTTTCCTTATCGAATTCACGTTGGGTTATCATATTACTATCCTTTCAAAACAATGAGCATGTACAATACCATTTGATTTCCAGAAATCATCTTTTCCCACCCATCCGATTGTTTTCATATATTCTATTGTTTTATCGGTTAAATAGTTTGCATTATTCAACTCATCTAATTTATCATAAATACCAACAGCCAAAAGATTTTCAGCTTCATCTTCTGTTATGTGTTTATCAATATCAGACATACTATAACCCCCAGATATTGCTGTAATACCCAACATAGAATCACTTATTTTCAACCAAATCACTTCTTTCAAAGGTTTGGTTATATCATTCAAAATTTTAATGGTTGATTCTTTCATAGGTTTAGTATCTATAATCCAACCAGATTGTAATAATTTCCATTTCAAATATTGTAATGATTTATATTTTTTCCACTCACCAATTGTTGTCCAACACCCTTCATAATCATCTGGTAATTGATAAGAAATAACAAAATCCAATAATTCTTCATTATCTGTAATTGGTAAAAGCTGATTATCTACAAAATTTCTTTTCCAAACAGTATCACAATCAAAGTGAATTTCTCCTATGAAAATTTCTTCCTTTTCTGAATTATCTTTTCCTCCCTTTTCTAAATTGTCTTTTTTAAATTTACTAAATTTTATACAATCAATACATTCATTAAATTCTCTTGCATCTTGTTTTACATAAACACAATCTTGACAATCAATTGATCCTGATGGTGTACTTTCTAAATTTTTCATATTTTATTTATTTTTGATCCAACATAGGGTTTCGAACCCTAATCCTTACTTTACGAAAGTATAATTTTACCCGTTAAACTATGCTGGAATATTTCAAAAAACAAATTTATAATAATCATTCCTGATTAATTTCGTTTTCGTTGATTTTTTCATCCATTGTTTTCCATTTTTAGAAACAAGTTTCCAATTTGGATAACGAATTTTTTTAAATTCAACACGTTTCGAAAATAATTTGTTACCATCTTCATCCCTGCCGTAACCATAAGTGGTATATCCACCATACCATTCTGTAGTATTATTTTCATTATCGTGATATCCACAATAAGAACAGTGAATTTCACCCTTGTTTGCAAGGTAATGTTTTCTTAAACGATTATAAACATAATTGTTTGTCGTTATTCTGTATTCATCTATTGGTCTCATATCTTTTAGATTAATTTTTACTAAAAGACACTTCCTTTCCTTTTCATAATTCTATATATTTTTACAAAGATATGATGTTTTTTCCAAAATAAAAAATTATTTGTATAATTCTTTTATTTTCAAATAAACTTTTTCTGGTGATGGTTTACATATCCAATTTTTATCCAAAACACATGTTTGAACTTTGTGTTTCGCCATTATCGTTCCCAATAAATATAAATCAAATTTTGGATCTGTCAAACAATAAACATCACACTCACCCCTAATATGATCATATTTATATCCACGAATACCCTTTCTCATTGGCATATGATAATATGGATCACCATACCATCCAATTTGTATTATGTGTGTATCTGTTGTTCCTGCAAATATAAATATACCAGAATCAAAACTAACAAAAAATTCACTTTTATTTATAATGTGCCATGTTTGAGATAAATTATTTTGACACTCTTTATTACAAAGATCAATACCCAATTTTATATCAAGATTGTAATAATTTACATTTTCAATACCCTTACCTATACTAACAACAAATATTCCATCACCATTTAATCTATCAACAAGTTCCTGCCATTTTTCTCTTTCCCATGTTCTATCTATACCAGAAATATATGGATTAATACAAACAAATTTTTCTGGAAGTTCATCAATGTTAATATAAGAATCCGGAAAATAATCCAAATCCATTTCTTCTTCTTTTAATGTAAAACCTGCACCATTTGCTGCCAATTGTCTTAAATCACTGTAATAATAATCGTTCCAATTATTATGAAAAACTATAAATTTTTCATAATTTTCTGAATTTTCATCACCAACCTTAATGTGTTTTTCAATATAAGGGTTGTTTTTAAAAAACTCTTTTATAAATTCAAAATAAGGTGTTGGTGTAAATAAAGTTATCTTTTCACCATAAATATTATAAAGTTTCCTTATTAATGGTGTTATCGCAATTTGATCACCCATACCAAGTTCATGCCATACATAAACCGCAACTGGTTTTTTATTATAATGTGTATAAGGTTCTAATCTTTCTTCCATTTTATTTATATTCAAATAATAAAAAAAAGATTTAAAAATTTTTACTAAGCAACCATCCTATAAGAAGTGAAATGTTTCTCTAAATATTCCTTAACATGTGGGACATATTCGTAATTTTTGTAAGTGTCTTTATTTATCCATTCGTAATCACTGTTCTGAGAATCCAGATGAACATCTGTATTAAATACATTTACTTTATAACAAGTTAAATAATAATGTTCGTTCTCATCATAAGTTTCATTAAATAATACTAAATCTTCAATCTTTATAACCAAATTTGTTTCTTCCTTAATTTCCCTTACTGATGCAATCTTTTTATCTTCACCTTTATTGACTTTACCACCCACCAAACTCCATAAATTTGGTTTCCAAGGTGCATCCTCACCCCTTTTTAGAATTAAAATTTCATTATTCTCATTTATTATAAGACTACAAACACTACTATTACCAATTTTAAATTCGTTGAATTCTAAAAGATGTTTCATAGTGTTATATATAAAACTATTTTTTTAAAAATAATTTAGTGTTTCCAGCCAATACCAACCCATCATAGTTTTTTAACCACCTACTACTTAAATGTTCTCCCCTATTTATCTTAACAATCGGTGGATCATATAACGTTGTTGTATAAATACCAACTTCATCACCAGTTACAGACATCCCAATATGTGAAAATAATATTGATGTAGAAACAGAAATACCTGTTTCTTCCATTATTTCCCTTATAATAGCCTGTTCCGGTGTTTCACCATCATTTACCTTACCGCCCGGTAAAGCCCATCCAAAAGGTTTCTTTTTCCTTAATAAGAACAAAATTTCATCCTTTTCATTCTTAATTATTAATAATACTATTTTCATAAAATTTTAAAAATTTATTTTTTTTATTCAGTCGAGTAGGCAAGATTCGAACTTGCGAATTGTCTTGGTCCCAAACCAAGCCGGGTGACCAACTCCCGAACTACTCGTAATGATGTGGAGACAAAGATAATCGAAATCTTCCAGAAACCTTGCAAGGGTCTCTCGCCACCTTGGTACATGTGCCCCCAATTTAATTTTTGTGCTCCTGACAAGATTCGAACTTGTAAATCCTTTCGATGTCACCGAAATATGTTAGCCCGTTACACCACAGGAACGAAATACGGGTGGGGAAAATAGGATTTTAACCTATGCTTACACCTGATCGGTGTCGTTCTTCCCGATTTGTTTATTTGTCCGTCAACGATATTTGCCGTTAATATTTTATAAACAAATCCCTAAACTACTTCCCCTTGGTAGGACTACCCGGACTCGAACCGGGATTATATACTTCTCGTCTCCACTTTGTAGGAGTGGGATGTTTAACCATTACACCATAGTCCTGTGTATATGATCCAGTGATGGGAGTTGAACCCATATCGCGTGATTACCAATCACGAATTTTAAACCAATTGATACTACACTGGTGTTTGAGGCAACTATCGGGTTCGATCCGATGACACAAGGATACAAATCTCGTATTTTTCCAACTAAACTAAGTTGCCATATCTATTTTAGAGCCACTTACCGGGAATGATCCAGTATCTGAAGATTACAAATCTACTATTCTACCAGTTGAACTAAAATGGCGTTTTTGTGATGGTGATGGGATTCGAACCCACATCAATCCGTTACGATTAAACTAATTTAGGAAATTAGGTCGATACACCACCTTTTTTGTATTCCCAGAAGGATTCGAACCCTCACTCCGCACTGTCTCTTGATCCGTAGTCAAGTGTTTTATCCAATTAAACTATGGGAACATTATGTCGAAGTGGTCGGATTCGAACCGACAAAGGGAAAATCCACTACGCTCCAAACGTAGGCCGTTACATTACGGGTCTACACCTCGTTATTTTTATTGTCGTATGTGTCCGATTCGAACGGCTTCACTCCCGTCCGAGGGGAGTATGTTCCCAGTTACAACACACACACGTTTTGAACCAGAGGTGGGATTCGAACCCACATTTTACAGCTCCGTTACGATCACTGAAGTTCGTAGCTTCAGTCGGCTACACTGGCATCTATTTTTTTTTGTATTGATTAACACCTTTTCCAGAACAAAATCTAGAACAATATATATTTACACATTCATTTCCACATGTTAAACATTTTTTATTTTTTATTTTATGTGGATTTTCTTCATATAATTCAATATAATTTTTACCATATTTTTTTATTACATATTCAATAAAAGGTTTAATACCAATTTTATCTATAATAATTAATTCATCCTCAAATTGTTTTATTTTTGATTTATTTTTACTATCCATATAACCTTTTATTTCATAAAATTTTCCATCTATTATAAAATCTGGATAAAAATTATATTTTTTATTATTAAAATAATATTCAAACCCTTTATAATTTCTTTTAAATATAATATTGTGATCAATATTATAAATTATCCAAGCTAGTTCCCAACTACTATCAGACCAAAACCCTTTATACCAACCAAATTTACCTCTTCCAGAACCTTTTCTTATTCCACCACATGGTTTCTTTCTAAAAGAACAATGTTTATCTTGTAAATAACAATTTTTAGAACAATATATTCTATTCATATTATGTAAATAAACATCAAATTCCTTTTCACAAATTGGACATTTTTTAATTGTTTTATTATTTTCTTTTATTATTTTTCCATCTTTTATAAAACCTCCTTTATTCCAAGGAATTTGATTTTTATTTTTTTCACTTATTTTATGTTTTGTTTCATTTGTAAATATACGACTATTTGCACAACTCCTAGAACAATAATATTTTTCTTTCTTTGGTTTAATAGTATTAAATTCTCTAATTTGAAATAATTTTCTACATTTAAAACATTCAACATTAAATATTTTCCATTTTTTTAATACTGATTCTTTTTGTTTATTAATACTTTCTTGAGTGGGTATATATATTGTCGGACTATGTTGATTTCTACATTTAGAATTACAATATTTATTCTTCACTTCTTTTCCACAATTTAAACATTTCATATTGGGACTATAATTTTATTATTATATATAAAAATCATATAGTCACAATTTAAATTGAAATCGTAAATGAAGATTGATTGTGTACTCGGTATGAGATTCGAACTCATGAAAGGACTTTTTTCCCCTACGACATTGAAAGTGTCGTGACCTCAGCCGCTAGTCGAACCGAGTATTTTTATTTCAAGATGTCAAAGAACCTTTTGTTTTGTAAGTGAAGTTGGATTTGAACCAACAAATTACCAATTTAATTCACCCGTATTTTAAGAACAATAAAAAACCCGAATTTCTTTCGATTTTCGGGTGTGGGGTTGAAAGATTTTCATCTTTCAATATATTGATGATGGGATTTTCAATCAAATACATTACCTACACCCGAAGCACGTGCTGTCTCTTCTACCACTTGGGTAGTTGTGACGGCTGTCCTTTCAGGTCGTGGGGTTAATATTTGTATATTCATCAACATTTTATTTTGTTTTTTTTATATATTGTTATTTTTTAGTCTATTTTTTCCAATTTAATAAAAAAGGTTCTTTTAAAATATTGTTGATAAAAAATTTTCAAATTCACTTTAAATATTTTTCAATTCATACTTTTATGATTCGATGAATGACCATTTTTGATGGCTTCTGGATTTTCAATCCATCTCTTTTAACGTTTCACAGACAAGATGCTTCTTAGGTTTCACCGAAATGAAACGTTCGTCCACAGAGCCGGCCTCCACGTTCAATAACCGACATTCCATCGGCCAATATTATCAACAATATTTTAAAGAACGATTCTTAATTTTCTCAGTTTTCTCAGTTTTCTCAGTTTTTTCAATCTTAATCTTCTTATTTTATTTCAGATTACAAAATTATGTAAAATATTTGGAATAAAAAAATTTTTCCACAATTATTTTCCAAGTTTCGGAAGTATATTTCAACTCCCTTTTCTTGGATGCACCCAGTGGATAGGTGCCAATAGATTACTTAGTCTTTATTATATTCAGTAAATTTAAAAAAGTTTTAAAAATTTATCAACGAAACAGTAAAGGGTTTAACGAATGATAAGTCATTCACTAAAACCTTTATAAGTGCTTAATGAATGATAAGTCATTAAAAAAGTTTTATCAATGAAATAGTAAAAACGCTTCTATATTACCATTCATATTAAAATATCTATCGAAATTAAAGTGATTGGTAAATTTATATTCAATATCACCACTAAAACAAGTAAAAGCTTCAATTTTACCATCATTTCCCCAAATAATAGAACGACAAGGTTTTTCAATCCAATTGGAATTGATTTTATATTTTACTTTTGGTTGGTTCATAATTTTTTATGATTTAGGTAACAAAATTCCTTCTTGTTCTAATTTCTATTAAAAGTGAGTTTGGTGTATTCTAAAAACCCTTTTATATTTTTCTATATCATTAATAAATATATCATATTTTATTTTTTTTTTATTCATATCTTCACATCTGATTCTAAATTGATCAGATTCTATTTCTTTAATTGGTATTATTTTATATTCATTTTTTCTAATATCATTAACATCATACTTATAAATATTATTATTATATTCCACTGTCAATCTCCAATTTTTAATTTCAGGAGAAAAACTAAAAGCTATTATGTAAGGTTTTTCAAATTCATAAAATATACCAACATCATTATTTGAATTGTTGTAAAAACCATCGGTATATTTTTTAGACAAATCAAATTTTTCATCATCTAAAAATGAAACTTTAAATTCATCTAAATATTTTATAATAATATCTTTTTCTGATTTTAATAATTTATTAAAAATAATTTGTTCATAAACACAATTTGTTTCCAAACAATCAAAAAATTCATTTTTATTTGTTAATATGGGAAACCCATTTTCTAAAAACCAATTATTATTAACAAACCAAAAAAATGGTGATAAACTTAAATTATAAACTTCAAAATAACCAAATTTATTAATCAATAAAACATCATTTTTTATTTCAATAATTTTTTTAATATCATCATCATTAATAATATTATCACCTATAAAATAATATGAATAATCATAACCCATATTAGTAACAAATTTATAAATATTATAAACCGCTTTATAGAAAGTGTAGGCTAAATCATCAACAACAAATAAAAATGGTGCAGCCGTTTTATTATCGAAATTAAATCTTTTACACGTTTCTATTATAACTTTTGGATTATAATAAGCATCATTAAATGTCACCAATTCATCATCTGAATCATATAAAAAATATTTAACTTTTTTTTGAATTGATTCTGGAATTGGTGAATGACTTATAAGTATTATATCCAGATTCATTTTTTGATATGAATCTATACTTTTATTTAAAATAAATTCATCCTTATAATCTCTGATAAAATATTGAACTACTATACATTCTTTATTCATATTTTAAATCTTTTTTACAATACTTTATCTAACCAGTTATCTCTAAAATTCAGTAGTTTATCTGCTGCTTCGTGAAGTTGTTCATCAGTTGTTCCGTTTCCAACTTTGATAAGGGTATCAATTACATCTTCTAGAATTGTTCTAGCCTCATCATCATCAAGAACTTTTGATATTGGTATTTCTTTTAAACCATCTATCATATCCAATGTTTTTTGGGATATTCTTCCTGCACTTATTTTTCGTTTCCATTCTTTACGAAACCAATCTTTAAATTCTTGAACTGTTTCTATTTCTTCTGTTCCATCACTACCATCTTTAGCGTAATGTGCCATTTCAACTTCTTCATTTTTATATTCTTCATATGAATAAAACACTTCTATTATAGTATCATTTTCATTTTCTTTTAAATATTCTAGAACATATTTCAATTCGAATGGAACACTAACACCAGAAAAGGCATCCTCACCATAAATTTCACCATAAACTTTTTTCATAATTTTTATTTTATTTCGTGAATAATTTCTTCTATAATCTTTTTATTTCTAAATTTTTGTATAATAACTTCTGCTTCATACTTTAATGATACACCACATTTAAAATAATTAGTACCCATTAATAATGATTGCCATCTTTCTGGATATATAATTGATTTAAAACCAAATAATTTCTTAATAATATTTGGTGTATATGTATATGAACCAATAAGTATTTGTGGATGAAATTCTGAATGAAGATCATCAAATTTATTTTCTAAAATTCTAAATTTTTGTTCCATTTAATTTTAATTTTTTATAAATCCCAATAATATCCTTCAAAAAATTCTTCATATGTTTCTTCATCGAGAACATAATCCCAATAATAATATCCAACATTACAATTTGGACATGACCCACTTTGATAATCTTCATCTATGGAAAACTCGAAATCACATTTATTACATTTTAATTCATGTGTCATATTATTTATGTATCATAATATTTTTCCTTTTTCTTTTAAATAATTCCAATCTATATAATTAGTTGGGTTTTTCCATTTGAATAAGTATTTAAAGATATACCAACGATTGAACGAACATTCTAATGTATCACATTCTGTACATTCATAATAATACCAACCATCTTTTTTGTGGTGGAATTTCCAATGGTGGAAACCAAATTTGTGTAAAAATTTTATCATAGTTTTTATTTTTTTTCTGGAAAATTTCCAAATTTGTGATTAATCATACAATGCCAAAATGTATCCAATATAAAATTATATTCAGATTCGGTAATTTCGGTGGAATAAATATAATGTAAATCTTCTTTATTTGTTTCTTTATATTCATTCCATTCTTTTTCTTTCATTAATTTAAATGATTGATCCCAGTAAGATTTATGGCTTATTATAATATAAAACTTTTCCATATTAATCTATATAATCCCATTCAAATGATCCAAAAATTGGATCTGTATTACATCTTGGTCTTTTTGAATCAAATGGGTTTTTTCCTGACATGATACCATTATCACCCAAACGAAATCTTAAAAACTCTTCTAGTTCATCTTCCGTATGTTCTATATCATCTGGTAATTCTATTTCGAATTCTATTTTTACTTTCATATAAATTTCATTTATATTATTTATATCAGAAATAAAATAATTTGTTTAAATAAAAAAAGGTGTGAATAATTAAATTCACACCTTTTTCAAATTAATATTCCTTTTTACGGTTTTACTCCATCTTTCTTATCGATTTCACTCAAACTTTCTTCAAACATTTCACCCAAATCTGCCGACATGGCAAATGCTTGTGAACTTAAAGTTGATTTTCTGTAACTTTTAGTAAATTTATTTACAGAATCCATTGTTGCTGAAATTCCACGTGTATTAGCTTCATAACTAACAGTATTGTTAGCATAAACACCCATTGAATGTCCTACTTGCATTGCATCTTGATTTGCACCAAGATAGATAAACACATAATTACTTTCTTCTTGAAGTTTACTTACTTTTTCGAAGATTTTTTCTTTGGTATATTTCCTTATACCTTCATTATTTACAATACGGGATGAATTTTCTTCACCGTCTGTTAAAATTGCAAAAATAACCTTTTCGGGTTTTTCTTCTTCCGGGAGTTCTTCAATTCTTTTTTTCATCATTTTAATTGAAAGTCCTAGTGCGTCATATAATGCCGTTCCACCGTTAGGAACATAGGTTGATTCATTCAATTCTGCTGCGGATTGAATGTTAATACTTTGATACATTAAATTGTAGGTAGTGTCGAAGAGTACCAATGATATATTTGCTTCTCCATCTTCTTGTTTTTGACCTTTAAGAAATTCGTTAAAACCTCCTATAGTATCCAATTTCAGACTGTTCATCGAACCGCTTTTGTCCACGACAAGCACGATTTCGGTTAAACCTTTTTTCATAGTTTTTCCTTTCTTTTATTTTTTATTTTTGAACTATCAATTTTTTCATTGTTTACCACAATTTAGAAGCAACCTTTCGTTTTTGGTGACTCAAAATCAATAATTCCAGATTAATATTATATATTCTTTATATGTGGTCACAAATAAAAAGTTTTAGATATTTTTACAAAACATTTACAGAAATAAACAATATAAAAACAAAAAAGTTAAACGTGAGTAATAAAATATTAAAGACAAAATACAATGAATATGACATAAACGATTTACCAAATCCACATTTTCAAGATTTGAAATTAATGTCAGAAGTAGAAACAAATATCATCTGTGAACAAATCAGACAAAAATTATTATCGAATTGGAATAATAAACAACCATTGGGTGGTGGTAGAAAATCTGATGAACAAATAGTTAGGGATTTTAAAAACTTAATAGAATTTGATGACAAACAAACTTTAATAACAGATAAGGATGGTAATAAGAATGTATTAAAGTTTTTCGGTAAAATGACATCGGGAATTAATCAATATTTTCCAGAAATGTTAGATACACCAATATCTCTAGGTAAAAAAAGTATTTCTGTGATGGATGTTATAAAAACAGAAGGAACGTTCACGAAATTTTTTAATTCCGTAGTTATTGGGGATAGGATGTATTCTTTTACTATGTGGTACAAAGCTGGAACAATTCCACAAGAAACATTAGATTTGATCGATCCGAAAATTTTAATACCACTTACAACCGGATTTAAAATACCTTTTTTCTATAAAAAAGATAACGTATATTACAAATTAAATAAAAGTACTATTCTATATGAAATATGTGGTGAAAAAGAATATGACAGTAATAGTAAAATATTTCCACAAATAACACAATCTTTTAGATTAGGTGGTGGTTCACAACCAGTATCAAATTTTTCAGCCGGTATTGGTAAATGTTTAGTGAATTTGGGGTTTCAATATTCATTAACAAAAAATCTTATAGAAAATGATACTTTTGTTTTTTTAGACACATCAACAGGTTGGGGTGGTCGTTTGGTTGGTTTATTATCATCTTATTCATATATAAGAAAACAATATTTCGATAAAACCGGAAAAGAATTAAAGGTTGTTTATTTGACAACAGATCCTAATGTAGAAATAAACAACACATACAAGGATATTATTGATGATTGGTTCTCAGTTATCGAACCAGATTCAAATAGTAAATATTTCAAAATGGTTAAAAGTTTATATGGATCTGAAACAATTGAATTTTTACAATACAGTAAAGATATTTTAAATAAACTTAAAGTATCTGGTTGTAATATTGGTTTAACATCACCACCATATTTTAACCGTGAACAATATTCAACCGATGATGGACAAAGTTGGGTGAAATATAATGGTTATCTTGATTGGTCAACTGGATTTTTAAAAGAAACAATCTCAAATATAAGTCAATTGATGATGAACAATGGAATATTTATGATGAATATCGCTGATATAAAAATTGGTGGAAAAATAATACCATTGGAAGATGATGCTATTAAATATAGTGAACTTTTCAACATGAAAAATAGTAAGAAATATAAAATGTTACTTTCTACAATGACCGGAAATAATAAAAACAAAGAAACTGGTGGTGAACCGAAAAACAGTGTAGAATTAATAGATGGATTTAAAAAATATGAACCAATATTTTTATTTCAAAAAATAAAAAATGAAAATGAATAAATATTTTGAGTATGAAGAAGAAATAAAATTAACAAAAGAGTGGACCCAATTATATCAAGAAAAGATTAAAAATCTGAATAAAAAACTAGAAACAATAAAAGATTTATGTGATCACACAAATAAGGATGGAAGTAGTTCTATAACTAAAGAACACGATGGTGGACACGGACATATTATTTATACTTGTAGTATTTGTGGAAGATGGGGTGATCGAAATTGGTTAGAAAAAATTTTTAATTCTATTTCCAAAAGTTGAACTTTTTATAACTTTAACAGGTTCAACAACAGGTTCAACAACAGGTTCAACAACAGGTTCAACAACAGGTTCAACAACAGGTTCAACAACAGGTTCAACAACAGGTTCAACAACAGGTTCAACAACAGGTTCAATAACAGGTTCAACTTTCAAATTTGCGAATTCGGTATTTAGTTCTTTTATTCCAGAATTTAAAAATTCTATTTTAACCTTTTTATTTGGTCGAACTTCTAATATTTTTCCTTCACCGAAAACATCATGATAAACACTTTGACCAATAGAAAAATCGTCTAAGTCATCTTCTGAATTTTTTGAAAAAACTTCCCCAACCAAAGTTTTTTTTTCACTTACAGTTTTATCTTCTTGTTCTTCTTCCTGATCTTTTTCTATTTGTACTGATTTTTCTATTTCTTCCTGATCATGTACTGATTTTTCTATTTCTTTTTTCTTAAAGAAATCATACATATTTGTTGATTCCGGTGTCAAATCATTTTTATCAGATTCAATTTTTTCTGGTTCTATTTTTTTATCTTTCCTAAAAATTTTCTTAATCTTATCTAGTATTGGGGATTTTTCTATTTCTTCATCATCTTCTGGCTTTTTTACCATTGTCAATTGATTTACCCCGATCAATAAAGCGATAGCCAACGGATCGAAAACTAATATAATCAACAATGCCACAATATTAACTACTTTATTCATTGACATTCCGGTTAAATCCGCAACAAATTTATAAGGTCCAACTTCATTCGAAACATCGGATGACTTCAAATCTATTATTTTTTGATCATAAAATGCAATAGAATCATTTATACTTGTAGTTTGTTTCATTTTATCAGTGATGTCAGTATTTAATAATTCTATTTGTTTATCTGAACCAGAAATATTATTTTGTGCATTTTTAGCAGCACTAATATATTTTTGAGTAATAAGATTGTCTATTCTAGACTCTTGTTGATTTCTTAATCCGGCAAGTGTGTTTATACGTTGACTTGAACTTTCTATCGATTTGTTTACCCTATCCAATTGATTAACGAACAATGTTCTTTTGTTTTCTGATATTTTTATTTGGGAATCCCTCATTTCTAATTTATTGGCTGATTTTTGATAAGAACCAGCTAAAAAACTATATACACCAACACTAGTCAAAAACATTATAAATATAACAGCAAATACGTAGAATCCTCTAAAAAATTTTTTAATATTTTTCCAATATCTATATACATAGGAAACAGTAACAATTTTTGCAAATTCCAAGGATGATGCTAATATAACGATTCCCAACCCCGCTGAATAAAAAAGTTTCGACAATCCAAAAACAGAAAAATATGCAGCTGTTCCTGCTAATGCTAAAGCAGCAATCGTCAGTAATATAATAAAAAACCAATTTTTTTTCATATATCAATATATTTTTTTAATTTAATATAATTATCGAAGATTTTATCATCTAATATTAAAATATAATCATTAAAATTATTTTTTTTACTAAATTCAATAGCTGATTTAAATTTCAATTCCAATTTTCCAGTTTTCATATCCTTATAAAACCATTGATTTCTTCCTTTTATTTCAACCAATCTCCATTTGTTATCATCTTTTATTTTAAAATCAACAAAATATTTTATTATAATTTTCGTCATTATATTTTTCCAATTTGGTTTTTTTAATTTTATCTTGTATTTTCACATCTTTATTTCCACACTTGGAAGAACAATATTTTCGAAATCCAAATTCTACAGATTTAAATGTGGTTTTTTCACCACATATTAGACATTTATCATTATTATCAATATATTTCAAATAATAAAAAATTGGAGATAATCCGTGTTTTTTATTAATATGTGTTGATATTGAATGACAATTTTTAAAGGTTAAATTGCATATTTCACATTTTAATGTATTCATTGACTTATATATTAAAAAATATATGTGAGGTTTTGGTTTTGTTATTGACCTTGTTCTACCTTATTTTTCTTATTGATTTCATCCCTTATTAAGGATGCTTTCTCATAATCTTCTCTATCAATAGAATCCTGTAAAATAGATTTTAGATCTTCTATACTATAATTTTCAATTTTATTATCATTTATAGATTCTGTAATACGTTTAATATCATATTTATCTTCTAATATCATATTTATCCTACTTAAAAGATCGTCTGAAATAAATATTGGGGTTTTCAATCTAATAGATATTGCAACTGCCTCAGCTGGTTTAATATCCAACATTGATTTTTCTTTATTGTCACATATTATTTTAGTGAACAATTCACCATCTCTTATTTCTGTAATATCGATTTCTTTAAATTTTAAATTATAAGATATAGTTAAATCTTTTATAAAATCATAAATTAAAGGTATTGGTGGTTTGATTCTTTCTATTTCAATAGCGATAGATTGTGCTTCAAAAAAATTTATAATAATAGGAACCCTTCTTGCACCAATCGGTGGATTATCCGGATCATCCCAATTTGACACCATTTCTTCTAATATCAAAACATAAATATTTTGGATTTTACTATATGAAATTCCAGCGACCCTCAATTCAACTTTACTTTTTTCTTCTTTATCTACGGTCTTTTTAGTTAAACTTTTTAACTTGTCTATTATGTTTCTAAACATATAAATATCGTTCACTTTTTTAATATATATAAAACAAAAGAGTGTCTGTTTTTAAATGAATTTTCAGAATTATTAATGAATTGGTTTCACTATATATTTATCACTAATTTTCTTAATAATATCTTCCAATTTTTTAACCATGTGGACATAATTAACCGCTAGATAACCAGTATCTGTTGTTTCTTTACTTGTTTCTATAATATTAGTAATTGTGTCTAGTGCAGATTTATAATGAACAAATTCCATAACATCCATTACATTATCTTTGTTCATTTCAATGTTTGTGAAAAATTCTAAAATTTCATCATATTTAAATTCAGTTTCCACTCTTGAAATATTTCAATATTAATTTTTCCACTTGACCTTCAGATAAAGCACCCACTTGTTGATTAACTTTACCACTTTCAGAAATAAAAAGCATTGTAGGGACACTTCTTATATTGAATCTTGATGATAATTCATATTCTTCATCAACATCAATTTCATAAAAAGAAATATCTTGATGTATTTCTGATAATTTTGTCAAAATAGGATTTAATGTTTTGCAAGGTCCACACCAGATAGCAGAAAATTTTACTATACTATCTTTGGTATCATTATTAATTAAAAAATTATCTTTCTTTGAAAAGATATTGTTGAATTCATTATTAGTCAAATTTTTTATCATATTATTAAATTATTTTTTTTAAACATTTCCTAAATATACAAATTTCATTCCGCAACCCAAAGCAATATTTTTTGCTGTTTCCAAAGTTTCTAATTTAGTTGATTCAAAACCTTCGTTCATTTTATATCTTGGAAAAAATCTTAAAAAATGCAATGGATTTTCAGAAAAACCATTAGAAACTAACCATTCACACATATTAAATATCATTTTAGTATCATCAGTCCAACCCGGAATAACAAGATTGGTTATTTCTAACCAAACATTATTACTTTTTAACAATTTCAATGTATTTAAAACAACTTCTAATTTTCCTTTCGTTATAATTTTATGTTTATTTTCATCAAAACATTTTAAATCAATATTAGCAGCATCTAAATATGGAATTATCATTTTTAATGGTTCCTCATTAATATATCCATTTGAAACAATAATGTTCTTTAAACCTTTATTTCTAGCTAATCTAGCTGTATCATATATATATTCAAAAAATATAAGAGGTTCGGTATAAGTATATGATATGGAACCGTGTGGTAATGCTTGTTCAACCACATCTTCGGGACTCATGTAAGATATATTTACATCATTTATAGAATGTTGTGAAATTCCATCATTTTGACAATTATCACATTTAAAATTACACCCCGGTGAAGCTATTGAAAAGGTTTTAGTTCCGGGTAAAAAATGATTCAATGGTTTTTTTTCAATTGGATCTATAGCAACGGAACATATTTTTCCATAAGCTTCAGCTTCTAAAACACCATTGTTATTTTTTCTAGATTTACAAATACCAACATGGTTTGATTGTATTTTACAATAATGTGGACAAAGTGTACATTCTACTGTATTAAAATCTAATTTGTTATAAAATAAAGCTTCCACTATTCTTTTTTCTTTTTAAAGTTGGGTAAAATATATGTATTGAACAACCAGATAAATAAAGGGATGAATATAACTGTCAACAACCACTCCCAATTATCAACAAAGAAGTTTTGTATAGTTACCCAAAATTTATTTTTCATATGAACATAAATCTTACCATCATATATTTTTTCATTTTTTTCTACACCATCTATTATTAAATTTACTGTTAAAGTTAATATTTTATCACCATCTTTTAGAGGGGTTACTTTCCATTGCCATTCAGTTATTGTGGTGGTATCATCTAATTCTATTGGTTGTCTCATTGGTGTAATGGTATCAATGTGAAAATTTTCAACAGTTCCGATTTCTTGAATTTTAATAACCATTTCTGGTGTTACCCTAATTAAAGTATCAACCATTTCTAAAGCTTCTAAATTCTTAACCTTAAATGTGGACACTTTACTAATAACTTCTTTTTTTGACATATTTTTTGATATAGATACTGATATAATACTTGTTACACCAACTTCCATTGTATCTGATATAACATAATTTAATCTACATTTTACATTATTATATGTTTCTTCTAAATTTGGAACAATTTTCAATACTCTTTTTTCTTTTGTTAATTTAAGTAAAAATTCTTTTTTAATTACTTTTTGTCCATCTCTTGATACCAAAACTTTAATATTTTTAATGGTTGAATCTTGAACAGAATATCCAATTGCATAATTTTCACCAGTGTTTGTGTTATTATTTAGTTTTTGTTTTTTTTTGATATATTTGTTTTCATAAAAAACTTTTTTACTTTTAACAACAGTTGTATCATAAGAAATTTCAGATTTAATTGGAATTGTATCATAAGATTTTATTGTATCACAAATTTGTTTTTTATCGTTTGAAATTTGGGAACATCCAAAAAACAATAAAATAATAAATAAAGTATAAAATAATTTTTTCATAAAAAGTTTTATTTTTATATATTTTTATTTCATACCAAATTCTTTTTCACTAAAAATTATAGTTTCATATACAAATAATTCAGATGTTTTCCAATCATCCCAACCCATTCCCATTTTATTTTGTGAACAATTACCTAAAAATTCTTCTTTTGTCCAGCCAGTTTCAGTAGCAACTTGTGGTAAAAATGTTCCACTTTTACCATCTTTAACCATATATATTCCATGTTGACCGTAAGAAAACTCTTCAACCGATTCTATTTTTTTAAGTGGAGTTAGAACAGATATTTCTATATCAATATCATTCAATTCATTGAATGTTACTGGTGAAAACCTATGATCATAAATAGCTGATTCAATTGAAACATCCCTAACAACCAAATAAAGTGGATAACCCGCATTAAATCTTCCTATACAACCCCTTAAATTTCCATTTTTGTGTAATGTAACAAAAGTGCCAGCATTTTCTAACACAAATGGTCTATCAATACCAATAATTTGTTGAATATCTGGTTCGTGTCTAAATCCATTTCCACTTAACCACATTTTAATTGATTCTCTAGCTATTTGTAGAAGGAATCTTTTTTCTGTTTCTGTTATTCTCATATTTCTTTCTTTTCTTTTGGATTAAATTCCATTTTTCCAGTTATTATGTTTTCTATCAGCATTTTGTTGATCACGAGCTACACAAGAAAAACCATCTTCAAATGTAAATTCTTTAGCCCCCTTGTTAATATGAATACTTTTTATTTTTTCATCAACTTTATTAAAATAATCTTTTAATTCAGCTTCTGTAGGGTCTTTCCTTTTTTCTTTAATTTCGTCTTTAATTTCGTCTACTGTTTTTGTTTCCATACCTTTGTTTTGTTTTTATTTTTTAATAAAACTAATAGAATAATATCCAACAGTTCTATTTTTATCACCAAATACTTCTGATGAATTTTTATATTTCAAAAATTTAATTTCAATATCATCTCTTTTTTCAATTAGATAAAGAAAAATTAGATAAGAACTCCACCCACACATTCTAGTTGATAAATCTTTATTATAAAATTTGAAAATTTCGTTTATAAAATCAGATGAATTCTTTTTTAATATCAAATTTTTGGTTTCTTCATCTATAATTATAGCATCATCAAATATTGGATAATGTGAAAAATCACTACTAATAACAAATAAATTATCATCAGTAAAATATTTTTCTAATTCTAATGATATTTCCATTAAATTATTTATATTTGTATCACCAACCATAATTGGTACTATATAATCAAATTTGATACTTCTTTGAATAAAAGGTAATAATACTTCTATTGTATGATCATTATAAAAAAAATCATTATTATAAGTTATCAAATTCGTATCATATACTAATTTATTTATCATCATATCACCATATGGTGTTTGATAAGTATTATCTTTTGGAACACAACACCCCACAAAATTAGATGTATGACTAGTACTTAAAATAAATATATTATGATATTTTCTATCAACAATAGAATTAAATGACAAAGCTGCAATATCACCAGAATAAACATATCCAGCGTGTGGTGATAAAATGGCTATTGAATTCTGGTCTGTTTTATTATTTGATAACAAATGATCAACATCACCACTCATAAATTCTTTCGAAATATTAGAAAATTCCATTTAAATCTTTTTCTAATATATATTATTGATAAATGGTTTAGTTTAAAAATTTATTCTTCAACATTAACAATTTCACAATCGGTTGGGAATGAATATTGGGAAAAACTTTTTCCTTTTGGATAGGAAAACCATAATCTACATTTTCCACTTTTTTTAAATTTTTCTATGTGTTTGGGACGACATATTGTTTCGTCCAATTCTATTAAATTTTTCTTGGTGTGACTTAACTTATATGATAAACAATATCCTTTATCTTCTACGTTCAAATATTCTAATATTATACGTTTTGGTTCTGTAACAATATCAATTACTATTTTTTTAGTATCTGTATTTCTTTCATTCAAAAATTGATCATAAGTTTTCATATGAACATATATATAAATTTCTCAATCAAATTTATTCATAAGGGGTTTAATCAAGAGATAAAAAGTAAAACACACTATACTTGAAATAGCACCATCAAATATAGGATATAAAAATTTCCACACCAAAGGATTTACCATAAGAGTAGGACTTAGAAAAAATAAAGATGTAAATACGCCCGACCAAAAGCCCAGACAAAGTGTGCATCCAATAAGCACACCAAGAAAATTAGGACTTATTTTACAAAAATAATTTCTTATTGGTTTAAATAATTTACTTTGAGTAATTATTATAGTAATTCCAATATTAATCAATAAATAAATAATTAACGATAAAAACATTCATCTGTGATTTTTTTATTTCCCCACTTTTTTAGTGGGGATAACTAACAACCATTAGCACAATGAGCAGTTGGTCTAAGAAAATAATGTAGTGTAACCATAATATAATTTTTATTTTTATATATTAATTGAACTGGGTGGAAAATTAATTTCTTGACCCCAAGTTTCCATAAGAATACTATCTAATTTATCACTTCTAACTTGATTTAGATAATATTCTTCAGATAATGCTAAATTTTTCATAACACTTTCTTTTTCTGATTCAGATAATTGATTAAAAGAATAGAATAAATCAAATAAATCTTCTTTGTTTAAAATAATAATTTCGGTTTTATATTCAGTTGTTGGTTCTTGATTAAAAGAAGGATGTAAACCATCATCTTCTGTTATTTTTGGATATTGTTGATCTCCAGTTTTTTCAATTTTAATTTTTTCATAAAATTTTTGTCTTATTTGTTCAGTTAAATTTCTTTTTATTATTTCATCAATATCCAAACTTTCTCTTAATTTATATATTTGGTAATTACTTATTTTATAATTCAACTTCCACCAATGTTTATTTAATATTTCTCTAAATTTCATTTACTTTGTGTTATTTACAAATCTTTCTTCAATAAAAGAATAGTTTACAAATTTCTTTTCCAAATCTGAGAAAGATGGAATTTGTGTTGCAATCATTGGATTTACCAAAAAACTTGTTCTTTTATTTTGTATTTCGTTACAGAAAAATACATCATTAATATCATTTATACTTTTTATTTGATTTGTGTTCTCAAATTTATTTATTATCTGATTATAAGTTTTACGACTATATGCAACAGCGTGGGCTGAAAATGCATTTCTAAGTAATATTAAATTTGGTCTAAAAATATTACACCTTTCGTGAGTATTTGCCCCCAAATAAAATAATGACCATTCGATATTACCAACTTGACTAATAGCTTTTTCTAAAATTTCAATTGGTTTATTTTCTTGAATAAAATGAACATCATCCTCAAAAATAAGAACATTTTCAACATTTCTTTCTTTAACATCTTGAAATATTTTTAGAAAACTTTTAATTAAACCTATTCTACCATCTGGATTATCAACAGCGGATACCCTTTTCACACGATCTAATACACCAACACTTTCAAATTCCTTTTGAACTAATTCCCATCTATCTTGGCGACGGTCCAAATTGATACAATAGATTTCCGCAAAATAATCCCATGTCTTGTTATAAGTCATTATTTGGATGATTTTTTCGATTTTTTAATGTCTTTGTTAATAACTTTCAATTCTTTAATATCTTCTTCTGTGAATTGGAAAATATATTTCGCTACCCAATCAACATTAAAAAATGATTTACCATCTTCATTTTTAATATTCATTACTTTTTGTGCAATATCTGTTCTTGTTCTTAATAAATCCAAATATTCATATTCCATTTTTAATTCATCTTCATCACCCAACTCTATTGTAATTTCATCATTGAGTTTTTCTAAAAATAAATTTTTATCAATGTCATCTAATTTCTTATAGGACTTAAATACTTTTTCAAATTTTAACTTTTTTATTTCTTTTTTCATATTTTATAATTATTTTTTATATTTCCATTCAATTAATCTATTGACAATAAAAGAAAATGCACATATTCCAAATTTTCCACATTCATGTGCCATATCATCTGCTAATTTTAAAGAACAAGATAATTCGGTAATATCATCTGGAATATTCCATTCATTTCTCATTTTCACAATATCCAATACTAATCTGTTATTTACAAAATCAATATCACAATATTTTGATTTATATTCTCCCCAACTATTCCATGTGGACACATCATAATTACCTGTTAGCGATAAATATAAACGTTCCCAAGTGTTTTGTTGTTCCGGTTGTATTTCAAAATCTTTCATATTTGTTCATAATTTTCTGGTGCATTTGGAAAAAATTCCCATAACATTCCACTATCTTTTAAATCATTGAATTCTTTTTCATTTAAATCTGTTAATGTTTTTGGTTCCATCTTATAATTTTTCAATTTCAAACCAAATTCTTTAACCCATTCCACATCAATTATAAATTCCACATCGATCATTTTTTCTTTGTTAAAATTATTAAATGATTGAATTCTATAAATTGAAAAACTGTGTGCACAAACTGGTTCTTTACCATCACCATAATCTATATAAAAATACACATCATTAGGTCGTTATACAATTTTAACAACTTTAAACGGATCATATCGACTTTCTTTTTCTAATTTTAAAGCATAATATTTAATAAAATCAGTAAGTAAATCCGGTGTTATGACATCTACTATATAAGCTGGATTATCATATTCTTGTTCTACTATCGCTAAATATTTATCTTTCGGTTTCATATTTTAATTATGAAATACTATTAACCCATAATGACAACTAGTATATCCGGGTTTAAATTTATAACATTTAACAACAAATTTATACCAAGCTGTTTTTGATGGTGTAATATCAATAACAGCAAAAGATTCAGTTTTAGAATCTTTTGTTACAAATTCGTATGTACCATCATCCAATTGTTTGTAAACTTCCAAATCCATATCTTCTGAACGATAATCACCCATGACTACAATTCTATAAGTCCAACTATTAGTTAATACCCTATAAGAATTTTTTGTGTCTGTTGTAACAATATCAAATTCCAATTTAACTATTTCATTTCCATTGTTTTCAACTGTCTGAATAAAACTATACACATCTTGTACAATCGGTTTCATTGAACGACCATCATCTGTTTGTGAAAATGTAAATAAAGATACAAATAAAAAGCCAATAATCATTAAAAATTTCTTCATAATTTTTCCTCCTTAAATTTATTTTTAAACTTATATTAATAAAAAAACAAAAAGTTTTTGTAACCTTATATAAATATAACGTCTAACTAATAAAAATAACAAAAATTATGGCAACTTATAAACAATTATTTAGATCAAACAAAAATCGTGTATTCGGTGGAGTTTGTGGTGGTATTGGTGAATTTACAAATATTGATCCTGTTATAATCAGATTAATATGGACTGGTTTTTTCTTCGCCTTTGGTGTTGGTTTAATAATTTATCTATTATCATGGATAATAATCCCAAAAGAAAGAATTGAAAAATTCGAAGAAGTAAAAAATCCAGAACCGGAACCCAAACCAGAAGAACCAGTAGTTGAAGAAACTAAATAATAGTTTCCCATTCTATTTTACAACAAGTATCAGATATTTTTTGTAAAAAATCAATATCCTGATATTCATTTGGAAAATGTTCATTGAAATATCCAACCGAAATATTCGTACATTCTGGAATCAAACCAGAAAGACTATACGAATCAGAATAACTACCATCTTTAGTTGGTGCGTAATTAAAATTAAATTTATTTAATCGGTTGGATATTTCTTTAGCAAATTCATCACTACATGTTCTTTTATCCAATTGATATGTAACCACATCATCATATCCACCCCTATCAAAAGAAATAACTTTATTTATTTCAGTAAAAATTTTATCATCATTTTTTTCCAAATAATTTCTTAAATTAGTAGAACCTTTTCTTTTGTTTTCCTCACCCACAAAAAAATAATATAATCCCGGAATTTCATTATCAATCATATTAATCATTATAGATACACCAGCTTTATCATCTGCACCTAAAATAGTAAATCCATCAGTTTTAATTATATTATCCTTAAATATATGAATAACTTCTTCAACTTCTTCACATTTGTTATCAAGGTGAGATGTAAACATTGTTGTTGATGATCCTACTTGAACATAATAATTTCCGTAGGGATCGTTTTTGTAATCAGATGGGATATATTGTTCTAGATCTGTTTCTGAACCTTCCGGTGTAGTTGATTGAGTTAATTGTAAAAAAATTTCTTTAACATCCATATATTATTATATGAATATAAATGACAAATGTTTATTCGTAAAATTCAAAATTAGTTTCACCGGGATATTGTTTTTGTCTCAAATCAAACAATTCGGATAATCTTGGTTTACCATCACTTTTTGAATAACTCAATATAGAATCATAACCAGCATCTCTTAAAGTGTGGGCAATTATATGTTCTTGTAAGGCGTATCTCATACGATTCCCCTCATCACTCCATCGAACAATATCATAAGCACTATCTACATCACCATCATATTTATCTAAAAATTCAGTAACATCTTCTTCCTTTTGGTATTTTGTTCTCCCCCAACCTTGAATTTTAAATATATCATGTAACATTTCTTCATGTTTCTGTTTTCCAACAATTTTTATAAAAGCTTTTTCGGGTCCAATTCCACCAGTTCCAGCTTTTATAATATATGGATTTTTTATGATTGTTTTACCTGTTACATATTCTTTACCACCATAACTTTTTTTATTTCTATAATATCTAGAATATGGTGATTTAATTTCCGGTAAGAAAAATACACCTGTTCTTACACTCCAACCACCAGATTGTTCTGGTTTTTGATAACGTGATATGTCCAATTTTATTCCACTTGATATAATTTCAGCCCCCGGTGTATTATTAACAGCTTCAATAAATTCTTCCGGATATTTATTTGATATATTCTCAAATATTTTAAAATTAGTTATCATAGTTCCCAAATTTGATTTTTATCGAAAACAACAAATGATTTTATTGTTCCATATTTACCATCCCAATCATAAGGAATTATAACACCATCATATTTCAATTTTGTTATTATAGAATGAACTATTTTTCTTTCTTTTAAATTAGATTGATTATAATTATATATATAATTTAAAATTTTACCATCATATCCAGATTTTCCATAACCATATGATCTATAACATTCCTTATTACTATTTTTATTAGAATTTTCATCATTAAATTCTCTCGACCAATATTCTTTATTATAAGGGTGATATTCTTCAAATATTAATTTTAAATTTTTATTCGTACAAATAAATGGATTGATGATTTTTAGATAAGCTTTATGTTCTTTACAAAACCCCAAATATCTTTTTCCAAATTTCTTATCATCAGTAAAATATATTTCATTTTTATTAAAAGGGTCAATTTTATCTTTTTTATTAAAATGATAAACTAACAATGGTTTTTCACCCTTGACAATTTTACTTTCACCAAACCAATCTTTAAATTCTTTATTTTCAAACGATTCATTCAAAGTATCTTTTACTGTGGTATAACTTCCATTATCTTGGTCCAAAATAATATAATCTTCGTCATCTTTGATTACACTTTTATCATTTGTTAAATTTCCTGTATATGGATTATAATATTTCAACAAATCAACATGTGGGTAATATTCATATTCTTCAGGTGTAACATTTACTTCAAATGCTTCATCTGTTTTATTTCCTTTCGAATCAAATATGTTTAAAAATCTATAATTATCTTTACCTTCTTCAATTTTTGTATAATACCATCCTTTTTTCATTGCATATTCCTGAAATATTGTCATCATATAATTTTTAGTACAATAGGGTAAATCCATTAGTTTTTTACCTTTATGGCTATCTAAATTCCAAATTAATGCTTTACCATCAATTTTCAATTTATTTTTCGGATTTCTCATAATCAATAAATTAATCTTATCTGGATTTTCAACATAAATATTTAGATATTTTTGACAATAATCATGTCTCATACAACCATTATTTAAAAAACCACCACCAGTCATATATGTTTTTTCATAATAAAATTTTCTTAAATTTTCTCCGTAAACCATATCGAAATTTTGGAAACCAAATCTGATAGAACTAAATATTCCTTTATATTGATTTACAAAATTTTCAATTTCAACAGGACCAATAGAAGATTTGGTTTCTGCTAATATTTGATTTATAAATTTTCCCAATCTCATTTGTTCCCTATATTTACTATTCCATAAATCTCTATTTACAATTTTAACATCATCTAATTTCAAAAGTGATTTTTTATAATTATCTAATCTATAATAACTAATCATTTCCGGAACAGAAGTAGTATCGATATAAGAAACATCCAATTCCCCTTTAAAATTTAAAATTATATCTGAAATTGGTAAATCTATTTTACTAATAATATCAGTAATTTCATCACTCAAAAGAAGTTTGAATTTAATTGGATTATACATTTCCAATAAAAAATCTTGATATGTAAAAATATTTTTCATGACATTTTTTCCTTTTTCATATATTCTTTAAATTCCGGAATTGTAAATTTTTCCCATTCTCTATTTTTAGTAAAATAATATATTTTATTTATTTTTGTTGGTAAAATAATTCCGTTATAACCAAATTTTTTATATAAACCACCCATATTTTTATTTGAAAATTTAGTATATAATAATTCATCACCGGATGGTGGTATTCCCAAATTTTTTAATTGATTATCATATGTATCATTTCCTTTCCCCACGAATTTATTATAAAAATCAAAATCGAAAATAATTTTATCTTTATCTATTCTATTTGAATCTATTTCCAATATAACTTGTGTGGTTTTTAAATTAAAATCCCTCGCTGTTGACATTTTAGCATATCGTTCAGCAGTTTTGAATGATGTTGTAAAATAAACATATTTATTATGTTTCACTGAAAAAACAGTATTTTCTTTTTTAGGTTCTAACCCCTTTTTCAAAATATCTTCAATAAATTGTGATGACGTTCCATGATAAATTTTATCTGGTAATTTTATTTGTTTATTAAAATTTTTCCCGTATTTTTTTAAAATTTCATCTCGATGATAAACCACATCTTCAATTTCAAAATATTCCAATCCGGGTAAAAATTTCATAAATTTATTTAAAATATCTGATATTTTTATTTCATAATATATATTTATATTAAATTTAGCAACCACACTATCTTTTGGGATATTTTTATTGTAATAATTTGAATAAAATTGACCAGATATTATCTTAGGATTATCAACCAAATAATAGTCAAAAAAAGAATTAGCTGAATCAAAATCTGTTATATTTGATAATTTATATTTAATCATACCAGAAATGGGAATGACATTATCATCAAACAAATATTTATAAAAATCTTTAAATTTTTCAACGTAATCTTTCAATCCCCAATCAAAAAAATATATGTTTTCCTTATAAATAACAAAATAAGTTGATTCTAAATTTTTAATTTCATTATAGTCTTTAGAAATTTTTAATTCATTTAAAAAATCTTGATATGTAAATAAGTTTGTCATTATGTTTATATATTATTTTTGTTTTTCATTTTTAATATATAAGAAAAATATTAGGATATGATAAAAATATGCTTAAAACATTTTTTCAATTTATAAATGAAAATAAAGAGGAAGAAACTGAAAATCAACCTCAAAGTCAAGACGTTCAAAGTCAAGATCCAAATAAACCAACACTGTTTATTATTAATGATGTTGGTTATGATAGTCCTGATATTCAATGGTTTATGACAATTGATATTAAGGACATTTGGGGTGAATATCAATCAAAATCTATTGATTTCAATGAATTTGTAAAAAAATACAAAGATAGAATAACAGAAAAGAGATCCGAATTACAAAAAATAAGTGAAACCTGTTGGTATGATATAAAGGAAGTTATGGATCAGTCGGGTGAATACGATGAAAAAAAATCCAATAGATATTTTAATAGAATATATGATTGGGCTGATGAACATGGTATTAAAATAGATACTGGTGTTAAACCAGAAATACAGAACGATGAATCACAAAATATTGAATCACAACCACAACCACAAAATAATAATACCATACAATGAAGTATTTAAAAACATTTGAAAGTTATCAAGATCAAATCAATGCTGGGAACACAGCTAATAGTGCACCAATGAATGTAACTCAATCAACAGATAAAGAACCGGGAATTGGTGATTCTATTATGTTCTGGTATGTACCTGATTCAAATAAACCAAATGATAAAGTAGAAGCATCTGGTAAAATTTTATCATTTTTAACAAACAATAATATAGAAGTAACATTAAATGTTGAAAACTCTGATTTTAATAAACCGGGTGTTTTAGATAAAAATAATAGTATTGTTACAGTCAGCAAAAAACAAATAATGGGTGCTTATCCGGGACTTTATAAATCAGCTGATCAAGGATATACTTCAGCGAATATTAATGGTAATACTGGTGGTGGTGGGGGTGGTATAATTGGAACAGGTGCTAATGATGTATCAGTTACAATGAAAATGTAATTAAATTATAATATATAGAATTATGACATTAAAATATAAAAATTGGTTAATAAAAGAAGGTGAAAATGTTTTAACATATCATAAAAAATTATGTCCTCTTTATTGGGAAAATGATAAACTTGATGAAGGAATAAGAAAGAAATTAATTAAAATAGCTAGGGATTTTTATGAAAGTTTGGAATTGGATACAAAAATAATAGATATTGAATTAACTGGCAGTATTTCAAATTACAACTATACCAAAACCTCAGATTTAGATGTCCATGTTTTGATTGATTATTCCGATTTGGGAGAAGATAAAGATTTGATTACTAAAGCGGTTGAGGGTGAAAAATTTCAATGGAATGAAAGACATAATATTACATTAAGGGGTCACGAAGTGGAATTGTATATTCAAGATTCTACTGAAGTCAGACCAAAAAATGGTCGTTTTTCATTATTAAATAACAAATGGATCAACAAACCAAAACACGAAAAACCAACCGTAACAGATGATGATATAAATCCCAAATATAATTCTTATGTGTATGAAATTACAGAATTGGAAAAATATCTGGAAGAAACAACAGACCCAGATGAATTAATGAAATATTTCAAAATTGCGAAAGCAACAAAGAAAAAATTATCTGAAGCTAGAGCTAGTGCAATAAAAGAGAAGGGGGAATTTTCAATAGAAAATTTAGTATTTAAAAAATTAAGAAATGAGGGTTTTATAGGAAAATTGATAGCCGTAAAAAATGGATTATATGATAAAATATTTGTCCAATGAAAAAATAATTAAAAATTATGATAAAAAATTTCAATCAATTTATAAAAGAAGAATTGGGGTATACAAATTATGATGTTGATGATGACGAACCAATCGATCCAACTGATGATATAAATTTTATAGATCGTGAATCAGAACCAGAATTTCCAAACAAAAATACTACTTGGGTTGTCAGGGGGGATATAACAGGTGATGTGAATATAAGTATTGAAAAGGGTGGTAATAATTGGGAAACAGTTAAAGAAATGGAAAATTTCACATTACCAATCTATTCTGAATTATATCATTACGGTAATGGACAATTTGAAATTTTATTTAATGATGTCATAGATAATATAGTAAGTTCCTTGCAAGAAGATAAATATTATTTATTTTTTTACCCGGAACTTGAAGAATGGACGAGATTAATTGATGATGATGATATAGAATTTCAACCAAATCAAAAGAGTAAAAGTGAAGATTTCGGGGGTGATAATATAAAATAAAATTATTTACCCAAATAAAAAAAAGCCGAATAAATTTGTTCGGCTTTTTTTTATTTCAAAAAAAATGGTATTAACCAATAGTTCTCCTGAATTCGTTTCTCCAACGAATTGCAGCTGTCTTGGATGTGAAATTCTTTGAATTACACTTTCCATTAACTGTAATACGGGCACGATAACTATAACCATCGTGATAAATGTTATCAGCGATTGACCTGTAAGTGGTCTTGGTCGTTTTTGGTGTTGTCACTGGATTTTTCACCGAAGTGACTTTCTTTGTGTTCTTTAAAGCCTTAACAGCCTTCTTAATCATTTTTGTTGTCTTTTTCATAATTTAGTTTATTTTTTTATATAAGTTATATTTATTATATAATCAAAAAAACTAAAAGTTTTAATTAAGTTGTCGGGTAGTTGTCGGGTAGTTGTCGGAAGACAGTTTTTAAGAAACATCACTATCTAATTGAAAACCAAAACCCATAACCTTAACACTTAAAACATCAGAAATTTTTTCAAAAATATCTCCCGGTTTATCTGTTAAAATAAATAATGTTGTATTTTCAACAGTTTTTACCTTATAAACCTTTTTATATTTGGTATCTTCTTGTTGTGGTGTTTCAACTATTGCATTTTCTATTTCTATTTCTTTTTCTTTTTTTTCTACTTTTCCCACTTTTTCTTTCCCTTTATTTAATATTTCAACAATAATATTATCAAATTTTATTTCCCTTTCAAAATCAAAAGTACACTTATTTATTTTGACATATTCTTTCAATTTATTTAAATCATTATCGAAGAAAAATTTAAAACTTTCTTTATTGAATGTAAAAACTGGTTGTTCTTCATCGAAATATTCAAAGAAAAAATCATAATCACCAATATTAACATAAATGGGTCTTCTTCTTTCACTAGTTCCAAATAACAACTCTTTGAATAACATTCTATCCCTGTCATCAATAATTGTTAATTTAATATAAATATTTGGATTTTTATCATCTTCATCTTCCATTTCTTCTGCCTTTTTAGTTTCAGATAAAAATAAATTAGCTTCTTCGTTTATTAAAGAATTAAATTTATTCATTACATCTTGAGCAAAAGAAAAGTTTAATAATGTTTCCTTTAAATCTTCTTCTGTAAATGTTTTCTTTTCTGATTTCTTATCTTGAATTTCTTTTAATATCGAATCTTCTTTCGTTAAATCTCTTACTATTGTTCCATAATCAGCTGTTTCATCTTCTAAAATTTTTTGTTTAGCATTTGTTCCAATGTTTACGGCATGATTTAATATGTCTTGCATTTCTTTTACTTTATCAACAATTGATGATTTTACATTTACATTTACATTTACATTTTTCATTTTCTTTTTCATAATATATAATTATTTTTTATCCACAAAATATTGTGGTTAATTATATATTTGAAAATAATGGGTCAATTTAATTTTAATCATAATCATCAAAGAAATCATCACATCCCGTTACTTTAAAATCACCAGTATATTTGTTAAATGCCCAAGATGGTAATTTTTTAAAACAAACTAATGAGACACCATGTTCTAATTCCATATCAACATTACCATGATACATTCCATCATGTGGATCAACTTTTAAATAAGATTTTGGTATTCTTACTTCTAAAACATTTTTATCATTATCTTTACAAGCTGCATAATAACAAGCTGATTCTGGTGATAGGGCCAAATATAAATAATTTGGGTTTCCTTGATTCGATCCAGATAATACTTTATTTGGTTGCCAACCATTTTTTAATAAATTTTCTTCGTTTTCTTTACTAGAACCGTGATATAATAAAACAAAATCATCATTGGAAGATTCATTTATAAAATCTTTATATTTTTTGATTATCATTTTTATAATTTTTTTTTATCTGTTGCAATCATATCATCATTCATCGATGCATTATAGATATAATTATGATTATAAACAGGTATAACACCAAATGATTTCATTGAAACATACACATCCTGAAGACATTCGGCATCTGCACCACCTATCATAATTACTTTTTTACCTTTTAATTTTTGATATAAATTATATAAATCTTCATTAACATAGAACCATTTATGATTATTATTTATTTTACATAAATATTTATTTGTGTTTTTAAATCTAAACAACTTACCTTCTTTAGTGTCTTGTGGTAAAGACGTTGATATTTTTTTTAAATTTGAATTGAATTTTGTTCCATAATTCTTTCTAACAGTTAATATTTGATTAGGAAAAGTATATGTAAATCCGGTTGCTTTATTAGAATCCCATATTTGATAAACACCTTTTATACCACCATCTTCATCCTTTGGAAATTCTTCACAATATTTAATTATATTTTGTTCAAAACCCTGTGGTGTATATTCGTCAAATTCACCCTGAACATCTACTATAACTAAAATACCTTCGTTATTGTCTTGGGTTTTTACGGCTTCATTCGTTTTCAAATAATCATAAAATTTAAGTAGTCCGAATTTCATAAGGTAAATTTTATTTAGTTTATATATTAAATTTCCAAATGAATTTTAAGCTTCCACTATCGTAAATTCTAAATATATTTCTTTCCAACATTATTTCATGTTCAGTTTTAGTTGGATCAAAACCATCACGAATTAATTTATCTTTTCTAAAACCGAATTTGTATTTTTTAATACCATCAACAATATAATAATAATTTGATGGGGTTTTACCAACGAAATTGAATTTTAATTTTTTATACAATTCACCTTGACTCCACGATCTATCCGCATAACTAATCACTTCTTTTGGATTATAATTTTCGATAAAATATTTAAATAATTTTTCAGATCCACCAATAACTGATGTATTTAATTTACTACAAAATCTTAATATTTCATAAGTGTTTTCTTTACTTTTTGTTTCCATTGATATTCTTTGATTTCCAAAAATCATTAAAGATACTAATTCATTTTCGTAAAATAATCCTATTTTAATTTTTGAAATAATAAACCCTTGTTGATGATTTGTATTTAAAAATTCGTAAACTAATTTATTATCAGTAATTTCTTTTATGATACATTTTCTAGCATAAATTTTGTTTGGTGTTTTACCAAGTAAATTAAGAATTCTGGATTTAACTATTTCTTGTTTATATATCCAATCATCCTCATAAATATGTATCAGATGTATTCCTTGTTGTTCACAAAATTCTGTTTTTTCTAAATGATAATCATTTGATTTATTTATTTCGTTATGCCAAAATAATCCATTAAATTCAAATGCTAATTTTAAATCTGGAAGATAAATATCTATTTCTAATGGTTTAATTATATCTTTTTTGTTTAATAAAATGTTTTCTGTATAATTTTCTTTAATGAAATTATACAAATCTTTTTCCATATTAGATTTACCATATTCATCTCTAAAAAAAGGTGAAATTTCTAATTTTTTCAAAATTCGTATTCTTAAATTTGAATAAGATATTGTAAATAATTTATTAGTCCTAATACATTTTAAAGTATATTCAATATTACAATTATTTTTATTTTTATTTTTATGATTAATATATTCACATTGAAATTCTTTAATATTATCTTTAATATAATTTATATGTTCATTAGTATATTTTTCAGCAGATTTTAATCTTAAATTCTTATCAGCATATGGTGTATTTCCACCATATTTTTCATTAAATATTTTTAATATTTTATTTTTTACAATATCAGAAGTAATAGAATATTCTTTATTATATCTTTCTAAGCATGTTTCTTTTCTTTTTTCAACTGTTTTGTTTTTTTCTATTTCTGATTTTTCTAAACATGTCTTTTTACACAATTCTCTATTATTATAATTTTTATCACCATATTTTTCTAATTTGGTATTTTCAGATTTTTTATATAATTCATCAACTTGTAATGCATGATCTTTTCCATATTTTTCTTTTACTTTACTTCTTACTTTATCCATTATAACTTCATAACCATAACTATTTTTAATGGTATCAACAGACTTATTTTTTATATCTTTATATTTTTGAACATTATCAACACCATATTTTTCTAAATTTGTTATCTTACTTTTTTCCCTATTATTGAAATTTTCATCACCATATTTTTCTTTATTTGTTAATTTATTTTTAAAAGATGCACATTTTGGAGAACAAGCATAAACACCATAATTGTTTATATTTTCATTATATGATAAATAAGTAATAATTTTTTCATTATTACAAACATCACATTTTACATTTATCTTAATCCTAGAACTTTTATTTAAATCTTCCATTTTAATAAAAATTTGAAATGGATCTTTCACAATATTAATGTCATAATAATCCAATTTGAAATATGTCCTATCTACTTTTGGATTAATTGTTATTTTTACTTCCTTATCTAATATCATTTGAGTTTTTGTCTTTATAAAATTAATATATAAATAAAAACATTTAAAGTTTATGTCAATAACAATTGAACAATTAATAGACATCATACAAGCCGACTTGACGTTTTCTGGTGCACTACCAAAAGTTTTGGTTGATAAAGAAGTAAAACGTGTAGTGAAAGAATTAGCCCTAGAATATTTCTATAAAAATTATCAATTTTCTCTTCAAAAATTTTATTATTTTATGAAAAAAGACATGTTGTTGAGGGACACATATTCTAGATTCAAATATTTAATCATGCCAGAAGAAGTTGAAAATATAACAAGAATTATAAAAATAAATGATTTATCTTTATTTAGAATTGGTATTCAAGCACCAAATCTATCTATTAATTTGGGGGTTACAAATCAGCCTTTCTTAACTAGCTTTGTAACCACTGCGGGGGACCTCGCACTCTATCGTTCAGTAATCAGTTATTTTTCCGATGAAATAAATAAAATGACAAAAGATACTGTTAAATTTAGTTTTAACCCAATAAACAAACAACTTAATTTTTTGGGTAGTTTAGAATCATATCCCGGTGAATCCAATCATATGTTAGAAGTGTGGGTTAGAATTCAAGAAGAAGAATTGTTTGATTTTGAAATGTTTAAAAGATATTGTATTGGGTTGTGTAGAGTTAGAATGGGCGAACAGATTGGTCGTTTTAATTTTAATATGCCGGGTAATTTCAACTATAATGCTCAAGATATTATAAGTGGTGGTCAGTCTATGGTAGATAAAGTTAACGAAGAAATAAAGGGTCAAACGACAGTTTCTTGGTTTAGAATGGCTAGATAAAATAAACAAATTTTAAATTTCCACTATCATAAATGTGATAATTTTTTCTTTCGTCTATTATATCACCATTTGATTTCTTACCATCAATTACACAATAATAATTGGGTGATGTTTTACTAATATAAGTAAATCCTAATTTATAATATAAATCGCCTTTACTCCACGATCTATCAACATAACTAATAATTTCTTTTGGTTTATATTTTTCGACAAAATATTTGAACAATTTATTAAAACCCCCGATAACTGATATATAATTTTTATTACAAACTCTAAACATTTCATAAATACCATCTGGTTGTTCACTGAAAATCATTAAAGAAACCAGTTCATCGTTATAAAACAACCCAAGTTTAATTTGTGAATCAATAAAACCTTGTAGATGGTTTTCTTCTAGAAAACAGTAAATTAATTTATTATCTATTATTTCTCTAATTTCACATTTTCTAGCATAAATTTTATTTGGTATTTTATCTAATAAATCGAGTATTTTAGATTTAACTATTTCTTGTTTATATATCCAATCATCTTCATAAATATGAATTAAATGAATCCCATGTTGTTCACATAATTCAGTTTTATTTAGATGATAATTTTTATCAACATTTAATTCACTATGCCAGTATATTCCGTTAAACTCAAATGCCAATTTCAAATTCGGTAAATAAATATCTAATTCTTTTATTAAATGTCTATCATTTAATATTATATTATCACAAAAACTTTTAATAAAATTTGATAGTTGATTTTCTTTTCCACTTTCACAATAAGAATTAATCGGATTGCACAAAACACACATTTTTGTTTTATATAAAATTCTTTGAAGCATCAAACTATTTTTTATATTATATTCTTTATTACAAATATCACATTTTATTGTATAAACAGATTTATCAAAATTTATAACATTTAAATTATAATTTTCCAACAAAAAATTCACTCTTTTATTTTTATAAATAGTTGATTTAAGATAAAATTTATTTTTGTATCTTTCTAAATTTGTACTATATAGCTTATTTAATATTTCTACATTTTTTAAATGGTGATGGTATTTATATTTTTTGTAACAAGTTTCTTTTGTTTTTTCTTTGACAATATTTGTTTGAGATGTAAATTTAACTTTATATTTTTTGTAACAAGTTTCTTTTATTTTATCTTTAATATCTTCGTTTTGGAAAACGTTTTCAAAACCATATATTTCTAAATTGGTTTTTTTCATTTTTTCAATATTATGATATCCTGCATCGTTATATTTTTCCAATTTAGTTTTTCTTCTTTTTTCTAATGCACATTTATTACAACAGAAATAATTTCCGTTATTAAAACTATTTAAATAATCTCTATATGGAATATTTTTTTCTACACCACAAATATCACATTTGGATAAAATTTTCAAATGACTACCCGGTGATAATTTTTCTATTGGAATTTCTATTTTATCACCAATTTTTAAATTATCAAAATATTGTTTATAATGATTAATATTATTAAAACATATCCCAACTTTTATATTTTTTGTTAATATCATTTTATGTATATATTTTTTTTATTAATAAAGTTGAAAGTTTTTTATTCATTAAAATTTTTTTTTATCATTGAACATTTGTAATTTTGTATCATAATTCTAAAAAATACATATTATGAATGGAAATTTTAACATTTGGAACGATAAATCAATCATTCTGGATATTAGTTATCTTAAATTGGAAGTTCAACCATTTCGATTAGTTAAAAAATTGATTCATCAAAGATCCCAAGAAACATTGGATCAAATGATTAGTATGGAATATAAAAAAATTATAAATGATGTATCAGATTTTTTGAAAAATAATGAAATCGATGATGAAAATGATGAAATAATCCCTGAAATTTTAAAATTATCCACTTTCATCAGAGATATTCTTCCGTTACATTCCGATGATGAAAGTATAGAATTAACAGTAAAAGAAGAAAAAGTATTGAATGAATGTAGATATATATGGAAGTATTCGGCAAATTATGGTTTCAAAACAACTACAACTGAAATAAAATGGTAAAAGAAAATAATATTGATAATTTCGATGATACCGACAAGGAAAGATTTAAATCGTTAGAAGAAGATGAGGGTGATGGTTCTTATTGTTGTGGAAAAAGAATGGTTTTAGCTAAAAGTGGAATCGCTTATGAATGTTTAAATTGTGGGTCGTGGGAATATTCTGATAGTTAAATAAAAAAAGAAAAATATGAAATTTATATCAATTGGTGATATTCACGGTTCAAATCGTTGGAAACTTCTCTTATTTGGTACAACTACACCAACAAAAGAAGTTATCAATATAACTATGCAGAAATACGATAAAGTTGTTTTTGTGGGTGATTATGTGGATTCATATGATACTGATGAACCAATTGTTGAAAATTTATTAGAAATCATAAAATTCAAAAAAGATTTCGAAGATAAGGTTGTTCTATTGTGGGGTAATCATGATGTTTATTATTATACTATGAATTATGGTAGAGATAATGTCACCGGATCAAGAGATGAGATGTTACATGATTTGAATCAAATATTTAGAACCAATTACAGATTGTTTCAATTTTCATATCAGTATGAAAATTATATTTGGACACACGCCGGAATTCATCGAGGGTGGTGGGAACACTATGTTAGACCAAAAATGAAAGGTAATAAAGAAAATAGATTTCACAAATATTTGAATGGAAATGAAACAATTTCAGATGTTTGTAATATGATGTGGGAATTTCAAGATGATGATATATTTATGTGTTCAGCTGCCAGAACAAAAGGTGGATGGGGTAGAAAAGTGGGTGGTCCTCTTTGGTCGGATAAACAAGAAATTTATGAAAAACCTTTATTTGGATTTCATCAAATTGTAGGACATAGTAATGTTCCAAATATTATAACACATAAATCATTTGGAAAAGAAGAAAATGATACAAGTGTAACTTTTATTGATTGTTTGCAAGTATCAGATGAATTATTAATTTTAAATATATAAAAAATTAAATTTATGGAAATGATTAAATGTTTAAAATGTAAATCCTGTTTAGATTTGGGGACTTTAGAAAATCCTAAAAAGAAAACTTCTATTATAAATTGTTTTTGCCATAGAGGGTGGTGGGATGGTCCTGATTATATAGAAAGTATGGATATGGTTGAATGGGGTTGGAATAAATGTGATGATTTCGAAACAATTGAAAAAAAGAAATAACTATGAATAACTTTTTTAATAAAATTCTAATACCATTTGCAATTATTCATATAAGGATAATTCAATATAGGTATAAGAAAATAACAATTGAAAATCAGGATAACCAATCAAATTCTAATATTCAAAAATTGATTTTATTACAATCAAAAGAATATTACTATGAACGACAATTTGATTCTTGGGGTAAATTTCATCCAAATTTTTCATATTCAAACAAAGGGTTGAAATCCCATATCAAATTTATGAATTGGTTGTTTCCTCAAAAAGATTTTCGTGAATGGGGTATTATTATATGGTACAATCCAAAAGCGGTAACATATTATCATAACAAAATTTACAATTTGCAAAATGGAGTAAGTCCATTATATGAAGTAGAAATACCAAAACAAATAAAAAAGTGGAAACAAGAATCTGAAAAATTATGATAGATATACAAAATAAATTTTTACAAAAGTGTTTATCCGATTTGAAAAAAGTTGGTATTTCATTTGAGTTCGATCAAGATGAAACTGATATTTATGCATTTTATGGTGAATATTTAGGTAAAAGGAAATTAGATAATGTCGTTTTTCGAAGGGGTGAACACGAACTAAAAATTTGTAATTGGATATTTTTTCGAAAAGGGGGAATATCTTGTATTCTTGAATCAAAGAAATCAAATAAGAAAAAGGAAGAAAATTATGTAAAATTACATCCGATCATCGATGAAGAATTTTATGAAATACAGAAACAAATGATAGAATATGCCATTGATAGGAAAGAAAAACCAGTGAAAAATGAAAACAATTGAATTTATAGAATTTTTTGAATTGTCGGATTTACGGGAACAAGATATGCCTTTACAATGTCCTTATTGTTATCACGATATGGAAACTGAAAACATACATTGTGAAACCATATATGATGTTGTAAGAATAGGACATAATATAGGTGGAATGGCTACTGTTTTTGAATGTCCGAAATGTTTTGAAAAATCATTCATTCATAAAGAAAGTCTAAAATGGAAAATAAAATAAAACAAAATAAAATATCTTTCAATGGTAAAGAAATGATATGGGATTATGAAATATGTCCATGTTTAACATGTTCAATTTATCCAATGAAAAAAGAATTTGAGGATGATCCTGATGTAAGAAATAATAAATGTTGGACAAGTGGATGTCTTTATGATAGAGAAAATGCAAGAATGGTTGTGAATGCTGTTTATGTTTGGACACATTATTATTATTGTGATGAATGTGATGAACATTTCAACAAAGATGAATTAATAGATAAAACATGTCCTAATTGTTATTCCGATTTATCTTAAAATTTTTTTAATTCATTAATAATTCGTAATTTTGTATTCGATTTAAAAAATGATATGAAAAACGAAGAAAAGGATTTAAAATATTTTGATGTTTTAAATCAAATTTATTTTGAACAGTCAGATGGTAAAATATTACCTCAAAAAAGATTGAAGGAAATCTTTTTGGAACACAATGCATCCCCGGTCATGGGTACTTGTTTATATCGGGGTCTTGATTTTGTTAAATGGGATGGTGAATCTTGGAGATGGTTGGTTGATAAACCGACTATAAAACACGCTAAAAAATTACATGATTTTTTTCTTCATGATTATGTCATACTGAAAGGTACACAAAGAGAAAAAAATGAAGCGAAAAGGTTTTTAAAAGCCCTTATTAAAGTTCGTGAAATTTCTTTAAACGATGGGGTAAAATCACACTTCATTCACGATATATTGAAAAATAGTCGTGTTAAACTGACTACATCTATATTAGAATCTAACAATTTCATTACAACAATAAAAGTTGGAAGATATTATGGTGGTTGTGAAATATTTAAATGGAACTACGACAATGAATTGATTTTGCAAGATTGTATTTATTTGAGTAGAAAATTAAGGAATCAATCACAAAAAATTAAAAGGGTAAAATCAAAGGAAATTAATCCTAATCAATGGGTTGCTCTAACAGAAAGTGAAGAAATACAAAATTATCGTAATTTTATCATTGATTTGACCGGAAAACTTCAATTGAATAAGAGATATATGAAAAATGGAATTGCCAACGGAATTTCAATCGATTTTTCTAAACTTTGTCAACTCTACAATGTGAGTGAATCGGTTGTTTACATTTTATCTAAACCATATCCGTTCAACTGGTTAAAAATTGTCAATGGGTTTTATATTTGGGATCACACATATCCTTGTAGTAAGAAAGATACAGAACGAATATACAAAGCGGTTACTTTTTATGATAATAAAAACAAGAATTAATTTATGAAACCACAAAGTTTATCAATTTTAGTTCCCGGTGGATGTCCAAACAATTGTGCGTGTTGTGTATCTAAACTTCACGATAGTCCATATAAAAATGAATTGGGAAAAAATTTACAATTTGAAGATTTATACCGAAGAGATTATCAGGATGCTTTAAGATACGCTCGGGATAACGATTGTAATGACCTTATTTTCACTGGAGAAAATGGTGAATGTTTAATAAATAAGGAATTTATGGGAACTGTTGTTGAAATCAACAAATCACTCCCAAGTCCATTTGTTAAATGTGAACTTCAAACAAGTGGTTGTTTTTTACTCAATAAGGCTGATAACGGGGGTGAAGAAAACTTACGTTGGTTGAGAAATTATGTGAGAATTAAAATCATATCACTTAGTCTTTTTGATATTTTTGATTCAGAAAACAATTCTTTATATAAAAACAAAAAGGCTTTCGTTGATATTACTGAAACATGTAAGGCCATCAAGAAATATAATTTTACATTAAGATTGTCTATTAATATGACAAATCTTTATGAAAGATTGGACATCACACCGAAACAAATTTTTCAGAAAGCTAAAGAATTGAGTGCAAATCAAATAACATTCAGGGTTCTATATTATGTCAACAATCCAAAAACAGATGAAGAAAAAGAAATCAACAATTGGATTCTTGAAAATAGGTGTTCTGATGAATATATGAAACAAATAAACGATTATATTTTAAAGAACGGTAATCCCCTTGAAAGATTATCATTTGGTGCTGTAAGATTTTCCGTTGATGGGTTATCAACTGTTGTTGATGATAATTGTATGGGGGAAACAAAAAATATCGAAGATGTAAAAGAAGATATTAAATATCTTATTCTCAGACCAGATTGCAAATTATATACAAGGTGGAATAATAATTCTAGTATCTTATTCTAAAATATGATTTAATCCCAAATTTCATAAGTATTTTTTTGAAGTTTTAGAACAAGAAATTGTTCTATTTCTTGTTGCTTTTTATTGTAATCATCTTCCATCTTTTTATATAATTTATCATTTATTGTACTGATAGATGTTAAATTATTATTTAATTGATCCCTTTTGACTGTTTTTAAATTATCAATATTTGTAAGTTCTTTTATTTGGGTTTGATTTATTTTTATATCATTTATCCATTTATTTAACTTTTCTACTTTTTGATCATCTACTGGTGTTTTAATTTGTTCTTGAACTAATTCTTTTTCCAAATAAATAAGATTGTTATCTGTTCCGTTATCGACAAATGTTGGATATGATGTTTTTATTTCTTCATTTGTTTGATTTAAATTCACCATTGTAGTTGTGGCCACCGATATTAAAGCCCCGATTAAACTCATAATTATTTCTTTTAAAATTAATATTTTTGAAACCCCTTGTAAAATTCCATTTAATAAGTCAACCGGAACTGTTATTAAAACAAAAATGGTTTTAATCATAGAGATACTAGGTAAAAAATATGCCAATGACAACAATGGTAATAAAAATGGTGTAATTTCCATTGTTTTTGATACAAAATTACTAATATCCAATAACATCCCTTGTAAGGCAGCCAATGCAACAGTTATAATTGGTTTTGGTATTGTCGTTAAACAATCTATCATAACACCCATTCCCAATCCTAATTTAACAATTAACATAACGAATGCTTCACTTAATTCACTGGCTTTAAATTGAACCTGCATTATAGAATCCTTAATTTCTTTTTTCATATCTTTTATTTTATTCTTGAGATTGAAATTATCGGGTATTTTTCTATTTGGGTCAACACATTCCGGATTTGTTATTTCATTATCTATCATTTTCCCGTTAGAATCATAAATTGGTGGTTTACCATATATTATCAAATGAGCTTGTTCTTCTGTTACTTTTGGTGTATTTATACCATCTATACCGGGCATTGTACCTGCATCGATAGTCATAATTCTTTTTAATATTTGATTTTCTGTCATAAATGGGAATTTACCCTTCGGTTCAAAATCCTCCGGGGTAATAACAGGTGGAATGAGAGATGATTTAGTTTTCACATCTACTATTGATTTTGTTAAATTTTCTGAACTGGTGCTAAAACCATTCATCGATGATAACAAATCAGATATTTCTTCTTGTGTCATTTAATATTTTTATTTATTCTTATATATTTAATTTAATTACTTCTTCAAATTCTTTATAATCTTTATTAAAAATGAACATATAATTATATCCTAATTTTTCTGTACTTTCTCTTTTTATATCATTGATAATTTTATATTTATTATATGTCCAATCACTTTTGATTTCTATAATCAAATTTTTTGGTTCATAATAAAAATCAGAAAAATAATAATGTTCCTTATTGTCGAATAAATATTTTATTCTTTTTCCCCGTTCAATTAATATATTATTATCAAAACAATAATCTAAAAAATGTTTTTCATAAGTTCCCCTATAATTAAGTTTTGTATTGTCGTGAAAAAATAATCTATAACCGGATTTTTGTTGACTAATATAAAATTCAGGAACTTGTGAAGTGTGATTTACACCATATTTTTCTAAACAAACATCTTGTTTTAATTTTTTAATTTCATCGGATTTGGATACGTTATCAACTCCATATTTTTTCAAACAAGTAATTTTGTATTTTGATCTATTGTCTTTATTTTGAGAACTATATTCAACACCATATTTTTTTAAATTGGTTTCTTTAATTTTATTCTTTACTATATCAGATTGAAAAGAATATTCAACACCATATTTTTCTAAATTGGATTGTTTTGTTTTTTCTTTCATTTCATTTTTAATTTCATCAGACTTCGATTCGTTCGTTATTTTGATTTTATCTCTTATTGATTTTGACTGTGTGGGATGTTCTACACCATATTTTTTCAAATTAACTTCTTTAATTTCACTTTTTACTATCTCAGATTGAAAATAGTTTTCAACACCATATTTTTCTAAACATGTTTTTTTATATCTATCTTTATATTCATTCGTTTGAGAATAATATTTACATCCAAATTTCAATAAATTACTTTTTTCTCTTTTTATTATTGAACATTTATTAGAACAACTATAAATATTATATTTTTTTATATTTTTATTATACTTACCATAGGATAATTTTTTTTCTTTTTCACAAATATCACATTTTACAAGAATTTTTCTGGAACTATTTTTTGATAAATAATCAATTTTTATATCTTGAATATCTCCAACTTTAAGTAATCCATAATATTCTTTTAATCTAGAAATATCTTTGGTGCTTACTGTAATTTGAATAATATCACTTACTATCATTTTTCTTATTTTCTTTTTCAATAAAATCTTGTATAATTTTATTAATCAATTTTGATTTTGTTATCAAACCATCTTTACAGAATTTATCAAGATTTTTTATAATGTTTTCATCTATTGAAAAACTAAAAACTTTTTTCATATTACTATTTATTGTTTCTTATTATATATTAATAAATAAAAGTCCATTTTATTTTTATTTATTAATAATTTTTTATATCTTTGTAAAAAGTCCATAAAATATGAGAAAAATAAAAATATTTTCCGGTTCGGCTAGTAAAGAATTATCAGAAAAAGTTGCCTTTAATCTGGGTGTTCCCTTGGGGAAGATTAAAAAAGTGATATTTTCTGATGGTGAATTTCAACCAACATTCGAAGAAAATTTAAGAGGTAGAGATGTTTATTTAATACAATCAACCAATCCACCATTCGACAATTGGGGAGAATTATTTATGATGATAGATGCCGCTAAAAGAGCGAGTGCCAATCAAATCATCGCCGTAATTCCATTTTTTTCTTATTCTAGACAGGACCGAAAAGATAAACCAAGGGTTGGTATTGCATCCAAATTAATGTCTGATTTTTTAACAATTTCTGGGGCAACTCGCGTTGTTTCAATTGATTTACACGCTGATCAGATTGGGGCTTTTTTTAATATTCCTTTTGATCAGTTATTTGGTACATATGTTTTCTGGCCACACATTCAGAAAATGTTAACTGATGGTATAATTCAAAATCTACAATTTGCAGCCCCTGATAACGGGGGTGTGAAACGTATGTCTAGATATGCTGATAAATTTAATGTTGATTATGTTATTTGTTCCAAAACACGTAAAAAGAAAAATGAAATTGATAAAATGATTCTTATTGGGGATGTAACTGGTAAGGATGTTTTTATTATAGATGATATGATAGATACTGGTGGAACTTTATGTAAAGCTGCTGATCTTATGATGGATAAAGGTGCAAAAAGTGTAAGATGCTTGGTAACACATCCAGTTTTATCTGGAAATGCTTATGAAAATTTAGAAAAATCAAAAATAACAGAAATATTTGTTCTTGATACCATTCCATTAAAACAACAATCATCGAAAATTATTGTTTTAAGTTGTTCCGATATGTTGGCAAAAGCTATTAAAAAAATAGATACAAATAAATCATTAAGTTCATTATTTTTAAAATAACCAACTATGAATAAGAAACAATTAGAAATTCTAACAAGAAAATCAAAAATAAAAATCGAAGATTTAGAAAACAAATCTAATAAAACTTTACTTTTCGGTAAGACTAATATTCCACACAATTATATAATATTTTATCATCTTTATTTAAAAGATGAAATGTTTCATTTTACAATATATACTAATCCAAAAAACGAATATATTGATGATTTGAAATCTTTTAAATGTAGGGAAGAAATAGAAATGTCATCTGATATGTTTACATTTACATTTGGTTTAACTTTTTATCCAGAATGTTGTGATTATGAATTTTGTAATTTATTAAAATCTAAGGGAATTAAATTGAATTTTTTAAAATTTGATAATGATAGACCAACCAAAAATTACTATGGTGTTTTATATGACGAATTAACTAAAGTAAAAAAAATATCAAAAATTTTGTGAAAAATTTTTTTTATATTGTAAATGTTCGTACCTTTGTACAGTCAAATTAAATAAACCCTAAAACAAAAAATTATGAACTTATTCGACAAATCAAAAGCAAAAGCTACAGGTTCTTCAACCAAGAAATCCGAAAAAGTTATCGTCAAGGTTGACGGAACTGATTTCGATCAGAATTTAATTAAGTATGCACAATTGAAAGCTGAGATGGACAACATCAAGGCAAAGTTAGAAATGGTGGAAGCTGACTTTAAACCATCCTGTATTGATGTTTTCAACTCACAATACAAGAAAACCGGAGTAAACCCGGATTCTTTCATTCTTACTTCTGAAAGTGGATCATCGGTAATGTTGATTCCATCGGATAAGTATATCAAACCAACTGAGGATACATTCACCGAACTCACCGAAAAATACAATGGTGAAGTAACAGAAGAAATTACCGAATTTTCACTCGATACTGAACTCATTCAGAAATATGGTGATTTGATTTCTAAGGCCATTGAAAAGATTAAGGATATTCCTACTGATGAAAAGGATCGTTTGATCAAGGCCAAGACCGTGATGATAGTAAAAAAGGGTTCTATTGATCGGGCAATTACCATCGGAAAAGGAAATATCTCAGAATATATTTCTGATATTCGTCCGATTTTTGGTCTGAAAAACGCCAAAATTGGTGAAAATGTAAAATAAATTTGGTTGTTTTTGGTTGTTTATGTTTTTGAAAAAAGGTGATATTTATCACCTTTTTTCATGCTTTCACCCAGATTGGTTCATCAAAAATAATCGTAGACATATTTTTGTGTTTGTTTATTAAATAATTTGAAATTTGATCGCTTTTCAAACCAAATAATTTAATAATCCGTTTTTCTTCATCAATTACTGAATTAATTTCTCTAAATTCATTATATATACTTTTCATATAAACCGAAGTCAATTCAATTGGTGTTTCATTATATAAAAAAATTTCCCTTTCATCTTTCATAATATAAATAGACTTATAAACCGTTTCTTCCCAATCAATTCCATTAGAATAAACCCATCCTTCTAAAATAAATTCTCTATTATGTTTGGACCAATAAGCCTCCGCTTTTTCTTTGTCATACGTCCAATAAACACCGACACCATTATAATCGTCCAACTCTTCGACATTCTTTGGTAATGTTATAGCCCTATAAATTTTCAATCTATATGGGTCTTTTGAATCATAAATAGCATCTTTCAAATCATATAAATATTCTACGTCATAAAGTTGATATAAATTATTTTTTGTGGATTCCAAAAAATAATTTTTAAAATCGTCTTCATCTTCAACGTAATTATCTACATGACAAAACCAATAATCATCAGACCTTATTATTTCTGATAAAGTTTTTTCTTTTCCCCGTTCATTTTTTGGCCATTCTGGTAAATTTTTATAACTATTAGAAATCATTTCTGGTTTTTCTTCCACGTAATCACATAAAACTTCAAGATTTTTCGATAATAAATCCATATAATCACCACCAAAATCACTATTTTTCAAATAATCATAAATTTTTTTGTTTATAATTTCTTCACTCGTCCACTTATCCAAATCATCTTGTAATTTATTTCCCCTTTTAATATTTACTGGTACTGGTTTTGTTTGATGTTTGGTTATGACTTGGTGTATAACATCCTTATCTGTTTTTGGTAAATCAAAAAGTTGCAGTTGTTTTTCAAATAAATGGAATTTTTTTATCATAAAGATATATATAAAATTTTTTTTAATTAAAAAAAGTTGTAATTTTGTATTTGAAAAATAATGGAAATATGGAAAATTTAACTAAAGTAGAAGCTTTATCCAAAATAAAATATTTAGAATTATCATGTCGAAAATCAATTATCAAACACGGTACTAATCATTTTTGTAAAAATCGACTGAAACGAATTGTTATTTTAAAATCATATTTGAAAGAAAAATAATCTATGGAATATAAATCTTATCGTTACATTTATCCACCACGTCCGGAAAAAAAAATACCAAAATCAGTTCTTAGAGAATATGATGATGGTTCATTTTTAGCTCAACCAAAATTCAATGGTGATTGTGGTCCGATTTTTTTCAATTCCGAAAAATTTCTACCAATGAATCGTCATAACGAACCGTTAACAAGATGGAAATTAGATCCGTCTGAATTACGTAAATTATTTCAAAACGATGGTTGGAATGTTGTGGTGGGTGAATACATGGACAAATCAAAGAAAGATGAAACAAATAAAACATTCAACCATAAATTTGTTATATTCGATATTCTTGTTTTTAATGATGATTATTTTCTTGGAAAAACATTTGAAGATAGATGGAAACTTTTATACGATATTTTTAAGGATCAGATCATAGGTGAAAATGAATATAGTTATCAAATAACTGAAAACGTTTGGTTGGTAAAATCATTTTTCACTGAATTCGATTCAATTTGGGAAAAATTAACAAAAATAGACATGATTGAGGGGTTGGTTTTAAAAAAGAAAAAATTTGGATTAGAAAAAGGGGATCGAGAAAAAAATAATCTTGCACAAATAAAATGCCGTAAAAGCACAAAGAATTATCAATATTAGAATTTTAAGAATTATCATTTTTAATATATAATAAAAAAAATTATATTAAAATGAATATTGGTGATGTTTTAAGTGGTGGTACTGTATTTTATACGTGGGATTCTGGAGATAGTGGTTTAATAGCTGCCCAAAATGATATTTTTGGATCTTATCAATGGGGATGTCCAAATATTTTAATAGGAACTTCATCAGATATTGGGTCTGGTTCTGGTAATACAGTTAATATTATAAATGGTTGTCACGTATCTAATATATCAGCCAAAATTTGTTCAGATTTAACATTAAGTGGATATACAGATTGGTTTTTACCATCACTTAATGAACTACGAGAAATGTATAAACAAAGAACTATTATAGGTGGATTTGAATTAAATGAATCAAACGAACCAATGTCTATATATTGGAGTTCCACTGAACAGGGAAATTTAGTTGATATGGTTCATACAATCAATTTTGTTAATGGTTGGGAACACATTTTATGGAAAAATGCTTGGTCATATGTTCGTCCGATCAGGATGATAAATTCGAATTTTCAAGGATGATTATAAAATCATAAATCCATATTCAAACATTTCAGTTGCTGTTTTTATTTCAACTGGTAAATCTTTCTTTTCAACCATAACAAATTGTAATTCTATATCTTGTTGCATTATTTGATTAAAAAGATTTATTTGTTCATCCCTTTTATCAATATGAAGTTTATACATTTCTCTAAGTTCTTCCATAACTCTTTTAAAAGTTTCAGTATCTTCAATTTCAAATCGACCATCTTTAACAATATCCATTCCGTTAGAATCTTTTTTACAAGTTTTTCTACACAAATCTATTCTCTTATTTTCATATTCCACATATTCTGGTGCAACATCATTCATAAAATCAACTTCCAATAATGCATTTTCTATTATTTGTTTATTCTTAAAGATTGCATAAGCAAATTCATGGTTTTGATAATTGATGGATTTTACTAAAACATCATTAATTCTTAAAAGTTCGTATTTTTTCATAAAAAATTTCCGTTTATTTTTATATATTCTAATTGTTTGGTTGTATTTAATAAAAATTGAAAAGTTTAATCTATTTCTTGAACAATGGAATTTTGAAGTATTTTATTAATATCTTCATTCCTCATTATATTTTTAAATGATGAATCCTGATTTTGTAAATTTTGAAGTGTCCAATCAAATCCACCATTTGTAGTAACATAAATGTAACTTTTTCCATTTGATTTTATTTCTATTTTCTTATTCGTTAATAAATCATAGAAATTCTTCATATTCGAATTAACTTTATAAAATTGTATTGTTCCCCACTTTTGATCTTTTTTTATTTGAATGAAAATATATTTTGGTTTTTCCAATTCATTTTGATTATCTTTAAATATTAAAAAATATTTAACATTTAAGGTATTTTTTAAAAAAGTTTCATATTCTTTTGTACTTTCTAAATTATCTTTTTTAAATTCACCATTAATCAATTCTTTATTAAATTTTTCATCTTCAAACAAATCTTCTATATCCTTAAAATCATTAATATTTATATTAAAAATATTAGTAGATACTTTTTTAGCATTAATACTATCTAAAAGTGATTTTGGATCTGATATTATTTCTTCGAATAAAAATTGATTGAAGTTTTTCATGTTTGTATATATAATTTTTTTCTTCCAGAAATAATCGTAACTTTGTATTCCAATTCAATATATATGGATATTTATACTGATTGTGCAGGTTCATTAAACGATTTCGGGGTTTCTTTCGTCATATTAAATGATGATAACGAAGAAATATTTGGATTTAAAACCAGTACCGAACATCTAAATTGTGAATTCAATTCTTCAAACGAAAAATCCAGTACAAGCATTGGTGAATGTTACGCGATTTATAAAGCGTTATCATTTATTAAAGGAAATAATAAAAAAGAGAAAAAAGAAAAAAGGGTAATTTATACCGACAATCTTCACGTTTTTTTGTTATTGAATAAAAAATGTAAATGTAAGAAAAAAAATAAAACCGAAGATAACAATCTCTTATTAAAAATAGCCAACAAATGTAAAGATTTAAAACATAATAAAAATGTTGAAATTCGTTGGATAAAAGCACACATAGGTATTTATGGTAACGAAATAGCTGATACCGTAGCTAAATTGAGTTTGAAAAGTGGATTAAAACCGGATTTTAAATTGAATTCAAATTTTCTTAACGAATATAAAAAAGCATCGTAATCACAATAAAACCATAAAACCAAAAGAACAACTATGGAAAATAATATAGGCAAGTTACAATTTGGTAGTATTCAGATTGATGAATCATACAGAAAAGAGTGGAATGAACATTGTAATGATTTTATATTACTTTGTCGGGATGGTAAACCCATAAGAAATACTCTTTACAGAATTGGTGGTATGAGTACACCAAAACTCAACATTGATGAATACTTCGCAATTTTGAAATATACAGAAGCATTTTATCCTAAAGATATCCTTAAAATGTCAGGAAGTAAAGATCCTAAACACCTAGAAGGCAATTGGGTGATCTTAAATAAGAATGGTGATGAAAAGGTTATCTGTGATCATTTCAAATCACCGTACTTGATAAAGAATAGTGTTATCTATCATCTTGATAATAACTACTATAACATTGAAACTGGGTTTCTGTATTGTCAATCATATACTCACATGGAATCAGATGATTTTCTTTTTCTAGATAATGCATATGATAATGATAAGTCACGTAGGGGTGTGATGAAAATTAATAAAAAAGACGGAACATTTGAACTGTTTCAAGGAAAGTAATGCGTAGTTTTTTAAAAGATAACTTGACTATACAAATTTCAACAAGTAAAGAACGTGATTATGATAATGAATACACTGTAATCGAAGTAAGTATATCATTAGAAGGTGAAGAAATTTGTAAAAATAGTGATAGTTTTTGGTCAGATTAATGTAAGAGAATTTCAATCTCTTGGTGACAACTAGTATTGTCAATTCCCCTGATATTTTCCATTGATATTATCTTCCCAGTTAAAAATTGTTCATTCAAATATTTAGCTGGGATTTTTCCATGAACATTGTTATTAAAATCTTGAACTTTATTAACTGGTAAGTTAATTATTCTAGATTTATTGTAACACATCATATTTGGGATTGGAATCGGATTCATTGCCATTTGACTTTCTAGATCATTAGGTCCATTAAAACGATAATTGGAAAAATAATACTGGATATTCTTCGTATAGTAGATATGGCCATCTAATGACATCGGGTATCCAAAATCTCCCGGTTTTCCAAACCAATTATAAACACCATCTGTATCCATTTGTGGTGATACTTGTCTTAATCTAGCCGGATAACAGTAATTTAATCTGGGATGTAATCTCAATGATAATGTCAAAATATCTTTCCTACTTGAAAATGTTTTGAATTCCTTATCTTCTAATGAAAATGGTTCTTTAAAAACATTATCATCAACAAAAAATATAGTGAATGGTTGTGATTTATCGAATAGAAATATTAAATCATTCTGAAATTTTGATTCCTTAACATATTTGATGTTCGGCTCAAAATGAATGATTTTTAATTTATTATATCCGGTTTCATATTCATAATTGGAATAAGTATATAAAATTTTAATTTCACATTCACTAAATTCTTTGAAAAATTCCTTCATTGAACGAATTAATAACTCTAATTGACATGCTCGATTTTTGCTGAAAATAATAATGTTTATCATTTGGGTATCAATAGTTCATAGGGTGTTTTAAAATCATAATCCATATTCATGAAACGTTAATTTCTATCATTTAGGTGGAATATTCATAAGTTGTGGGTTTTTATATTCTTCTTCGGTTATGATACCTTTTTCTAAACCATCTTTTAAAAATTTATCATATTCATCAATAATATTATCCATGTTAATACTTTTCAAAATATCAGCCTGTTCTTTATTAAAAAACAATGGTTTATCCCAGTGAATTGATATTTTTATTTTATTGATTCCGATAACAAGTAATAATCTAGATCCAAATGTTAAATAATGAATTATTGTTTCTTTACCAGAAGTATCAGTAAAAATTATTACCTTATCATCTTGTTCGTGATATCTACATATAAAATAAAAATCTTTTAAATTTTTATCATAAAAAACATCACCGATATTATATGTTTCATAAATATCTTTATATGATAGTAGTTTCATAGTTTTCATTCAATTATTAATTTATATTCATCAAACCAGTATTTCAAAAAATTAACATCCATATTTCTATATCCATTAAACCCATCCACACTTGTTTTTACATTTCCATTTTTTACTTTTACAATTTTAAATTTATTACCAAATCCACTGATGAAAATTTTTACATCATCAAATTCCGTTCTAAAAATCAAATATTTAGACTTTTTTAATTTGTCCACGAATTCTTCTTTAGTGACTTTTTCTTTGCTTATCATTCATTGTTTTCATTTCAAAATTGAATTTAATGAAATAATTATTTACTGTTTGAAAAATTTTATTATATGTTTTGTCACTAACTTTCCAATATCCTACAGAATATGATTTTTTATCCATAATGGGAATATACCAAGTTTTTATCATACTAATTCATCAAAATTATTATCAGGTACAATTTGTTTCGAATAGGTTTTACTACCCATTTCGATGGAATTTACATCAAACATACTAAAAGTATCCAAAATATTTTCAGCAATCTTTATTTGAATTTCTGTTTTCTCTACCATTTTTTTGACATTTAAAAAATCTTTTTTCAACTGACCAGTTAATTGAGATACATCGACTTTTCCGAATTTTTCGTAAAATTCTTTTACGAAATTATTCATTTTTTCTAATTCATTTTCTTTCATTTATCGTTGATAAAATATTAGTTTGTAAATCAGAAAAAAGAAACCCATTTGGTATAAATATTTTATCAGCCAACCAAACATTAGATGGACTATGTTCCTTTTTTCTAACATCTCCATCAACATAAACCGGAATTATTGCCTTTTTTTCCGTATTTTTAAATTTGATCAAATAATCTACACTTTCCTCATGTGATGGTATCACATGGAACCCTGACAAATATTCAGTACTTTTACCATCAGATACCATCTTTTTTTCCGCAGTTAACCATTTGTTATATGGAAGAGTTCTAGACCCTCCAACACCATGAAAAAGGGTTTTTACGTTACCTTTTTCTATATCAACTATCTTATACCAAATCATTATTTTATAGTTTTAATTTGTTTACTTTTATTTCAATCGTTGATTGTCAATTTATCATCAGCGACTAAATTTTGATCATTCTCTTCAATTTTTTCCACCAATAAAACTTTTTTATTACATTCTGCCGAATGATGTCTTTCTTGTACAATATAAGAACCACAATCGAAATGAATAACATCACCCACAAGTGGAATTATAGCATCACTATATCTTACAACTTCTTCACCATCATATAAATCATTACCAGATGAATCCTTATTGGATATTTGTTTGATATCAATTAAAATTATTTCATAATATTTTTGAAACATATTATTTATTATTTTTTTCAAAGTTGAATTCCTCATTACCATTATCAATTGACGATCTTTTTATTGATAATAAAAGATTATCACCAAAATCATTTGATTCACCAAAAAATTTAGAAATAATATTAGATTCATCATTGGTTATTGTTGAAAATGAAATTTCCTGAAGTAAATCTTTTCCATTGTCATAATCTATTGTTTCAATAAAACCAATATCAACAGATATAGTATATTCAAAATCTCTTAAAAATTTCTTCATATAAGAAACAAAACTTTTTTCCATTATAACAAATCCATCGACATCGATTTCATCGTTCCAATTTCCAGAATATAACATTAAAACTTTCATAACACACTCTTAGTTTGTGGAAAATAAAGTTGAAAGGTAATTGTTCCATTATCAATAATATTATAAAAAACATTACCCCACCCCTCATTTAAATATCTGCGTTTAACTTCATTTAAAACTACTGGATTATAATCATTGTTTCTAACATTCACTAAAATCCACGCTGTACCAACTGGGTGTGTATAATCCTTCAATGTTATTTTTTTCATCAGTTCATCTAGCAAAGTATTTAATTCATTACTAAATAAATCCTCTATTACACTAGTCGGTCCAATTGGTATTCTATTATTTTCCATACATAACTATATAGTTAATTTTAATGGGTTAAATTTGTTTAAATTTACGATAAACCTTATTTTTTACTAAACTCCTACCTTTTTTTATTTGGGATTTTACAGTTGATAGATTTGTTGTCGTAATATAAATCATATTACAGTAATTACTATCAGAAAACACATCAAATCTATCCCCAGACATACGATCCCATTCTATTTCTTCCCTGACTATGGTTGTGTTACTACCCGTCCTTACAACCCTTGAAAATTCGTTTTTTCCATTTGAAAAATGAATTTTAATATCACCACTACCTTTGGTGTTATCAATAAATAAAGAATAAAAATCTTCCGGTGTAGATAATCTTATCTTATCATTTTTTCCCAAAATGGTTTTTTCTTCCTTTTTTATAAAATCAGCGATGTCCTTATATGGCATTCTTTGAATTTCCCTTAAAATCATCACCTTTTTATATTTTGGTGGTAGTGTCATTATTGTATTTTTAATAATTTCACATTTTTTTAAATTTTCTTCATATTCTTCATTTTCAACTTCACCAGTTTCATATTTAATGATATTAATAATTCCCGGTGTATCGTCAATTTCAGCATCAAGTGAAACAGAATCGAATCTTAGTGCATCCTTATAATCTTTAATGACCAAGTTCTTTGATATTTGAGTTAACCATGTAATCAATTGTGCTTTTTCTGGATCGAACGTATCGATTTTTTCCAAACCTTGAATGAAAGACCTATGTGCATATTCTTCTGCCTTTTCAACATTATTAACTAACCATGTACTAGCCAAATACCACGTAATTTTTGGCATAAATTCCTTATAACACTTATTAAATTCCAATCCTGTCTTTTCATTAAAATTCCTTTCCAATAAATTTTCCATATATTTACCCTTCTTAATTTATTTTTATTCAATCTTTTAATTCAAAACGTAAAAGATTATGATATATTCAATATACTAAATTATTACTAATAAAAAAAATATCAATGAAGAATTTTATATATATCATTAAACTTTTCATCATAAATGAAAAAAGTTGATAAATTCACTGATTTTGTAAAAAAATATAACCAATATATTTCTAATCATAATAGATTAGTTAAAAAATGTGGTTTTGAATCAAGTATTCTTGGAACTAAAATAATTCCTTTGACAACTATATATAAATTATTTAAAAAACTCATACTAAAAGATAATACACAAATAACAGATGATAACCTTATATTAATAATAATTCATATTTTAGCTGAAAAACTCAAATTAGACTTAAATAAATCAAAATTGTTACATGATGAATTGATAAATTCAATTCCAAATTTCATTATATTAAAAAAAAGAATATCTATTTCATTACAAATCATATTGATAATTACAAACATAGTTTGTAAAGAAACGGTAGTGATTAATAACTTTGAAAAATTTTTGAATTTAAAAGACATACCTGAAATTGTAAATAAAATTATTTTTTATACAAAAGAGCATGAAATAGGTCTTGTTGATTTCTCTTTTATTAGACTTAATAAAAAACAAAAAGTTTTAAAAAATATCGTAAATTTTATAAAAAAATGAAAAATTAATGATTATTCCGAATATTTTTTCATTATTTTATTTTTAAAATTTTTAAATCCTATTTTTACATTTTCAGTCCAATCTGTTGAACTACCATCATCCGATATCCATTTGTAAGATTCTAATTTTATATTAAAATTAGAACACACTTGAGCTATAGAATAAAGTTCCATATCAATAATATTACACTTATGAACCATTTCTTTATATTTATCAGAATAATCAGTTCTTGTTTTATGATAAAAATAATCAGAACTAAAACATTGAATATTAGTATCACTTAAAACAAACGGTCCAATATTACTAAATGGTGTAAATCCATATTTCGAAAATGGTCTTGTATCTATATCATTATGAACAATACCAACTCTTAAAATATCACCTACTTTATGATTATCTTGTAATCCTCCACAAGAACCAAAATTAATGACCAATTCGGGATTATATTTCATTATCAATGATGTTGTGGTCATCGTGGCTGCTATTTTACCAATACCTGTAATATGAACCAACTGATCTAAAATCATCAGACCATCACTTTCCAATTCGGTTGCACAAAGAAATAAAATTTCTTTCTTCATAATTTACCTCTTAATTCTTGAACAATGGTTCCTTTCGGAACATGTATTTCAATACCATCAACATCAATTATTTTTGTTTGTAATAATAACCAATTTTTCCATTTGTTTTTATTTACAACTTCAACATTTTTCCATTTGATAATATATGGTTTCACTTCTTCATCTTCTATAATCACCGAATTGGTTGCAGATACATCATCTAATTTATAACTTTGTTTTCCATATCGTACATAATAAGAATAACGATATTCGTTTTTAATATATCCACATCCGATAATAAATCTATTATTGGTAGTGGTTGTTTCTTTATTTATACCGTAAATATTTGTTTTTAAAACCGTTTCTTTTTTATCCGATATTTCCCATAATATCGAATCCAAAATAAAAATTAAAATAAAAGTTATTGACCAGTATCCAATTGTGATAACAATAGTTCCAAATATTTTTCTAAATATTGATGTGTAAATTAAAACAGCGGTTAAGATAGCTAAACCAAAAGAAACCGTAAGTAAAAATATACATTAATATATCCATAATTTTAATTTTTTAAATAAAAGGTTTACCAAAATAATCATCTTCTTTCATTTCCATTTCACCAGATTCTACCAATTTCATCTTAATAGAATCCAATACCAAACAACAAACATTTTCTTTATCTTCCTGATAATAAGTTAAAAATTCTTTCATCTGTCCTTCTGATGCTTTACTTAATATCAATAGGCCTTCCGGTCTAGCTTCTTTACAAAGTAGATTTTTTAAAATTATTTTTATTTGTTCTTCGTTTTTCAAAAGTTCCCCCTTATGGTTGTTTGTTTCGATGTTAAATACCAAGTTCAACAATAGCTTCATTTAATTTTTGTTCAAATTCTTCTTGGGTAGAATCAGTTAGTTCTAAAAAATGTGGATTGATATGTGGTAAATTGTTAATACAACAATCACCTTTTAAATGTTTACTTGACACAAGAAATTTTCCAGTTTTATATTCACTTACAACATCGTGATTAAACACCGAAACATGTAAATATGTTCCATCTGGTAATTTTTTGTAGAAATGATTACCATTATCATCTTTTTTATACTCGATATTATTTTCCATTTTCTTTCAATTTAGTAATTTCATTTCTTAATTGATAAATAATTTCGTGATATTCACATATCCGATTTTCCAATTCACTTCTCGTCATTTCTTGTACTATGTTTTTTCTGAACCATTTTTCTGAATCAAAAGGTTCATCACAAGAAATATTTTTTTCTATACAAAATCCCATACACACTTTTTGTAATTCACCACAAAAAGGACAAATTGCTGTGTTGCCGTAAATCATTTTCCAAATTCTTTTTCTAATTTAAGATATTGTTCATATCTCATTTGTTTACTTTCATCTCTTTTTTGTTCCCAAAAAAGTTTTCGTTTTTCAAATTCTTCATCAGTTTCTTCTATTTTACGATAAACTTTTAAAATTGAATGATCATCCCAACTATTATTTTCACTCCAAAAACCCTCAATTTTTTCAAAATCTATAATATCGGTGGGTAAAATATAGGTTGGTAAATCAGAAAAAAGAAATCCGGTTCTAATTCCATCATAATGTTTCCTGAAAATTTCTTTTCTTTTAATTTCTTTTTTCATCATCTGAAACAATTGTTTTTAAAAATTCAATACTTTCTTTCAATTCATCAATTCTATGTTCACAACTGTGAATATTTGAATCACCCCAATCTGGAGCTTCATTACGATGTTTCTTAAACAATTCAAGATACTTGTTTTCTAAAATCAATCTTTCTTCAATTGTTCTAATTACGAACGGGTATTTTATTCCTCTTGCCATATTTTACAATTTACAAAATTATTTCAAATAAAAAAACTTTCATTTATCATATTCTTCAATTATATTATAATCAATTAATTTATTTACAACATTTACATTAACCGGATGTTTCCCACCCTGACTTTTAGGTAATTCAATTATTCCGGTTTGAATTGCATCCGACATTGGTGATTTTTCAACTATAAATGGAAATGAAAATTGTTTTAATTCTTCATTAATGGATTTTAAAACAACTTCCATTTCCGGATCTTTTTTCTTACCTTTTACTTTGTTTTCAATTTCGATTTTCTGATTTCGTAGTTTTTGATATTCTTTGAAATCAGAAATCGATATGAGTTCTTTAATTTGTTTAAACCCATTTTTATATTTAAATTCGAAATATCCAATAGACGATTTCATAATTTAAAATTTACCCCTTGCATTTCTCATTTCCTTATGATTTACCCTTTCAGATTTTTCTCTTTTCTCTTTCTCTTTTCTTTCTTTCCAATTGGTAGTTTCATTTTTATCTTTAATATTTAAGAGTGGAATCAAATGATCAATAATTTCAGCAGTAGGTTCTATTCCAATTTCAATATCCTTTGGTTTTTTATAAGCATTTGGACTTTCATCTAAACAACTTTTTACTACTGATGTTGATACAATTCCTTTCATTTGAAATTCAAAATCTTTCATATCAATTGATCTGGATGCAACCCCCCTACTCATTAATCTTCCTGCACCGTGAGGCCCACTATAATTAAAATCCGGATTTGATTTACCTTTACATAAAAAAGAACCAAAAGCCATAGAAATTGGAACAACTAATCTTTCATCAATATATGAACGAATTGCACCTTTTCTAAGAATCAAATCTGAAAAGTCTATATAATTATGAATAGATTCAATTCTATCAGTTTCTTTTTCTCCAATGGATTTAAGAATATTATTAGAAATAGTTGAACGATTAAATTGAGCATATTTTTGTGCAAATACCATATCAATGAAATAATCCATAGCGTGTTGTCCTTCAAGATATTCCATTCCAATCATATTTGTTTCAAAATCAATACCCAAATCTTTTTTTGCTTCCTTAATTTTAGATGGAATTATATCACCAGAAAAATTTAATTTAATTTCATTAATTTTTTTTGTTAACACAACATTTCTTTTGTTGTCTAAATCCTTTTTAGCAATTTTCATGTGATATTCGCAAATCATTTTACCAAAATTTCTTGAACCACAATGAATAAGTAACCAAGTAGAATTGTAATTAACTGATTTTTCAATACTTATAAAATGATTCCCCCTACCGAGTGATCCTATTGCCAATTCAGCATCTTGTTTCATTCCAATTTCTTTTTGTCTTTTCAAAAACCAGTCATATGTAAATTCTATACTATTAAAATTAGTATTGAATTTTTTGTTATATGTAATAATGAATTTTTTAACAATATCATTAGTTTCTTTCCAAGGAAAATTCTTTTCAAAATATTTTGATGGAATGACTGATTTTTCTTGGATATTATTACCCATTGGAACAATATTCCTAATTTTTTCATCCATTTTCAATAACTTATCTTTGTTAGTAGTGAAATTTTCACCCATGCAAATGACTAAAACCCCACATCCAATATCCACCGATACTGTATTCGGGACAATTTTTTCAGATAAAGGCATCGTAAATCCTATTGGTGCTGAAGCACCAGCGTGTAAATCTATTTGCATAACTATTTCATTAGTAAATGCTGGATGTGATACCATATTATAAATTTGTGTTAAAGCTGACAGTTCTACAACATCAGTCATAATTTTAGCAGTTGTATATTTTCCTTTAATTTCTAACATAACTATTTTATTTTTTACAAAGATATAAATTTTTTATGATATAAAAAAATCATCTCACAGATTTAATATATATTTTTAGTATCAATGGATGATACAATAAAAAACCATTTCACAGATTATGATAATATATAAAGTGCAAAACAAATTAAATGGTAAAATGTATATAGGTAAAACTATTCAGGACTTCGAAAAATACAAACATATACACATTCGATCAGCTAAAAATGGATATGATTTGAAAAAGGGGTGTCATCCCAGAATCTTTTATAATGCTATTCGTAAATATGGTGAAGAAAATTTTGAATGGGAAATTTTATACACTTGTGATGATAAAAAAAAACTCAATGAAAAAGAAATATTTTTCATTGATAAATATGAATCTTTTATAAAAGGATATAACATGACTCAAGGTGGGGATGGTGGAGATGGTGGTTTTTATTGTAGAACAAATGAAATAAGAGATAAAATATCTTTGTCGTTAATGGGTAAAAAAAGAAGTCAAGAATCAAAAGAAAAACAGAGTAAAAGTATATCTGGTGAAAAACATCCGTTATATGGTATTGGTCATAGTGATAAAACCAAAGAAAAAATTAGATTATCTAAAACAGGAGATAAAAATCACAACTATAAAAAATATAAAATAATAGACCCAATTGGCAATGAATATATTATAACAGGAGGGTTTCAAAAATTTTGTTTGAAACATCATTTATGGAGAAATGGTTTAAGGTCAGTATAGAAAAAACAGATCATAAAGGATGGAAATGTGAATTATTGTTTGATAGTAAAAATCCTACGAAGGAATTTTAGAATCCGATTTTCACATTTTGTTTTTAATATATACTTTTATGAAAAATTATAAAGAATTTTTATTAGAAAACGTTGAAAGTAATTGGGGTGGTGGTAAAACTCAGACTTTTAAAGAATTTACGAAGAAAGGTAGGAAAAAATCCAGAAAGAAACAACAAGAAGAAATTGTTGCCAATGTTTCTACTGTAAATAATGATTATAAAGACCCACTACATGCAACAGATAACACCATAAATTTAGCAAAACAACAAGTTTCGGTAATAACAACGTAATTTTTAGTTTATAATGTAAACCAAACATCAGTTTCAAAATCTCTATCTAAAAAAGTTTCGATATTTCCACTTTTCAATTCTTGGGTTAAAAAATTGGTTAAATTATGAAGTTTTTCGATAATTATTTCAAGATCAGGATCACCAATAAAATGAAATTCAACGATACCATCACACATACAATATTCCTGTTTATTATCGGAAAGTCCTATAAACTGTGACATTTCTTTTACTTTTTCGATGAGTTCCATATATTTTATTTTTGAAATACAAAGATACGATGATTTTTGTTAATAAAAAAATTTAATAGTAAATTTTTAAAAATTACTATCATCTATATCAAACATTTTATAATATCTATCAATGCTAGATTTATCGTGTATTGTGATAACAAAGGAATGATATTTTTTTGTAGTTTTTCTACCATATTTATCAATAAAATAACCTTCGATTAAAGAATTTGGATCAATATCTATTAAAATAAAAAATTTATTTTCCATTAAATAAAGAGCATAACAACCTTTTTTATCAATTTTATCTATTCCAATTCCTAATTTATCTGGTATTATAGTTTTTATAGTTTTTTCAAAAACATCATTAAATTCTGATACACTTTTGAGTGATGTTCTATTTTTTATTTTCTCTTTTATACTATGAGATGGAGTATCATAGTATTCAAAATTTAAATTTATATCATAATCTTCCAAATAAACAGTATACAATAAAGGTGAATCATCTTCAAATTTTCGATTAGCACTTTTATTAATATAAGATTCTATATCTGGATTAGATTTATATTTAGATTTTTTAGTTTTTTCAATACAATCTCTAATTTGAGCTTCATATATTTGAAATTTGGTTATCATAAATATTATATATTAAAAATTTTTATTAAAAACAATATATAATGTATGAAAAAAATGAATGAAAAAGATAGAAATTCAAATAATTGTCTTTTGTTTTTTAGATTGATCCCAATTAATTTCTTCTTCTTCATTCAATTTTAAAACGATTGGATCTTCCAAAAAATCATCTTCACAACAATAACTGTGGTATTCATTTATTTTATTTCTAGTAACGGAACAAATATTACCTTTTTTAGGTCTAAAACGGATACAGTGAAAGCAGTCTTTTTTACCATTTTTTCAGTTATTATTTTTTGAAATATCTACATAGATAGTATTATTACTTTATTTTTTATTTTATATATATTCTAAAAAAAAATTCATTTGTTGAAATTAATATATACCAAAAAAAATTTAGTTTAAATAATAATTTTATGGGGAGAACTATGGTAAACATTTACGACCACACTGCAGAAATTTTAAATTATTTTAGAACGAATCAGTATATGAAAACCAAAGATGGTTTAAAAAACGCCATTTCAGATTGGTTGGATAATGAATTTTATACAACAGATAAATCTACAATAAAACCTTTTTTAGAAAAATATATAAATAGTGTTTGAAAAATTAATATATACAATAAAAATAATCAATTAATTTATGCCAACAATAGATAGTCCAACGGTGAGAGCTTTTGATGACACACTTCATATTAACACTTTATATTTTCCAGAATTACCAATGAGGGGTGATGATGCATCTGTAACTCAATATATGCTTCAAAATTATTCTGGTCATACTTTTACTAGTTATGTTAGAGATCCAATTATTGGTTCCAGATGTTCAAACGATGGTGGTAGAACCTATAATTATTGGGACACTGTAACTGGTCAATGGTATAATACTTTTGGATATGAAACAGTTGTAGTTGAAATCACTTATACTTAATGATAACTAAATTTAAAGACTTTTTGAATGAAGATAGACATTTCGTTGATAAAAAATATTACGATATGGAATCTGATTTTGAACCATTAGAGAAAAAGTTGCAAGAAATATATTATAATGAATTAGAAAAATTATATCAAACAAATCTAAGAAAATATAGATTAGTTTTAGATATTCTAAAAACAAATAAAATCTTAAATGACAGTCTAAGTAAGAAAAAACCACCATTTTCTTACTTCAAAAGTTTATTGAAATCATCAGAACCGGAATTAAAAATAAATTTAAAAAATCTTAAAGGATTAATAGAAGATGAATTTTCGATTTAAACAAAAATAATTATTTTTTATATAAAGATTTATGGAAGAACCAGTACTTAGTATGAAATTTTATGAAAACGATATAATAGTATCGTATAAATGTATAATAATTGATGAAGATAATATAAAAATTGGTATTTATCATAATGATAAAGAAACAGATAACATTATATTATGTGAAAGTGAATTGAGAAATATTATCAACATTATTAAGGATGATGAATTTTCTCATATTAAAGGATCAAAAATTAAAAAATCTTTTATCAAAAATCTAGAAGTTTTACTGGATTAAAAGATCATTTGTCATAAAATTTATTCACGACAAATATCACTGATGTGTTTTATTAAACTTTTTATTTTTTTAACTTTAAAAATATAAAAATTATTTTTATATGATATGGAATTTTTCGGAACAAGTTGTTCCAAATTTTTGTGAACGAAAATTTTTTCAAAAAATAATGGAAAAACTTTATTATTTAGATGACAATTATAATTTTATTATAACAAATTACGATGATAACACTTTACCACTTTTTCAACCAGATAAAAAAAATATTGTTATTTATATAAGTGATGAATATGGTATTGTTAAAACTTGGTTTAATAAAGTTGATTTAATATTCAGAACTTATCCCAGAAAAGGTAATTTTGATTATATTAAAATATTTCCAATACCACTTGGTTTGGTAATGCCAGATTTTGTAACATATGAAATGGAACAACCAAAAAAGAAATTAAGTGAACGAAAATATGATTGTTTTTATAGTGGCCAATTTTCACCCAATAGAATTCCATTTATAAATAGTATTAAAAAATCAATAAGTGGTTCAAATTTTAACGGTATTTTTAGGGAAACAAATGGTTTTAGGACCGAATTTCCAATTGATGATTATTTTAAAATAATGAATGAAACAAAAATATCTTTTGTCCCACTTGGAAAAGTAGTACCCGAAAGTTTTCGTTATATGGAATCGTTTGAATCTGGTTGTGTTGTTATAACAGATTTTCCAATTCATCAAAATCAAGATATTTGGTATTATAGAGATAGTCCAGCTATTTTTATAAGTAATTATGAACAAATAAATAAAAGATTCATTGAAAATATTTTAAACAATATTGATTCTTATTATGAAAAAAATGTAAATTATTATAATAATTTTTTATCAACCGATGCTATTTGTAAATATATTACCGACACGATAAATAAAAAAAATATATGAAAAAGGGAATGAAATTCTTTTGTCCAGAAAAATTCATTTTTTTAAATAAAACACCATTTATCGAATATAATGGAAAAATGTTAAAAACATCTAATTTGTTAAATGTTATTAACGATATAATTATTAAATTTCAATTAAATGCAAATGATTATGATGTTGATGATTATGAATTTAATTTATTTAGTAAAATATTATTAAGTCGATATGGTAAATTTTATAAGTATTATATTGATTTTTTAGTTGATAATGGTTTTATGAAAATGACATCTAATTATTGTGTTGGTAAAAAATCCAGAACATATGTCCTCAATTGGTTTGATATAGATAAAATCAGAAGAGTTACTGTGTATGATAATATTATTAATAAAAGAGTTAGTAAAGATTATCTTAGAAATATACTTTATAGTGATAGTCCAATTGATATAAATATTAGAAAAAGATTGGTTGATGATCTTAAGCATGTATCTATAAATAGTGAGAAATCTTTACAATGTATCAGTGATTTAAAATCTAGTGATGAAATTACAAATGAAAAATATTTTAAAAATTTCTATTCAATAAATCATATCAAAAATTCAAATTTATATTTCATTTTTGATAGTTATGGTAGATTTCATACAAACTTTACTGTTCTTAAAAAACAAATTCGAAAAAATTATCTCAAAATAGACGATGAAGAAATTGAAGAAATAGATTTACCGAATTCACAACCATTTTTTCTTTCCAGATTATTAAGGTATGAAATGGATGTTTCTGATAAAGAATTAAAACTTTTTACAGAACTTGTTGAAAACGGTATGTTCTATGAATATATTATTTATCATTTTCCAAATTATTTCAATCAAAAAAACAATAGAAGTTTAGTTAAAATATTAACATATAAAGTTCTTTTTGGACATAACAATATAAAATCAATTCAATGTCAAATGTTTCAACAATTATTTCCAAAAATATTTGATTTCATTGTAAAAATTAAAAAAACAAAGGGTGATTATAGATATTTGAGTCACGTTCTAATGCGAATGGAAAGTGATTTTATATTTGGAAAGGTCGTAAATGATATTTATAAACAAATTAAAGATATCAAAATTTTTACTGTTCATGATTCAATAATATATCCTGTTAAATATCGTGATAAAGTAAAAGAAATATTTGAAAAACATTTGAAAAATAACTAAAAAACCCCGAATTCGGGGTTTTTTAATAATTTATTCTTTTGATTTTTTGGTAAAAGATGAACATTATGAATGACCACTAAATAGTGGTTTCTGGGTCTTTCAACTCGTCTCTTTTAACGTTTCACAGACAAGATGCTTCTTAGGTTTCACCGAAATGAAACGTTCGTCCACAGAGCCGGCCTCCACGTTCAACAACCGACATTCCATCGGTCAGTATAATTTATATACGGTTGGCACATCCTGTTATGGTAGGCTCCGAAAATTATTTTTACTTTATTGATTTTACCCGAACTAAGTTTTTAGTCCGGAACCAAATATCAAAGAACAACACTACAAATATATATTAATTAGTGGAAGTCCAAAATTTAATTTAGTTAATTTTTATTATCAAAAATATGAATTATTTCAACATATCTCGTTTTTGGTTGAATAATTACCTCCATTTCACTTGGAAATACAGATTTATCTTTTAAAAATTTATGATTATTAACCCAATCCGAATCTAATAAAATTTCAGAAGATTTAAATTCATTTTTTAAAACAATACCGATTTCGGTGTCTTTCATTGATATTGGATCCGATAAACCCTTTTTACCACTAGCGAAAGATTTAGCTACACTAGATGATAATGACCAACTGGATTTATTACATTTTATTTTATCACCTTTTTTAATTTCACCATTTTTTATTCCAATACAAATTTCTTTATTAAAATATTCTTCATTATCTGGTGAACCACATTTTAAATTAATACCCCTATATAAAATTAGTGAATCAACATCTGGCATTAAATCTCCTTTTAAACCAAGATATTTGTTCATTTTTGTCCACCAACCTATTGTACCTCTTTGATATTTATACCACCATTTACCAATATCATAATATTCACTTTTTTCAAGTATATATTTAATATTTTCTGATGTGTGTTTTTCAAATTCTCTTTCAAATATTTCAGTTGGAATCCTAGAAATTGGATATTGAACAGTATCATATTTTTTCAACCAACTATTATCATAATTCAACCATTCATCTCTATTTGTGGGAATTTTAAAAAATGAAAATAATTCATCTATTCCTTTTTTTGTTATTTTCCATTTATCATTTATAAATTCAACAAAACCATTTTCAGATAAATATTTAATTGCCAATTTAAAAGATATTCCCATTCTGTTATCATTAATCCAATTTGATTCTTTCATTCCATCATTATTATCATATACATATGACATAAATAACCAAGCCATTATTCTGACAAGTTTTTCATCGTAATCATCATTTTCTTTTATGTATTGAATAAATTTTGTTATCATTCGGTTGTTATTCCATCAAATTTTTCTTTACTATTAGATGCTTCGGATTTTGTTCCGAATGTTATTCCATCTTTATGATTAGGTGGTGTATATATTGTGTATATTTTTAAATCTGATTTTCCGATATTTATTATATTATGTGTACTACCACATGGTACTATTAAAACATCACCATTATTTACTAAGTATTCATTTTCATTAACAATACATTTACCATTACCAGCTTCAAATCTAAAAAATTGATCAACATTAGTATGTGTTTCTTTTCCAATATCTTCACCGGGTTTTAAACTCATTAATACAAGTTGCATATGTTTACTCGTATATAACACTTTTCTAAAATTATCATTTTTCAAAGTGTCATTTTCTATATTACTTGTAAATCCTTTTTGTTCTTGTTTTTTAACGTTAAAACTTTCAAACGTTTTTAGATTTTTCATTTTTATTTTTGTTTTTTATTTATATATTATTTTTTCAAAATAGGTATTACTGTTTTTAATATATAAAAATAAAAATACCATCACATGGATCAAGTTAATTCATTCGTATCATTGGCAGAAAAAGTTACAATTTTGAACAAAAATTGTGTTGAAATACTCACAAAAATAAATGATTTGGTATCATCACAACAATCTACTGTTAAAATTAATTATGATGATTTTGGAACAACACAAAGTTTCTCATTACCCACTGTTGGTTCTTTAAAAACACAAATTGAAGTTTTAAATCAGAACATGAAACGTTGGTCATCAATTAATGGGTCTACATTCATTACAAATGGTCAAAGTGTTCAGAAAATAATAACTAGTGATCTAAACAGGGAGCCGGTTCCAATCCAAGATATTAATAAAGTTTCAAATTTCACAACAATAAATAATAGTTTTTTTGAATCCTTGATGAATCCTATGTTGGCTGTAAATATAGATTTAACCGATAAAATCACACATGATGTAAATAAAATATTATCCCGTAGATATATTCTAGAATTTGAAAAAAATAATGATGGAACCCTAACAAGTAATGGAACCATATCATATAATGATTTTGTCACAAATTGGTTAAATAGAAATGATATTAATATCAATGATTTTATATCTTGGTTGGAAAATCCATTAAATATTGGAGTAATAACAAATGTTGTTTCACCATATGATGAACAAATATTTAGTCTCGCGGTTAAAGAATTAAATTATTATGGTACATTTTCAGTTATAAAAACAGAAGTTGATGATATCAATAATAAAATTTGGTATCATCTTACCGATTTAAAATATTATGGAAAAGATGGAACTATTAAAACATTATCGATTGGTGATGAACTTATTATAAATGCGTTAAATAGTTCTACCAGATATAAAATTGCAGAAGTTAATACTGATTATTCTAATAATAAAGTTAGACTTGAAATAGTAGAGGGTTATGACCCAATTACCATAGGAACTAATGTTTTAAAATATTATAGTAATATCGCAGAGAATAAAACCGTTCAAATAACAGTTGGTTTTGATGAATTTAATGTTTTATTTGTAAAACCAATAAATACAGATAATAATATTATCGGGTCTTTGTGGTCAAAGGGGATGTCATTTTTCGCGAATGATTTGGTTTTAGATACTGATAATAATATAAATTTGGCAAATTATTATATTGATACTGTTTATGATTATGGTGAAATTTTGAAAGATATAATATTAAAAAAAATACCAACTAAATATGGAACCAAACCAAATTCCCCCGTATTACAATCAGAAAATTTTAAAGTGGTTCAAATAAATAAACATTTAACTGACAGTGTAAACCAAGATTTAATAAGAAAATTACATTCTGAAAAAAATACCGTAAAAACAAAAATATCTCAAATACAAAATTCGATACAAGATAGATTAAAAAATTTAAATTCTGGAAATTTATCACAAGCTGAAAAAGTATCCATTAATACTGAATTGAATAAATTAAAATTGGATTTAGATTTACAAACAAAAAACTTATCTACTATAATTTCTCAATTAACAAGTGTTAATAGTGTCACAAATTCTATTGAACCAAAATATAGAATTAGGGGATTTTGGAATATACCAGATCCAATTTTATCCGATCAAACAGCACCCCAACATATTGTTCAATTTAGAATTCAATATCGTTATACAACAAAAAATGGTAATTCGAATCCAACTGAGGGGTATAAATTAACACCATCGTCAACAACATCAACCACCAATATATCAAATACAACAAATGTTTAAAAATAAAAAATATTAAAATATGGCACAACAAAAAAATAAACAAGTTATTCAAAGTACTCAAGTATCAACAATTTCTGAAAGTACAACAAATCAGACTATAACTGCACAATTTTCTAATTGGAATAGTTATTTGAGTGATGTACGTAAAAGATATTGGGATGAAAAGGCAGGTGTTTGGTATTGGAAAGTAGAAGATGTTCAAGATGCTGATACACCAAACATAAATCAATTAGATATACCAATACAACAAAATGAACGAGTTGAAATTAGAATTTCTGCTATTTCCGAAGTTGGTTGGCCTGATTCCATATTAGAATCAGAATGGAGTAACATATCCATTATTGATTTTCCAGATAATATTAATGATGTATTAAGTGAAAACGGATTGATTATATCTGAGGCCGCACTAGATCAAAGTGTCGTAAACATGGATTCGACACTAAATACAAAAGGTGTATATTCTCATATAGACGATCAATTTTATGTTAATAACATATTGTATAAACATATAGATAAAAATATTGCTGTTAGTTATAAAGGTGATATGAATAATACATTAAATTTATTTGAATATTTGGGATCATTAACCGATAGAATTAAATCACTTGAAGAAATTATAAATAAAATTCAAGGTGAACTTCATATATATTTATATAAAGATGATACATTAATAAAAGAAATAATAAATAATACAACAACACAAATAAAAATAGAATGTGAAGATTATGTTCTTCCATCCACTGGTGGGACTAGAAGATATATTAATAGTGTATATATGATAGATGATTATAAAATTATTTTATCAAATATAGCACAAAATGGTAATTTGGGATTATTATCAAATAGAAATTATACATCTGGTGGAACAAATATATTTTATAATGATCCATTTAATCAAATTTTATTAGTAGATTATAATGATGATTTATATCCTCAACAAAATAATCAATTTATTTGGTTTATGGATATTGATGCTGGTGTAAATATAAGTAGTGGGATGACAACAAATAGTGCACCATATATTTTAAATACACAAGAATATAATTTGGGATCATCTGGTTCTACAAATCAATTATATTTACCAATTGCAAATATAAATAATTTGAATTTTTGGTCAGGGTCATCTACTAATTTATTGGTTACATTACATCCTTATTTTTCAGATTTAACAAATATTGTAGAAACTGGTCAAGATAAAACCAAAATAATAGGACCAAAAAATAATTTTATTATAGGTACTAAATTGTGGTTTAAACTTAATGGTAGTTCTGCAAACGGTAGTGAATATATAGTTGATAATAGTGTTATTCATCAACAGAAAACAAGAAAAATAAAAATTTATTTTGAATCCAACGATGGTAAAATTTATCAATTTTTATTAATTTTTAACATTTCCAATTATAGAAATTATTACAAAGGAATAAATTATACAAATAATACAAATAATATAACTAATACTAGTACAGCATAAATTAATTTTATATAAATGATAAGAACAAGTTTCCAATTGATAAGAACAAATCCATTACTAACAACAAATATAAAATTAGTTGTTAGTAGTTTAGATAAATTATATTTAGAAAGTTTTAATAGTTCATCAGATTTAAGTAGTAATAAATTTAAGCATTTTTCAATAAATAAAAACGATTATTTAGAAGATAAAATTCCAAAATTTTATGATAAACTACCATCGGATATGGCATTTTATGTTAGATATGATAATGATGCAAGTTCAACTTATAGTGATTATTCATATCAGTTTGATACAACTTATTTATCTGGTGCAAATAAAGTTGAAGATACTTGGTATGAAGAAGAATTTGAATATTTTGCACCGTTATATATAAGAAACACTTCTTTACCATCCAATTTTATAATTTTAAGATGTGACGATCCATCAAACTATAATTTGGATAATAATAATAATTTTGAATTATCTACTTTAAATAAAAATAATTTTTATTCTGAAATTATAGATAAGTGGAAATGTATTAAAGTTTTTGATTTAACTACTAAATCAAATTTTGGTAAATTTTTAGATAAAAATTATACATCAAATTCTAGATTCCCAACAGTACCATTTTATTTTGATGTTAGGAAAACTGAATTTTCAAAATGGTATGGTATGGATTACGATTCTGGAATTTATACTGAAAAAGATTTTTATTTAGAAGATACATTATCCATTGAACAACTACATTTTAGAATGGAAAAACTTATAACAGAAGGATATAAAAATAACAAATTAATATTTCCAAATATTTTAAATTTGAAATTTTTATTTGATGATACACCAGCCACACCAAACAATTTGAAAAAATATTCAATGAATAGATATTATGGATTTTATTCAGAAACTATGGATTTTGTTGGTAGTATAACATCATATATTACACCAGAAATAAAATCCGGATTGTGGTTGATTAATAATATCATAGTATCTGGTTCAACTGGTACAACTTCTTATGATTCAGATTCGTATCAATGGCAATATCCATCTATAAATCCATTTGTTGAGAATTGGGATGATACCAAAAATTATTATATTTTTTTAGATAATACAAATGATTTTTATAGGAAAAAATTAATATCTGGTTTATATCCTGTTAAAAAAGTAATTCAAAATGGTGTTCAAGTTTTTAAAATAATATCAGATGATATTATGGATAAAATATGGGATGATCCAATTGGTGACCCATCTGGAATCACCAGTTTAAAATATCACCCACAAAGAGTTAATATAAAAACTTGTAATATAGAATATCAAAATTTTAATATTTTAACAAATTATTCAACTGATTTTCAAATTGATTGGTATTATGAAAATTCCCCAATTTCCGGACAAACGCAAACAATGAATTATATGTATGGTGATTTATATTTAATTGAAATTGATGGAATGTTTCATGTTTTAAAAAATGGAACAGGAATAACATATTCTGATTTTAATTTTAATAATAAAAATGAAGTAATCAATAAATATTACATTCAGACTGATTGGGGAATTAATAGTAATTCAGAAAATTTAGAATATTGGATAAATGGGAAAAATTCGGAATTTTATAGATCATTAAAAACGGAATCAAAAGATAGCCAACCATTACAATTTAACATTTATAAAATTAAATTTTCGGATATAAAAGATTTTGATTTTGAAAGAATTAATAGTAATTTTTCAAATTTTGATTATGAACAAACTTATTATGTTGATACTCCGGAAGAAAAATTATATGCTATAGATTACACCGACACTTCTATTCCACGTGATTATAAAAATGAAAAATATGGAACAAGTTTTCAATATAAAATAAGCAATGTATCATCAGAATATATCGCTGATGATGAATTATTTGAAATAAAACAATACCCATTTCAAAATCCAAATTCACAAATTGATAATTATTCTAAAATTTATAAAACTGGTGATAGATATCAAACACAATTATCTGATATATGGAGAAAAAATCAAACCATTTGTAAATGGGGGTTTATGGGTTCTATAAGTCATTCCGATTATGATTATAAATTAAATAATAGTTTATCAGTAGGTGGAACATTTAACAAAACAATAGATCCGTTTTTAACACATCCAGATGTCTTATCAAAAAACTTAGATTATTTTTATAGAATTGGAAATTTTTATAATAGTAACCCAATAAATAAACAATATTATAAATTTCAATCAACTAATATTGATGGTGATTTTATATTTAGTCAGGAAGGTTTGGGTTTTGATATTGGTTCATATTTTAATACAGATTTCGACTATTTCACTTACTTTTTTAAAAACAAAATGAATTCTTTAGATGGTGGAATTTTATATAATCAAAATTATGATAAATATTCTATATTTAATTTTGGTGATGTTTCTAATTTATCTTTAACATTATTTAAAGGGTTAAAAATTTCAATAAAATCAATTGATAATATTGATATTGTTAATAATAAAATTTATAAAATTTTATATAATACAAATAAAAATTTTAATGATTATAAATTTAGTATAATTTTAAACGAATATTATAATTCTGAAACATCATCAAATATAAAAACAAATGGGATTGTTAATAATGATATTATTATTGAAAATAGAAACGGAATAAATATAATTTTAAATGAAAAATGGAAAAATATTTTAATAATAATTAATTTTGTAGTAAGTAATAATGAAAATGATGCTTATTTAAATGATTTAAATAAATACGATGAAAAAAACGGTTTATATTATGGATTGAAAAAAGATGGTAGTTATATATCAAATTATAATTCGATTTTTCTAACTGCTTATAATTTTATAACATTAATTAATAATACTACATATCAAGATGAACCATATATAAATTATTATTATATCACACAATATGATAATCAAACATATACTGGTATGACAAATAATTTCTATACCACAGAATCAACAATGGTAAATATACCAAATTGGCAAAAACCATTTTCACCATTTCTTCTTTATATCGATTATCCGGATTCTATTCACCTAAATTCACAGAAAAATTATAAAATAGAACCATACAAAGGACCAGATACAAAATCAATAATGGGATATTCATTAAACGAACCAATCTCTAGAATTGTTAATTCGTTACAAGATGATAAACCACAAATTTCATCTATTGTTGGTGTTTCGACAAATTTAATTCCATCTAAAAATGAAATTTTTAGATTTTCCGGTCCATATGAACCAATATTTAATGATATAAATCTTTTTAGAGGTGGATTATATTATTATACAAATTATTCAAGAAGAGAAATATATACCACAGGAATAACAGAAAAGTTCTCTTCAAATACATGTAATAATGGTGATTATAATTATAATTATTTATGGACAAATTGTGATAAATTATGTGATAAAAGACAAAACCCACAAATAAATATTCCACCAACAATTCCAATAACAACAAATAATCTTTTAATTAGTAATTTTAATTTTGATGGATCAATACCAATAGATGCAATTATAAGTGGAATTACAATAACAATAAACAGAAGACATTTCAATGCAAATTTATATTCTGATAATTATGTTAAAGATTATGAAATTATTATTATAAAATCCGGTTTAACTTCAACAAATTATGCAAATTTAGATACTAATTGGGGGGAAACATTTCAAGAATTTTCATATGGGTCTGGTTTATGGGGGTTTGAATCGATGAGTACGGGTGATTTAAATACCAATTTAAGTGTTTCAATTACATGTGAAGTATATAATAATGAAAAAGTAACACTTATTATGCCACAAATACGTTGTGTTTATATAACAATTAGTTATTATTATAATAGAATTTTATTCGATTATACGAGTTCAATATTTATGGATAATAATGTTAAGTTTGATACAACCATATCTGATTTTGGTATGATTAATAATTTTACGTTTTCGAAAGTTAATGAAAATTCAAGTATATTAAAAATAAATCAAGATAAAGATACATCAGTATATCCCATGATTGATGAATATGGTTATTCGTATTATAATAGATTTATCTTTAAATCTCCGTGGGATAGAAATTTTTTTATTAGAACAAACAGTTCAAAAAGTTTCGATGAATCAACAGTAACATTGAACACACTTAATCAAAAATATAGTGAATCTATTTTAAATCAAACTAATCAAACAAATCAACAATTATAAAATTATTCCATTTCAGTCAGCTGAAAAAGTGTTATTTTATTTTTGATTGCAAAATTTACATTATCAACATCCTTTTGTGTTTCTCTTAAAAAATTAGCATGAACATCAAAAATATCTAAACGATATTGATATAAAGATAAATCAGATTCTATCAATTTAGCCTTTTCACCACCACTCGTTTTAGCGACATAACCAAGTAGATAAAATTCTAATCTTTCTTTTTCATAAACTTTCATTTTTTGTTTAAACTTATAAATTTGATAAGATATACTTTTTATTTCTTCTGTTAAAATTTGTCTAATACTAATAACTTCGGCTTGAAGCTGTATCATTTCTTGAATCGGTTTAACTAATTTTTTTGATATATTTTCAATTGTTTCATTCCAATATTTTTCTCTTTCATTCAATTCTTTTTTCAATTCTTCATTCTGATTTTCAATGGTTTCTTTTATATCTTTATTTTCTTTTGATATTGCCATAATCTAATTTTTATTTTTATATTTTATTTTATTATTAATGTTTTATATTTTTTTATAGTCGATAACAAAATAATAATAAAATGTATATTGATTTGAGTTTTTTATTTGATTATAGGTCATATTAACATCACCCAAATTATTCAAATAATCAGTTGTTAAAATTTTAATATCACGGGTTATATTGTTAGGATTGAAAATTATTTTATTAAATGTTGGGGATTTTATAGTATAATTATTATTGGTTGTATTTCCAATATTCAACACATCGATATATTGAACATAAAATATTATTTTTTCAATATTATATCTATCCAATAAATTGAATTCGATGTAGTCATAAATAAAAGTATTAATGTCATTTTTTTGTGTTTCTCCCTTTCTTATTGATTTGAATGTTCTAGCCTCTTTCAATTTTAAAAATAAATATTCCTTCAGAATATTTCTAGCCTTCAAAACAAAATTCCATTGTAAATTATTATATTGTGTGTAATACAATTTATATAAATCAATTGTATGATTTTCAAATTTAACACTATCTAAATTTCTTAATATACTAACTTCTTTTTCTTCTTCACTAACAGATGATACCCCATTATAATATTGATAATGTGTCGTGGGTGTATCTGAATATTGAATAGAAATGTCATTAATCGTTATTTGATCTTCAATATCAATTAAATTGGTTCCAAAAAAAGATTTAACATCTTTTGCTGTCTTTGTTCCTATAACAGGTTCTTTCATATATTCTTGAATTATTGTTGTTGTTTTCAATTTTTTTTAAATATTTGTTTTTATTATATATTAATATGTTTGGTGTATTTCTTTTAACCACTCACAATCTTGTTTCAAATCCACCACTTGTTTTTGTAAATCAAATCTTGATAAATTTATTTTATTTCCGTTATATGCATTCATTTTTGTTTCTAATGCTAAATTGTATACGAAACGAACCGAACCAAAATGTTTTCCCAACAAAATTTTCTGTTCATCATTTGGATATAAACGATATTTGAGTCCTTTAAAAATAAAAACAAAACACTTTTAGTTTTATATATAAGAACATGAAATTTATTATAGATGAAAATGTTACAAAAATTATTTTAAAGGAATCAACCAAAGAAGAATTTAATCAATTAAAATTATATTTAAATAGACATTTGAAGAATTATGTTTTTATGGCAAAATATAAATTGACTAAATTTTCTTCCAATCCTTGGGACGGTAAGGCCGAACAATTTCATGGTGGATATATTGATTTCGGATTGTGGCATGAATGTTATAAATGTTGTAAAGAGTATGGTTTTCCATTTGAGGTTATTAATAAAGATAAATTACCACTGGATAGAACTATAAAAATTGAAGATATTGAAAATTTCTGTAAAGAATTCTATAAAGATCATAAAGATAGGGATGATATAACTAAACCTTTTGTTCCATATGAACATCAGGAAGAATCAATTTTCAGAATATTAAAACACAAATTTGGTAGAATTGAAGTAGCGACAGCTGGTGGAAAATCTTTGATTTTTGGAAGTTTAATTTTTTATTATTTAAATCATATTAATCCAAATTCTAAATTTTTATTAATTGTTCCAACAATGGATTTGGTTACTCAATTTTATAATGAAATCAATGATTATAATTTTGGTTATCATAATGAAAATAAAAATCCAATAACAAATATTAGAATGGATGAAATTATGAGTGATCATCCAAGAAAATATCATGGTGAAGAACCAAATATTTATATTGGAACTTATCAAAGTTTAGTTAAATGGCCTACTAAATTCTTCGAACAATTTGATGTTGTTTGTTGTGATGAGTCACATCGAGCGAAAGGAAGTTCTCTAAAAACCATTTTAAGAAATACATTTGGATATGCTAAAGTAAGATTTGGAATGAGTGGAACATATCCGGGTGAAGAAAGTGCGGAATTACTTATGATTGAAAGTGTAACTGGTCCATTATTATTTAACATCAGGGCTAAAAAATTAATGGATTTGGGTATTATTTCACCATGTAAAATAAAAGGTATTATTTTAAATCACGGTGAATATAATTTTGCGTCAAATGTTTTTTCAGTTAAGAAAAACGGTAATGGTAGGAAGGCTTGGGAATTGGAAAAAAAATTCGCACAGAATTCCCAACCCAGAAGAATATTCATTGGAAAATTAGTCAATAAATTCAAAAATAATTCAATGATATTATTTCAAAATATCGTATATGGAAAAGAATTATATAACTATTTGAGAGATAATGTACCAAACAAAGACATCTATTACATAGATGGTTCTACACCAAAAGAAAAAAGGGCACTTATCAAAAAACAAATGGAAGATACATCTGGTAATGTAAAAATACTTGTGGCATCATTTGGAACGTCTGCAACAGGTATAAATATCAAAGCTGTTGTAAATCTTATTTTCGCGGATTCATTTAAATCTGATCAAATAATAAGGCAAGCCATTGGAAGGGCTCTAAGATTACATTCCACCAAAGAAAATGCAATTATCTTTGATTTGGTTGATCAATTTCATCACGAATTCAAGGGGATTTTGTATAATCATTTCTTATCAAGAAAAAAGGACATTTATATTCCACAAGGATATCCGTTTGAAGAATTAAAATTTAGTCTTTAAAAATGTTAATAACAACCAGTGTAAAAATAACAATCAATCCAAATAATTATAAATATTATAAAGAATTAGGATATAATTTTAATTTTAATGATATTATAGAAATTCCCATAGAAATTTTATCTAAAGGATCTGGTGTTAAAATTTTAGCAAAATGTGATGTATGTAATAAAGAAAAGATTATATCATTTTATAATTATAACAAAAATATTAAAAAATATAATTATTATTCTTGTTCAAATAAATGTTCAAGTGAGAAAAGAAAATTAACAAATATAGAAATTTATGGTACTGAAAATGTTTTTCAAAATAAAGATATCATAAAAAAATCTAAACATACAAAGTTAAAAAAATATGGTAATGAAAATTATTTAAATCATCAAAAAAGAAATGATACTTGTATATATATATATGGTGGTCATCCATCCAAATCTGATAAAGTTAAAAATAAAATTAAAGAAACGAAAATTAAAAATAATACATTTTTTTTAAATAATGAAATTAAAGAAAAAATGAAAAATTCCAATTTTAAAAAATTCGGTGTAAATTTTCCCATTAAATCTGACACAATAAAAGAAAAAATGATAAAAACTAATATTGAAAAATATGGTTCTGAAAATTATATGACATCTGATATTTATAAAGATAAACAATTAAAAAAATCAATAGATAAATATAATTGTGAAATAGTTTCTTTTAATAAAGGTGTTTATACAATAAAGTGTGATAAATGTAAAACTATTTTCGATATAAAAATAAATAATTTAATTCAAAGATATAAATATAAAATACCATATTGTATAATATGTAATCCATTTAATGATTCAGTTTCCAATCAAGAAAAAGATTTACAAAATTTCATTAAAGAAAATTATAATAATGAAATTCAATTAAATAAAAGAAATATAATTTCACCATATGAATTAGATATTTATTTACCAGATTTGAAATTGGCGTTTGAGTTTAATGGTGTTTATTGGCATAATGAAAAAGAAAAAGAAAACAATTATCATTCAATTAAAACAGAACTATCAGAAAGTATTAATATTAAATTAATACATATTTTTCAAGATGATTGGGTATTTAAACAGGAAATTGTTAAATCTAGAATCTTAAATTTACTTGGAAAAACACCAAATAAAATTTATGCCCGTAAATGTATCATAAAAGAAATAATAGATAATAAATTAGTTCGTTGTTTTCTAGAAAAAAACCATTTACAGGGTTTTGTTGGTTCACCTATTAAATTAGGATTATTTTACAATGATGAATTGGTGTCTTTAATGACTTTTGGATCGAAACGTAAATTTATGAAACAAAGTAATTCTGATGGTGTTTATGAAATGTTGATATTTTGTAGTAAATTAAACACATCAGTAGTGGGTAGTGCCGAAAAATTATTTAAATATTTCATCAAAACTTATAATCCAAAAGAAGTGATTAGTTGTACTGATCGTTCTTGGAGTCAGGGTGAATTATATCAAAAATTAGGTTTTACATTTCTAAGTAAAACACCACCCGACTACTATTATGTAGTGAATGGTGTTAGAAAACATAGATTTAATTTTAGAAAAGATAAATTAATTCGTGATGGTTTTGATCCAAATAAAACCGAACATGAAATCATGTTAGAAAGAAAAATTTATCGTATTTATGATTCTGGAAGCTTAAAATTCTTTAGGTCTTACACCAACACTCCTCATTTTTGATGGGTCTTTCCCCATTTTCCGAAAAATGGAATCCAATTTTTTCTTTTCTTCCTTTGCTTTTTCTTCTTTTTCATTTTCTTTTCGATCCTTGATTCTTTCTTCAACAACAACTTTTCGTTCAGTATCAGAAAAGATTTCAAGAACAACATCCCGAAAATCAGTTTCTTGCATTTTTTTGAATTCATCAACAACTTCCCTTTGAATTTTTGAAAAACTCACATCATGTGTTTTTCCCAAAGTGGTGGATAACATTTTAAGTGAATCCAAAGATGACCCAATAATATTTTCAGCTAAATCTTTTTCATCTTTAACCGGAAGATGTTTTATACCAAATTTTGTGTAATATAGGGCGATGATAGTATCATCCTTATCCCATTTATGTTCTCTTTTCATATGTGTAGTTATTTAGTTATTTACAAATATACAATAAAATTATTGAAATAAAAAATTTATAAACGGAAATATTTTAACGGAAATTGTAGTTTATCAATGTCCGGAATATTCTATTATATCCGAATTCCAACCACCATAAATATAAAGGGTGTTTCTTAGTACATAAAAAATCATCGGGGTTTCCGGGGTACGTTTTTTTAAGAATTTTTTTATGATTTTTTGTTCTTTCATCATCTTCAGGTGGATCACCAAAGTTAGCGTAATCTGGATTAATGAAGTGATCTTTGTGTTATTGACATATTTCTTTAAATTTTAAAAATTTTACTCCGTTTAATTTTTTGGTTGATGCGACTATTTTGAATGAGTAATCAATATCCCAATCACCATAACCATTTTTACTCGAAACTTGTAGATGTGTGTCGTCAGTTAATCCAATACATTTGAAAATGTGTGCATAATTGGTATTATCACTACAATAAAACCAATCACCAATATTTATTTTATCATCACTTGTTAAGTAATATTGATTTTTTAATTTGATTAACATTTCACTTTTCATGATTTGTGTTTCTACAAAATTACAATATTTTTTGGTATAAAGTTTTCCATGTATTAAAAATTATAATAAATCATCAAAATTAATTCCAATCTGATCACAGGATATTCTAACAATCTCAATATTTTCTTTTAACTCTTTAATAATTTCCTCTTTATCACTTGAAAGAAACAATGTGTTTGAACAACACCCACACCCATTAGTTGTGAATATATAATCATCTTCATTATTATATAAACCTACTATCATAATTTAAATTTTAATTGTATATTTTGTGTTCAGTTGGTAACGAAACTTGAAAAAAATGATCTAATAAAAAGTTTACCCTTACATACCCCTCTAATTCTCCATTAAGTTTTTCAAAATCACAACGCCAACCTTTTATATTTCTTGCATATAATTTGTCACCAATTAGATATATCGTGGCTGTTTTATTAAACCCCTTACCGTAACCTTTTTGAAAATATCCTTTTCCTATTTTTATTTTTGTCATAAATACAAAATTACAATATTTTTTGGTATAAAAAAAATAATATATATCAATATGAAAAAATTTAACGATTTTGTAAACGAAAATTATAAAACTGTTGTTACTACCGATAATTTATTTGAAGATAACACATATGTTGATAAAGTTTTTGATCATTTAGTTGGAATTGTATGTGATATAAATCATATTAGTGAAAAAAGTTTCAAACAATGGGATCAAACAAGGGATTATATTGAAAAATATTTCGATAATAATCAAGAATTATTGCAAATAACAGATGAATTCAATGGTAAATTTAGGTATCAATTTTGTGCTGAATATTTATATGAAAAAATGTTTGGTAAAGATCCAAATATAACCCTTTTATCTGAAATTTCATTGGTTAATAAATCCGAATTAACAACTAGATTACCAAAACCGGAAGATAATGTTGATTTAATTGTCCAAAGCGAAACAAAAAAGGTTGTCAATTGACAACCTTTCTTTTTTACATCCAAATCGATTCAACCCATTTACCACGTTTCGAATCAAATTCTTTATGTAAATCGATTAAACGATAACTCCACACTTTGGGAAAATCTAATAATCTTAGATTTAATTTTCTCACCTCACTGTGAACATCTCTCTTTTTAGCCTCGATCAATTGTGATGGGGCTTGGTAGCCATTACGGTTTACCAGTTCGACTCTCCAAAGTCGAATAGAATCACTTGTATTCATATTTTTCGATCTAAGATCGAAAAATTATGATGTGTTAAATTTTTTCATACTATTATATATAACGTTTTTTATGTTTTGTTTTTCCGTTTTGACCACCAGATATAAATATATACTGAAAAATACCTTTAAATCATGCTGGGAATAGTTTATTTAATCGAATCAGTAAGAGACTATGATACGGTGTATAAAATTGGATATACCCGTAAATCGTCTAAAAAGAGGTCTAAACAACTTCAAACTGGAAACGATGGTAATTTAAAAATTGTATATGAACATCATACCCATCATAAATTAGCTGTTGAGGGGGTTCTTCACCATCTTTATTCACATCTTAGAATAAAAAATGAATGGTTTAAATTGAGTATGAATGATGTTGTTAAATTTCCAGAAGTTTGTAATAAAATAGAAAATAATTTAGATTTAATTACCAATCACCAACTTTAATCCAAATTTATTTTATTCAACTTTGATAAATCTACTTTTTTTGTTGTCCTGATAGTAAAATAATCTCCATAATTTTGATCTGAAATCCATTTTTTTGGTGAAAATTTATCCATTCCTTGAATTTCAAAGAAGAAATTTCCACAAACACCCACTACTTTATTCCAAAAAGTATCTTCATACCATTCAATCTTTTTGAATTTTATTCTATTATTTCCTATAAAGAAATAAGAATCTGAATCTCTTGGTACTGGTTTATATTTTGGTTTTTCTATAATTATATTTTCAATTGGGATTTTAATATCTTCTATTCTGGAAAAAATATCACAGGTGGTAATAACATTACAACTAATACCTCTGGATTTTAAATCTTTTTTCAAATCTCTAACAGTCCCCTTTATATCACTACGTACAACATTTCCATCAGCTACATACAAATAATCCCAATGAACATCAGAATCATCTGATAATGGAACTTCATCTAATTTCTTTTTCATTTTTTTCTATTAAATCAATTTTCATATCATGGTATGTTGAAAGGTTCAAATATTCTTTTTGATACCGGAAAATGAACATCCCCAGATCTACCACCAACCAAACCACCTTCATTTTGATCCCAGTTTCCTTCATCTCATCTTGTCTGATAAATATATCCATTTAGTAAATATTCATTTTAGCATATCCATATTCACTGGTTTCATCAAATGGAACCTTTTGTTTAAAAATTTGAATACCATTTAAAAAATACAATCTAATACTTCTTCGTTTTCCGTTCGGTAAAACTTTAGCGTGTTGATATTTCGATGTTAATTTATAATTCATATATTTATGATTTTTACAAATGGATTATGGTCAATTCCGTTGTTATGCAGCATTTGATGAAGTAAAATATCCCAATTTAAGAAGAAGAAATTGGAATAATTATAAATTATTACGATCTATGGGAACTAAAGAAAACATAATTAAACTTATAGAAAAATCTTTTAAATTTTATTTTCCATATCCACCTAGATTTTTTAGAATACATGAATCTGGTGATTTTTTTAATCAAACATATTTTGATTCTTGGTTAGAAGTTGCTAAAAAAAATCCAAAAACTGTATTTTATGGTTTCACTACATCATTAGATTATTGGGTTAATAGATTAAATGATATACCAAATAATTTTAGATTAACTGCGTCAAAAGGTGGAAAACTAGATAGTTTAATTGACAAATATAATTTAAGATGGTGTGATGTTGTTGTAAATGTTGAAGAAGCTATAGAAAGAGAACTTCCAATTGATATTGATGATACTTTAGCTTCATCTGATAGTAAAGAACCATTTGGTATATTATTACACGGTGGACAAAAGAAAGGTAGTACATTTTTTGCTGATATTAAAAGAAATAAAGAAACAATAAAAAAATTAAAATCCGGGTTAAATAAATAAAAAAATAATTTAAAATTATGAGAAAGATTAAAACTTTTGAGGCATTTAATAGAAATTATCACGGACCAGTATGGATAGAAGGAATGGATATCTGTGATAAATTAGAATATTATATAAATAGTCCACTTGTTTATAAATTTATTGAAATAAGTGATAAAAAATTAAAAGATAGAATAGAGAAATTTTTTCAAGAACATAATCTTGGTGATCCTAATTCTTATGAAGTATGGGAGGTTTATAAATCTATAATGAATACTTGCGATATACTTATTGGTAAATACAGCTCAGATTTTTGGAACATTTGAGAATATTCCATCACAAAAAAGATAGGTTAAAAATTCAAAAAAGGATAAATCATCCAAATAAAACAATCATAATATCGATTTCAATTTTCTATATCTAATTTCATTTAGAACATCTTCCGGTATTTCTTGATCATCAAATCTATTTTTTAATATTTTATATTCCCATGAATTATCGTAGAAATAAACAACAAATTCTGATTTTCTTACAGGTTCTAAACTATTTCTGATATTATTAATATCAGCATCTTCTTTTGAATTCTTTCGTAAATCATCACTAGTTAAAATTAAAGATTTCATATTTCTATTTTTGTAGTGTCGGATGGATTCGAACCATCGGTGGTTATTTAATTTACCACTTTCATAATATTGGTACAATCTTCATAAGTAAACTTGTAACGTTGTACCGTCACTGTCAGGACGTTAACCCGGTATTTCAACCGATTCTCACTGCCCTATGATAACATTCCGTTAAATGTCACGACACCCTCAATCTTTTACCACTTCATAAATATCACCATGTAAAGCAAACCTTCGTGTATAAGGTCCATATTTATCACCATCTGACCAAATATCTATTAAAGAAAATTGATAATTTTCCCACACCACTTTATACTTTTGTTTATCCATAAAACCATTTGTTGTTATTAAAACAGAATCACCTTCACGAATAAATTTACCATTTTTATCTTTCATTTCCGTATTTCTACGTTTTGTTTTCTTTATAACTGGAATTGATATTTTATTTATATCCAAAAAATTTTGAATTTTTTCTATTTCTTTAATCAGATTTTTCGAATTTGATTTCAAATGTTTACCGATAATATCTAATAATTCTTCCGTTTTCATATTATTCCCATTCATCACTTGTTTCTATTGATAACATATCACTATTTACATCTTCTACAATTATAATTTTCATAATTTACCAATTAATTTTATAATTATATCAATTTTAGTATAAATAGTTTTACAAATAATCGTTTTTCATACCGCAACATCCATTTTAATATTTGGGTGTGATTTATAATTTTCTATAACAATATCTTCATATCTAAAATCATAAATAGATTCAATATTTTTATTTAATTTCAATTTTGGTAATGGATAACTATCCCTTTGAATAAGTTCTTTTAATTGATCTACATGATTGTTATAAATATGGGTATCACCACCGACCCATATGAATTCATCCGGAATCATATTGACAACTTGTGCAACCATATGAAGTAATAAAGCGTATTCGGCTACATTGAAAGGCAAACCCAATCCACAATCCACCGATCTTTGTATCATTTGTAAACTCAACTTTCTTTCAGGAAATTTATAATGATCCATAGTTTCTTTGAATGAAATATTGTTTTCAACTAACCATTTTTTATATTCTTCGACCCTTTCTTTTGGATCCATTTTATATGTAAAAAATTGGAAAACCATATGGCAAGGAGGAAGTAACATTTCTGGTAAATCGATTGGATTCCAAGAATCAACAATCATTCTTCTACTATCCGGATTCTTTTTTAAAGTTTCAATGACATCATCAATTTGATTTACACCTTGAATAACTTTCATAAATGAATTGCCTTTTTCATCGTGAAATCTTTCAACACCACCTCCACAATTTAAAAATTGATGACCATACCCTTTTCCAATTGATCCAAAATCAATAGCAAATTTATCATCAATTTTTATTTTTTCAACAAATTGTTCCATTGTAAATTCTGGTAATTCAGGACGATATTTTCTAGATTTACAATAATTTTGATAAGGCCATTCGGTCCAGAAGCTGACTCCTTGCTGCAAAAGGTATCGTATGTTTGTGTTTCCAAATTTGTTCCATTTACTATCAAATGCACTAAGAAACCACAACAATTCGTGTACTAATGATTTAGTGTGTATTTTTCTCAAAGTTAATAATGGAAAACCTTCATTCATTTTAAATCTCATTTGATGACCAAATATGGATTTGGAATTAATATCAGTTCTATTATTCTTCATTTTTCCGAATTCTAATATTTTTTCTATTAATTCTTTATATTGTTTGTCTGTGTTATTCATTCATATTTTATTGTTTTTTCTATATCAGATACCGAAAGGTATTGACCCAATTTTCAATATCTTTTTATCACCGTGATAATAATTATAATCAATATTATTTAAAATGTTTAGACAATTTCATACAAAAATGAAAAATATGACCTTTAAACTTTAATATATAATATTACAAAAGAATAATTATTGTAATGTTATCGTTAAAAGTTAAATTGATATTAAACTATAATCAAAAAATAAAATTGGAAACTCTTTCTAATGAACATCGTTTATTATATAATCATTTATTGAATAGTATTAAAGAAAAAACATTAACTTTTAAAGAATTAAACGATAAATATGTTGATTATAGATCTTCAAATAAATTAACAATAAATAGTAAATCCGCACAAAATACTTGTAAAAATTTAACTAATAATATTAAATCGTTTTATGAAAAACGTAAAAAGGATATTACCTCTAAATTTCCGTATAAATTCAAATCATATAAATATTTTACTTCGTTTATCCTTGATTATAATAAAGGTATGGGTGGATTTAAAATCATTGGTGATAAATTAATTATAAATCTTTTGGACACATCACAGGATTTATCTAAGAAATTAGTAATCAATCTTCCGGGATATTGTTCAATAATAAATAATGAAAATATTAAAACTATTACTTTTAAACGTGAAAATGAAAATGATTATTATGTAGTTTTTGTTTATACTGAAAAATCATCAAACAATAAATTAAATAAAAATAATTTTATGTCAATTGATTTGGGATATAGTAATATTGTTACCAGTTATTCAAATTGTATGAATAATATTCAAATTAAAAATTTTAAACTAAATAAACTAGAAAAAACTATTGAACATCTTCAATCAATTAAAGATAAAAAAAAGAAATATAGTAATAAATATAAAAAAATAAATGATATATTTAAGAAACAAAAAAGAAAATTATCAAATAAAGTAATTGATTTCCAACATAAAGTGTCAACATATATAGTTAACGAATGTGTCGAAAATAATATTGGTTCATTAATTATTGGTGATTTAAAAGTGAAAAAGGTAATTTGTAAAGAAAATAAAAAATTAAGTGGAATATCTAAATCAACCCTTGCACTGGGTAGATTTAAAACTTTTCTGGAATATAAATCCAAAAAAGTAAATATTGATCATTATCATGTAAATGAAGCCTATACTTCACAACAAAATTGTTTAACCGATGAAATTATGTTTTCTAGTCAATTAGATAACAGAATTGTGGAAGTGTCAAAAGATTTGTTTATAGATCGTGATTTAAATTCAGCGATAAATATCGGTAAAAAAGTTAAGGGTGTATGGTTCACCCACGATTTAGATTTCAATCTGAATCAGATGTATTATAATATCAACAATGATAAAATGATACGAATAGAAATATAGTTTTCTATATTTTATAAATCATAATAAATACAAATGGTAATGTTACTGTTATCAAAGAAAATTATCATCTCCTTCTAATATTTGTTTTAATCTATTTTTTCTAACACAATTTATTATTATTTCTTTATCGAATTTGTAGTTATGTTTAAATGGGTCTATTATTTTTGGAAAATTACAATAAACCCTTATTATTATTTTATCATCATTCGGAACATAATAAACACTTAAAGATGATATATCAAAATCATTTTTAATAAGTGTTTTTATTTCATTTTCTATGTTTTCTTCTTCGTATTCTCCGTATTTAATAAAGTTATTAACTACATTTTCAATCTTTTTATACAATAGTGTTTAACCAAATTTTTATCTTCTCCAACGAAGCAATTTAGTTAAGCCTTAAATGCCTTTATCTATATTTTTTCTTTACCCATAAATAAAAATTGTCAAGTATTTCCCTTTCAGAATCAAAAATATCATCTGGAAGAACCTTTTTAATATCACTTAAATATTCGTTTATTAAAAATTTAACTTTTGTGGGAATTTTATCATCTAACATTTCAAGTAATAGAGAATATCTATCTACTAAAGTTTTCGATGGTTTAAATTCGTCAAAATTTATTTCTGATTTATGTTTCTTTTCTTTTCTCAAAATCACATAACTACCGTAATATCCCGGTACTGGTGAAATGCGAATTTCTTTTTTCTGTTCATTCATAGTGAACCAATTTAATATATCCTTACGAAGATAATTATTTAAAATCTTTTTCTTTACATCAAAACCTCTTGAATGTTCCAAATTGTAAATTATCTGATTTACTATATTTTCCCAAGATTTAATAATCTTAATATCTGGTTCAGTTATCCTATCATTATTATTAATAGTCCAAACATATTCACTTTTTATATTTTTCATATATTATTCATTTTTTGATTCTTCGTCACGTAATTTTTGTATATAAATGGCTTTTTTAATTTCATCCCTTCTTATTATCGATGGTTTAACAAATTCTGATCTACGTCTCAATTCTTTCACCATTCCAGTTTTGATCATCTTATTTTTAAGAATTTTCAAGGCTCTATCGATACTATTTTGATCTTTTACTTTTACTATAAACATTAATTTTATCTCCTTATTTTTATTTTATATATAGTAATTACAATAAAAAGTTTTTTAATTTATGAATTTAAGAGATATCAGATATGAAGTTAGATACAAGGGTGATAAAATAATATTTGTATCACCAACAAAAATATTAGATAGATTAGAACAGGATAGCCCTAGTTACAGTATAAGAGGTGGTAAGAATCAAATTGGAAATAGGGTTCAGAGAGCGAAAGAATATATTATTAAGAATTGGAATAATCCAGAAGCTAAAAAAATACAAAGGTATCCAATTTTTGAACCAAGTGTGGTTGGTATTTACAATGATATTATCTCCTTTGGTGATGGTAGACATCGTATTTTGGCAGCTGAAGAACTTGGGATTCCGGAAGTTGCTGTGGAAATACCCAGAAATCAAGAACATTTATTTGATTATATGAAAGTTAAACCGGAATTTATTTCCGAATCAAAAAAATCAATATTGAATGATGATATTGTAAATGAATTTATTGATTTATTTGATAATTTTCTTAAAGGTAATGAAAGAAACAAATGGATTTATGTATATGGATTTAAAATGTATGTTAGAAAATCAAAAAGAGTATATAATAATGAATTGATAAGTGTTATAGATTTAGCAACAATAGAATCTGTAAAACGAGGAACCGGATTATTCACACTTATATTAAAACGAATATTGGATAAATATAAAGAGAAGAATTTTTTTATAGAAAATGTTATGCAAAGAAGATTTTATAATTTTTTCAAAAAATTCGGATTTGTGGATTACCGTAATTCTTTTGAAGATAATGGTTGTTTAATCAAAATATCTAAATCATTAAACGAATCACCTGATTATATTGATAAATATAAAAAATTTTATTTAAATCACGACGCATTGCCTTTTACAGTACGTTCTGGAAAAGACCCATTGAAATATTACAAATCACTTGGTAAACAAACGCCATTAGCATATAAACAAGCCATTTATCAGGAAAAAATGAATGAATCACCAGATAATATAATTTATAAAGAACAAGAAATTAAATGGACAAATGGACAAGCTTTACCATTTGATTGTGTTATAGAATCAAGTGAACTGAAAGTTTGTGTGGGTGATTGGGGAACGAGTCACGTTTCAATACACCATCAAGATAATTGGAATTTGACAATAAAATATCCCGGTAGATTATGGATTAGTGAAAAAATTATATCATTTTGGACATACCCAAATAGAAAAGACTTTGAAGATATTATAAATCAATTGGAGGTTATTTTAAAAGAAAAAATAATAAATTGGTATGGTAATATTTCTAATAAAATATGGAATAATGGTTGGAAAATAGAAATATTTCTATTCAAAGGTGAAGTTGCAATTGATAAAAATTATCTTCAATGTATTTCATCAAAAAATGGCAAAGAAAATATTACCACAAAATTAATACCTATTGAAGAATATTTAAAAAGTGAAGATCAACCCGATGAATTAAGAAAATTACATTTAATGAGTTCTGCTGAAAAGGATATGTTAAGAAAATCTGGAAAAGACCCACTTAAATATTACAAATCACTTGGTAGTAACAAAAATATTGAACCAATTGATATTTTAAAAAATAAACAATTGATGTATCAAGAAAATATGAAAAATCGAAAAGATTATTTGGATTGGAAAAGAAAAAATGTTACATTAAGGGGTATAAAAGAATTAGGAAAATATAATGATGTTTATGGATCATTTGGTAAAGGTTTATATACAGTTCCATTAAGTAATAAAATAATGACTAAACAATATGGCAAATTATATTATGTTATAAACGCGATACCCAAACATCCAAAAATAGTTGATTCGTTAAATAACGCTGAAATTTGGATACAAAACCTTATCATTAATTTTTCTAAAAATAATAATAGAAAAGAATATTATGATTTACAATTTTTTAAAGAAAATACTACAATTGAAGATGAAATGATAAAATTGGGATATGATGGATTGATAATTAAAGGGCGTGAAATGGTAAATTATAAACCACATCAGGATGTAAAATATTTTGAAACTGAAAATGAATTAGAAAAATATTTTGAATTTATAACCATGTATCAGGAAAAAATGAACGAATCACCCGATCATATCGATAAATATAATTTAACTTACAAAAATGATTACGCAATACCTTTCATTGGTCATTTACAAGGAGATGATGTAATTGTAGCGATTGGTGAAGGTGGTGAAACCCACGATTCAATTTCCATTAAAGGTTTTAAATGGGTAGATGATAATTGTCGTAACTATTCTGGAAGATTGTGGTTAAATAAAAAAATAATATCCTTTTGGAATTATCCAAATAGAGAAGTTTTTGTAAAAATTATAGATGAATTAGAAGAAAAATTAAAGCTAAAAATTTGGAATAAAAAATGGACAATCGAAACTGTTTTTTTTGATAAAAACACACCCATAGATAGACAAGTACCAGATTGGAGAATGGTGAATGGTACATCAGATGTACAAATTATATCAATTGAAAATTATATGAAAAGTGAAGATGTTCCAGATGAAGAAAGACAACTTCATTTAATGAGTTCCGCAGAAAAAGATATGTTAAGAAAAGCAGGAAAAGATCCACTTAAATATTATAAATCACTCGGTAGTAACAAAAATATTGAACCAATTGATATTTTAAAAAATAAACAACTAATGTATCAAGAAAAAGTATTATATAAATTGTGGAAAAATGAACATTATAAATCAAATGAATCGATTATTACTAAATTTCAAGATTTTGAAAATAATATATAAAATAAAAATTCACACATGAAACATATAAAAGAATTTAAATTAAACGAAAATATTTCTGATGATGATTATAAAAATAAAGTTATTGGTTTTTTAGATTATCCTTGGCAGGAAGATTTGGAAATTGATTTTGTAAAATTAATAGATGAATATAGAAATAACATTTTAAAATCATCAAAATACACAATTCAAAATTATATTAAAAGATTATCAGAACAACTAACCAATATACAAATGTTAAGTGATAAATTTATCTATGATTTAGATGAATTAATAAAATAAATTAATAAAATATGAAAAAAGATAAAATAATACCAAAAAGAAAAAAAGATAAAATAATACCAAAAAGAAAATTTAATGGGTTAAAAAAAGCATCTGATATGTTTGAACCCTTTGATGTTATAGGATATGTTTCAGATCCGAATGTTTTAAATGTTGAAATGTTATTAATAAAATTTCGTAAAAAACCGGGTAAATATGATAATCCAGATGGACTTGGATTATGTATCTATAATACAGAAACAGAAGAATTTATCGAAGAACCAGCCGATTTAAATGAATATAATGAAGGTGGTATAACAGAAGATTGGTTATCCAAAAACTATCGTTTAGAAAGAGGTTCTGGATTGTCAGATTCAAATTCTCCGTATGAAAACATACATATCAAAAAATATGATCAATTTATAAACGAATCTGTTGATGATAAAATTGAATTAATTAAAAGTAAATTATATTATTGGAACAAAAAAATAAATGATAAATCACCATTGAGAAAAAAACAAATGAGAATGGGTGATTATCTTTTACAAAAATATAAAATGGTTGACGAAATATTAGAAGAAGCAAATAAAATACTTAATGGATTTGGTGTCGAACCAATTACCGATGAAAATGCTTTTGTAAACAAATATTATTATGATATAATAGGTTTATATGTTAATATGGGTGATACCTATGATAAAACAATAGTTTTTGATACCGAAAGACAAAAATTTTTAATTACTTCTTGGGGTGATTTTTATGAAAAATGGCAATCTGAAAATCCCGTTTCATCAAATGATACATAATAAAAAAACCCCGATACATTCGGGGTTTTTCTTTTTTAAAATCATTAATTTTTCTATATATTATATAATTTATCATAAGTATATCATTTCAATTGGGCGGGGGTCTTGGTCTCTTTTTCATTTTCTATGTGTTTTTATCTAATATAAGAATCTATTTTATAGCCATATTTTTATCGGGGTGGGGGTCTTGTTTTTATTTTCATTTCGTAGGGATTAAGATTTATATATAAGAATCTATTTTTATAGCCATATTTTTGATCAGGGTGGGGGTCTTGTCGTTTTCATTTTATGTATGTTTGAATGACAATACAAAGATACGGCGGTTTGTGATATAAAAAAAATTTTCAGAATTATTTAACAAACAAAAACAAAATAATTTTATATGTTGGATATGAATGGATTTACAAGAAGTGAATTTATAAAAAAGTCAAAGGAAATTCATGGTGATAAATATGATTATTCTCTTGTTGATTATAAGAATTCCAGAACAAAAGTAAAAATAATATGTCCAAATCATGGTATATTTGAACAAAAACCACATTCTCATTATTACATTGGACAAGGATGTTCGAAATGTAATGGCAATAAAAAACTAACAACTGAAGAATTTATAGAAAAATCAAATCTAATTCATAATAATAAATATAATTATTCTCTTGTTGATTATAAAAATAATTCTACAAAAATAAAAATTATATGTCCAAAACATGGTATTTTCGAACAAAGATCTGGTGATCATATGTCTGGAAATGGATGTCCAAAATGTTGTAAAATACAATTAAATGAATTTTTAACAAAATCATCAAAAATTCATAATAATTATTATAATTATGAACTTGTTTTAAATATTAAAAATAATAAACAAAAAATAAAAATTATATGTCCAAAACACGGTGTTTTCGAACAAAGAGTCGATAGACATTTATATGGAAGAGGTTGCAAAAAATGTTCAAATTTAAATCAATTTATTGGTTCCCATAAATTTATTGAAAACTCCAATAAAAAACATAATTATAAATATGACTATTCACTAATCAATGGAAAATATATTAATCAAAAATCTAAAATTGAAATAATATGTCCGATTCATGGGATTTTTGAACAAATAGCTTCAAATCATACTAAAGGTTGTGGATGTCATTCCTGTGGAAAAGATAGTAATGGTCAAAAAACAATAAGAAAATATTTAAATGATAATAAATTTTCATTTAAAGAACAAAAAAATTTTAAAAATTGTTCATATAAAAAATATTTATATTTTGATTTTTATTTACCTGAACATAATATTTGCATTGAATTCGATGGTGTACAACATTTTGAACCAATAGAATACTTTGGTGGTGAAAAAATCTTTGAAGAAAATAAAATTAGAGATCATATTAAAAATGAATATTGTAAAAATAATAATATTAAATTAATTAGAATTAAATACGATGAAAATGTTATAGAAAAACTAAATAATTATTTAGACAACAATTTTTCTATATAAATCACATCTTTTCTTACCCACTACATCTATACTCAAATTATTTTTAACATATTCAAACATATTTTCACCATGTTCCAGCATTATTGTTGGATTTTCATAATAAAATGTCATTTTTTCATGCCACCCTTCAGTATCATCTTCATCAATTAAGAAACCTTTTTGTTTACCATCTTTCTTACCTTCAATATCATCAATAGTATAAGGACCAAAATTAGATGCTATTATAGGACAATGATGTGCTCCAGCCTCCACTATTTTAAGATTACTTTTATATTTATTGAAATTGTTATTATTTCTTAATGGTGCTAAACAAACATCAGCTTCATTATACATATAACCATATGTGATGATTGGGCGCGTCCATCTTCTCTGATAAAAATCATCTATAAATTCCTCGTTGAATCCGTAATTTTTATCATCATATTTCAATAAAAATTGTCTGTGTTCATTATTGGTCAAATATCTATTGTTATAAGTGAACATATCCTCAAAAAATGTCCATTGATTAGTTCTCCAATCCGAAATTGGAACTGTTCCATGTGGGGTTCTCATCCTTAAATCAAATCCACACATAAATAATTGAGCACCCTTTAAAAATCCGTTCTTATCCTTATTAAACATTTCAATTGAACGTTTCAATAAACGAAGATCAGCAATATGTGAAATTCCACCCCCCCATAGGAATCTCACCTTAGATGATGACCTTCGATTAAATACCCATTGTTGTTCTTCCAAATTTACAGCATTTTCCAAAACATAAACATTTGGATTTAATTCTTTAATTTTATCTGCAAATATTTGTGTTGTGGTAGTAACCGCATCCGCCCTTTTTATCATATCTGTTATCGATTTATCCCCACCAGTTTTCTTCCAAGTGTCGTAATTCAGGTGTGAACTGTGTAGTTCCCAAAAATCATCTATGTCATATATTATTTTTACACCAATTTTTTTACACAAACCAAAAAACATATCTACATATTCTGGTTTACTAAAAGGTATCACTTTATTAAAAAAAAGTATATTATATTGTGATAAAAATCTTTCATCCATTAAATTCATTGTTCCATCCATAAATAAACGAACATCAACTTCTATATCTGGTTCATTTATACATAGATGTGGATTTAAAATTCTCCATTGACCTACACCGTCCGTGTCCGAGCTTAAAGCTAAAATTCTAATCATTTGTAAATTTTTATTTATTTTATATTTTTTTCTGGATAAAGTTTAATTTTTAAAAATTATCCAAAATTATCCATTTCTGACCTTTAATGCTTAATATATACTAAAAACAAATAATAAATTATGTTAGATATAGAAAAAGCCAGTGAAATGATTTCAGTTTCCAAATCCACTTTAAGAAGATGGGAAAAACAAGGAAAAATAAAATCATACAGAACACCCGGAAAACACAGAAGATATGATGAAAAAGAATTACTAAAAACAATCGGAAAAGAATGATATTGGATGAATATGTTGATGTTTATATTTGTAATTTTAATATAAAATATTATACAAAATTAGGATATAAAACTGTTCTTTTTCAAAAATTAAAAATTTCAATAAAACATTTAACATTGGGTAGTGGACTCAAAATAAATGTTAAATGTGACATCTGTAATTTTGAAAAAATGATAAGATATCAAGATTATTTGAAAATAATAAAAAATAATAAAGACAATCTGTATTCATGTTCTAAATGTAGAATGGATAAATGTTTCATAAAAGATGGAATGAATATATCAAAATTAGAATCTATAAAAGAAAAGAAAAAAGACACCTTTATTTTAAAATATGGTTTTGATAATCCATCTAAATGTGTTCAATTCCAAAAGAAAAAAGAGGATACAAATTTAAAAAATTGTGGTTATAAATATCCACAACAAAACAGAGATATTTCTGAAAAAACTTTAAAATCTGGATTTAAAATAAATTATTGGGAAAACGGATTATTATATCAAGGAAATTACGAAAAGGATTTCTTAGAACATTGTGTTCAAATGAATATATTGGATTTGATATCAAAGCCAAAAAGTATCAGATATTTTTACAATGATAAAAAAAGTTATTATCATCCAGATTTTTACATAGAAAAGTTAAATTTAATAATAGAAATAAAATCTGATTATTGGTATAAAATTCACAAAGAAAGAAATATTTTAAAAGAAAATTCAGTAAAAGAACAAGGTTTTAATTTCTTATTAATTTTGAATAAAGATTATACAGAATTTGATGAATTTATTTTTTGAATAATTATATATACCATTATGATAATAACTTTTACAGAATATTTGAATGAAAATATTTCGTCAGATACATTAAGAGATATGAGATCATTTGGGTTGAACAAAAACAACATCGATGATGATGGTTATGTTACACTATATCATGGTGGTAAAGAATTACCTGAACGATTAAAAGAAGATGAAATATTTTTTATGACACCATCGTATGATGAAGCCAAAAATTATGCTAAAATGAGAAAAGGTGAGGTTTTTGAAATAAAAGTTAGACCTGAAGATGTTAATTGGAATCGGGGTTCTTATGAAGTTGAATTTGATAGGGGTGGTTTAATTAGGAATGGTAAAATTATACCAAAATTAATTGATAAAAAATATTTCCACCATCTAAATTCTTTCAAAGAAATTAAAAATTCTTATGATGGTTATAAATTAATTAGTGATGAATTATTCAAATGGATTGAAAGAACACTAAACTATTACATAAGAGAAAAAAATATGACACCCCAAATTAGTTTTGAAAAATTGACGGAAGATATTGATTATTATTTTATGATGGATGAAGAAGATAAAAATTTCATTGAATTTGGAAAAATATTAAAATATACTGATTTGAATAAATTATCAAAAGATTTAACAAAACTTATTTCTCTTGATTTTGATGAAGTATTTACAACCAGTGAAAATGAAAGTTTAAACGAAAGAAAACAATGAATTTAAATTAATAAATTCTTATAAAAGAAATTAACCTAATTTCCTTTTTGCTTTAACATCATCGTAATTCCACTCTTTTCTCATTTTGACCAGTTTATTTTTACGATCCATATTAATTTCTTCCTCTTCTGATATAACACTTTTAGCACATACTGGTCCGATTCCCCTATCAACTGAATCTGGCGTTGTTAATACCCTACCACATTTACCACAAATACCCATATGATAGAAATTCATCTTCGGGTGTATAAAATTACGTGTGATGTTTGTAAAGAAGAAACTGAATGCTTTGACACAAACTGCATCAATTTTATATTTGGAGTTTTTGGTCAAAGTGAATTTGAAATTTTCACCTTCTTTAATAACTAAACCCATATAAGAATAGGAAGAAAGATTATCTGCACCCCTTAAAACGGAAACAAAGAAAAGATTTTCATTCTTCTTTGCTTGATTCATTTGGTAAGTATACCAAACACCACTATCTTGTGATTCAATTGTGAAAATGGCTTTACCAGCGAAAATAAAATCCTTGATTTTCTGAATATCGGAAATTTTGTGTCTGTGACCTTCAATTTTGTTATCGTTATCCATACTTTCGTTTATAAATGTGGTGAAACTTTTGATATACATAATAAGGGAAATTCTTTTCCCTTATATATTAATTTTTTTCATAAACTTCTAAATAATAAACATTATCTGTTTTTCCTGAAAATGTAATCCAATAATATTTAGGATTAGAAAATTCTTCTTTGATTAATGTCAACACTTTACACAATTAACCATTGATGTTCTATTTATAGTAATAATATTCATTTCAATATCACAAATTATACCAAGATTTCTTACAAAATTGATGACATCATTATTTAATTCATTTGTCTGTATCATGGTATTTTTATTTAGATTACAAAATTACGAATATTTTCAGTGAGGAAAAAATAAATTTAACCTTTTAATTTATTTTTCTTTAACATTCTTTTATTTCAACTTCATTTCTAGATACTATTACTGTGTTATCAGGACGAACTTTTATTCCACTTACATGTGGAGTGTCATAAAGTAATCTATCACATAGTTCAATCATCACTTCATCAATCTTTCCTTGTTTTTCAACATATTTTTCAATGAATGATTGTGGGATTAATGGAAGATTAAGATATGGGTCTGTACTTGCTTCAATCTTCTTTGTTGCAAATGATTCAATGATCGTGATAATTTTGAAACTTTTTAAATTTGCAACAAATATTGAATTTGAAACGAAAGGTGAATATTTCAATATGAAAGATGA